>Ga0123355_10001151_pt1 | contig 36661 bp, 34 predicted proteins | sample TergutEmb28metaG_3_FD_89872 | JGI IMG/M metagenome (GOLD analysis project Ga0123355, IMG submission 89872) | Embiratermes neotenicus P1 segment gut microbial communities from Petit-Saut dam, French Guiana - Emb289 P1 | ecosystem: Host-associated > Arthropoda: Insects > Digestive system > Gut ...
TATAAGTTGCGGAACTAATACCGCTGAAGTCTGATGCAAGAAATTGAGATTCTAGTACTGCCACCATTCGACGTAAATTCATATATTCAACTTGAAGGCGGTTCATACTCTCAAGAGGAAGAACGCTTACATGAAAAGCCGCTTGTGTATGCGCCGCAGAGTTGTTTGCAACATTGTAGCCAACTATAGTCACTAGCAACACAAAAATAAAAGATACAGCAGTAAATATAAGAAGACGTGTACGAATTTTAAGACTGCCCAAAATCATGGCTATCGCCTCCGTTCTTGATATGTAAGTTAATACATTAGACAATTACCAAAATACCATTGGTAGGCCATTTTGTCAATATTCTATATCCTCGCCATGGTTGTATAAAAAAAGATAATGTCTTGGTTATTTTTTCAAGACATTACCCTTAAGTTGCGATTATTTCCAGTTATACTACTTGAGGGAACAAATTGAAAATACAATGTGAGGATTTTTGTGCAAGTGCAAGGAAGTACCGACAACGCTTGCTGTAGGCAAGCTAGGAGGTACTGACGTAGCAATTGTGCAAAAAGACCACATTGTATTCAATTTGTGACCGAAAGTAGTATAGTTATCTTAAAATCAATAAATGTGAAATGCAAGTTTCACTAGGATTTTCACAATCTTGATTAGCCTCTAATAACTCATCTTCCTGGACTTCCTCTTGTTCTACTTCCAGAACTGTATCATTAGTACCAAAGCCTACAGCCATTAAAGGATTATCAATTTGGCTTGTGTCTTCAGAAATATCTGTGAAGGTTCTTGCTGAAATTGTCGCAGAAGTGTGCGTGTTTGTAGATGTTGTGCCGCTACATTCCCGGGAAAGCCTATCCCATGTAATAGGACCAACAACTCCATCGGCTGTTAGGCCAAATATCCGCTGGAATGCCATTACTGATGCTTGTGTAAGTGGGCCAAATACACCATCTTCATTTAGCCGCTGAATGGAGGGATGGCGTGTAGCCACATTATTTAAGCAACGCTGTATTCGCCTGACAGATTCTCCGCTAGAACCCACACGTAATGCTGTACCGGGGTATGGAGGAAGTCCGCTAATCCCTGATTGAGCCTCGCGGGAAATTCTATCCCATGTAATAGGGCCAACAACTCCATCGGCCGTTAAGCCAAATATCCTTTGAAAAGCAATAATTGATGCTTGCGTAAGTGGGCCAAAAACACCATCTTCTGATAAGCGCGATATACCTGGTTGGCGCGCCGCAACAAGATTCAAACAACGTTGTACTAGCCGTACTGATTCTCCGCGGGCTCCCAAACGCAATGCCGTTCCCGGATATGCAGGTAAACAGCCAGTTGACCCACCAGTAATTGGGTACAATTCGCGAACACTTTCTGCTATAGCCATAGCCATTTGTTGTGTATTAAAACGCGACATATCAATAGGATTGTTGATAAAGGCACATTCAAGAAGCACAGCAGGCATATTAGTTAGACGCAGGATACCAAATACGTCTTGCTGTTGCGCATTTGTAAGGGTTTTAACCCCACGGTTAGTATAACCCAACCTTGCAATCCTGTTTAATATTGCATTGGCCAAAGCACGCGCACGTCCACCGCGATTTACATCGTTTACGCTGATAAAAGCTTCAGTACCCGTAGCTGGTGGCCCCTCGTTGCTGTTTAAGTGAATTTCTACTAAAGCATCTACCCTGTTTTGGTTGGCTTTGTTGGCATCGTTAGTAATGTTTCTATCAACATCTGTGGTGCGGTTGTTTAGTACTTGATAACCCCATTGTCTTAAAATTGCAGAAGTGGCATTGGATACTGCCAATGTAAAATCTTTTTCCCGCGCACCGTTTACACCAATTGCGCCCGGGTCTCTGCCGCCATGCCCTGCATATATTGCAATTTGTGGCAAACTAATCACACTCCTAGATTGCTTGTTTTATACCTATTACTATGTGTGCAATCATGGAGTGGTGACGGACGATTTACAAAATATCAGCAATTTCAAGCAACAGTTTTTCTGTAGCCGCCCAACCTAAACATGGGTCTGTAATGGATTTCCCATACACTTTGCCGCCCACTTCCTGGCTTCCTTCCTCAATATAGCTTTCAATCATTAGGCCACGCACTACTTGAGCAATATTGTCTGAATTATGACGTCGGCTATAAAGGATTTCTTTTACAATTCGCGGTTGTTCGGCGAACTTTTTGCCGGAATTATTATGATTGGCATCCACTACAATCATAGGATTGGCTAGTCCACGTTCGCGATATAAATTTACGGCACGTAGAAGGTGTTCATAATGATAATTGGGTACATCTTCTCCATGACGATTTACAGAGCCGCGCAAAATAGCATGTGCTAGTGGATTCCCTTGGGTGCTAACCTCATAACCTTGATAGATAAATGAGTGAGAAGCTTGTGCGGCCTGTATAGCATTATACATAATGCTAAAGTCACCACAGGTTGGGTTTTTCATACCTACGGGGATTTCCACGCCACTACATGTAAGTCTATGGTGTTGATTTTCTACCGAACGCGCACCAACGGCAATATAACTTAGCAAATCTTGACAATATGCTAGGTTGTCGGGGTATAACATTTCATCGGCAGCAGTAAGTCCAGTTTCGCTAATTACTCGCACATGCATCTGCCGTATAGCCAAAATACCACTGGCCATATCAGGGGCTTCAGTGGGATTGGGTTGATGAAGCATTCCCTTATAACCTTCCCCGGTGGTTCGTGGCTTGTTTGTATAAACCCGCGGCACGATAAAAAGCTTATCCTTGACTTTTTCTCCGACTTCCGCTAATCGCGTTACATAATCGCATACGGTATCTTCGTTATCTGCCGAACATGGGCCGATTATTAATAGAAACTTGTTACTCTTACCCTGAATGATATTTTGTAGTTCCATGTCCCGTTGCATTTTGACCGCTTGCAAAGTCGACGGAAATGGGACTCGTTTGATTAGTTCCTCTGCATCTGGAATTTTTTGGATTTTTTCAAAAGCCATAAATTTTTCCTTTCTTTTACTATGCCATATCGACATAAATAGTTTATGAAAAACTTTGCCATGAACATGAAGGCTCACGGATATTTCTCATATTTTGTTAATTACGCTGTGGTATCAAGCTATAGCGTATGTAACTTAGTTAGATTTGTCAACAAAAGCCTCTTGATTTTTATTAAATGCCCCCATTTTTTGGAACCTACTGTTGACCATAAATCAAGATTATGGTAGATTAAATCAGGGCATGGTATTCAGAAAATTCAGGAAATGAAATGGGGGCGTGTTCTATGGTTTTGTTCGATTTGCGCGAAAAACTTGTAAATATGAATGCAGGTTCTTTTACGGGAGCCGCATATTTACAACCTTTGGGCGAGCCGTCACCCACTTTGTCTGTGGCAAATGACGGAGGTATAAAAACAGTTCAAGTTACAAAACGTGCCATTAGGGAAGATGGTGTGTCCATACTTATTTACTCTTTGGCCAAAGATATTGGGCTGCAAGCTGGCGACAGACTTACTATTACTGGGCGGGTTGCCGCTGGGGCACCTGCTGATAATTGGGGAATAGTGTTGCGACGTGGTTCCCTAGATTGGAAGCAGTTGGCTCAACAAATTGCACCACAAGGATTGTTTTCCTTGACATATTTACTTGAAGACACAGATTTGGACACTGTTATTTGGATACATACCAATCACTGGGGCGAAAATCCACCCACCATGGATTTTTGTATTGACAGTATCTTAATCACTCGTTGGCAAGAGAAGCGTACAAAAGCAGATACTCGAACACAAATATATTCTTTGACTACGGACGCACGTATACAGGAGTCAGAGGATGGTGCAATCATGACATTAGGCGATTCAGCGTATCTGCAACAATCGGGCAACGCCTCAATTTCTATAGCCAAAGGCGAGAAAGGAAATGTTTTGTATATTAGCAATAGGGTCAATGATTGGGATGGTCTGGATGTTAGACTTAACCCTATGGGACTGGAACCTGGCAACAAATATCGTTTGAACATTACTGGACACATGGACGGCATCGCGCCTCAAGGGACGTTGATTATGTTGCAAGGCGTGCCAGTTTATTCATGGGAAGGTTGTCAACGAGTCGATGAAAATAACGCATTTTCGCTAAATCATTTCCTTTCGCAAACAGAGCTAGAGGCATGGACAGCTATAAGGATTACTACTAACCGTATTGGCGCAAACATCTCTTTTTTTGTGGACAGCATTGAGTTTGGATTTTAGAATTGGCAATTGAATAAAGGAAAGCCCTGCAAATTGTAAGAAGTTGTAGGGCTTTTTTTATTTATCTGCATCTTTCAAAATGTTGTAAGTTCTATTCAGCGAGTTGTTTGATAAAAAACAGGTTAAGGTCATCATCATTTACACAATTTTCATATGGAACTAAATTTTTATTACCGTGCCACACACCCGAACCATCGGGGATATATCCCCTTTTAACATACATCCTCTGAGCCGTGCCATAATCAGAATATAAGCCTACACCCAATGTAACATGTTTACATTTAGATTTTGCAACAGACTCTATACAATCCATTAAGCGATTACCTATTCCACATCGTCTATATGGCGGCAACACGTTAAAATCCATAATTTCAGGAATATTCATATCAAAAAATGGCCCACGCTTAGCATTTGGAATTAAAGTAATATACCCTGCTGGCACTCTTTTATATTCTGCAACCAAAACATCACGTTCAAAAGAACATTGTTCTCTAAAGTATAAAAGCAATGTATCTTTTCTGTTCCCCCAACCCAATTTGATAAATTCGTTGGTAAAATAATCTATGTCGGATTCCCACATAGAACGAATAATAATGTCATCATCTTCAAAAATCAAATCAATTCTCCTTGCATTATTCATATTTCGATTTTCAATTCATTTTTTAAGCTTTTAACTAATAGAGATGAAAAATTTACATTGTTTTGCTTTGCTAATATATCTAGCCATTGAGGTATAGTTAATGTTTTTTTTACAAATGTCTCGCGGATTCTTGACCTATGAAAAGGCATCCAAACATTTACAAATACAAGTTTTTGATTTTTGTTAACGGCGATATTATCAAATGATGATGTTGGGAGTTGTTTATTTTCGTCTTCATAATCCGCAATAATAAGTGATAAATAATCTTGAGCCGATTCAATGCAATCAGCAGACAACTCAACACAAGTTGCGGCATTATCAAAATTAGGAAAATAAATATTGACAAAATCTTTTTCATTGTAATCAAGAATAACGGGATAAGTGTAATTACTTTTCATATATACCCTCCACAAATAATTATTAACACCAGACATTATAACACGTGTCGGATACGTGTCAATGCTGTTAATAACATAATTTTGTGGTATAATCATTTTGTTCCTGTCATATGTGTCAATCAATATCCTAGATATTCGTATATGCGATTATAATTTTACATTTTACAGCTAACACTACGTCCATTGCAATGGATGTGCTATGGGCAGGGTTTCCAAAAGCACGTTTAGGTGCTACCTAATGAATGTCCTCTAGCGTTTGAATGTTCATGTTACTATTCAAATCTAGGAGGCTACATATGACTTACAGACAAGTAGTAAAAATTTTAAGGAAAAATGGTTGGGTGTTTGTAAGGAGTTCGGATGGTTCTCATGTTCAATATAAAAAAGCTGGATGTGCATACTTAGCATCAATACCCGATCATGGTAGTAAAGATCTTTCTATTGGTGTAATAAAAAGTCTGGAAAACGGAACTGGCCTATCTTTACGAAAAAGATAGGCTTTTTTAATGATGACACTGTACGGTATAATAATGATTGAAGTTAGTCTTGCAAAAACCGATAGCGGGTATGTGATAAAATAGCTGATATGCGTTATTTTACTGATAATCAATTGGGTGGCAAGAAATTAAATAGATTGGGGATTAATTATGATTAATGTCATTGTAAAAAACATACCTCTGAAATTAACTACAAATCCACATGTTTTTTCTCCTGACAGAGTAGACAAGGGGACGCTTGCAATGCTTTCTGTTGTTGAGTTTGATGTAGATGATAAAATATTAGATTTGGGATGTGGATACGGGGTTGTAGGAATAACGGCTGCAAAAACAATAGGTTCACAAAATATTGTGATGAGTGACATACATGATACGGCTGTAAAACTGTCACAAGAAAATGCACGGCTAAACGAAGTTGGGGATATAAAAATAGTTCTGAGTGATGGCTTTAATGATATACAAGATAAAGATTTCTCAATTATTTTATCAAATCCGCCGTATCATTCGGATTTTTCTGTACCAAAGCATTTTATAGAAAAAGGCTTTAACAGGCTTGGACAAGAGGGCAAAATGTTAATGGTAACAAAAAGAAAAGATTGGTACAAAAATAAATTTACCGCTATATTTGGTGGAGTTAAGATATATGAAATTGATGGATACTTTGTATTTTGCGCCGAAAAACGTAGTTCACAGTATGCTAATTCTAAACGCAAAAAAAGGTAAAATTAATGTCCCAGATGATTTTAGTGAACCCTGAATCAAGTCAATCATTGGAATCTCTTTCTATATCTTTGTAATACAATTAAAGCAGTTAATTTTAGATCGCACTGTAATTTGTAATAATTAACCAAGTACATATAGAAAATGACTGACTGTTGACCTATGCAAAAATTTGCGTATTTGGAAATATTGTCTTGGAATTTGGAAATGTTTGCGCTATAATTTCACTAATGATAACCAAGGATAAGGATGAGGAATATGAATGAAATCAGATGCCCAAAATGCGATGCGGTATTTAAAGTTGATGAATCTGGGTTTGCCGATATAGTGCAGCAAGTCAGAAACCGTGAATTTGAAAAAGCCCTAAAAGAACGTGAGGCACTTCTTAAAGCCGATGGGGAAAAAGCAATAGAACTAGCCGAAGCTAATACAAGAAACGCATTACAAATGGAATCAGCAAAGAAAGAGGCTGAAATCGCAGAGTTAAAAGCAAAACTTGAGACTTCAGAATTAGAACTAAGGGCAAAACTTGAAGCTACAGAAGCGGAATTGAAAGCAAAAATTGAAATTTCGGAAACAAAGCTTAAAGAAAAAATTGAAACTACAGAAACCGAAAAAGAGCTAGCCATTGTAAAAGCTCTAGCTGAGGCTAAAGAAGAGCGTATTGCCCTTGAAACTGAGCTAACTAAAAAAGATGAGGCAATAAAACTGGCCGAATTCAATATCAAAAACAGTCTACAAGAGGATATTATAAATAAAGAAGCACGAATTGCCGAATTGAACGCTAAAATACAGTTGCAAGAAGTAGAAAGCAAAATGGCTATTTCCGAGGCGGTAAATCAAGTTGAGAAAGAACGCGACGCATTAGCAAGCGCGCTTAAAGCCAAAGACACTGAAAAGCAACTTCTTGAAGCCTCTTTAAGGGATAAGTATACAGTTGAACTTAAAACCAAAGATTAAATGATTTCCTATTACAAGGACATGAAAGCTAAACTTTCAACGAAAATGGTAGGTGAAACTCTTGAGCAACATTGTGAAACCCAGTTTAACCAGATACGTGCAACTGCCTTCCCCACGGCATATTTTGAGAAAGACAATGACGCAAAAACAGGAAGCAAAGGAGATTATATCTATCGCGAAACAGATGAGAATGAAAACGAAATAATCTCTATTATGTTTGAAATGAAAAATGAAAATTCAGAAACATCTACCAAGAAAAAAAATGAAGACTTTTTGAAAGAACTGGATAAAGACCGCAATGAGAAAAAATGTGAGTATGCCGTATTAGTTTCATTGCTTGAGACTGATAGCGAACTTTACAATTCTGGAATTGTAGACAAGTCTCACAAATATCAGAAAATGTATGTAATCCGACCACAGTTTTTTATACCAATGATTACCGTTCTACGGAACGCCGCAATGAATTCAATGAAATACAAATCAGAATTGGCACTAGTAAAGAGCCAGAATATTGATATTACCAACTTTGAAGAAAATCTTGAAACTTTCAAGCATGGCTTTGCGCGTAATTATGAACTCGCTAGCCGCAAATTTAAGACAGCAATCGACGAAATCGATAAAACCATTGACCATTTATTAAAAACAAAGGAGGCATTGTTATCGTCGGACAATAATTTGCGCCTAGCCAATAATAAAGCAGACGAATTGACCATTAAGCGATTGACAAAAGGAAATCCAACCATGATAGCGAAATTTGATGAGCTAAAAACAGCTCAATTGGAAATACAAGAGACTTAGGAACTGTCAAGAAATAAATTGGAATTTTATTAGACATAAAATGGCAAATTTTCCAAAAATGAAAAATCACTTATTGACATTCGTAACAAATCATTATACCCTTGTCCTAAAGAAATATGTATTCATAGGAAAGTGTAGGAAAGGAGAAGAGGGGTCATGGAAAGAAAAAAAATAGCTTTGCTTGCAACCATGGTGCTACTTGTGACACTTATTCCGGCAGTGGTTCTGGTTAGGGGTGAGGGCGGTAATGGAGGGGGGAGCTTAACTACAACTACACCCACTGCTATCACTGTTACAGTTGGAAATCAGATTGGCACTTTGACTGCGGGTACGCCAGGGCAAATTGCTTTTACCATTATAACAACAGGCGTTCCTGATGGTATTTGGGATTTTCATTTGTCACTCCCACAAGGGATATCTCCTGTTGGTATGGAGACGAACTATTATGAATATGATGATGGTTGGAAAATTTTCGAGGGCAGACTGGCTATTGTTGATGGCATTGGTACATTGATGCTGGCTGGTGACAGCACAACCGTGATCGGTAGATGGTCGATTGATTTTCTATTTTTCGTTGACGAGGTAACTGAGTTTACCTTGACTATATCCCCAACGGGCGGCGGAACAGCACCTAGTATGGGGGGCGCACCAAGTAGTGCTACTATACAATCACGACATTCTACTATACCTGTTACCAACTCCATTAATATTGGAACTGTATCGGTAAATATTCGCCGCGATGGTACGTTGGCAATAATTAGCCTTCCAAGTAATAATATAAATGAGATTATTAGCCGTACCACAGGTAGTACCGTAACTTTCAACCTTAGCAATATTCAAGGTATAACGGAAGCACGCTTGCCACGCTCTGCCATGCGTAGTTTTGCAGAAGCTGGGTTAGGGGTACAAATATTATTGCCACAAGGAAGCGTTCACTTTAGCCCAGAAGCGGCTCTTTCAGCGGCTCAACAGGCGAGGCGTAACACTATATATGTATCAATATTCTCACCTGCCCGTTCCTCTCTAACAACTGTACAGCGCGACACTTTGCGTCCGAACGATGTAATTTACAGAGTTAGGATTTTATCTGGAAATCAGATTATCCGTCAATTTGATGGAGACGTTACCGTTAATGTTCGCCGTAGTGTGTCTACTCCATTTGGAGTGTGGCATTTGGATGATGCGGGAGTACTTACAAGTGTGTATAGTGCTGAAAATGGGCCAAATATTACATTTGTTTCATCAATAGTTTCAATTTTTGTAATTGGTTCAACTGAAGGCAGAATATTGGAGACACCAATACCCCAAACGGCTCAAGAAGTACAACCACCTGCCCCAACACCTACACCAGAACTACCACAGGAGGCTGAAATGGTTGATATCATATTAAATGAGCCTTCAGCCGACTATGGCAATGTAGCAGTCACCCATACTGGCAATGTGACTATTGTTAATGCAATCAATATCACCCCAGAACCACGGGAAGAAATTATTGCAGTAGTTGCTAGACCAAATCCCCAAACAGGCATAGGAATTTTCCATATAGCGGCATTTATTGCTGTTGTGTTAGCGGCTACAAGTGCAACAATACTGACCACAAAGCATAGAAAGTACTTGCAAAAAGCCGATACTTACAAACGTTTCTTAAACAGGCAAAAGCGGATAAATGACCTCTTGGATTGAGAGACTATAGATGAGTGGCAGAGAATTGAAAAGACAAGGTAAAAAGGATAAAAAAGACTCTAGCGCGGCTATATATGCCGCTATCAATGAGCTGGTAGTGACAACCACACAACAAACTCAGGAAATCAACGGCCTAAAAACTCGTGTGAAGAAGTTGGAGAACGAAAAGCCTGAGCCAGAAGAAAAACCTACTGAGTTTGTCCAACCAAAGCCAATACCCTATATACCAAAAACCGATAAGCGAAAATCTAGCCGCGCTATTCCACTTCCACGCAAGAGGCGGCGAAGAAAACCTTTGTTGGCTTATGCAGTTGTGATATTAATATTAATGGTGCCGCTTAGTTTTGGAGGATATTATTTATTAAACACATATTTTCTTCAAAATATGGAGCTGGAAATTGTGGAAGAAGTACCAGTTCTTCTGCCGCCATTGCCGCCTATACCAGAACCGACTCCCACGCCGGTTCCTGTACCAACCCTTGCTCCTACTCCCGCCCCTACTCCAATAGAACCTCCACCGCCCATTTTTGAACCAAGGGAGGAGTTCCTTGCTTTGCGGGAGGAATTCAACAACGACGATATTATAGGGCATTTGTCAATTGAAGGCACTACTATTGATTATTTGGTTGTACAGGGTACTGACAACGATTTTTATCTATATCACGATATTCATGGGGAACCTTCTCGTTCTGGTTGGATTTTTTTAGACTATGAGGTTGATATTGGGGGAAGCGACCACAACATGGTGATATATGGCCATAATATGGCCGAAAACATAATGTTTCATAGTATCCGCCATTTTCAAAATTATGATTTTTTACGGGCACATCCCATTATAAATTTCCGTACCTTGTATGCAGATTATCAATGGGAGATTTTTGCCTTTTATGTGGCGCATATAAGTTTTCCATACACCCTGATTAATTACCCCAATACAGCAACTTGGGCGCATTGGCTGGACAATTTTTCATATGAGTCTATACATGACTTAGGGGTAACAGTTACAGCTTATGACCGTATTTTAACTTTATCCACGTGTTCAGGTGCTAATGACGATGAACGTTTTGTATTGCAAGCAAGGTTGATTCAGTAGAGTGTTTTCATTCCCTTAGGAATGGGCGAAAAATAACTTCCCAAGCGAGAACATGTTTCAAGTGTTACAAGCTATAGAATTTAGAATGATATTGAATAAGGTTATAGGTGGTGGGCGTGTAAAAATTTTTCGCCCTTCACCCTATTTTTTTCAAAAAATTTCTTGCGACTGCCAACTCCATATACCACAAAAAAGGAAAGTTGTTTTTGATAATACGCACACCACAAGCTATGTTACTATCGAGTTATCCGAAAGGGGGTTAGCTGAATGGACATCAAGCAAAGCATCTACGAATCAACCTTGTATATCCACCATATGTATGACGAGCCAATTACTGTAGCAGACATAGCGGCAAAAGTATACCTGTCATCATCGTACTTTTCCTTTATGTTTCGCACATTTACGGGCTATACGGTAAAAAATTATCTTAACCGATACCGTTTATATTGTGCGGCATTGGACTTGCGTGACAGCAACAAGCAACTGGTTGAGATAGCCTACATACACGGCTTTTCATCTCAACAGGCGTTTACAAGGAGTTTTTCTCAGATGTATGGACTTGCGCCGGCACAATTCCGATTACAACGTCCATTTATTAGCTCCTTTCCCCCCGAAAATATGTGGACAAAATGGAGGAAACCGAGTATGGAACTTATGCAATGTTTTGAGAATGTACGATTCATGCACAAGAAAGCATTTTGTGTAGTGGGTATGGAGGTTGACATACACTATAACAGCGATGATGGTACCTCACCAATAGGTGGACTATGGGAAGCGTGGAACGGCGAAAAAATCGCTGAAACCATCCCCGACCAAATATCCCAAGGTATCATCTACGGCATTACACACACCGAAACTGCCGACAGTAAGGCAAAATATTTTGTCGGTGTGGAAGTCAGCACCCTTGATAATCTTCCCATTGGACTGGTTGGGCGTAAGTTTGAATCCAGTGAGTTTGCTATATTTGATACAACGTTGGAACTCATCTTCACAGGCGGTTTCTGGCGTACATTCTATTCAAAATGGTTACCAACATCGGGATACGCGATGCACGAAGAGCCATATAGAAAGGCATACGCCGCATTCAACAAATATCCCGCCATTGAAGTCTATAGTAGGGATTATAAAGATGAGCAGTCAACTATGCAGGTATATGCTCCTGTTGCAAAAAAACAACAATGCAATTAAATCAAGCGTGAGATTTTTGGCTTATTTTCTATGCGGTGCATAGCGGAAAATAAGGAATGGGCAAAAATAGCTTCCCAAATTTTGTGGTCTTTTTTTCGCCCATTCCTTAGGAAACGTAAGGAATTCTCCCAAATACGCAAGTTATGGTTGTGCCAACATTTTCTGTGCTATCTAGTGCAATACTTCCATTGTGATGCTCCACAATATGTTTAACAATCGAAAGCCCCAATCCTGTGCCACCTGTTTTTTTCGAGCGAGAATTATCCACACGATAAAAACGCTCGAACACGCGGTCTTTATGTTCTTTAGAAATTCCAATACCTGTGTCGGTTACGGATATTTTGCATTTTTTATTTTCTTCGCAAATGTCGACAGCAATATTGCCGTTGTCTTTGTTGTATTTTATTCCGTTGTCGATTAGATTAAAAATAAGTTCATCAATTAAACGTTCGTTAGCTTCTATTTGTATGGATTGTCCTGTCAATTCAATCGTCACCGATTTTTCGTATGTCTTTTCTTGAAATGAAGCGATAACCGTTTTTGCCAATTCGTAAATATCAAATGCTGTAAATTCTTTTTCGACCTTGCTTTCGTCAAATTCAGAAAGGCGGATTATATCGTCAATTATATTCATTAAACGTTTTGTATGTTCGGAAATTTTTTGTGAAAACTTCGCAACATCTTCTGTCTTTGCCATGCCGTTTGACATCATTTCAGACATTGCAGAAATTGTGGTGAGTGGTGTTTTTAATTCGTGTGATACGTTGGCTGTAAATTCCTTGCGTTGCCTATCAGCTTTATGTTGTTTGGTAGTATCTAAAATAAAAATGATTGCGCCGCCGCTTGCAGGACTTAGATAAGAGTTAAAAAAACGCGAGTTCCTCATAAAGTTAATTTCTAAGTGCGTCCCACTAAGGCACTTTTTAACGCCCTGCATAAATTCATGGTCACGATAAATATGCCCTATATTCGTTTGAATGACATCATGTTTTTTAGACACACCAAAAATATCCAAAGCACTTTTATTGATTGCAAGCACAAAACCTTTTTCGTCAAGCATTACAAGCCCTTCACGCATATTTGCGATTATCGCATCAATGGTTTCTGCTCGATTATGAAGCGTAGTTAGTTGGTTGGCTATTTCGATTTTTTGATGTTCGATTTTTTTCATGTACGGCAGTAATTCTTCATAAAGCGACTCATTCAAAGTTGTACTGTCAAAATCGATTTCAACAAGTGGTTTAATAATTGAAAGAGTAAGACGCTTGGTGACAAAATAAGCAATCACCAAAATACCAAATGTAACCGCAACAAAAGCAGGCAGGGTTGATAAAAACACTCCTCCTAAGCTGTACAACGTTCGGGATAATCGTAAAACATTTCCATCCTGTAGCCTTATGGCATAATAAAATGTTTCAGCTCCAAAGGTATCAGATGTGCGAATGGTTTTGCCAAAACCATAATTGATAGCACTAACAAACTCCGAACGGTCACTCCGACTAACACCCAAATCTGCCCCTGCATAGCTATCTGATAACACCCACCCATCGGGAGATATAATGGTGATACGAGTACCTCCACCCTCCACCCCTTCATGACTTGTAGAGAAATTTTCATTGAGCAATCCAGCAACAAGATGAGCCTTATCCCTAATCGCCGCCATTTCATGAGTTTGTGCCGCATTAAAAAACAGCAAGCTAAAGGATACCGCCAGAAGAACAATGCAAATCAATATCAATCCGCCGAAATTCAAAAAAATACGTTTTTGCACGATTATTCCCCCATTTTATAGCCGACATTGCGGATTGTTTTTATGTGTTCGCCAGCCGCCCCCAATTTCTGTCGTAATCGTTTTATGTGCATATCTATTGCACGACTTTCTCCTTCAAATTCATAGCCCCAAACGGCATCTAAAATTTTATCACGGGTTAAAACGATATTTGCGTTGGCAAGCAAGTAATGGAGCAGTTCGTATTCTTTGAATGTCAGCGCGATAGCTTCACCATCTACAGTGACAATACGCCGTCCGTGGTTTAGTTTTATGTTTTGATAGCTGTATTCACAACTGTTATTTGGTACAAAATTACTTCGGCGTAATAAAGCTTTAATGCGTGAAATCAACTCCATCACGCCAAAAGGCTTGGTCAGGTAATCATCAGCCCCCAAATCCAATCCCTTAACTTTGTCATGTTCGCTACTCTTTGCAGTTAGCATTATTATAGGCAAAGTTTTGTAATTAGGGATTTGGCGCAGTTTTTTCAATATGGTTAAGCCGTCATCTCCCGGTAACATAATATCAAGAATGATTAAATCGGGCGGGGTCGTTGCCGTACCTGCCAGTTCTGCAAAGAGGTCTCCACCACACTCAAAACCCATTGCTTCAAAATTTACAGAACGCAAAGCATACAGGGCTATTTCTCGAATATCTTCATCATCTTCAACAATCCAAATGTGTGCCATAATCCCACCTCGTAAATCTATGCTTGTTTTCCTGTGATGGAATACATCACCCATTTAGCGATATTAACAGAATGGTCACCTATTCGTTCATAAAACTTTGCTATCATCAGCAAATCTATTGATTGTTCGCTGTGTTTGCTGTCAGAACGTATCATTTCAATCAAACCAAACTTCACTTTATCAAAAAGGTCATCAACAACATCATCATATGCAATAACGAACTTGGCAAGTTTCAAGTCTTTTTTCACATAGGCATCAATGCTTTCTGTAACCATTTTGACGGTTGCAGTTGCCATTTGTGGTATTAGTTCCAGCTTTTTTGCATAAGGCGCACCATTCATCATTACTACAATCTCAGAAATATCGGCGGCTTGGTCACCTATACGTTCTAAATCCGTAATCATTTTTAATGCAGATGAAATCACACGCAAATCCTTTGCTACGGGTTGCTGTTGCAGTAATAATTTAAGGCATAGTGCTTCAATTTCTTTTTCTTTTCGCTCAACATCAGCTTCAACAACGATTACGTTTTTTGCCAGTTCCACATCTTGTTCAATCAAGGCTTGTGATGCCATTGATATGGTCTTTTCAACCAGTGCCGCCATTTCCAACATTATGTTATTAAGTTCTGCTAATTGCTCATCAAATCTACGCATCATCCAAACCTCCCTGTGATATAGTCCTCAGTGCGTTTATCGTTTGGCATAGAAAATAGCTGCTGTGTGTCGTTATACTCTATCAATTCACCCAACAAGAAAAATCCCGTATTATCCGAAATTCTAACGGCTTGTTGCATATTGTGAGTAACAATGACTATGGTGTAATCTTTCTTTAATTTTATCACTAATTCTTCAATTTTGGCTGTGGAAATTGGGTCAAGTGCGGAGGTTGGTTCGTCCATTAGCAGTACATCAGGTTGCACTGACAAGGCTCTTGCTATGCAAAGTATTTGCTGTTGGCCGCCCGAAAGACTTAGTGCTGATTTTTTCAACCTATCTTTTAATTCGTCCCATATTGCCGCATCACGCAGGGATTTTTCTACAATCTCGTCCAGCTTATATTTTGACTTTATGCCGTGAGTGCGTGGAGCGTAAGTGATATTATCATATACACTCATGGGGAAAGGGTTGGGTTTTTGAAACACCATGCCCACGCGCTTACGCAGAGCATTTACGTCAATATCTCCGTAAATGCTCTCACCGTCAAGCAAAATTTTGCCAGTTATTTTGCACCCTTCCACTAAGTCATTCATGCGGTTTAGGCTCTTTATCAAAGTGGATTTTCCGCAACCAGAGGGACCGATAAATGCCGTGATTTCGCCTGATGGTATTTCCAGACTGATATTTTTAAGTGCTTGATATTCGTTATACCACAAATCCATGCCATTTATCGAAAATTTGATTGTTTTCGTCATATTTTTTACGCTCCTTTGCCTATGGAATGTCTGAAAAATAACTATGATGATTTGATAAGCCCCGCAATCCGTGATGATAACGCATTTATCAAAATTACAACAATGAGCAACACCGCCGCCGTTGCATGGGCTTCGCCTGGGTGCGTTCCCTCGTTTGCTAATGCGTACATATGCGCTGACAGGGTACGCCCTGTGTCAAACAGATTGTTTGGCATACGAGCCACATTACCAAGGGTGAAAATAATCGCCGCCGTTTCGCCAATAATGCGCCCTACGGCAAGAATAATCCCTGCCAAAATGCCCGGCGTTGCCGAAGGCAAAACGATACGCATGACTGTTCGTAATCGTCCAGCCCCTAGTCCAAATGACCCTTCTCTATATGTATCGGGTACGGATTTTAGGCTTTCTTCTGTTGTTCTCATAATAAGCGGTAAAATCATAATCGAAACCGTGAACGCCCCTGACATTAACGACAAGCCCCAACCAAGGAATACCCCAAAGAAGATGAAGCCGAATAATCCATATACGATTGATGGAATACCCGCCAGCGTTTCAGTTGTAAGGCGAACGATTTTTACAAACCGACTGCCACGCTTTGCGTACTCAACCAAGTATATTGCGGAAAATACGCCAAGCGGTACAGCAAGTACAAGGGATAAGCCCACAATCATCAGCGTTCCTATAAGTGCAGGAAATAGTGATTGGTTTTCTGTGGTAAACTGTATAGCGAACAATGACGGTCTGATATGCGGTAATCCGTTTATCAAAACATATCCCACGATAAAGAGCAGTACCGCCGCCGTTGCGATAATACTCAGCCATGTTAGCAAGAAAAATATGAGGTCGATAGGCTTTTTGCGAAACATTTTTTTTAACAAAGTCTACGCACCTCCCTTTTTCTTCAACACAGAAAACAGCGTATTTATCATCAATATAAATACGAACAAAACAACACCTGTTGCGATTAGTGCCGCCCTGTGGTCACCGTAGGCATAGCCTAATTCAATAACCACATTAGATGTAAGCGTTCTCGTGCCGCTTAAAAACTCATGAGGCATACGCATGACAGCTTGATTACCCGCAACCATACGCACCGCCATTGTTTCGCCCACGGCTCGTCCGATACCTAAGATGATAGATGCCGTAACCCCTGACTTTGCGGCGGGTAACACCACTTTGAATATTGCGGTTTCGTGGCTCGCGCCCAAAGCCACAGCACCCTCGTAAATTTCGCTAGGTATGACACGTATGGCATTTTCAGAAATAGTAATAATGGTTGGCAAAATCATCATACCCAACAAGATTGATGCAGTCAGTATACTATTTCCGTTTCCGCCAAAATTGTTACGGACAAAAGGCACTAGAACTACCATGCCAAAATAGCCATACACAACAGACGGTATACCCGCCAAAAGATTTATCGCAGGTTTCAGCACCTTGTAAATTGGCTTGGGGCAAAACTTCGCCATAAAAACTGCCGCAAAAATTCCAATGGGTACACCGAACAATATCGCCCCTGCCGTAACATACAAAGAGCCGATAATCATAGGTAATATGCCGTATAGCGGCGGATTCCATGTTGGCCGCCATTCCGTGCCTGTCAAAAAATTGATAATACCAATATCAGCTATCGCAGGAAGTCCTTGCATAAACAAAAACACGCATATCAGCCCCACCGCTATAATTGCGGCAGAAGCTGATAATGCAAAGAGTATTCTTGCGGCAAGTTCCCTGTTAAGCACTAATGGATGTTTTACCATCTTTCAACCTCTCCAAGAAAAATATTTCTAACTTGTTCAAGGGTTAATCCCTGTACTTCGTTGCTTGGATGAACGATTACCGCAATGCCGTCAATGGCTATTGTGAGTGGCGATAAAAACTCAAGTTCGCTATCTCTAAAATCACGGCTTGACATTGCTATGTCTGCTAAATTATCACGGACAGCACCGATACCATGCCCTGTGCCCGCTCCGTGAATATCAACCCTTACATTGGGGTTTAGAGCAATATACGCTTCTCTTAAATGCCCCATAAGCGAGTAAACCGAGGACGAACCATTAACAACGATTGCACCCGACATACCGCTTGCGGTGTATTGCGATGCGCCTTGCGGCGTAAACGGAACGTAACCTCTGCCAGCAACAACCTCTTGCCCTTGTGCAGACAAAATGAAATCCACAAAATCCTGTGCAAGTGGACTTAACCCTGTGGCAGTGTTGTAGCCGATAATAAACGGTCGCTGGATTGCATATGTACCGTTCAGCATGTTTTCAACTGTGGGCATAACGCCATCAATGGCTAACACTTTTACCCTGTTATCACCTAAAGCTACGCCAGTAGAAGCATAACCGATGGCCAAAGGATTTTCTGCAACATTAGTCATCATAACGCTTGTACCGGGGGCAACAACCGCTTCTGTTGTGATGTTGTCATTACCATTTGCTGTAATGTCAACAATTTCAACAAATGCACCCCTTGTACCACTTCCATCTTCACGAGTAACAACGGTTATTTGCTCCGAAGAACCGCTACACCCCACAAACGACAAACCCATAACTGCAACAATAGAAAGCCCCAACATGGACTTTATAAACTTTCTAAACATTTTCATTCCTCCAGAATTTGTTTTGCTTACAAGTCAATATACCTGAGAGCAAAAACAATGACCGTTCCAGTGCAGTAATTGTTTTTGCTCTCAGGTATAATAAATGGCAAATGTATAATCCAAATATCGACTATGTAACTTTTCTGTAACTTTCTCGGGAGTTGGGGATGTGAGATAATGACAATGAAGAAACTAAAATATCAAGGTAGGCTATCACGAAGGACTTGTGGATTCGGAAACATAGATTGCTGTGCAAAATAAAAAATCCCACGAAAAAATATTCTCGCAGGCTAAAATACATCGCTTAGATGTCCGTGTTCTATTTTCTTGTTTCGTTGTCAAGCAACTTTAGCAGCTTGGGCATTCTGAAATTGCCGTGCATATTGCGAATATACATAGCGGCTTCGCTTGTTTCCACGCCCACAGAGGTTATATATAAAGGATTTTTGCTTGTTCCTCTAAACACTTCCACTGCGGAATTTTCATGAAAATATGTCTTCGCCACTCCTATTATCGAAATTTTCCCCGCCAGCGAATTGTACAAATACATACCAAGACCCGCCTTTGTTATGTCACCCAAGTACACATAGCCGTCTATGATTATTGTGTCAATATTGTCCGTGCCTACCTTTTTCAACAATTCAAGTATGCAGGGCAATTCTCGCTTGTAGAATTTCCCTGGCTCGTAGTCCTCCACTTGGTCAATAAGTGTCGTGATAATTTCGTGCGGTTCTTCCGATTCCCATTCATTGAAAATAACACCAACAGCCTTTGCCTTACGTGAATCATAATAAACATCAATCGCAATCTTCATATTTTTCACCTAATTATATACAATAAGATAATGTCTGCGGTTCTCAAAAAAATGTTCTCGCTTAAAACTCTCGGTTGAATAACCATCTGGAAAGTCGTTTATGTACATAGGCTTTGTATATCGAACCATACCGCGTCATCACAATCCCTTCTCTCTATAAAGTCTAGCATAAATTCGCCTTATCTGTACTACAAATCTTTCTTATCTTGTAAACAGACAGCTATGGGACGTGATACCATAAATACAATAAAGCCGATAAGTGCAGGAATCCCAGCAATGAATATCAAGGGCAATTCAATTGCATGAAACGCTCGCTGGATTGCCACAACAACCCCAAACGGAACAAAAAAGCCCACTGCAAACAATACCGCACCCTCGTTAATATTTGCAAGTTTTGTAAATTGGAGTGCGTAAACTAAACCTATCATTCCCCACACTAAACCAAACGAACCACCAAGCACCCCAAAGCCTTCATCTAAATCAACCATTCCAGGGTATACGAAATGAACTGCGATCCAAATGAGTACCAATGGCAAAATGCCTAAAAATGATGATAGAAAAACTTCAAGGTATGTTGCATTTGTGAAATCTTTTTTTGTTATCGTAATGTCAGGGTTTGCTACACTCCATTCCGAATATGTTTTACTTTTAAGTATTAAAATGATAGGAATGAGACCGACTGTTATCTTTGCTGGCAAATTGAAAATTACAAGAGAAACTAATTCCCTATGCTCTGGTATTAATCCCACTAAAGAAATCGCAACCCCAACCACTAATATGCCTAATAACACAAGCAATACGAGCCTTCCATTTGTGCGTACAGATTGTGCCAAATAACTTTTTATTGGATTTTTTGTATTCATAAATCCTCCCACTCTACATCATATAAATTCTATACAACTCGTTACTACTCAAGATTATAGCATATATCCGTGCCACTAATATAGAACGATGATTTCCCATATGCTTTAGCTACCTTTACTCAGTTCGCTTGTTATTTCCATTTTACCGTCCAGTAATTCAATCAATTGGTGTGCAATGCCCATACCAAGCCCGATGGATACAATCTGGGGAATTGGGCTTGGCGAAAACAACCCTAAAGCCACTGACTCAGCAAATTGACGCGGTTCAAATTTAAGTAAAACCGTATAAAAAATGATTTTTCGTGCATTATATAAATCAGGAGGGATTAATATGGACAAACCATGCAAGCATATAAACACGCCCGTAGATAATAATTTGATTACTAAGCATCCTGGATTCGATGTCAAAAAAGACCAGACTCTAGCAGATTTTAACACAACAAAAGAAACGGAAATGATGCCGGCACAACTGGGGTAAAGCCTCTGCGTCGCATTGAAAAACCGCCCCAGAATTGAGGCGGTTTTTTCAATGCAATCCAATTTTTCTACCGCCCGTCTCGTTTGATTTGGTAATACCGTAACACGTTTTTTATTTCGTTGTCACCAATACTATCAATGTCCTCATCTGTAAACTTCTGTTCTGCAATCATTTGCTCAATAATTTCTCGCTGACCTGCATTAAGAGCATTAAATTTTGACCACCATTCGGAAGTAATATTGCCTATTTCCATATCCAAATTATCATATGGTGTAGGCTTGTCTCCATAATATTCTTCGCGCTTCTCAATATCATATTTGTATCTCTGAATAATCAAAGCTTCGGGCATCCAAAGGATTTTATGAAATTCTTCCAAATTTTTGCCAAAGGCAGCTTCAAAGAATGTCTTTCCCTTACCAATTTTTCCATGTGTGGAGTTTAGTACTGATTGTATAGCCCTTATAAACTTTCTATTCCAATGTGGTTGTCCTATATAGTCACGATTTCGGAAATATTCTGCCTTATCAATAGGATGATATTTCATAGGAAATGAGTAAATTGCTATATCAAGTTCTTCACATAGTTCCACATTTATGCGCATACGTTCATAAAGTTCATCTGGATGGTCGTTTAGATTGTACAAAAGATAATTTGACATATCACGAATACCATATTTTGCGGCTGATTTAATTGCTTTTGTGTAAATGTCTTTCATTTTCCAATGGTCAAAAGCAATACGCAGAGGACGAATAGCTATTTCAGAAATTTTATCCATTTTTTCATCATCTGCAAACCTACAATCCAGACCTTGATTAAAATCAATACAACGAATATGCTTGTTTCGCTTGAAAAATCTATCATATAAAGTCTTAGCAATATTATGAAATGCTATAACATTTTCTTTTAATGCTGTTTCTGGATAAAGTAACCCTAAATTTTCGCGACAATTATAAAAATTCCCTCTGTCTTCCCCTACAAGTCGTTCTGTTATACTATCATAGATTTTAACCAGTTTTTTATAATAAGCCCGGTCATTGTATACATTCTTCGTTTCTCCTAACTTAAAACCGTCGCACAAATTCCTAAATGCAATATCATACTCGTTTTCAGGGATATATGTAGCACCCTTTGCAAATCCACAGTCCTTTATTTCGTCAATTATTTTATTAAAACATTTTGAAGCAAATACATTATTGTCCATTAATAATAGATCTTTCTTTGCACCAAAACATTTATCTATTTTTTTGATTTTCTCACTAATACCAATATAGTCACAATATTCCGGTTCAAGCACAGGTACAGAACAAAAAGGGCAGTGATTTACACAGCCACGAGTCATATACCCAAAATAAGCATTTGCAGTAGGGTATTGATAATCAATTTCATCAAGAATAGAGTAATCCAATGGCAATTCATCTATAATAACATTACCTTTTTTATCCTTATCATATGCGTAAGGTTCGTTTAGTAAACCAACATGGGGATATATTCCTGTTTCTTGATGAATATACTCAGGCACAAGGCTTGAAGCTATGCCCCCCACATAAATATTTTTATCAGATTTACAAAGTTTTTTTGCAAATAAAATAGTATCAATAGTTTCTTTCCAGTAAAATGTAAATAATGTTGTTACACTCACACGGTCAAATTTAGGATAATCCTCATTTCTATATCTATCCCTATAACTTACTAAAGTTGCAAGTAAATCTTTAACTGTACAATCCTCTATCTCGTCTGAAGAACGCGAAAATGCCGCTATCATTTCAAGCGGCGCGAGCTTACCTGTTTTTATATACTCCATGAGTTTTGCCACCCCGCGTTTAACAACAAAGCTATAAATTACGCTGTCGACCGAAGATTCTCCAAGATTAATGTTTGGTTTAATACCTGAAAAATATTCTTCAAATAGCAATTGTGCAACCAAAGTTCTTAAATCGCCTTTGAAAAAACGAACACTATCGCCACGACAACGATGGTATGTAGCAATTTTCATAAGTCCCATGGGGGGATATTTGTTTCTATAATTTGGTTCCAGCAAAAGGATTTTGCGTTGCTTCATCACAATTTCATCCTTTACTCAAGTTCTTCCTTTATTTTGTTAATAATATTTTCTGAAGTTTTTTTATCCGTTGAATTTTGAATGATACCAAATATCTTATCAATTTTCTCATACAAAAGCTTGCGGTTATTTCTGCTTAATTGAGGAAAAATTACATCAACAAGAAATTTTTTCTTGATTTTCTTTGGAACATTACGTCCATCATTTCTAACATGTTCGCTAATTTGGGGCGTGTTTGGCGTACTAACAAGGGTTTCGCTTTCTACTATTACTGGAATATCTTTGGTTCTTCGTTCTATTATTTCTGAAGTAAGTATTGAACTCTTTGTAGATTCACGTTTTCTTTCAAGTTTATTTTTTACCTTTTCAACCTCTTGTGCCTTTGCTTTAAGTTCACGCTCCTTGTCTTCGCGTTCTTTTGTGTCCCAAAATCCGCCATCTATTGTTTTCTGTTCATATTTAGCAACTTCTTCATTAAAAGATTTTATTTTATTGATACTACTATTAATCTCAGAACCATCACGATAGATATAATACAGAGTGTTATTGAAATAATCTTTTAGCTTATGTTCAAACTCAATCCGCGCCGGGTTTTCATTAAAATAATCACGTTGTGAATTTGGTATCAAATCCCGCGAAATAGCAAATATTTCTCCAATAAAATAATTATTGCCCCGTTTGCTTGCCTCACGAGTAAATTTATTACGTAAAGTACTATCATCCCCAATTTGAATATTCTCTTTGCGTAATCTTAATCCGCGGCTTATTTCCTCCTCCTTGATTGCGGCCATAAAAGAAGTTTTGCCAAACCACATCCACCCCACTAGCGCGCCATCATTGGCAATAAAATCATGAAATTCTACCCCAAAAACATCATCATGCCCATTTCCTGTTTTTAGATGAGTTTTATACTTCTTAAAAATCTGCTGTCCATTAATCTTGATGTTATATTCATCGATTCTCGAATTATGGTTTTTTGAATAAGCGTATATCTCGGAGCGATAAATAAAATTTGCTTGATATGGGACGGGAGCAACAAAAGAAAGATAATCTGTTAGTTGTTCAAGACTATCCTCATCTCTACCACCAAATAATTCTTCATTTTCCTTATTGATATCAATAAGCTCTACCCTAAAAAAATGTTCTGGGTCTGTATCGTTGATAGTACGGGTAGAAAATTCAGTTATTGCATTTAGAACATCATTTGCCGAATGTCTTTTTACTTTTGTATTGGCTTCATTTATCATTTCACGCATTTTCTGGGCATTACAAGTTAATACCGAAATTACTTGCTCGCCTTTCCACCGCGAAGTAAATACAAGTTGTTTACAGTATGCCAATCCACAGAGCCTTCCTATTCCACGAAAGCCCTTGTCTTGCCCCATGATTTTATCAGAATCGGCAATATTTAATAGCGTCCTTTGGAAATCATCTGCCCTAATTCCAGTGGCATTATCCTCTATAACTATGTAACGCTCTACCGGTTTTAGCCAAATATTAATTTCGCCCTGTCCTAAATCAGGATATTTGCTGTCAGGGTTTCTGGCATTTAATATTCCTGTTTTTTCAGCTTTATCAATTTGGTCGCAAGCATTTTGAATATATTCACGATAAATTATTTTGGAATCTTGGTACATTCCTGCGGTCAAAATTTCGATAATATTTGCCCCGAATGAATTTTCCGCCATGATTTTCACTCCTTTTTACATGCCGCGTCGGCACAAATAGTTTATGAAAAAATTCGCCACGAGCGCGAAGGCTATCGGCTATTTTTCACACTTTTTTACATGCCGCGTCGGCACAAATAGTTTATGAAAAAATTCGCCACGAGCGCGAAGGCTATCGGCTATTTTTCACATTTATTTGAATTGTTTGTATATTGGTTTCGGGAACTTTATTTTAAGCAAAGAACGGAATACAGGGTTTTGAATCAAATATTCACCTTGTGACAGTCGTGTTAACATATTTCTATATGTGTCAGGAAGACTCCTATAATCGCCTGTGGATGTTTCAATTGAGTTTGTTCTGCCATATGCGTGTGTTGCACAGTTTCCAGTAACACGTCTGTGAATTGCAGACCTAAACTGTTCTGCCCCAAACAAAATTACACCAAGCGAACGCCCACGCTCTGTTACATCTAAGATTTGCCGCAATATTGGTGAATTTTTAGGTACATCACTAGAAGCATATTTATTAAGCTCATCAATAAAAATAACTATACGAGAAGGAGCATTAATTCCGTCTTCATTGTCATATTCACCTAACTTTAAGTTGTAAATCGTCTTTACAGCATCACCAAAAACAAAAGCTTGCTTGTCTTCTGGAAGTTTAGCAATATCAATAACATGTACTTCATTTTTTTTTATGTGCTTTAGTTCGTCTGCAAGGCGGCACTCGCTTTGTTCGGTTCTGACTCGCTGGCCAAACATATCATCATTTTTTATGGCCTTGTTTACAATTCGCTTAAATTTTCGCCAACTTAGCACAGAAATTTCACCTTTTGAGCCACTTTGCCCTTTTTGTGAATTTTCGCTAACTGTTTCCAGAAATTCATTCCACGTTTTTAGATTGCCAAAATCAGGGTCTCGTTCGTCAATGATTTTGCTTACAATAGCTTCCATAGTTTGATTTGGGTCTTCCACATTGGCGAACATCATTTCAATGCTTTCTTTGTCATCCTCATACACATACATAAATTTTTTTAGCTTATCACTATCAATATAACTGGAAACATCTTCACGAGATAAATATGTACTTTGCTTAACAGACTTTACATCAAAGTACGGAACATAATATTTTACTTGCTTAAATGGTTCTTTTGATAATTGAAGTTTTTCATAAGCTGATATTGTTTCGTCATCCAATTGCTCGTTTGGGCGGTCAATTGCCATTAAATCACGCCCTTTTACATTAAAAAGCACAAATGCAACGCTATCATCTTCATCTATTTTGCTGACATATGTGTCTTGGATTGATTTCATCAAGAACATTGCATATGACGTTTTGGCGGCTAGTCCCGATATACCGGAAATATTAAGATGCGCACCTTCCGACCCAAGCAGAAACTTTGCATTTAACTTTACTGGTAATGTTACCTCATCTTCAGTGCCTTCATACATTTTCAATGAGCCACAAATAAGAGGGTTCTCAACTTTATCCAGACCCAAAGCAAAAGTTATTTCTTCTTCGCCTGCAAGGTAGACCTTTGAATTATTATGAACTGGGGTATAGTCGCCTTTGGTGTTGTAAGAAACTTTTGCGCGAGCATAGTTCATACCTACACGAAAAGTAGGCTCTGCTATATCAACATCACCAAAATCGCTTGAAATAAAATTGGATAAAAAGCTTGTAGCGTCTGTTATATGAGAAATACTTTCAATAACACCAAATGTGTCAGTGCCGTCAGCGCGTTCCACTTTTATAATATCGAACGCATTAAGCTTTGTATCCGAGTTAGTCCAAAAACAAAATTCATCAATGGTGGTGGGATTTTTTTCGGTGGCAAGAACCCTGCCTATAAGCTTATTTTTGGGCATATTGCCCCCTCCTTAGTTTTCAAAAAAGATGCAGAAAGCTTTCGGTGCTAAGATACTGGGATTTTACAAACCGCTCTGTTAGATAAATGGGGTAGATATGGTTTGCCCAGCGCAAATCCGACCCGTAGCTTGTCGGATTCCGTTCGTTTATTATTAACGCACTAAGCCTGTCCACTGTTTCGGTTTCCATTCCATTTTTTAACTCATCTTCACGCACAAGAATTTTTTCAACTTTAAGTATTCCGTCAAATGGTGTTCTTGTTCTATTTTTATCTCTAAGTCGCACATACCATACTGCAAATGCAAGAGGTTCTTTTTCGCTTCCAAAATATGCAACAGGTGTACGATGATAAAGTGGAAGGTCGGCTATTAAGCCTGGATTAGCTTTTCCCTTATCAAAACACACCTCAGGGTTGAAAGATTTTGACAAGCCTATGACCCAATTATAGTTTTGCCTGAATGTTAAAAAACTCTTTTCATCATCTTTATCAACCTTGCTAAGACGATACTCCAAAGAACCATCCTTTACAAGATAATTATCTTGATTTAGCTTTCCATCTCGTACAAGTTTTTTTACCATTGCCTTCTCGCGTTCTATCATTGCATCTTGAATGCATGCTGTTCCACGGTCTTCAAATTTGCGTTCGTCGCTTTTTACGTCATATGGTACTGGCGTTGAAAATTTCCAACCACATTGTTTTATTCTGGCCAGCTCATTACTTTCGTTAAGTTTTATAGATAATGCTTCAAAAAATCCACCTTTGCCAATTGGGTCAGCAATACTGGGGATAGAGAGAATTATTTCTCTTGTTAGAGATTCCAGCATCATTGTTTTGTTTACCCGCTTACAAATTCCAACGCCAACTTGTCCAGCAATTGTAGGGTAAATAACGCTTCTATCACCAGATTGCGGATAAGCCATATCATCGACTTTGTAGACATGTCGTGAGCCATCAAGAAAGTATGTCAACACTTGTTCGTCGCGCTTTGCAAGAAGGCGTGCCAAATCACTAAGGGATTTGTAAGTGGCTGGTGGATCGGTTTCACCACGATTTTTCCAAACAAAAGTCTTATCCTCAGTTTCATTGTACTCTAAGAAAAAACGCTCTGAATCAAGGCTATATTTGTGTGCTTTGTAGCTTTTGGCAACAAATTCTTCCTCAAGTATTCCCGTTATTTTCTTTCGCTTGTTTGTAGTAATAATCATGATATGTCCTATGCTTTCTGGGGATTTTTTCGTTGGTATTTTACTGCTGAGCTACTCTGTCGAAATTATCCCAATTGCTTTTACTTTTGTTTCTCTTAGGCTTAATGGTTGCGACTTTACCTCTGATAGTAGAACCCTTCATCTTTCTGAAAACATGGTCAGCATGTTTTTTTGATATTTCTACCAACGAATGAGTATTATGGATAGTGATAGCTCCTATAATACTGCCAGGCAAACCAGTTTCGCCTGTAATGGCAGCAACAATATGCTTCGCGCCTACTTTATCGTTATTGCCTACATTCAACACAAAACAAGCCATTCCGCCCTTTGAATCCGTTTCTTTCACCTTTTTGAAAGTTTTAGAAGATGTTGATGAACGTTCGGCAAAGTTATTTGTTTTGTGAGGTTTTTTTGTACTGGCGGATACCTGTTTTTCAATTAGAGTGTCCAACTGTGGGTCGTCATTGGTGTTCTCAGAAAGAAGATGCAGTGCCGCGCTTGCGATTTCCACAGAAGTATAATCATTTGCCATTAGTCTATCAATCAAAAACTCATATTTGCGGAATTCTTCTCCTTTTAGCACTGATGTTAAGTTTTCAATCAATTTGTCATTTCTGATTTCATTGATTTCATCAATTGATGGAATTTTCTTTAACTCAATTTTCCTTTTTATATGCCGCTCTATTTCTTTTAACTCCCTAATTTGATGGCGACCGCTTGCAAATGTATAAGAGACACCGGACTTTCCGGCACGTCCTGTTCTGCCAATGCGATGTATATAATATTCCACATCTTGGGGAAGGTCAAAGTTAAATACGACATCTACGTCATCAACATCTATGCCACGAGCGGCAACATCCGTTGCAATAAGAATATCAACTTTTCCGTTTTTGAAGGAGCTCATTACTGTGGTTCTGGCTTGTTGCTTCATATCTCCATGCAAACCATCTGGCGAATAGCCTCTAAATCGCAATTCATCGGCCAATTCGTCAACCATTCTTTTGGTATTACAAAAAACAATGGAACGATTGGGATTGTAATAATCTAGCAACCGCGCTAAAGTTTCTATTTTTTTGCCATTTGGCACTTCGTAGTAGTATTGCTGAATACTTGGCACTGTCAATTCGCGTTGAGCCATTTTTACTATTTTGGGATTTTGTTGATATTTGTGAGTGATTTGCATAATTTCGGGGGGCATAGTTGCCGAAAAAAGCAGAGTCTGACAAATTTCAGGTACATCTTTCAAAATTGTTTCAATGTCTTCACGGAAGCCCATATTAAGCATTTCATCCGCTTCATCAAGTACAATCATGGATAGATTGTTTAATCTTAATGTCCGACGTCTAAGGTGGTCCATTATGCGCCCTGGAGTGCCAATTACAATTTCTGCCCCTTTTTTTAGCGAATTGATTTGTCGGTCTATATGCTGACCACCATAAACAGGGATTACGCTAATGCTATGCTTATACTTTGCGAATTTGCGTATTTCCTCGCAACCTTGGATAGCCAATTCACGAGTGGGGCATAAAATCAAAGCCTGTGTCGTACCCGCAAATTTTTTGGATATTTTTTCGATGATAGGAATGCCAAATGCTGCCGTTTTACCGGTGCCAGTTTGAGAATGGCCAATTATATCATGGCCTTCCAATATAAGTGGTATGCTCCTCGACTGTATGTGAGTGGCTTCTTCAAACCCCATTTCTGCAACGGCTCTTTTTATCTCATTGGAGATGGGAAGGTCTGAAAAAATAATTCTTTCTGTCATGTTCTTGTCTCATTTCGTGATTTTATATTTTTCAGCAATAAGTTTAATGTTACATATGCTACTTGTCAATAAAAATAGACTTTTTACTTGACATTTTAATCCGACTTGAAAGAAAAATGGAATTTTAGAAATTTCAAAAATTTCATATACATGGATTTTTTCAAAATTCAGTTGACAGCAAGTAGAACCTCTGCTAGCATTTCAAGAATCAAGGTTCGCTGATAGGGAAGCGATAGATAATGAAAAAAATTTTGTCACTCCTCACTGTGGGGGCGATAGTTGGGCTAGTTGGCTGTAATGTCTATGCGGGAAGTTTGGTGGAAAATCTAATAGAAAACGATGCAAGACCGTTAGTTTACACCAGTTTTCATGCAATGTACGAATTTACAAAAGCTATTGCAGGGGATTCGTTGCGTATAGAAGTGTTGACGCCACCAGGTGCAAGTGCCCATCACTGGGAGCCTTCGATTCAAGATATGGTGCGGCTATCTGGTGCAGAGGCCTTTATTTATCATGGTTCAGGTATGGAGCATTTTGTAGACGCGCTTAGGGGTAGTTTGGAAAATGAGGTGAAGTTTATTGAAGCTTCTGCTAATGTGGAGGCTTTGTTGGGTCAGTCTGACCCACATTTGTGGTTAAATCCTTTGTATGCTCTGCAAATCAAAGAAACTATCAAAAATGGCCTTATAGAAATTTCCCCAGAAAACACAATTGTTTTTACGGCAAATTTTGAAATCGTTGCAAGAATGATATGGGATTTGGATGAAGCTTACCGTAATGCGTCTGAACAATTTGTTAGGCACGATATTGTGGTATCTCATGCTGCTTTCGGTCATTTAAGTCACGCATATGGGCTTAATCAAGTAGCGATTGAGGGTATGCGTATACGTGGAGACCCAACTCCGGCTCGAATGGTAGATATTATCAGCTTTGTACGGGAAAATGGAGTAACAACCATTTTTTATGACAAAGACTCTGCTTTAGCCGAATCTGTGGCAGCTGGTACTGGAACCAGAACCGCCATGCTTGATACCTTTGAAGGTATTACTAGTGAAGATTATTTTACTGTAATGTGGAGAAATTTAGAGGTGCTGATTGAGGCACTGTCTTGATTTTTATGTACTAGTTACTGCTCCTAGGTAGTAACTTATTCTAAAAGGAGATGTTACATAGTAATGAAAAAAACTATGATGTTAATTATTGCGGCACTTGTATTACTAGTAGGATGTGGCCAATCTACACCAGGTGCTACAGATGAGGTAGACGATTCTACACAACGGTTACAAGTGGTTGCAACCATTTTCCCTCAATTTGATTTTGTACGTCAAATTGCTGGTGATAGAGTAGATTTAATTATGCTATTGCCACCTGGTTCCGAAAGCCATACTTTTGAACCAACAGCACGAGATATGGTAACACTGTACAATTCGGATTTGTTTATTTATGTTGGCGGCCATTCTGATTCAACATGGGTAGAACGTGTATTGGCTTCTTTAGAATCGGAAAATCTGCAAAGTGTGGCATTATTGGACTTGGTAGAAGGAATATGGGAGCCAGAACACTACCATCATCATGATAGTCATGGGCATAGCCATGACCACGGACATGACCACGACCATGGACATAATCATGACCATGACCACGGACATAGCCACGACCACGGACATAGCCACGACCACGGACATGACCACGACCATGGACATAATCATGACCATGACCACGGACATAGCCACGACCACGGACATAGCCACGACCACGGACATGACCATGACCACGGACATAGTCACGACCATGACTACGGACATAGCCACGACCACGGACATGACCATCATCATGGACACCACCATCATGAGCCTCAAATTGACGAGCATGTATGGACTTCACCACAAAACGCTATAACAATAGTGCGCGCTTTAGCAACTAAACTGTCTGAGTTAGACCCGGAAAATGCCTATTACTTCCATGCGAATGCTGAGGCTTATATTGTGGAATTGCAAGCTCTTAATCGGGCATTTGCTGATGTGGTTGCTAATGCCGAACGCAACTTGGTAGTTTTTGGTGATAGGTTCCCATTCCGTTATTTGGCAGAGGCTCATGGCCTTACCTATCTTGCGGCTTTTGATGGTTGCTCTAGTGAAGTACAAGCAAGTCCTGCCCGTATAGTTTCTCTTATTGAAGCTGTACAGCGTGAGAATGTCCCTGTTGTTTTTTATATCGAATTTTCACCGCGCGATATTGCAAACGTTATTGCAGAAGCTACTGGTGTCCGTACTCTTGAACTTCACTCAGCTCATAATGTGAGTCATGGAGAGTTTGTTGCGGGAATCACATATTTGGAAATAATGTTACGTAATGTAGAACATTTAAGGGAAGCGTTGAATTAAAATGGCACTGATTACATGCCGTAATGCGGCATTTGCATATGAAGGAAATATCGTTGTAAAAGACCTGAATTTTGAGGTAAATAACGGCGATTATCTTTGTATAGTTGGAGAAAACGGCTCAGGTAAAACAACCCTTATGAAAGGGTTATTGGGACTAATACGCCCTGCATCGGGCACTATTGAAATGGGCGAGGGTCTAAAGTCCACAGAAATCGGGTATTTGCCACAGCAACATGCTGCACAAAAGGATTTTCCCGCAAGTGTTTATGAGATAGTTCTATCAGGGCGGCTAAATAGCCGTAGCTTTCTCCGTAGTTTCGAGGGGGAAAATTATGTAGAAATTATCTGGAGTTTGCTCTATTGTTTAATCCCGTTTTACGGATTGACTGATAGGCGAGTTGCAAATCAAAATATGGATAAGCTAGGGATTTCATCTATCAAATGGAAAAGTTTTCGTGAACTTTCTGGCGGCCAACAGCAACGCGTGCTGTTGGCTCGCGCCCTTTGTGCCACGGACAAGGTTTTACTATTGGATGAACCTGTTACTGGACTTGACCCGCTAGTTACTGCGGAATTATACCAAACCATTCAGACGCTTAGACAAGAATTGGGCATTACCATTATTATGATTTCTCATGATATTCGGGCGGCTGTGGAGTATTGCGACCAAATACTTCACCTGCAAAATGAGCAGGTGTTTTTCGGTGCAACAAAAGAATACAAGAAAACTGAGATAGGCAAGCGGTTTTTGGGAACACTTGAGAAAGGAGAGGCGTAAAATGGATTTTGTTGATGTTATCCAAACTATAATGTTCTTCAACTTCTTGCAACGGGCACTTGTGGTAGGGTTGATAGTTTCATTTTGCGCTTCTTTGTTGGGTGTCAGCCTGGTTGTAAAGCGATATGCCATGATTGGAACTAGTCTTAGTCATGTAGGGTTTGCCGCTATGACGGCGGCTATAGCACTCGAACTAGCACCAACTGCCGCTGCTGTGCCAATTGTTGTACTTGTGGCCTTTTTTATGCTACGCCTTAATGAGAATAGCAAAATCAAAGGTGATAGTGCAGTGGCACTAGTTTCTGCGGGTAGTCTGGCAGTGGGTGTAATTATTTTTACTCAGACAATGGGGGCAGGGGTAAGTACCTGCAATGCTATGTTTGGTAATATTTTGACAATGTCACCAGAGGATTTGCAGTTAAGTATACGGATGAGTATTGTAGTAATGGTTCTTTTCGTGCTATTCTATAGACAGCTATTTACCGTTACATACGATGAAGAATTTGCGAAAGCTACCGGGACAAGAACGGGAATTTATAAATCTCTGCTTGCTCTTTTAACGGCACTAACAGTAGTATTGGGTATGCAGATGATGGGTGCGTTGTTGATGTCTAGCCTAATTGTTTTTCCGGCCTTGACTGCCATGCGCCTTTGTAAAAGCTTCCTTTCTGTGGTTATTGTATCAGCAGTGGTTGCGGTATTTAGCTTTTTTATGGGTTTTGTGTTAGCATTTGGGTTAGATTTGACAACAAGCGCGAGTGTTGTTGGAGTTAACATGATAGTGTTCGCTTTATTTAGCGGAATCGCTTTTATTAGAGGGAGAGTGTGTTAAGATGAAACGTGTTTTTGCTTTGCTTATTGCACTTGTGCTAGTGACTACAGCTTGTGCAAGCAATAGTGGTGATATGGACGGAGTTCCCGAGGGTGTAGAAGCTACGGCCTTATCTGGGCCTATGGCACCAAATGCCGAGGGAATTATTGATATTGTAGAACGATTCTTTTATTTACAGTTTCGTGAGCTAGAGTTTAACCAGGAAGCGTTTTTAGGGCAAACCATAAGATATGAAGGCATGTTTAACACCGAGTTTTGGGTACATGGCGATGCTGGTGGAGAATATATACATCATGTATATCGACTTACCGAGCCTTGTTGCTCTCCATCAGAATTTGTGGGCTTAGAGCTATATTTAGGCGATTTTGAGGCACCAGAATATAACGATTGGGTACAAGTTACAGGAGTGCTTGACCAAATCGAAGATGGTGGATGGTTTTTCCTTATATTGCGAGTAACAGATCTTGTGGTACTGGAAGAACGCGGCTTGGAGTATATTAATCCAGGGTTCTAAAAGGAAGATGATACTGCTATGATTGAACTGCAAGGAGAATATAACACAGCAAAGGTTTTTACTAACAATGCTGAAGCAAGTGCCATTCAGCAAATTGAGCATCTTTTGAATCAGGAGTTTGTTAAAGATAGTAAAATCCGTATTATGCCAGATGTACATGCCGGGATGGGCTGTACTATTGGTACTACTATGACAATAACTGATAAAGTGGTTCCCAATCTTGTTGGAGTGGATATTGGTTGTGGAATGGAGACTGCGATACTCAAAAATAAAAAAATTGAGCTAGAGCAGCTTGACAAGGCTATACATCAATATGTGCCATCAGGTTTTAAGACACGCAATGAGCCTCACCATTTTTATGAGGAAATTGACCTGTCGGTTTTGCGTTGTGCTAAACATGTTGATATAAAAAGAGGAATACTTTCTATTGGTACTTTAGGCGGTGGGAATCACTTTATTGAGCTAGGAAGTGATGAGGAAGGTCTACTTTATTTGGTTGTGCATTCTGGGAGTCGAAACCTTGGCAAGCAGGTTTGCGAATGGTATCAAAATGCGGCCGCCAACAGCCTAAACCGCAAGGGAAAAGGTGCCGACCGAGTTCTTGCTTACTTAGAAGGAGAGTTATTGGAAGATTATCTGCATGACATGGGAATAATGCAGGAATACGCCGATATTAACCGGAAAGCAATCATTAAAGAGCTTGAAAAAAGGGTTAAGCTTAAAATAGTTGACCAGTTTTCTACAATCCACAACTATATTGATTTGGAAACAAGGATTTTGCGCAAGGGTGCAGTTTCTGCGCAAAAAGGTGAACGTCTACTTATTCCAATGAATATGCGTGATGGAAGTCTTATATGTATTGGCAAAGGCAATGAAGATTGGAATTATTCGGCACCCCATGGTGCAGGACGCATTATGAGCCGTAGTGAAGCTAAAAACAGCATTACCCTATCTCAGTATATAAAAGCAATGAAAGGCATTTATTCATCCACAGTGAATCAAAAAACACTGGATGAAGCACCATTTGCATATCAGCCTACTGAAGACCTCATTGCGAATATTGGGGATACAGCGGATATCGTGAAAAAAATCAAGCCATTGTATAATTTCAAAGCCGCAGAATAGAAATGGATTGATGGTTTTATACGAAAATAAGAAAAAAGTGCCGTTTATCGTAATGATGGACGGCACTTTTTGATGTGTGCCACGCATGGTGAATATCTAGGTAGTGAAAATCAACTGTGGGGTCTGGTCGTTGAAACAACATCACTGACGCAACTGAACAAAGATTGCTTGAGCCAGTTTACTCCACATATTGAAGGAACCTGACATGAACTAGCAATGCACCCGGACAAGCCCGGCGTGAAGGTTCCAATTCACCGACACACAGGAGACATCCCTACCGGAACACTAAACAGTATCTTAAAGGAGACGGGGTTGAAATAAACCCCGCCCTTTGGGCGCAACCATAGAAAGGGTGTTGGTATGCAATACGTTTACCCAGCTATTTTATATTTGGATGATGGACAAATAGGGGTTAAAGTTCCCGATTTACCTGGTTGTTTTACATTTGGTAAGGACAAAGCAGAGGCTTTAATTATGGCCAAAGATGCAATAGAAATGTGGTTATGGCACGCAGAAGATAATCAAGAATCAATACCAATTGCTTCTGATTCTCTGAAAATTGGCGAAAATGAAATTTTTACTTTGATAGCCGCCGATACAGACGAATATCGAAAAGCAAACGACACTAGAGCAATAAAGAAAACTCTGTCAATTCCATCATGGCTTAACCATCAAGCGGAAAAGGCGAACGCTCCTTTTTCTCAGATTCTCCAACAAGGCTTGAAAGATTATCTACAAATCACTGGTTAACCCACACTCAAAGCCCATTCCCAAACGGAACGGGCTTTTAATATTGCTATTGCTAAATTGTTGAGTTAAGCTATAAGCATTTCAAAGGAAACGCCCATGGCGTGGGCAATCAATAGTAATTCTTCGGCTTTCCACTTGATAATACCATCCAGCAATTCTTGTGCCGAGATTTCTTCAATATCAAGTATCTCGGCTACTTCCTTTGCTGTATAGTTTTTAAGCAAGAAATATCTTCCTTTCCGTATATACTTCCCTGGATTGAGAAGATGAATTTGTTGGGGCGGATATAAACCTATGAAGCTGAATAAGGAGTTGATATTATATGGACAAAACATCAATTAAAAATTATGCACAAGAAGCCCGCCGTAAGCTAATAGAAACTGTAAAGCACAAGGCAACTACCTTAAATAAAGAAATAAACTCGCAAGAGATTGAAAATATAGCTTGCACATGGTTTAACCGCCTTATAGCCTTGCGGATAATGGAAGTAAACGAATGGCTTCCGTCAAATATCCGCATTTTGTCAAGCCGTGAAAAAGGGCGATTAGAACCCGAAGCAATAAGAGAAATAGCCCGCCTTGATTATGTAGACCATGATATTGTAGCAGAAATGCTAAAAGAAAAAGACATGAACACTACTGATAGGCTATATCGCTATGTACTTATTGAGCAATGCAAAAAACTATCCTCTATCCTGCCAGGCATCTTCAAAGGCGTGGATAGTGATGTTTCATATACCCTTTTGCCTGATAGTCTTATTTCAAAAGACGGCATTGTTTACGACTTTATAACCAAGGTTGACGAAAGCAATTTTGATTTATCCAAGCATGGGCAGATTGAAATA
>Ga0123355_10001152_pt1 | contig 36658 bp, 30 predicted proteins | sample TergutEmb28metaG_3_FD_89872 | JGI IMG/M metagenome (GOLD analysis project Ga0123355, IMG submission 89872) | Embiratermes neotenicus P1 segment gut microbial communities from Petit-Saut dam, French Guiana - Emb289 P1 | ecosystem: Host-associated > Arthropoda: Insects > Digestive system > Gut ...
GCTATTAGCGTATACTCATCATTTTCGCCTATAGATTTATGCGCCGCAACCGCACCTATAGAGTCCCTTGTAGGTGCACTAACAACGTTGTGAGCAATGCCCGTAAAGCCAAGTTCGGTTAATAAAGCCCTTGCATTACGCATTTCGTCTGTAGGGGAAGCGGCCTCGTTACTACTCCAAGCCGAAAGCTGAAAAGCAAGCGACATAGTGGCTAGGCTTGGGTTGTATATGTATGCACTGGATAAGAAATCGTTAGGATTATAAAAGAAAACTGCGCTGTGGTCACGCCTGTTATTGATTGGGCTGGGATATCTTACCCTACCAGTTCCTACAATATCCCTTATAACTTCACCGAACACAAACTCTATATTGTTCGGGTCTGTCACATTATGAAAATATTCCGGAGCAGTGGCTAGGTCGCGGACAAACAAGCGTAAAAACTGTACAAAGTTTCTTCCTTCTGTCGGCATTCCTGCATATGGTTGAAACAATCCTATGGTATATAATGTTGCTGTTTCTTTTACTCTATCGGCAACAAAATGTGTTGCGTTTGCATAATGAAAGAAAGGGACGTTTGTTGCTAAATTGCGCCAGTTGCTTCCAACCGTAGCAGTTGAATAACGGCCGGTTGCACTATGGCCGCCTTCGCTTGTCAATCCGGTAGTCACTAATATCACATTCTTAATTGCATCTGGATTAGAAATACCATTTAGCAGTCCTTCTGCCATCGACAATGCATTTGTTATGCTTCGTTGTCCATATCCATTTGGTGCAGGTATTGAACTGATGCTGCTTTGCAAGGAGGACAAATCATCCTCAAAGCCGTCTGTTACAAGTGTTGTCTCATCCCCAAAAGAAATGATAGCAACGCGGTTTTTGCCGGTGGCTGCTAAAATGTCTCGGTTAAAACTATTCGCCGCCTGTATTACATAGGAAAACGCCGGATTAGCAATATATATCCGATTTGGCCACGGATAATAAAAAAACGCCGCCCCTGCAATTTCCAAAATTAATACAGTATAACGCTCTACTTCGTTTGGCGAAGATAAAACAACCGGGCTTTGCGTAAGTTCTGAAAGTTCAAACGGAACTATATCTAACGCAGCTGGCGAAGTTGTATGTACTCCGCCATATGGATTATGAAAGCCTAATGTACCTCCTGAGATAACTTCATCCATAGCGTAAAAATTATATATATCCCCATACAAGTCCTCTAAGGCTACTGCAAATACGGAAACCGGTACGGCAGTAAATACCATAACTATCGTCATAAGTAAACTTAACATTCTCTTTTTCACTTATAATTTCTCCTCTTGGAATTAGTTTTGTTAATCTCCACCACCAATAACAAAAACATACTCCCCCTTCACAATATCTGTGCGTGTTGTTATTGGGGTGTTTCTGTATAGGCTAAATGCGGGGCGTACTCCAAGGAGATTGTTTGCAGTGCCAGGGCCAGCCATATCCACTCCAATAATCATCACCCTGTATGTTTCCCAATTTTGAGGTGTTCTCGTCCAATAAGGATGTGCTTTACCATTAGAATGTCGCGCAACTCTTCTAGTAAATTTTCCCGCAAAAATATCCAGACGTTCTCCTTCTGGTACGGTTATTCTAGAGTCAGCAACACCGAGTTCTCTTGATGACAATAGGAAAACGTGGCGATAAATATGTTTTGATACTCTCCCCGCAACACCCATGCTACTTTTGTCTGTAATCTCAATATTGCTAAGTATCATAGCTTCAATCACCCCCTCCCCTAAGTTACTCATAAATTCCGTGTTTAAGAAATTATCTATATAACTATCCTCATAGTATCCGCCAAAATCTTGCGATGCCCATAAATTATGGCCAGGCGGACTTTCGTGAGGACTTGGGTTAAAGTGTATTAATTCATCTAACAAAAACTCTCGCACTAGTAGTACATTTCCGTTGTGATTTGCTGTCGCTACTAGATATGGAACAAAACAACTACTTTCTTTAATAAATATGCGATAATCTACATCACTTCTTCTGCGTGTATCGTATGCAATATCTGCAATAGTAGTTGGTGGGGGGGGGACTAATAGTGAAGTCAAACTATCACACCCTCCAAGCAAGATAATGATAAATGCCATAGTTATGCCACAAATAAATTTTTGGGTTTTGACAAATATGTAATTTGTGTTCATAAAAACCCTCTCTTTCGGCATATGTATGCGTGTCAATATTACACAACTCCTACACTTTAATACTAGCCAGTTTCCTCCCAAGAAGATAAGCGCCCACAAATATCATTATCGATATAGTAGATACTACCCGGCCTGCGGTAGTAAACAAACCTGACATTAAATCTCCGCCCATAAAGCCCATGACTGCAACAATCAAAATCGGTACCACCGCAATAATGTTAATTTCCATCAATGCACCAGACGCTAACGTTTTAATCTCCGTTTCAATTTCAATTTTATCGGACAATATCTTTTGGGTGCGTATTACAATTTCCCTAGTTTTATCGCCTTTACCTTCAATCAGCTGGTATACTGCTGCAAATAGTTTTATATCCTCTATTCCACAACGATCAGCAAGGTCCATAAGGGACTCCCCAATTGATATACGATTAGAAAATTTTATGACAATCAAATGAACCTCTTTAGCGATGTCAGAATACTCCGAGTACATTAGCTGCATATCTTCTAATGCATGAATAAAAGCATCAAGATCTGTACTCCCGGCTTGAAGGCTAACTACTAGGCTTTCAAGTAAGCTTCTAAATTGGCCAAGCAGCCTATTTAACCGCCTTTTTTTAGCCAAATTAATGTTTAGCACAATGGCTACCGGCACTAATATGCCTGCAATAATACTCGCCAAAAATGTTGAGCGGTAAAATAGCCAAAATACCCCAAAACCTATCCCATACCCCAATATGGCGGCACCGATATGGGCTATAAAGGGCAGCGTACATTTGTCGTAGGGCAAAACCAGTAGTTTGTTTCTATCTTGAACTGAGCCCGTTGAAATATCCACTTATATCACCACCTATAATTCATGATAAATACCTGCATCTATCAATTTTTCTTTGTTTACAAAAGGGTTATTTGTCCGTGTTAGTTTGCCATCCACCTTTTCTAGTGTTGTTTTATCGGATTCTACAAATTTATATATAGGGTTTAGATTAATTTGTCTCGTTTCGTAATCGTAATCTAGCACTTCAACGATTTCTACTGTTTTTCTGCTATGATCCCTTAAGCGTGATAACTGCACAATAATATCCACAGCAGACGAGATTTGTTGGCGTATAGCTTCCAAAGGGAGATCTGCCCCTCGTATAACCATGGTTTCTAAACGGCTTATCATATCTCTGGCAGAGTTAGCGTGTCCTGTGGAAAGAGAGCCATCGTGGCCGGTATTCATAGCCTGCAGCATGTCAATGGCTTCTTCTCCGCGTACTTCGCCTACAACAACCCTATCCGGCCGCATACGAAGCGCCGATTTTATCAAATCTTGTATAGAAATCTCTTTCGCATCTTTATTAGTAGATACCTTAGTCTCCAGCCGTACAATATTTGGAATAGATTTAATTTGCAGCTCTGCAGAATCCTCTATGGTTATAATACGGTCTGTCTTAGGTATGTAGTTGGACAAGGCATTTAAAAAGGTGGTTTTGCCGCTACCGGTGCCACCGCTTACAAAAATGTTATAACGGGCTCTCACCAATATTTCTAATACCTCTGCTACCTCTGGCGGAAAGCTACCTACCTCAATAAGACGCTCTACCGTCATAGGCACTTTAGGAAAGCGTCTAATTGTAACTGTGGCCCCATCCAAAGCGACCGGAGGCATAACCACATTGACACGAGAGCCGTCTGCCAGCCTAGTATCTACAATAGGGTTAGATTCGCTGACACTGCGGCCGGCCTTTTGCACAAACAAAGTAATAATCCGTGATAAATCTTCTTTAGATTCAAACTGTCTATCATACCTATACTGTTTGCCAAATTTTTCGATAAAAATGCGATCATGGCCGTTAATCATAACTTCAGCAATATCCGTATCACGCACTATTTCATCTAATATGCCTAACCCTCGGATAGCATCAAAAACACCATGGGCTACAAAAGGTTTATCACGATAAGAGAGTATTTTACCTGTTTTTTCAATTTGATCATCTACAACTTTGCGCAACTCCTCATCGGTATATAAAACTAAACGAGGGTCGCCAGCTATGCCATTTTCTATATCACCTACAAGCTCCCGCTTGATTTCAAAAATTAGATCGTTTCGCTCTTGGGTTTCCATTCTTCTTTGATTAACCCCCTTAGTGCTCTTTCTGCAGAGAGCGTAATATTACCGACATCAGCCCCTTGATAGTTGGGAATATTAGTAAGGCTTTTGCATCCATATGTCTCTTTAGGCGTCATTGCATCTGCTTTGTTATAAATAAGATTTGTTTTGTTTAAAAAACCGCTAAAAGATGAGGTTTTAGTATCAAACAAAATGTCAAGTTTTGAACGAGAAATAGGGCTAGAGTCGGCTACAACAAAAACTTCGTCTGCGCACTCTAAAGCCCTATCAGTAAAAGAAGCAAAACCACTGCCCAAATCTAACACAAGTAAATCTACATCATTGGCTGCTTTTGCAGAACCTATGAAGGTTTCTATTTCATCTGGAGTTATTTGACCGGCTTCTGTCCACATATTAAATTTTTTTATGAAAGCAACATCGCTTACATCCTTAGCTTTTGCTGTATCAATAGATGTAACTACTTTACCCTCTTCTGTGATAGTGCAGAAAATATCGTATAGCCCTTGTTCCGTACCGTAGGTATCTTTAAAAAAGCATTCTGTGCTATTAAAATATTCAAAACTAACATACATTGGACGGACACCTACTGCTGCTGCGGCCATTGCAAAAGATGCCGCCGTCGTTGAAGTTCCTACGCCTCCTGCAGGAGAGAAAAAAGCACAAGTCGCAGCACTGCTTCGTCCTTCATATCCGTATTTTTTAGCTTGAGCCATAATCAATTTGCTGACTAAGGTGGACACTCTCTGATATTTGTACGCCCACAAAGCATATGGAATGCTATCGTGATCCATGTTGTCTATAGCATCATTTTCAGTGAGTAGTAAAAGTACAGGAACCCAATCTACTACCAAAGAAGACATGCCTTCATCAACTAAAGCGACATGAAACCGAGAGCGCCCTCCAGTTATTTCTGCTAATAATTTGTCATTGTCTGTGAACAATGCAATTTCCAAACTATCTCCTGTCGCTGTAGATGTACGGCTCATGACATCTCTAAGCCTTGTTATGTAGCCGGCATCATTGCTTGCTAATAAAACTCGTATAATCATTTTAGCTCCCCTTATCACTAACTTAGACGTGTTTTAAAACACGTCAGCGACTATAATTCTACATTAAAATTTGCAAAAATTCGTATAAATTCCTCGAATTTCCAATATTCTTGTAACTGATTTTACCCTACACAAAACTAAATGTCAAATAAAATAGTCACTAAAAATATGTGTGAATTTTTTTCAAAATTATCCATTTGATACATATGTGCATGCATAAACCTATATATATTTTGGCACTATTTAACAAAAAGCTTGAACTGATGTCTACTATAAGCATTTAACAAAATTATCCATTTGATACATATATGCATGCATAAACCTGTATATATTTTGGTACTATTTTACAAAGCGCTTGAACTGTGGAATTATATTAGAGTGCTTCTGAAATTAAAAAAACGGTACGGGATGGAACCCGCACCGCTGCATAAAAAATATAATTTCGAAAGAGGTCTATTTTTTAATATCAGGATCAATTTTCAGCTTCATAGCTTTTTCTCCTTGCCAATAACATTTGCAATTGTTCTCTCAACCCCAAAAGTTGATTATGAATATCCGCTTTCTCTTCCTCGTCCGTAATCGTTGGCAAATATTTTTGGATATATTCGTACATCTTATCGGCTTGCTTTAGCCGTTTCTCAATCTGCTTTGGCAGTAATTTATGAGCTGCACCAATTTTTAACTTGCCGCTTTTGACAGCCTCTATCAGTGCAGGGCTGCCTTGCTCCATAATTTGTTTATACATACCTAAAGTTCTATCACTAATACCTGCTTCCTTCGCAAGCGTTTTTCTTACATTTACAGGTTCGTTATCTTCTGTTGATCCTTTTGCCAAAAGCTTTCCCTTATGCTTACCGCCTAGGGTTTGGCGCTCTTTTGCCAACTCCGTCAACAATCCCTCCTTCCTCAACGCCAGCTCTATCCGCGCCACATCCGTAAGATTCCTCCTTCCTAGCTGATTCTCTAAAATCCACAACTTAGCCTCTTCCCGCGAATCAAACTGAATCTCTTCAATTTCAAACTCAATCCCATGCTCCATACATATGTAGAATCGATTATGCCCGTCTACGATTATCCCATCCCACAGAAGAATTGCGTTTAAGCATTTGCCCCTGTCAAGTATGTTTGATTCCAGCTGCCTGTACTCCTCCTCCAAAAGTGGCGGGATTAGCCGCATAAACTCCTTGTCTACTACTAATTTGTGTGTCATTGTGTTGCCTCCTTTTTAATTATGGTTTAATGTTATTATAATTAAAAGAATTTGCAATTGTAAGCGGAACGGTTCCAAGGAAATTTTCCAAGGAAATTTTCCTAAGAATTTTTCCTAAGAAATTTTCCTAAGAATTTTTCACAAAACTATTGCCAAAACAAAAATAATAAAAGTGAAAATTTTCCAATAAATAAAAGCCGGGTTTTCAGGTAAGCTGAAAACTCGGCTTTTTATATTACGTTGCTTAAGTTACTTATAAATTTTTTCCTATTTGATATGCCCGCTGTGGGTAATCAGTTTTTTGAATAGCTTCTCTTGTACCTTCTTTTCTTGGGCTGCTTGTTATCATTGAGACTTTCATTATATCGCACCCACTATCGCATGAGGCACATATGGTTCTTCTAAGTAGGCAACCTCTTCTGCCGTTAGCTTTACTTTTAATGATGCAACTGCATCTTCAATATGAGATGCCTTTGTTGCGCCGATCACAGGAGCAGCCACCGTATCTTTTTGCAGCAGCCATGCCAAAGAAATATGCGCCATAGGCACGTCATACTTTGTTGCAAGTTCTGCTACACGCAGGGCAATGGGCTTATCAGTGTCTATCGTTGAATCATACTTTCTTATAGCAACTTGATCCTGTTTAAAACGCGCAGTGGTTTCATCCCAAGGCCTTGCAAGCCTGCCGGCTGCTAATGGGCTGTATGGCGTTGTTGCAATTTTTGCATCTTTGCATAGGGGAAGCATTTCTCGCTCTTCCTCGCGATAAAGTAAGTTCATATGATTTTGCATAGAAACAAATTTTGTGAAGCCGTATTTTTCAGCTGTATACAGGGCTTTTTGAAATTGCCAGGCATACATAGCCGATGCACCTATATAGCGTGCTTTCCCGCTTTTTACAACATCGTGAAGTGCCTCCATAGTTTCCTCTATCGGAGTGTTATAGTCCCAACGATGAGTGATGTACAAATCAACGTAATCCATATCTAAGCGTTTTAAGCTATGGTCAATTTCTGCTAGTATGTGCTTACGAGACAATCCACCGCCGTTTGGCGTTTGCCTCATTGGGATAAACACCTTTGTTGCTACTACAAGTTCGTCGCGGTTGTAATCTTTTAATGCACGTCCTAAAAATTCCTCACTATGGCCGCCTGCATAGCAGTTGGCGGTGTCAAAAAAGTTGATGCCTAGTTCCATAGCTTGTTTTACAAGTTTGCCGCTGTCGGCCTCATTTAAATGCCAGTCCTCAGAGCCAGGCGTTACATTTCCAAAGCTCATGCAGCCAAGGCAAATTCGTGATACATCTAGCCCCGTGTTACCAAGTTTTACATAATCCATTTTTGTCCTCCTCAATATAGTCGTCATGCTAAAATTATAGATTGCGCCACACTATAGTGCAAATACTTATATTGAATGGTTTGTTATGTTTACGAGGCATGGCAGATATTAACCAATTCCACCGCTTCAATCAAGCTTTCACATTTTGCAAAAATCCTAGCATAACTAGCTTTATCAGTTATCGCCATATCCGGTACTAAAATAGGCCGCATACCGGCATCATAAGCCGCGCTTATTCCAGCATTAGAATCTTCAAACACTATACAGTTTTGCGGCAGCACACCCAATCTTGAAGCTGCTGTTAAAAAAATCTCTGGGTTAGGCTTGCCAAATTGCACTTGATCCCCAGACACGTAAGCGTCGAAGCGGTCAAATACTCCAATGCGCTTCAACTTTCTTTTCATACTATCCATCTCTGTTGAGGTGGCTACGGCTTTTTTCAATCCTAAGGCATCAAGGCAATCCAGTATTTGAATTAGCCCTTTTTTCATGCTTACCCCATGCTTGCTTACATAGTCTTCCATGCTTTTATCTCGCATTGCACATGCCTTTTCAAAATCGAAAGTTGGCCCATAATGGTTGTTTAATAAATCTCTAACCCCAGACTTAGTTCTCCCGATGAGCGGAGCAAAAAAATCTTCATCCATTGTGAAGCCTTGGCACTCTATAGCTTGCTTCCAAAACGCTTTAGAGATTGGTTCTGTGTCTATCATCAAACCATCCATATCAAAGAGTACTGCCTCTAGTTTTCTGTGGTCGGCTAGCACTGCTCTCACAGGGCTGCCGTTTCCATCTTTAAACTTAAGGGGTAGGGCACTTATATCATAAATTCCTTGGGGAATATCATCTAACTTCAAGCCTTCGATTATGGCTATGCCACTTCCTAATAGGATGTGATGCACAGGGAAATCATTACTTCCATACTCATCTACAGAAAGGCTGTCTATGCCGATGGTTTTGATTTGCTTTTCTACTAAATATAAAGCAGCATCTGTCGTTAGTACTTTGCCGTTTGTGTTAAGTAAGATGATATCTCCGGCCTGTATGTCTGCATGAATCAAGTCCTCTTTGCTCACATTAGTTTTAATTGACTGGATAAGTTTGGCTTTGCCGTAAAAATGGCGCAGATCTATACCATCGCAAGCTGCACCATCCTCTATAAAGTGTAGGGGAGTATCTATGTGGGTTCCCGTATGGGCACTTATATCGTAGCGCGTTAGATTGCACATATCTCCATTTTTTAGTTGCATTACTTCGATTACCTCCATTTTGTCATCTGGGCTATAGAAAGTCATGTGAGGAGAAATTTCCCTGGAAATATCATATAGCTTCATTCATAGCATCCTTTCCTAAGTTTAGTGATCGTTTTCGTATGTCTAAAAAGATTTAGACATACGAAAGCCGTCATCTTGATGTTGCTAGTATAGCATAATTCCCCAGTATACGAGTAGGGTATCTTCAAAATAGATTATCCATCACCTATCTGTTTATATGGTATAATAAAGGAGATTTTTGTTGAGGAGTGGAGTTATGGCAAATTCATTTTTTCAAGATGTGTACGATATAGTGGCAAAAATCCCTCCTGGGAAGGTACTATCTTATGGGCAAATTGCTATGTATTTAAGAAAGCCTCGCGGCGCACGACAAGTAGGCTGGGCTATGAGTAGCTGTCCAGAAGGCTTGCCGTGGCAAAGGGTAGTTATGGCAGATGGTTCTATAGCGGGTGGGGGATATAATGAAATGCGCCGCAGCTTGCTAGAGGACGAAGGTGTGATATTTAAACTTAATGGAAAGATTGATATGGCGAAGTGCCAGTGGGATTTTGAAGAATAAGTTTTAAGCTAGCAAAAAGGGTAATGACGTTAAAGTAAATACAATAGCACGTTAGTGAACGTCGATTAGTGATAGGTTGCAAGTTTGCACCCTTAAATTTATGTAAAAGTAAAACTGCGGCCAGTTGAGTAACCAACCTGCCGCAGTTTTTTTCGTAGAGCCTAAATGTATAACTTTAATTTAACGGGCAATAATTGTGATAGCTGATGATGTCGCAAAATTATACATTAAGCATTGACGAATGACATTTTGCTACCTATAATTATAGGTGAATGGAGCGAAGAAATGGATCAAAAAGGAAAAATCGATATGCAAAATAATTTCATTAGTGCCATGATTAAGAATTTACCAGTCCTTCGGGCGGCTATACACCTGACCCAAGCATCACTTGCAGATAAGCTTGGCGTTAGTAGACAAACAATCGTTGCTATTGAAACCAGAAAAAGAGAGATGCCTTGGAATTTATACTTAGCACTTGTTTGTGTGTTTCAGCAATATCCAGAATCATGTGATTTGTTGGACAAGCTAGGTTTGTTTACATCTTGTGTAATAACGGAAGTTTTGTAGATAAATTCAATTTAAAATAAAAAATTAAATTCGAAAGGGGTATCTTAAAAATGCTAAAGATTCTATTATTATGCGGAGGTAAGGGAAATGAGAGAGATATTTCTCTAAACTCCGTACGTTCAGTTTATGATCACATAAAGAGTTTAAAATCTGTTGATTTAACAGTTATATTTTTTGATAAGAGCGATCAAAAATATTTGATTGACGAAGAATACTTATATTCAAACACTACAAATGATTTCCATTTTTTACTGAAATCGTTTGCTATGCCAATGAGTGATGATGATTTCAACGATAGTTTATGCAAATTTGATTTGGTTTTTCCAGTAATCCACGGAGTTGGGGGCGAAGATGGCAAAATTCAAAGACTATTAGAAGAATTGAATGTTAGATTCATTGGTTCTCCCTCTGAAGCTTGCGAAAAAATGTATAACAAGCATACCGCAAATGAACAAATTATAAATGTGCGGAAAATGCAAAATATACCAAAGTTGTTTGTTAAGTCAATAGCTGGCGAAAGTTCCAATGCAATATCACAGTTTGTTGCTACTCATGGGAAAGTATGTTTAAAACCTACTGAGGGAGGCTCTTCCTTTGGTGTTACATTTGCTGATTCAGCTGAAGATGCCGTTAATCTTGTGAAGGAGCTACTTGAAACATATGATGAGTTAATTATTGAAAAGAAATGTTTGGGCAAAGAGTTTACCATCATAATCCTTGAAAATAATGGCAAGCCTGTATCCCTAATACCAACGGAGATAGAGCTTTTAAATACAAGCAGCGAACATGATTTCTTTGATTTGCGTCGAAAATATATGCCTACCACTGAGGTACATTATCATTGCCCTGCACGTTTTAACGAAAGTGAGATTGCCAGCATCCGTTCACAGGCGGAGGAACTTTTTGAGTTTGTAAATGCGAGGGATTTTTTACGTATTGATGGATGGTTGCTTGAAGATGGGAGTGTGTATTTCGCTGACTTCAACCCGATAAGCGGCATGGAACAAAATAGCTTCATATTCCAACAAGCCGCGAAAGTTGGATTTACACATAGTACGTTGTTAAAATATATTCTTGACAACGCTTGCAATCGATATGGAATTAATCGCCTTGCTGACGCTGATCATAAGTTCGAAAAACGAAAAGTCAATGTTATTTTGGGAGGCACGACATCAGAACGCCAAGTTTCACTTCTAAGTGGTACAAATGTTTGGCTTAAGTTGTTGCATTCTGAGAAGTATGCGCCCACCCCTTATATCCTTACAAAGGCGCATGCTGATGATTGGATTGTTCACGAAATACCATATTCTGATGCCTTGTTGCATACAACGGAAGAAATTATTGATCAAATAAATAACCAAACAGATATCACCGAACTGGTGGCGATAGTTCAAATGCAACTTGGTATTCCAATGGTCGAAAACAACCAAAAAGCAAATTGGATAGCTCTAAATGAATTCGTCAAACAGTCGAAATTGCAGAATGCTTATGTTTTTATAGGGTTGCATGGAGGATTTGGAGAAAGCGGTGGAATTCAATCCCTACTTGATGAAGAATGTGTTGACTACAATGGTTCTGCCGCAGAAGCCTCTGTTTTGTGCATGGATAAGTATAAAACAGGAGTTATGGTTGAGGAACTCGGAGTGTCACAACTACGCACCTGTAAAAAGGTGTTAGCCGATATTACTGTTACATGGGATGAGCTATCTGATAAGATTGGAACGCCAATAATTGCAAAGCCGAACGGAGATGGCTGCTCAACAGGCGTTGTTAAACTTTCGGACAGCAGTGAATTACAAACTTATTTAAGATATTGCAAAACTGGAAACTCAATCCCTCCAAACACCTTCGCTAACCAGGCTCAGACTATTGCTATGCCTCAAATTAGCAACAATATTTTGTTTGAAGAATATATTCAAACAGACGGCGTTTCTGTTGAAGATGGCTTGTTGAAGTATAATGCCGATACTGGATGGATTGAGATAACAATCGGAGTTTTGGAGAAGTGTGGTTTATATCACGCTTTTAATCCAAGTGTTACAGTTGCCGAAAATGCAATTCTGTCCGTTGAAGAAAAATTCCAAGGCGGGGTAGGCATAAATCTAACGCCCCCTCCTGTGGAGACTATTCCAATTTCGTTGAGACGGCGAATCAAATATTTTGCAGAGCAAGTTGCAGAAAAATGCGGTATTGAGGATTATTGCCGCATAGATATGTTTGCAAATAATAAAACCGGGGAAGTAATTGTTATTGAGATAAATACCTTACCTGGACTTTCGCCTTCTACTGTTTTATTTCAACAGGCAGCAAAGGAAATCACCTCAATGTCTCCACTTGCATTGTTAGAGCGAATAATCGAACCTGATGGAGGAGTTAGCATGAATTTGACTTTTAAAGAAATCGTGTCTTGTACTGGAGGAAGTACAACATACACAGGCAATGATTTTCCATTATACAGCATTAAGTTTGACTCTCGTCAAAACATGAGAGAATCGATATTTATCGCATTTGTTACCGATAAGAACGATGGCCATAAATACATTCCTGTTGCTGCAAGCAAAGGAGCAGTTGCGACGATAGTATCTACAGATGTTAATGTTACGATTCCAACGATAAGAGTGAAAGATACTATAAAAGCGTATCAAGATATTGCCACATATTATCGCAACAAGTTCTCTATCCCAATCATAGGCTTGACTGGAAGCAACGGAAAAACTACGGTTAAAGATATGTTAACAGCAGTTTTGTCAGCAAAATACAATGTACTTGCTACAGATAAAAACTTAAATAATCATTTAGGTGTCCCGCAAACTCTTCTAAAATTAAATAGTAAACATGATGTTGCCGTTATTGAGATGGGAATGAACCATCATGGAGAAATCCGTACATTAACTAATATGGGTACACCCGATATTGCTATTATCACCAAAATAGGGACAGCTCATATGGGCAATCTTGGCGGGACGCGTTCAGATGTCTATCGCGCGAAAATGGAAATTATCGAAGGCTTAAAAAAAGGTGGAAAACTTGTATTAAATAGCGATGATGATATGCTTGTAAAAGTTAAATCAGAAATACACGATGTCATATTTTGTGGACTAGAGAATGAAGATTACAATCTTATGTATGCCTCTGACGTCTCTCAATTTTGGGACAAAGATGGGTATGGTTTATCTTTTTTGGTTCATTATGATGGAAACGAATATAGTTGTACGTTGCCTATTCTTGGGCGACATAATGTGCAAAATGCCTTGCTATCTCTAACCGTTGGTGTTCAACTAGGCGTTCCTATAGAAGGTGCTATTGACGCTTTACGGATTTATCCTCGTAGTTCAATGCGATTAGAAACATCCAGTGTACACGGTATAAAATTCATTAAAGATTATTATAACGCGAGTCCAGAATCAACAAAGGCGGCACTCAATACACTTGGAGAGTTAAATACTGAAAAAACACGAATAGCTGTACTTGGAGAATTATTTGAATTAGGAGAACAAAGCGAAAGTCTACATCGTGAAATTGCGGAGTATACACAGGGGAAAGCTGATAGGGTTTTTTATGTGGGTAATTATTGCGATGCCTTCCTTATAGGACGACCTGATGCACAATGCTTTGAAACGAAAGAAGAAATAAATTTTGCTCTTTCATCTGCAATCCTAAATGGTGAATTTACATCTGGTGACACGGTCTTAATCAAAGGCTCAAATGGAATGAAAATGTGGGAGCAGTATGAATTCCTTCGCAAGCTATTAGAGCGAGGGAGTCTCGTATTGGCTCAAACACGGATGCTTGTTGATGTCGATGCATTGAAACATAATTACGCCGCTATTAAACGATATGTTGGAAGTAATGTATTAGTCATGCCTGTTATTAAAGCTGATGCTTATGGCAGCGGTGCGGATGTAGTCGCAAATATATATGGAGATTGTAAATATATTGCTGTTGCTGATTTGCGCGAAGCCGATGAACTTCATCATGCCATGCCCAATGTAAATTTTCTTGTGATATACCAGCCATTAATAACTGAAATAGATAGGGTTTTGGAACGTGATTATGTTATTCTCTCAGTCGGTGATCTTGACTTTGTTCGTGAGTTGGACGTAGCCGCTAAAAAGCAAGGGAAAGAAGTCGTGGTTCATATTGAAATAGATACTGGTATGAGCAGGCTTGGTGTAGTTTTGGATGATTGTAAAGAATTTGCTGAAGCTATCTCCAAATGTGGTAATATAGCGGTTGAAGGTATTTTTACACATTACTCAAGTGCAGATATGTACTCACCGCAGGATTTGGAGTTTACAGAAAAACAAACTTCACGCTTTAAAAAAGCTATTGAAATTTTTGAGAATGTTATTGGGCAGATACAATATAAACACGCCAGTGCAAGTGCTGCAATTTTTAACCCTAAAGCTGAATTGTTTGATATAGTACGTCCTGGATATATGCTATTCGGTTATTATCCCTGTGACGAAATAAGAGATAAAATAAGTTTAAAGCCTGCTTTAAAATATGCCACACAGGTAACGCAAGTAAAAGAGTTCGATGTTGGCGTAGAGGTAAGTTATGGACGGAATTTTGTAACGCAACGTAAAACACGCCTTGCTGAAATACCCGTTGGTTATTCTGATGGTCTAATGAGAATATTGTCAAATAAAGGAGCATTTGTGATCAATGGTCAATTAGCGCCTATCATTGGAATGGTTTGCATGGATTATACAATGGTTGACGTGACCGATATAGATCCAATAGTTTGGGCTGGTGATGATGTGTATATTTTCGACAATGATAATATGACAATTGAGCGAATGGCTGAATTATGCGGTACAATTGGTTACGAGATTATTACAAACATAAAAAACAAGGCTGATCGCATAGAAACATTTTGATAATGTTAGTAGGAAAGAGCGAATGTGGCCGATTTGGTTGTTAGCGTTTCTTGTGACTGCTATAGTTTATCGAAGCTAGGGGATGGGGATTAATTTTTGACCCCCATCCCTCTGTATCTTACATAGTACGCGTCACGCAATCTTGTTTCAGACTTTATTGATAAACGTATCGCTGCATACAGTGACAGATTTAACTACCAAAGCGACTGCATTTGGAGGATATTAGGAAAAGGCTTCATCTCCATTGATAATTTTAAAAAAGCCTTTGCTTATAAAGGATTTACATTGGGGGAGACTAAGTGATGTTAAAGACTAAACAAGATCAAGAAACGCAATCTACTTACAAGAAACTAAGCACATTTATATTAACGCAAATGATTTCAAAGAAATCTATAGCCGTTGGATTCTTTATGGTATATTTTTCTTATCTAATGCGTAATAATATTATTGGAAATTGGCTTAGTGGATTACTAGGTGGAGGTATCATGAATTTTATAACAGTTTTACTTAACTCTTTTGGAGGAGCGTTAATAAGCATTGGACTAGTTAAGCTTATTTGGGATAAAAAGATTCGTGAAGCATGGAAAGATGAAGTAAGTGACCATATTCATGAATCACTTTGGAATGAGAATGTTCGCAAATCCTGGAAGGAAGAAGTGCGTGAAAATATATTACAATCACTATGTGAACCAGAGACCGTTAATAGGTATGCGTTAGCATGGCAAAAAGACGTTATGCAAAAATTGCTATGCAACTTTTCTGGAGAAAAAATAGGTAAAAAAATTTATGAAAATTTTAATGAAAAGTTATTCGAGCTTAAGCATATGAGAGAGAGATTCGACTACACGGTGAACTTAACAGATGGAATTACTCCTGGCTTTTACAATGCCAATTTTCACATCGAGTACCGCACACATTTTACAAAAAGCCAATTTAATGTCAGAATGAAGGTTAATAATGATAGCATGAATATACATGATAATTATCAATCTTTATTTACGAAACATATGGACGATATATATAGGTATATCCTTTTTATTGGGAACAAAGGAGACGAAGATACGCTTGGTGATCTTATGTCTGTGAGCAAATGCATTATTAGTCTTCCAAATGATCCTGAAAATAATATTGAGCTTATCTCATCGTCTTTAGCAGATGATGTTGATGGAACAAAATATATATCATTATATGTGCCGGATGAACAAAAAACTAAATTTGAAAACTTTTTCGAAGGTAAAATATGTGATATATACCTTGAGGTTAATTCTTTTGTTGATAAGAGTTGGTGCTATTTCCCAATAGTGTTTTTGTATCCAATAGAGGGATTTAGAACTAGATTTGAAATATTTAACTCACCCAACCAACACGATATAAAAATTGTGAATTTTTTTACGCCTGCAGCAGATTTTAAACGTTCTACAAATATATCCTCTACTGCAAGTGCTGCAGGTGGTGAAACCGACGACATCATTCTTCCTGGCGGAGGGGTGGCTTATGTATGGAAAAATCGTCCATAGGAGGGGAGGGGTTATTGGTTGTTTGTTGTTAGGCTTAACGTATATTCACAATAAGACTATGCGTGTAGGTGATGGTGATTCATTTTTGAATCGACATCCTCTACACGCTTTTTGTTGGCCTTTCAATCTCTCATAAGGAAGGTGGTGCTTTGATTAGAATTATATAAGCGCTCAAACTCTTGATTTATCTGGTTTTGAGCGCTTATGTCAAAAAAATCTACTACAGCTTGTAGTACAACATTTACTCTATAGTAATTCTAACCCCATTCACAATAACTCCAGTAAGGCCATTTGCTTTTAAGGATTCTAATGCGATGGAAGGCATTTGGGGTAGCCCACTAACCGGCAGCTACGGCTTTGGACACTTTATACGCTGGTTTCAGTCGCCATTTCTTCTAACAAAAAGTTGTTATTGAAGGTTGTGCCGTGCCTATGCTATACTGAATAGAGGTCTTATTTTCTACGCTGTTGCTTTTCTTGGAGTTGTGGCGATAGTATTTATATTAAGGGAGATTAGTATGGAGCACTTCGAAACCAGTTGGACAATGGACATGAATACTTACATGGATACGTTTCGAGAATTGGGTAGACATGCAGTGCCGCGAGAAGAACAGCTCAGTATTGTAAAACGGCAAATCGCCTGTCTCATGATTGCTGTTGGCAGTGTGATTGTCTTTCTCGTTGCCAATAACGATATGCGTTGGATGTTCTTTCCACTGGCATTGTTTGGCTTTTTATCCGCAATTATCGTTCCATTGCAACACAAAAAGCAATTCAAACATATTACTAAAGCAAATTTTGTAAGGCAGTTAGAAACGACCGGTGGTGCATTAGAATTAGAACTGATTACATCATTTACGAGCGATAAAATAAAAATATATAACAGCACTACGAATAATACGGCCTATGTTGACTATAACCTTATTGTTCGATATACAGAAACAGAAAAGTTATATGTGTTGTTCACAAAGGAGAACCAAAGCATTATAGTCAATAAAATAAGTATAGTCCAAAGGGGGGAAGCGGAAGAATTTTCTCGCTTTATCAGAGAGAAGTGTAAAAATGTGGTCGGATGAAAGGCGACAAAGCCGCTCACGTGAATCTAATTTGCCTTTCGAAAATTAGATTCACGTGCAAAGCCGCTTTTTTAATTGAAAAGCATGTATGGGATATGCTATACTTTGTAGGAGGATAAAAAAATAATTTTGGAGGTAACATAAGCAATGGCAAAGAAAAAAATAGCAATACTCACAGGCGGCGGAGATGCGCCGGGTTTAAATGCAGTAATTTACGCCTTAGTACGCGCTTGCAGTCCAAAATATGATGTAATCGGATACAAGTTTGGCTATCGTGGGCTATATAACAACGACTTTGTGCCTCTTAACGAGGAAACAACATCTGGTATTTTGCATAAAGGTGGGACTATTCTCTATAGCTCTAATAAGGACAACCTGTTTAACTACACTATAGAAGAAAACGGCCAAAAAGTTAAAAAAGATGTATCTGACATAGCTATCGAAAACATGAAAAAAGAAGGTGTAGATACCTTAGTGGTATTAGGCGGCGACGGAACGCTTACAAGTGCAAGGGACTTTGCACGTAAGGGCATAAATGTCATTGGCGTACCAAAAACTATCGATAACGATTTGGCATGTACAGACACCACCTATGGTTTTGATACTGCTGTGAATATAGTGGTAGAAAATTTAGGCCGCTTGCACACAACCGCGGAAAGTCATCACCGTGTAATGGTAGTTGAAGTGATGGGACGCTCTGCCGGCTGGATAGCACTGCACTCTGGCATTGCAGGCAGCGCAGATGTTATACTTATTCCAGAAATCCCGTACACATTAGATAAAATTGTTGACAAAATCAACGCAAGAAAAGCCATGGGCAAGCAATTTACTATAGTAGTCGTCACCGAAGGTGCTGCAGAAAAAGACGGTGAAGCTGTAATAGGCCGTATAGTAGAAGACAGCCCAGACGCAGTGCGTTTTGGCGGCATCGCAGCAAAAATCGCAAATGATTTAGAAAAGCATATCGACAACGAAGTGCGTCATGTAACCTTAGGCCATATTCAACGCGGCGGAGATACTTCTCCAGCGGACAGGCTCCTATCTGTGCGCTACGGCGTAAAAGCTGCTGATATGATAGAAAACGGCCAGTTTGGCAACATGGTATGCTTGCGCAATGGCGAAATGGATTTCGAAAGCTTAGAAGTTGTGCTAGGCAGTTCTGCCACAGGTAGCACAGCAATGGGATTAAGCAAAAGAGTTGATCCGGAGCACGAATTGATTAAGGTTGGTAAGAGTTTAGGGATTAGTTTCGGCGATTAACGAAAACCTTGTAAACCTTGTTTTTACTGGCTTTGAGCGCTTTTGGCAAAAAGATCAACGATTAAAACAACAACCCCGTGAGGTATCGCCTCACGGGGTTGTTGTTTAACTTAATACGCTTAACCAAATCTCTCCGCCATAAGAGTTTACTTGATAATACCTTGTTATTGCTGCTTCCATTATTTCATAGAAGCTCCAATGACCGCGTTGTAAATCTGGGAATATATTACGATTGCTGCTTGCTAAAAATCCATTTATTGCATCTACATCTGGAATTCGTCCTTGAAAGAAGTTAAGCAGTGCTACTACCGCATCACTTGTAATTGGATGAATATCGGAATCACTTCGCCGCTTTCTCCATCAATGATAGTTACAATTAGAAGAAAATCATCATCATTTCGATTTAGCCAAACATCTGCTATTACACCATTTGGTGTTATCGTTACAGGATTATGAATAGACCAAGCATTGTGTCGTTATCTTCGTCGTCTAAAAACTCTTGATTTAATCTAACCTATACGCCATGGCTCATTTCTAAAACTTGGCAAAAGACCACTGGTTAAAAGCTCTGTATCAACTAAATTTATACCGTTGCGATTCACCCGTATGGTGTGTAGTCATAGTCTAGTGATTGATCTGATTCATCAGATTCTTCGTGGAATATTTCGTTCAGGCATAATGATCCCTCCACAGGAAAATTGTAAAAAGAATATGCATAGTTTGGCAGGAGGGCTTGATATTTATTCTTGTTAGTCTAATTTGAGTTACGCAATGTCCGAAAGCATCTGATATAAACTTCCAAAAACTCCGCAACTCGCCTAACGGCTCAAACAGCTCCGTTTTTTCCAGTTTATATCAGATGCTTTCTTCCACCGGGGGACAATGATAGAATTAGACTGACGTAAGGCGTATAAAATATATACTTGTCAATTTCACTATAATTTGATAATATAGCTAAAGTTGAGGAAAGAGGTGAAATCATGGCAAAATGTGAAGTATGTGATAAAAGCATCCAGACGGGTCATAGAATAAGTATTACTCGTAGCCAGGTATCCCGTCGCGCTAACCGTATGTGGCGTGCGAATGTTAAAAAAGTTCAGATCAGAGAAGCAAGTGGCAATGTACGTACCGCAAAAGTATGTACCCGTTGTCTGCGTTCAAACAAAGTGACAAGAGCAATATAATACTTAACACCAAGTGCAATTTTAAACAACAATAAGGTATTAAAAAAGCGACATGAATCTTGTCGCTTTTTTAATACCAAGATTTTTTTATTGATTTTACGAAATTATTTTCGATATATTTTCTTTTATGTATTGACAAAGCGAGTACCTACAGTTATAATATATACGAACATACATACGAATACATAAGAGAAAGGAGCAATATAATGAACGAACAAGCATTAAAAAAAGTGGCTTTTAAGTATAAGGAACTCATTATGCCACCATATAACCAAATGATAGAAATGGACGGATTTGAGGCTATTTGCATCTTTTCTAAAACTCATAGTGGTACTAGTATTTATGTACCAAGCATACGTACAATTTTTGGCCGATGCTTAGATAAAGATATGATAAATCTTTATAACAGAACAAATATTCGTGAATTGGTTCAAAAATATGGGTATAGTGAAAAGTATGTGAGGGATTTGGTTAGGGGGGATAAATAGGAATTGAATTGAATGCGGGACAATGTAGGGGCAAACACAGTTCGCCCCTACGCTGCACAAACACTGACTTTGAAAGCTTATGACCAAATCATCAACCCAATATATTCCGGTTCACTTCTTTTTAAATTTCAACTTGCTAAACTTCTCCTGTATCATCTGCTTGCGCTTAGCTGTTTCTTCTAAATCTAAACAATACTGGCCATTTTCTATTCTTAGAACATGGCCTTCTCTTGCGCCTTTTGGCATTTCTTTTCGGCTTATTTCTAAAATTTCCCGGGTTTTGTTATCTTCTAATATGGCGAAATCTTCTTCATATCGGTCTAATATCCAGGGCATGAATGCGCTCCAATTCTAATTGTAACGACGCACTGTTGTTCCGTCGGTTACTAATACTACTGTACCTAATAAGTCTGTTCTTAGTATCTCTATATTTCGCTCATCTAAACGATCTGTTACCACTTGATGAGGGTGGCCATATCTATTTCCCGCTCCTACAGAAACTACACCTATGCTTGGCCGAATTGCATCTAAAAAGGCATCCGAAGATGAACTTCTGCTACCATGATGACCCACTAACATTACATCTGAACGGATGTTAGTACCTGCTGCTAAAATTTTGTTTTCGGTATACAATTCAGCGTCTGCGGTAAATAGGAAAGCAGTTTGTCCAAATTGCATATGCAGTACTATAGAGTAATCGTTAAGGTTGCCGTGGCCGCCGGTACCAGGGGCTATGGCTGTCATTTGGATTTGTCCTGCTTGTAGGCGATCGCCTGCAGTTGTAAGGTTTACTTCAATGTCGTTTTGGTAAATTGCGTCAATAAAACGCTCGAAGGTAGCTGTTGTGTGTGTGACGTCTGGCATCCAAACTTCCAGTACTTCAAAAGTATTTAAAATACCTTGCTTGCTACCAATATGATCGGCATGAGGATGGGTGCCCACCACTACATCTAGTGTAGTTATACCTAGGGATTGCAAATATTCTATTATGCTTGACTCGGCACTTCTTGGGCCAGAGTCTATTAGTACGGCATTATCTGCAGTGCGTACTAAAATTGCGTCTCCTTGGCCTACATCAATGAAATGTACCCAAACATAACCTTCAGCCGGTGCCGGTATAACATTATCCAACATTCCAAAATGGTTTAGTGCAAAACCAACTGCCAAAACTAGCACAGCTATCAGTATGTATTTTAGTTTTCCGCCGCTTTTACGTCCAGCGCTATTGGAATTGGTTCTGTTGTTCCTAGTCGAACTGCCCCTGCTATTTGAACTACCTCCGCTGTTAGAACGATTTCTTAAACTTGTTTTGGCATTTATCGCTTTTTTGGCGATTTTCTTTTTGTCCATACATTCTTCTCCTTTAATTTGAATATAGAAATAGGTTTGCTCCATCGGTAGATATCACGATGGTGCCTAACTCATCTGTGCGTAAAATTTTTATGCCTCGCTCAGTAAGCCGTTCAATAACATACCTATGAGGATGGCCAAACTGGTTATTTGCACCTAGCGAGATCACCGCAATTTGGGGGTTTACTGCATCCAAAAATGCTTCTGTTGTAGAGGTGCGGCTTCCGTGATGTCCTATATTTAGGACGTTTGCTCTAATGGAATGTCCGCTGGCTAGCATTTGCATTTCTGCAGGGGCTTCGGCATCCCCTGTGAACAGAAATGAAGTGCTGCTATGGCTCATATGTAAGACGATGGAGTAATCGTTTGAATTGGCGTGCATAAGGCCTTCAAGGGGAGATACAACTATCATATTAATAATCCCTGCATTTATGCGCGCACCTGCCTCTACTGTTGTGATATAGATATGGTTGCGTTCAAGTGCTTCTAACAAACGTTCAAATGCTGCGGTTTCGTGTATAACATCTGGCATCCAAAAATTGCTTACACTAAAACGGGCTAGTACAGCGGGCATCCCTCCTATATGGTCGCTATGGGGGTGAGTAGCAACAATGTAATCTAGTGAACTTATGCCTAGCCTCTCTAAATATGCTACTACAATACTGCCGGCCGCAGGTAATCCGGCATCTATCAGTATGTTGTGCTGTCTACTCTGAACCAAAATGCTGTCCCCTTGGCCAACATCTATAAAATGTACTCGTATTTCGCCTTCTGGCGGTATGTCAAATTGCTGCTGTCTGATATATTGGAATGTTATGACTACTACCGCTATAAAGCATAGCATCAAGCTTAGCTTGCGCAAGCGAGATAGGTTTGTATGCCTCATTTCAATATTCATCACTTAGTACATCTTTAAATAATGTTCAATTTCCCACGGATGAACAGCTCCGGAGTAATCTGTCCATTCAATTCTTTTGGCTTTTAAATAATTTATTAATATATGCGGCCCAAGGGTTTTGGTGATTAGCTCATCTTCTAACATGGCATCCAATGCAACAGCTAAATTTGTAGGGAGCTTTTCAACTCCTGCTTGTTGCAAATCGGTATCGCTCATATTATAAATATTTTTGTCTACTACTTTGGGAGGATCTATTTGCTTTCGTATACCCTCCAAGCCGCACTGTAGCATAACCGCTAATGCAAGATATGGGTTGCAGGTTGGATCGGGATGCCGTAATTCCAAACGAGTGGTGGTGCCCCTTGCTGTGGGGACACGTACAAGGGGGCTGCGATTGGCCATAGACCAGGCTATGTAAACTGGGGCTTCGTAACCAGGTACTAGGCGTTTGTAAGAGTTCACCAAAGGATTTGTAATGGCACACATACCTTTAGCATGGCGCATTAGCCCGCCCATAAACCAATAAGCCTCCTTAGATAGACCATTTTCGCCATTTTCATTATAAAAAGCATTTTTGCCGTCTTTAAACAGTGACATATTACAATGCATACCAGATCCACACTCTTTCCCCAAAGGTTTTGGCATAAATGTGGCGTGCAAGCCAAATTTTTTTGCTATCACTTTAACTGCCAATTTAAATGTGACAATATTATCTGCGGCACGCAGGGCATCAGAGTATTTAAAGTCTATTTCGTGCTGCCCAGGTCCATTTTCGTGATGAGCAGCTTCGATTTTAAAATCCATATCCATCAGAGTTTTAACCATATCTATACGAGCCAGCTCGCCATTATCCGTAGGCGCAAGATCAAGATACCCCGCCTCATCGTGGGTATTGGTGGTAGGGCGGCCTTGTTCGTCTTGTTGGAATAAGAAAAACTCACATTCTGGCCCAACGAAAAATTCGTAGCCCATAGCGCGGGCATCCTCTATGGCTGTACGCAATATATAGCGGGAATCCCCTTCAAAAGGTTCGCCATTTGGTCTATACACGTCACAAATCATACGTGCAATCACATGATCTTTGTACCAAGGTAAAATGACAAAAGTATCAGGGTCTGGCCTAAGATGCATGTCAGATTCCTCTATACGAACAAATCCTTCTATAGAAGAGCCATCAAAAACCATTCCATCTTCAAGAATTCGGTCAAGTTCTGTAGCTGTAATTGCTACGCTCTTCATTTGACCAAAAATATCTACAAAATGCAGGCGGATGAATGCTACATTCTTCTTTTTTACAATTCGCCTAACATCGTCATATGTTTTTTTCATAGGAACCCTCCTAGGGAAATAATGTTTGGAAATAGTCTAGCAAAATGGTGGGGGAAAAGCAACAAGTATATGATTTCACGCACGTCAGTCTAATTCTATAACTATAGTGATTTCGATTCAAATCGCTTTTATCTATCGTCGGAAAAACGCCAGTTGCCGCGTATTTTCCGTCTCTGCTAAAAGCGTTTTCATCTGAAATCACTATATCCCCCGGTGGAAGAGTGTTGTCAAGGACTGTTTTCAAACACGGAAAAAGCCCAACCGAATGGAGGTTCAATTAATCCCCATTTGTCAGGCTTTTACGTTCTTGCTGTTAATTCACTTAATTTTTGCGAAGCTGTGCTTCTAATTCTGCTATTCTTGCCGCTTGCTCGTCAACTACGTCTTGCCACTTTACATTGGCTTTTTCTTCTCCGCGCCGTTCTGCGTTTTTCAAAGCCTGTGCCTCGTCGTGTCGTGCTTTAGACCTCAAACGTGCGATTTCACGAAACTCAGGCGAAGCCGCTACATGACGGTATGCTTTTACTGCTTCACTCATAATCGGCACCTCCAATGCTTCGATTTTTGCCAGTTCTTCTTCTGTTTCTGCCTTAAATAGTTTTAGCCACAATTCTTTACTGTTATCTGCGCTTACTGAATCGGGCAGCTTGGGAAGTTCATAATAGTGTAGGCTCATTTTGTCAGTTAGCTGTGTGTGGCGGGTAACTTCAAGGGTTTGAAATTCTGAATGAAAGTCCTCACAATCAAATAATTCAAAGGCAAGTATATTTATGATTATCGTTCTTGGTAATTCGGAATAACCTTCGCCTTCACTCAACCCTGTCGAAAATTCTCTTGCCCAGTAATATAAACTTCGTTCTGGATAATCGCCTTCGTCATTTACTTGAATTTCCAAGTCAACCCTTTGCCCGTCCACTATCATGTTTATGTCAAGTCTGCAAAACTTATCTCCCAAACTTTCAGGTGGCATTTCGGGGTTTGTAATTATAAACTGCTCAATGCTATCATATTTTATGCCAAGCAATTCTGCGACAAGCCTTTTCAGTAAATCGGGGTACTTTACAAACAACATTTTGAAAAGGGTGTCTGTCTTAAACGTATATTCTAATTTCGTCATTGGGCCAACTCCTCTGTAGGTTAATTATAGCACATTTTTTCGCTGTTTTCAATATTGCGTTTTATTGTCATACTTAATGGGTGGTCGCTTCTATACATTTTTAGGGTAGGGAAGTCATACCTTACTCTTGAACTAATTACTCAATCATGTTATGATTCACTTAATATACTTTAAGGAGGCGGAGCAAATGACCATAGCACCTAGATCTAATACACGAAAATTCCGTGCTAAAACTGCGTCCGCTTTGTTCGTATTTGCTGGGGTAGGGGTAACTATGCCCTTTTTCGCCAATACGAGCCTATAATGACATAAAAATCAGCCTGTTTTCCAAAGGTTTGTTTTAGAATGTTTTGCCCGGGTGTCGTATTGGACACCCGGGCTTTTTCTATTACTTTCCATGAAAAGAGGACGATTTATGAGAGATAAAAAATATACATTGGCGAGTGCCGTTCAATTTTGTGTTCGGTACGCCCTAAAAGCCGTTTCAATCAAATTGTTGATTGAAACTTTGAGTGGTATTTTAATGCCCTTGATGGTGCTGGTCGTCGCAGCTTTCATCAACAATGCAGTTGCATATGTGAATGGCGAAGAAGCATTTACACCACTCATCATTTCGCTTGCACTTATGGCGGCGTATTACGCTTACATTCAAATTAATCCTATCATTATCCGTTTGGCAGATAAATCGCTGTCTAATGCCTTAGATGAAAATATACGCCCGCAGTTAATACATAAGCAATCACGCACTGCGTTTGCGTTTTTGGAAAACCCTGAAACTTTGGATTTAATCTCTCGTGTCTGCGGTAAAGCAGAAGGGCAGATAATGGCTATTCTAAACAGCAGCATTAGTTTAATCCGGCTTGCCATTCAAGTGTGTGGGACATTATTACTGCTTGCCCTCCATGTGTGGTGGATGATTCCTCTGTTTTTGCTTAGTGCTATTCCCATTGTACTTGTTGCTCGTAAAGGCGGCAAAGCGATATATGCAATGGATATAGTTACAACAAAACTAACCAGAAGGCATTACTATCTGTCAAGTGTACTTGTTGGACGTGAAACGGCAGCCGAACGCACATTATTTGGTTATACAGACAACATTAACAAAAAATTTTCTGAGGCTCATTTAAAAAGGAGCAACATGGTAACAAAGGAAATTGCTATAGAAGAAATTACCATAAACGCTTGCGGCCTTATATTAAATTCGCTTGTACTTGTAGCTATTTTTGCATTGCTAATACCTGTTAGCGAAAATTCAATTTCGCATGGATTGTTTGTTTCATTGGTAGGGGCATTAATCGGCCTTGCCAGGATAATCACCGGCATGGTTTCAAAACTTGTTAGTGATGCTGCGGGATACATCGAATATATGCGTGATTTTACTCGTTTCTTCGCCTTACCCAAAACAGACGCGGTTGGGCATGGCAAGGAAAAAGCAATTTTATTTAACTGTTTAGAAATCCGCAATCTGCGCTTCCGTTATACTCCAGATAGTCATTATGTTTTAAATGGCGTAAATCTGACCATCGAAAGCGGTAAGTCATACTCCATGATTGGTCATAACGGTGCAGGAAAAAGTACGCTTACAAAAATCTTGCTCGGTCTTTATCGGGATTTTGAGGGTGAAATTTTCATAAACGGCGTAGATATTGCCAGTTATTCCACAGATGATTTGCGTCGTATATTCTCCATCGTGTATCAAGATTTTGCAAAATACTTTATTCCATTTCGAAGCAATATCACCCTCGGACACGAAGAAGGTGATATTGCTTCTGTACTACGACTGGCAGAGCTTGATGATGTTGCAGCAAAATTACCAGACAAAGAAAACACCCCGCTCGGTAAAATTTATGACGATGGTATGGATGTATCCGGCGGCGAGTGGCAGAAAATTGCCATTGCCCGCGCATTATATGCCAACACTCCATTTATGATTTTAGATGAACCCACGGCAAGCCTTAGCCCTATGATGGAGAGCAAATTATACAAACGATTTGCCGAAATCACAAAAGAAAAAACCTCTCTGCTCATCAGCCACAGACTCGGCTCAACGAAGTTGTCCAATGTGTTATTTGTACTTGATCATGGGATTATTGCAGAAACAGGTACTCACGATGAATTAATGGCGGCGAACGGTATTTATTCTGAGATGTTCAAAAGTCAAAGGAGCTGGTATGATGAATGTAACTAGACGTAGATCCTCATATATAAAAGTGGCGGCAAGCAGTATCACTAACTGCTGGCGCGCGCACCCGCCATTGTTTTTTGGATTGATGATGGTGTCAGCCTTATTATGTGCCATCCAAGTAGGGGAGTTATTTGCAATGCGTCATCTTTTCGATACTGTTGCAATATTTATTGATGGGGATTTACTGTTAGGTGACGTTGCAATGGCTGCAGCACCAATGGCGATATTACTACTTGCAACCCCATTTGTAAATGTTTTAGAATATCTTGGGCAGGGATACTTTTGGCGTAGAGGAAGCGGTTATCTGATGGCACGATACCACGAACGTATACAGCGCATCCCGCTTTTGGATTTTGAAAAATCCGAAACCTTTGACCAGATGAAAAAAGCGCAGATTGGCAGCGAAGATGCGCCTTCGGCAAGCCGCTCTGTGATTCAGTTCGCTTTCCACTTTATGCCATACCTTGTATTTACTTCGATATTCCTTATCAGCGTCAGACCGCTACTGATTGTTGCGTTATTCATCATCTTTGCATCGGTGGTGTTCGCTCAATTATTACGAGCAAGCTACATTTACCGTTTTGAAGAAGAAAACGCAGGCTTGCGTCGTCAAACTGGATATTTGGAGCGTTGCATCACAGGAAAAGAGTATGTTAAAGAAACACGCACACTTGGTGCAGTAGGATATTTTTTCAACTTATTCCTTGAATCAACGAAACGGTTTAATAAGGCATCTATGAAAACAGAGCGGAAAATCGCCTTCGTTGAGTTGATCATGCGTCTTGTTAATGTATTGGGATATGCAGGAATACTTGCATTGTTGGTTTATTACTTGATGGATGGTATAATTTCTGTCGGCGCGTTCGCAGCCGTATTCTTTTCTGTGGAGCGTATGAACGGCGTTCTTAAAGATATGGTAGAGCAATTTGGCGATGCGCTAAAGGAGATGACTACAGCATCATTTACGCATGAGTTTTTTGGTGTGACGCAAGAAACTGGCAATGCGGGAATGCTTGATAAAAAGACGGATATTTGTCTTGAAAATATTTTCTTTGTTTATCCGGGACGCCTGGGCGAGCAGCATCCGCAGGATGCGACCAGCCCAGGCGGTAAAAAGGTGCTTAATGACATATCTCTTACCATACAGCAAGGCGAAACCCTTGCAATTGTCGGGGAGAATGGGGCAGGGAAGACGACACTCACGAAAATCATCATGGGGCTTTATAGTCCAACCTCTGGCACAGTACATTATGGTAAAAATGATATCAGTAGTTTTATCTCCAAGTCACGGTTCAGTCGCATATCAAGTGTATTTCAAAATTTCATACGATATAAATTGACAGCGAAGGAAAATATTAAGATTAGTGATGTGGAAACCGATGGCGATGTAACACAAGCTGCCAGTAAAGCCGGGGCGCGGCTTTCTCATTTACCGAAAGGCATTGATACAATGCTTTCAAGAGAATTTGACGGCACGGAACTGTCTGGTGGTCAATGGCAACGTATCGCAATAGCGCGAGGGCTGTACCGTAATTACGATATGATTGTTCTTGACGAACCAACCGCCGCCATTGACCCAATCGAAGAATCAAATATCTTTCGTTTGTTCAACGAATCCGCTGAAGGAAAAACGGCGATTCTTGTAACGCATCGACTCGGATCAACAAAAATTGCGGATCGTATTTTGCTGCTGGAAGATGGGTGCATATGTGAATTAGGCACACATGAACAGTTGATAGCACAGGGCGGAAAATATGCGCAAATGTATCGTGAACAGGCGAGTTGGTATGAGAGGTAGAGCGTATGGCTAAATTACCCCTCCACCTAACTATTCGCAAAAGTTGTCTTTTGCGAATAGTTGTATGCTTCTATAACAATAACACTCTCACGTGAATCAAATTTTCGAAAGTGTATAATAAAAACTTCCTACTCACCGGATGGTTGGCAAATTAGATTCACATGACCCCACTCTAATTTACCATTGGTTTTTCTCGTACTTTCTGGTATATTAGTAACATGAAAATTTCCTAGTAAATTTTCCTACTATATTTTCCTGATTAAGGATGGAGGATTATCATAATGCCTAAATTTGGGGTAAGTATTTACAGTATTAGCCGCAACATAATAAGCGGACAATTTTCACCAGAGCAAGCTATTGCATGGCTGTGCGAACAAGGCGCAGAAGTTATAGAAGTTGTGCCATTTGGTATAGATTTACTTGCAAATCCCGCCCTGACCGGGCGTATGCGTGCCGTTGCAGATAAACATGGTGTACCTATTGACAATTACTCTCTTAATGCAGATTTTTTATTGGAAACTGAGGCCGAACGCAAAGCAGAGGTAACCCGTGTTAAGGCTCATATAGATGCTGCAAAAGCACTGGGCGTTACTACCTTCCGCAGCGATTGTACAGGATACAGACGCCCTATCGAAGAAAATACCATCGAAAATTTTATTAATGAATTATCTATTATTACTCAAACATATGATGATATAGCAGACTACGCCGCAAGCCACGGAATTAAATTGCTTATTGAAAATCACGGCTTTCATGCAAATGGTGCTGACAGGGTACGTCTGATACTTAAAAATGTAACTTCAAGCAACTTTGGCCATCAACTAGATGTGGGCAACTATATTTGCGTAGACGATGTTCCAGAAATTGCTACTAAAAAAATGATGCCTTTTGCTACTACGGTTCATATGAAAGATTTTTATATACGTCAAAATGATCCTGGAGATGCTACGCAATTTGATTGTTCTGGCGCTTGGTTCCGTTCTGTTGGCGGGCAGTACTTACGTGGCTCTATATTTGGCCAAGGGGATTTGAATGTGTATGATATTATAAAAAGCGTTAAATCTGCAAATTTTGACGGAAATATTTATATTGAGTATGAGGGCATGGAAGATTGCCTATACGGCACCAAAGTTAGCTTAGATAATTTAAAGAGGATTTATAATGAGGTTTAAACGCGATAGTTCTTTTAGGTTAAAACCCTTCAGGCGCAAAGAACGAAGTAAAAGACTACGACTTCGTAAACGCCGCGAAAAAGTAAATAGTTCAATTTGGGTATACAACGATGGTGAGTACGAGCAGGAAAAAATTTGTGCCGAAAGATGGATGCGTTTAATCTACGAAAACCCGGCAGGGCCCCCACTCCTGTTTTTTGCCAAACGTAAAATGGTTAGTAGGCTGTACGGTGCATACTGTCGTACTCCTATGTCTGCCAGAGGAATACCCAAGTTTATTGAAAAATACCAGGTGGATATGCAAGGTTTTGAGGGTTCGTATAAGAATTTTGCTGATTTCTTTTCTCGGGAAAAGTCGAATGTAAACTTTCCAACGGAAGCTAATGTTTTGGGCTCTCCTTGTGAGGGTATGGTTTTTGTACATAGTGACATTAATCCCGAAAGTTTAATTGCCGCCAAAGGCAGCGAATTCTCCTTAACAGAGCTTTTTGCAGACGATAGCCTGGCGCAGGCGTACGCCGGCGGTACTATGGTGCAAATTCGATTGACCCCGGTTAATTATCATCGTATGCATTTTTTTGATGATGGTGTAGTCACCCACTCCCAAGTGCTTAATGGTGATCTGTATTCTGTGAGTCCTTTGGCGATTAATCGTGTGATGCATTTGTATTGCCGCAATAAACGCGCCATTATCAATTTTGAATCCAAAAATTTTGGAGATGTAGTCATTGTAGAGGTTGGCGCAACTTTTGTAGGTAGTATAGTTCATTGCTTTAAAAATGGCGACGAGGTTAAACGAGGCCAGCAGGCGAGTTACTTTTTACCGGGTGGTTCCTTGGTTTTGATTTTCTTTAAAAAAGGTGCCGTTGTCCCAAATGCAACGCTACTAGAACAAACAGCTGAAGGATACGAAACAAAAATACAACTGGGCGCAAATCTAGGAAGTTTGGAGAAACTCTGATGAAAAAAATCTTTCCGGTATTGCAATATATCAATGTACCAAACACGCTTACCACTATTGGGATGGGTTTTGGCGTTGTCGCCTGCTATTTTATAATGGCTAGAAATTTACAAATGGTGTTTATTTGTGTATTTTTAGCAACATTTATGGATTTGTTAGACGGCTTTTTTGCCGGAAAACTAAATCAGCGCACTGAATTTGGTCAACAAGCAGATTCTTTAGTAGATTTTTTTATCTGCTGTATAGTGCCTATGCTGGTGGTTTACGCCTTTATAGGCGGCGGGCCACTACTTATAGTCTCTATGATATTTTATTGTATGTGCGGATTATGGCGGCTTGCTCATTATAACTTAGCAACAGCAAAAAAATATTTTACTGGATTACCCGTGCCAGGCGGCCTATTATTTGCTGCCATGAGCATATGGGCTGTAGTAAGGTTTAGCCTCCCTTATTGGGTATGTGCAATATTTTTCTTTTTGACAGGGCTTTTGATGATATCTAATATAAAACTTGAAAAGTACGGGCTTTGGCAGAAAATTTTATGGGGCTTGGGCTTGTTGTTTTTAGTATTAGCAGTGATTTTTTAGCAGGACATATTTTTATGATTAGGAGTGACAACATGCCGCAAACAATAACATATACCCTAGGAAATGCATTATACGTCAATATGACCAACCGTTGCACATGCGATTGTGATTTTTGCGAACGCAACACAATAGATGCCGTCGGTGATGCCGACAGCCTTTGGTTAGAATATGAACCATCCCAGGAAGATGTACTGGAATCTATAACAACTCGTGATTTAAGTGAATTTGATGAGTTAGTTTTTTGCGGTTTTGGCGAACCTACGATACGTCTGGAGGAATTATTGTGGGTTGCGCGGCATGTTAAAGATGTTGCTCCCCTACTCCCAATCCGCATAAATACCATAGGCCACGCTAATTTACTTGCAGGCCAAGATATTACGCCAAGCTTGGCTGGAGTTATAGATGTTCTATCTGTTTCACTTAATAGAGCTGATAAAGAGGCTTATGTTAAGCAGATGCGCCCTGCTTTTGGCGACAAAGCTTATGATGGGATGTTAGAGTTTGTTAAAAAAGCTCGTCAGTATGTTCCTAATATTGTTTTGACTGTAGTCGACTTAATACCGCCCGATGAAATAGAACGTTGCCGCGAAATTGCTGAAGGTTTAGGCGTTTCTTTTCGTGTACGTGCGGCGCATTAAGGCAGTCTCAAACTTACGAGACTGCCTTTTTACGTAACCCATGATAAATCACTAAGCAAATTACTGCTCCAAGAGGTACAACAGCAGTCAACAAATATCCCATCCGTAAACCGCCATTATCCGCAATAATCCCAAGTGCAGCTGGGCCTAAGGATGCCCCAATATTGCCTCCGGCTGCCATAATAGCAAACATCCATGTGCCAGCCAAGGGAAAAGCCTTTACCGAAAGAGACAAGGTGCCAGGCCAAAGTAAACTTACGCCTATGCCACACATAATACAGGCCAAAAAGCCTAGGAAAGGATTATATGTCATAGCCATTATCACATAGCTAAAAATCGCCAAAGCACTACCCATTAACATCAGACGAGATTGGCTAGGCAACCAGCCCGTTCCACGCTTTTTTAGTACCCCATATGCAACACGGCCAAATCCCATTGCCAAAGCAAAAGCTGCCACTCCGGCGGTGTCGCCAATGATTTTTGGTAAGCCCATAGCCTCTTCCATAAAAGCAGATGTCCACTGAGAAAAAGCTAACTCTGATGCCCCGGCAAATAGTATCATTATTACAAGAAGAATAAAAAGCGGTGTTTTTATCGCATCTTTTACAGAACTTTGACTCTCTTCAGGTACAGTAGGAGCTATTGGGCATTTGGCAAATAATATTGCATTAGTCAGTGGCATTAAAAGCCATATAAGCATAACAAAAGGCCAAGCTTCCCGGCCAAAGATAAACAAAAATAAAGTTGTAATAACAGCGATACCTGCATGTCCAAAGCAGAAAAACGCGTGCATTATGCTCATGGCCGAGGATTTTTCGTCAGATGGGATGGCGTTTAAGGTTGGGCTTAGCAAAAGCTCTAAAAAGCCTCCTGCTACACCAAACATTAATGTGCCTATCATTAACATTGCATAGGCATTGAAAGGCAGCCAGGGTGTAGCGGCAAACCAGGCCATACCAATGGTTGCGGCAATATGCCCTCCTACTAAAAACCTTCTAAATCCAAACCTATCTACAATAGAGCCAAAGATAAGCGCCACGGCTACCTGAGTAATAAAATTTACTAAAACCAAAGCACCAAGTTGCGTGTAGGATAAATTAAAATCGGCAGCTAAGGCAGTAAAAAGTATCGCTGTTAAGTTTACTATAGTCGCTTGGCATATGGTCCCTAAATAACAAGCTTTAACGGTTAGCTTGTAACTTATAGTTTTGCTCATCGGAAGCTTACAGGCTCGTAACCTGCCTCTACTATTGCGGCACGTAAAGCAGATTCTTCTGCATTGCCCTCCACAACTGCTGTTGATTCTTTTTGCAGCAGTTTTTTTAATGTCACTTCTACTTTAGTTACGCCCGGTACTTCTCTTATAGCCTCTTCTACTGCTGCTACGCAATGTTGACAACTTAAACCTTTAATTTTTATTGTTCTCATACTTTTATTTCATGCTCCTTCGTCGCTATTTGTGTCCCTCGTTAAATTTATTATCCACTTAAAGCGGTTGGTTTTGATAAAGGCGATAATCCATTTATAAAATTGATCACTAAATATACATAAAAATACCACCCATGGCGGCGCGTGAAACACAAAAGCAGCCAAAAATGACATAGGCAGTACAAAAGCCCAACTAATGAATGTATCAACATAAAATACAAATTTTGTATCACCGCCGGCGCGTATAATACCTGTAAAGCAGGGTGCATGATAGGAAGTGAATATCACTGATACACTAAGTATTGTCATAAATTGCCGGGCATAAATTTGCGTTTCTTCAGAGAAGCTGTAGAACGAAATGAAAATATCTCGCAGACCAAAAATTGATAAACCAGCTATTAAGCCTGCGCCTACAAACAAAAGCTGCATGGTTTTGGCATATTGCTTTACCAAGTCATAATCTCGGCTTCCGACTGTTTTTCCTATAATTACACCGCTTGCACCGGATATACTCCATACCATCACAGTGATCAAGCCATAAAGCATGACTGAAATACTGTTAGCCGCCATAACTGACTCTCCCAAGCGGCCTAGGATAGATACTTTCAGTACTCCTATCATGCCCCAAGATACATCTCCTCCAATCACAGGCAAGCCATAGCGGAAAAAATCTATTAACAATAATCTGTGAGTTTTAAGCAATTCGGAGAAGCGGAAGTTTAGGCGTTTATCAATGAAGCGTACATATACTACCATGATAATTGCTTCAATAACACGAGCGGTTAAGGTGGCAATAGCTGCTCCGCGGATCCCTAATTCCGGAAAGCCCCAGTGACCAAAAATAAGAACGTAATTCCCAAGCACTGATATAATCAGACTTGATAATGAAACAATTATCCCTATTTTTACAACTTCAACACAGCGCATTGTTCCTATCAATGTCTGTGTAAGACAAAAAAAGATATAAGAAAAAGCCAAGATGCGTATATAGATGACACCTTCGGCTATAACACCATAATCATCAGTAAAAATGCGTAATACAGCTGCAGGAAAAAGCAATACAATTACACTCACTAAGAAACCAAGGCCAACAGCAACTTTTATGCCAATAACCGCAACGGCTTTTACACTTTCTATATCGCCTTTGCCCCAATATTGAGCGGCGATAACCACAAGCGTTGCAGATATCCCAGCGACCAGTGCGCCTAAGATACTTAGCACCTGGTTTGCCATCATTACACCGGCTACAGCTCTTTCGCCTAATTGCCCTACCATAATGTTGTCGGCAAAGCCTACGCTCATAGATAGTACACTTTGCAAAAACATGGGGACTGCCAACATTAAAAGCGTTTTGTAAAACCCTGGTTCTTTTACTAACCAAGACATAGCATGTGTCTCCTATCCAAGTGCGAATTTAAACTTCAAAATTACTAAGATGTAGTTTAAATTCGCACCAAGAGCGAATTTAAACTTCATAAATACTAAGATGTAGTTTAAATTCGCACCGTGCGATGTTTAAACATTGCTGTAATGGCATCTCTTAAAGCGCGCAGCTTATATTCTTTGTTCCAACGGTTTACTGCAATGTAATCAAAAATTCCATCAGTTTCTCTTGGCCACATATCTCCGCTCATTTGAGCTATGGCTCGCTCCATATCTGCGAAGGTATTTACGATACCACCACCGCCTCCACCGGCAGATGCTACTAAAATACTCCCCTTCCCTTTTAAGAAGCTGACTTCATCTTCTCTGTCATCCCATTGTTTAGTTGCCTGACAGCGACGAAGTTTATCAATAAAAATTTTCATTTCTTCACTGATCTCGCTCCAGTATACTGGGCTTATGAATATGTAGGCATCAGCATCTCGTACTTTTAGCTGCAAATCGTTAAAGCCATCCTCATCTCCATATTTGCATATGTGCTGCTTAAAACAAATGCCCCAGCCATCATCACACATGGTGCATTTTCTTAGGCCTAGGCTTGATAGACGTAATGTTTCATATTCTAGTCCTAACACTTTGGCGGTTTCTTCTGCTTGTGTTACAAAGGCATGGCACAGCCCGTCGGTTTTGGGTGTGCCGTTTATTATTAGAATTTTCATGTTCTACCTACTTTCGTTTAGCTTAAAGTCTTGATTTTACTGGCCTTGAACGCTTATGTCAAAAGCATCAACTACAGCTTGTAGTACTATGTTTAAATTAATTTTTCAACCCTTTAGTTAATGACATTGTGCTCTCACCCCATCAACACAATTAAACATCCCCAAACCCTCAATATCTAAAACATTTTCAATAATCTCTTTCATCAATAACAAAAACATATTCCCCATCCACAATATCCGTGCGTGTTGTTATTGGGGTGTTTCGGTATACGGCGAAGGCGGGGCGTACGCCGAGGAGGTTGTGCGCTGGGCCAGAATCAATAGCATTCGCTCCAATGACAAATGCGTTATTTGTTCCCCATGTACTAGGCGAACGCGTCCAATAAGGATACGCTTCGCCGTCA
>Ga0123355_10001153_pt1 | contig 36628 bp, 32 predicted proteins | sample TergutEmb28metaG_3_FD_89872 | JGI IMG/M metagenome (GOLD analysis project Ga0123355, IMG submission 89872) | Embiratermes neotenicus P1 segment gut microbial communities from Petit-Saut dam, French Guiana - Emb289 P1 | ecosystem: Host-associated > Arthropoda: Insects > Digestive system > Gut ...
CGCCCCGCAAGGCCAGGCCCTCACCGCAGACCGATGAAAAAGCCGCAGCACGGGGCTACCCATACTGCGACATAGTTTCGAATGAAAGCTACGCCCTCACGGCCATACAATCCTGTTCTTGCGCAGTACGGCAGAAAATGCTATACTTGAGCAAGCGGTGGGGCCTGAGGTCATGCATGGGTGTCTGTGCACCTGTGACAGTGGGGAGTTGCTGCTCGCCCGCTGCCACCGCTACCGACTTTGCTTCAATCGGCTTGGGTGTATTATATCGTAGATTGGCTGGTAATGCAAGAGAAAGGGCGCATAAAATGCGCCCTTTTTTGGCAGTTGCTACGAAATCTCCACAATCCCAGACATCATGGTGGTATCCACGCCCCGGTCGGCCCAGAGTTGGGCGATTTTATTCAATCCCAGGGAGTCGCTGGACATGTGGCCCGCCACGACTACGTTGCCGATGCCCTGGGCTTCGATCTCTTTCACGTCGCCCTCGGGGATGTGCATCAGGACCAGGGTGCCGACCCCCGCCTCGAAGTATTCCTTTGTGATCTTTGGCCCGGGGCCTGTGAGACCGGACATGAGGACGTAGATTTTGCCCGCATAGCTGTCTTTGCCGCCCACACGGATCACAGGCTTTCTGGCGGAGTTTTTGTACTCGCCGATCTCCTCTAAGGCCTCTACAATATCTTGTACCGTAGTTTCCGGCTTGTCTTTAAATTTCCCGTCTAAGAAAGCCTGCACCATGGCCTCGCCGATAATGTCCGTGGGGGTGTGGATGCACATAAACGGCATATCCAGGAGTTTGGCGGCGCTCTCGGAGCGTCTGGAGTTTGCCACGTGCTGGTTGTAGCTCAACTGCTTTTTGCGCTCCGCTAAGAGTTTTTGGCTCTTATTCCGGGGGACGCCCAGGGCCTCCAGCTTGCGGATGTGGTCGTTGAGCACTTCCAGCATATCCACATGGGTATTTCTGGGGTGGTGGCTGACAACACAGTCGTATCCCAGTTGTTTTGCCAGCATCAGCTCCGCCGTGTCCATGTCAACGCCCATGAGCACTTTTTTGATCCCCTGGCCCTCGACGATGATGCCGCAGTCGGCGGGCATCTCATCCAGATTGGCGGCCTGTAAGGCGATATCCATCAATTCTTGTGTATGCAAAGAGAATTCCTCCTATGATAATATTTTGCCACTGATTGTATCATTATTTTCTCGGATAGGCAAATGTTTTGGAGAAATATTGCGTCTGTGACCGGATTTGTAGTATACTGTCGAAAGATGCGTCGCAGAAACGACAAGGGGGATATGATATGAGACGTAATGGTGCGGTTTTGATGATGGCGGCGGTGTTACTGCTGGCCGTCATCGTGGGAGGGATCATCGGCATACGGGACAGCGGCAGGGAAGCGGATCCATTTAACCCTGCCAATTTTGTGCAGAGGCAAGCCCTGCCTTTCGCCGCAGATACACCCCACGGACAACTTTCTGTGCACTACATAGAGGTGATCAATGATACCCTATACGATAGAGCGCCTTTTTCCTATCAGGAGATGCACGCCGCCCGGTGGATTGTAGAAGAACTCCTGGCCATGGGGTTCGCCTGGGATGAGATCAAAGTGCAGGAATTTGCATACGAAGATGTGCGGGAATTCTGGGATCTGCCCCTGATGGACGTCATATTTTGGGTTGATCAGTCGCCGTTTCTGGACTGGGGGACGAGAAGTTCACGTCTGAGCCAAAATGTCATCCTCACCCTGCCGGGGCAGAGCGATAAAAAGATGGTTGTCGGCGCCCATTATGACGGCGTATTCTATCCCGGCGCCAGTGACAACGCCTCCGGCATGGCCCTGCTCTTAGAGAGCGCCCAGCGGATGCGTGACATAGAGCATTATTACACGATTGTCTATGTCTTCTTCGGCGCAGAAGAGGCCGGGCTCTACGGCGCCTATTATTATGCACATTCTCTGACCCAAGAGGAGCACGATACGATCTTGTTCATGGTAAACGCCGATGTGCTCTTAGAGGGGCCGGATCTGTTCTACATGGCGGGCTATGACGCAGGCGATGTGGCCGGGGCCAACCATATTACAGAGACTTGGGATCAGATCGCCCAAGACCTGGATGCCCGGCACGGCATCACCCTCACGCCGCTGCCCGAAGGCGTGTTCGGGCCGAGCGATCAACTGGCCTTTTTGCCCTGGGGTCATACGGCCATGTTCCTTGTGGGTTTGGAAAAGGTGGAGGGCTGGTATGAAGAGGCCTTTGAGATTGCGCTTATGAATATGGCCCGGGTGCTGCACAGCCCACGGGATGATTTTCACTACATAAACGAGAGATGGCCCGGAAAGATAGAGGCGAACATGCATGGGTTCTCTCTGTTTTTGGAGGAGCTCCTGCTGGCCACATATGACGTTGATTCGGGAGGTGCAGAATGATGACTATAAATAAGATTCCCCGCTCCATTACACTGGGGTTGCAGATCATAGCAATCGCCGCATATTTTCTCCCGCCCCTATTCATGGGGGGCCGCTTTGGAATCGCCTGGCTTGCCCTGGGCGTGCTCCATACGGGGATATTCTGCGCCATTTTCTTCAGAGACGCACGCACCCGCACGGCGTTGAGCGCCATTTTGATGGCTGTACTCATCCTGTGGTGTCTGGGGCTGCTCTTTATTGGCGGACTTCTGAATCTGATGGGAACCGAGGGGCTCGGGCTCCAGGTGTTTGGGACGATGTTTGTCTATATCGGAGCCTCGTTCTTTGCGGCGATTTTTGCCCTTGCGTTTCCGAGAAGGTTTTCTGTGGGAACACAGGGAGCGGAGGACGACAGGAGAGAAGTGCAAGCGCAGGAAACGGTGGGCATCAGCTAAAAATGAAATACAGGTTAAGCCCCGCATCTGCATAGATGTGGGGCTATTTGACGTTTACTGAGGGCAGTGATTTGCGGCCTATCCCAAATCCCCAAACCACGTATCGTTATATGCTTGAAATGCCATAGAGATCTCCTCGAAATCACGGGTGCTGATCCGGGAGGAGAGGATTACCAGGATATAGGGGGACGGCGCATAGACGATGGCCATATCGTGGAGTACCGCACCTGTCCAGCCGGATTTGCTGGCCACGGGATAGTCTGATACGATGAAGGGGAATTGGTTGTCCAGCAAGTGTGTTTTGAACATCTCGCTGTGGGGGGCGTCTGATTCGATATAGTCGTAGATGGCCCCTGCGAATAGTCCAGCCTCGTTTGCGGAGAGCCGGGTGCCCATGATGCTGCTCCAGACCCAGTCCGGATTGCCGCCCAAATCTGCCACAAACTGCCGAAACCCGATCCAGCCGTGGACATTTCTGAGCCCCAGGGTGGATTCGTTGCAACTGTACATGAGATTGCGCCGCAGCATCTCTGACTGGGTTCGGCTCCCGCCTCGGGGGAATCGGATTCTGGTCTCCAAGTCTGTCTCTCCCCGGTCGGCTTTTTGATAGATGTACATGGAAAACGGCGCTTTCAAGACGCTGGCCCCCGAAAAGATGCGATCAGCATTGTGGAGATAGGTAAATCCCGTCTCCAGATTTTCAAAGTACACGGCGACACGGTTGCCGTGGCGGCTGAGGAGATCGTCCAGCGCATCAATGGGCGGCGGGAAGGCCAGCCACTTGGCATAGAGATCGAGATAGCCGGTGACCGGTGTCTCAAAATCGAAGGGATGTGCGCCTATGGGGTCTGTTGCCCAGTGGAGGAAACGGTATCCCTCACGGACTGGCGGCACCGGTTCCAGGGCCTGTTCCCCCTCAAGTATGAGTTTGGGGCCGGCGTGCCGTATGTCGGTGCCGTCATTGAAGTGAAATTGCACATGGAACGCAAGGGTTTCTTCTTCCCACTGGGCCCAGAGGGATTGGCTTGCGGTTATTGGCAGAGAAAAGTCGTGCCGATTCTGCCCTGGGGCATCGGTTGTCCAATAGCGGAATATGTACCCCTCCCGCCGAGGCGGCGACGGCTGGGAGACGAACTCGCCCTCCGATACAGAGAGGGCCGCTCTGTGGAAGGCGGCTGTGCCGTCGTTGCGATAGAATACGACAACATGCGCATCTGGCGGCATGTCGGGCATGGCGAATAGGATTGTAAGCGTGATGACCAACAGAGCGGTCAGGCATCGGATCAGTAGTTTCATAAAAAAAGCATATCACGAAACTTGTCGAAATACAACGGGAAATCCATGTATTTGGCCAGATGTGAGTGCGTGACAAAGCAAGGGTTGACGCATAAAGCGATATTATTTTTTTGAAAAAACCCTCCTGCCGAAAGAAATAGGCTTTCGGCAGGAGGGTTTCATCTAGTTGGTGAGGTGCGAATAGCGATTACTCGGAAAGTGGCTTAGAGGCCGTCTCAAACTCTGTGAGGATTTCCTCCGACGGTTTCTTAGACAAGAGGCTCCCGGCAATAATTGCAATCAGGGAAAGGCCAAATCCGGGGACGAGGGAATACAGACCTGTACTTGCGCCCAGGGTGATGAGGCCGTCGGCGCTGGACACTAACGGTATAAAGTGCCAGGTAATCACGGTTAAACCGCCGACGAGAACGCCCAATAGTCCGCCCGTGCGATTGGTGCGTTTCCAGAAGAGAGAGCATAATACAAGGGGGCCGAAGGCGGCGCCGAATCCCGCCCAGGCCATGGCTACGAGCTGCATCACGCCCCGGCTGCGGTCCGGGCCGCCGAGTACGGGGTCATAGGCGTCCAGGGCGATCCAGAGCGCCAGCAGTGCCACGGCAAATACGGCGCAACGGGAGAACCAGACCAGTTGTCTGTCAGACGCTTTTTTGTTCGCCACTTTGTAGATATCACTGACGGCGGAGGAACCTACCAGTAACTGTGAATCCGCCGTGGATTTAATCGCCGCAAACATGCCGCACAGGAAGAGCCCGCCCAAGAGCACGGCCCAGAGTGCGCCCCGATCAATAAATATGGCCCGGACGCTCTGGATGAACACGGTCTCCGGGTTTTGGAGATCCGGCATAAACGAGCGCCCTACAAGGCCCACCAGCACGGCGGATCCCAGGGCCAGCACGACCCAGACAATGGCGATAATGGTAGAGCGTGAGACGTCTTTTTCCGAGCGGATGGCGATGAGTTTGATCAAAATATGGGGCATACCAAAATATCCAAGACCCCAGGCCAGATCGGAGATGATGGATCGGATGGCAATTGTACCGCCTGCGCCGTCGGACATCATATTGAAAAATCCAGGGGGGATATCCGCCGAGACGTTGGCCCATCCGCCCATGGTGGCGATTATAATAATGGGGAGGAAGAACACGGCCAGAAGCATCATCATACCCTGAATGGAATCGGTCCAGCTAATGGCCAAGAGGCCGCCGATCAGGGTATAGGCGACCACAAAGGCGGCCAGAAGGATGGTGGCGGTCTGGTAGTTGATGTCGAAAATCTGCGGCAGCAGCGTTCCGCCGGCCACAAAGCCGGAGGCCGCATATACAGTGAAAAATACGGCAAAAAACACAGCGGCAATGATTTTTAAAATATGTGACTTGTCGTGGAACCGATTTTCCAAATATTCAGGCAAGGTGACGGCGTTATTTGCCACGATGGTATACCGGCGGAGTCGTTTGGCGACGAACACCCAGTTTAGCACGGTGCCGATAATCAGCCCCACTGCCAGCCACGCCCTGCCGGTGCCTGCGGCATAGATTGCGCCGGGGAGCCCCATGAGCAGCCAGCCGGACATATCCGAGGTCTGCGCAGATAGAGCGCCCACCCAGGAGTTCAGCTTCCGCCCGCCCAGAAAATAATCGGACAGGTTCTGTGACCGTCTGAAGCGGATGGCCAGAGAGATAATGATACTAAAGTATGCGACAAAGATAACTAAGATCCAAGCTTGATTAGACATAATACCCTCCCCGTGCTGCACTGTAATCCTGTAGTGTGGTAGTGAATAAAAGTCAGTATACCACATCTCATTTTGCAAAGCAAGAAAAGGGAGAGCAGAATGGAAAAAATTCATATATTTGCACCTGGTGCGCTTCTGTGATACACTGTGATGCCGAGGTAGATAAATAAAGCGGATATGGAGCGGTAATGAGAAAAAATATATACATAAAATCCATGTTGCGCCAGCCTGTCCGGACCCTGTTGCTGGTGCTGTTGATTGCCACCGCATCTTTTGCCTTTACCATGCGGGGGTTAGAATATATTGTGGTGAGCGAGCGGATTTCTGAGATATCGGCGTTTTTTCAAAACGTGGGGGTCCTATCCCACAGAGAGGGCATTGCGGCGGACGTATCCGAGGCCATTGATCTAATTGCCGAGAGTCCCTATGTGGCGGACTACGACAGGCGGCGTGGATTTGAGGGTACATTGGTTGATATGCACAACGCATATGTCCAGGGGAGCCGGTACTGGCGTGCCTCCTGGGCGTACCGCTATATCCCGGACGAGTATTTCGTAAGGGAGTATGTGAATCTGATGCCCAGGCTCCGGGCCGGGCCGGAGTTTGCCGGGTTTGTCAGCGGGGACTCCTTCTTCTACGGGGAACTGTTAGACGTTCAATACGTCCCCTGGAGTTGGGTCTCGTTGGGATTTTATCCCCACAAACTGTTATACGTGCGAGTGGATGAGGTGCTGGAGGGCTACCCAGACCGTCTGTTTGAAGGGCAAGAGCTCATATTGCGTATAGACTTTCCGGAAGAATGGGAGTCCGGCTCCCCGCCCAGTGAATGGGATTCACCCCTGGCGGAGATGGAAATCGGACAGCGGTATTTCTTCAAAGGCACGTTCTATTTTATGCTGGGCGGGTTGCAGAGCGACAGCAGAACCATTACAAAGTATATAAAACCCATAGACGGGGATGCGCTGTGGTATGTCCCCGTCGCCCCCGGCGAGACAGTAGATACAGCGGCTCTCGGGATCGACCGCCAGTTGGAGTTTACCCGCCACGTCCAATCTGCAGTGTACTTGCGCACCACTAGCGATATGGCCCTAATGCCCGCCGCCCAAGAGAGCGAGAGCCTAATCCGGTTGCGGGAGGGACGGCTCATTGACGCAGAGGACTATTTGTACGCCCGGCCGGTGGTAGTGATTGAGCAGCAGTTTGCACGGCGGCGGCAAGTTGGCGTCGGAGATACGATTACAGTCAACGTGAATGCCGACCAGCATCTGGTCTATTCCCCCTATTATGTGCTGGGGAATATCTGCTATAGAGATCCGTTTCCCATACCCATCGTCACATTTCCGGAGCTGGGTATTTTAAGTATGCCCGGCGCTGACCCCGTGATATCATTAGAGCTTGAGGTGGTGGGGATATACGACTTGCTCCGCTGGCGGCTCATCTCTACGGACTGGTCCTCTGCGGATAAGTTCATGTACATACCCGACTCCCTATTGCCTAGCGACTGGGGACTGCAGTCGGCGCATTTTGGAGAGATCGGGCCGGACTATACACCGGCGGTATGGTATAGCTTTGTGCTGCACAACCCCCGGGACCAAGGGGCCTTTTTATGGGAACTCCGGGACGCCCTTGGGGAGCTGGGCTTTCGTGTCAGCTTTGTAGGTCAGGACGGCAGCGGCTTTTGGCCTGTGGCCGATGCGATTTTATTGTCCATTACGCTGAACTTGATTATATTTTCCGTCGTGCTGATCCTGGTGTTGGCCCTTACCATGGCCCTGTTTATCTGGCAGCGGAAAAAAGAGTACGCCATATTGCGCTCCCTGGGCTGTTCGGCGAAAAAGATCTCTGTGCAGTCGACGATTGCGCTTATGCTGTTCGGTCTGCCCGCCTTAGTGGCGGGCGGCACGGCGGGGTGGTTTTTCGCAGTCAGAATGGCGGAGGATGCCGTCGCAGGGTTTGGCGAGATGATTGCGGACACAGGCCAGCACATGTTGACATCGGAGCGTGAGGCGATGCTCGCATACTATACGGAGGCGGCGTTGCCGCCCATCAGCCACTTGGCGGGATTGTGCGCCGTTATACTCGCCGCAATGCTGCTCTTTCATACCATCGGCAACCTGCGAATGGCACGGATGAGCATACTTGAGATATTGCAGGGGGCCCAGCGATGATACAGTATATATACAGACATATTGTCCGTGCGCCCGTAAAAACGCTCTTAGGCATGGCTGTGGCGCTGGCCCTTACCCTGGCCCTGGGCTTTTTGTATCACAATATCATAAGCCTCCAAGGGGAGATCGACCAGCTCTACGCTGAGACCGTGGTAAACGCCGAACTCCGACAGGAACAGGAATTTCGGCGGAGCGGGCGTATCCTCGACGATATTGTGCCCATGGGAGTGGTGCGGGATATTTTAGACCTGGGGATCGTGAAGGAGATGTATCTGGAGGGGGCCGCCTCGGCATTTCTCGTGGAGGTATCAGATGCACCCCTCTCTGTGATAGACGCACCCGGCGGGGCGGACATTTTAGTGGGTGTCGCCGCATTGCGGCACTTGACAGAGGAGCCGGACGGATTTATGGGCCGGGATATCTCGTTCAACATGGATGTGCAATTTGCCCCCGGTTTTAGCGAGGACAGTTTCACATATACAGACGGTACGCCTATCCCCGTTGTGATCTCCCGGGAATTGATGCAGAGCCGGGGCCTTGCATTGGGGGACAGGGCCTATATCGTATATTATGAGCCTGTTTTATTCCGTCAAGGGGAGTGGCGCTATGCCCCTGCTGTGGTGATGGGAACCCATGACGGGGCGGGGCTGCCGGATATGGTCCATAGGGGGGCGGTGATCCCCCTGCCTGCGATGGAAAATATGCTGGGCAATTTTACGGGATTTCTCACCTTCAAATTTTCCATAGACCCGGCCTTTAACCGTAATCTGGCGGATGTGGGGGAGCAACTGGACGACCTGTTGCAGTGTGTCATATCCATCTATCCCTGGCGGGATCGGTTGGCGGCTGATATCTGGGATCAGGAACTGCGGTTCGGTGTGACGGCCTTGGAGCAGCACGTACTCCTGTTGCAACTGCTGTTTCCCATCGCCATGGGCATATCCGGGGTAATCGGTGCGGGTCTGGCCATGCTCTTATTGCTGCAAAATGCGAAGAACGCCGCCATTATGCGGGTGCTGGGGATGTCAAAGGGGAGAGTACAGCTCATCCTGTGGCTGGGGCAGATCATACTGTGTGTCGGCGGCGGATTGGCGGGGCTCCTGTTGATCGTCGCCATTGGATGGCGGGCGGATTTGCTCACGGTGGTGATGTCCTACTGGATCGGTGCCGCAATCGGCGCCGCTGTGGGGGCGATTCTTGTCACAAATCGTGCGCCGTTGGATTTACTGCAAGTAAAGGAATAGGGGGGCTAGCGTGAAAATTCACGCTATACCCCTTGTGATGTGCCAATTGCTCCCCCTTCGGGGAACCACAATTGATGCACAAAAAGTCCATCCCTTTTTCATGGTCTTTTTGTGCCAAAGTGTCAGTGAAAGGAATGGACTTTATTATGCTACAACTTGAAAACATATGCTATCGCTATAAGAACAGCGAAAGTGACGTGTTAAATAACATATCCGCCGTGTTTGAGGCGGGGAAGTTTACGGCCATCGTGGGGCCTTCCGGCAGCGGGAAGACGACGCTGTTATCCATTATGGCGGGGCTTGACCGGCCCACCACGGGCGGGGTTGCAATCGACGGCGAGGCGTTGGCCTCTATGGATTTGAACCGCTACCGCCGAGAGAAGATCGCTATGATCTTTCAGGCGTTTCAGCTCTTTCCCCTCCTGTCCGCACTGGAAAATGTCTGCTATCCCATGGATATGAACAAGACGCCCAAAGGCGAGGCGAAAAAGCGGGCGATTGCGCTCTTGGAGTCCGTGGGTATTGACGCAGAAAAGCATAAGCGCTACCCCGCCAACCTGTCCGGCGGCGAACAACAGCGGGTGGCCATAGCCCGGGCGCTGTCCACCGGGGCCAAAGTGATTCTAGCGGACGAGCCCACGGGGAATCTGGATAAGGCCAACGGGGAGATCGTGGTAGATATCCTCAAACGCCTGGCCCATGAGCAGGGCTACGCCGTAATCGTAGTGACCCACGACCCGGCAATCGCCGAGGCGTCGGATGTGGTGTATCGCATGTCGGACGGTGCGATTGCGGGGTGAGTTTGCCCTGTTGGACGCAGAGACGAAAGAGCCGAGCACTTGCGGGATGACCCGCAGTGCTCGGCTTTGATTGTTGTGCGCTTTATTCTACGGTAAGTGTGATGGTGTTGGACCAAACTTCTATTATCTGCTGGGGATCACCGTGCGGTGCTTGTGGGTGACGCCCAAAAGAGAATATAGCTTGGAATTTCAACTCATGCGTACCCGGCGGCAAGGTAGCTCCCAAAGACCGAGGGCCGGACTCAAATCCAGCAGTTTCTATATTCCGTAAAACGCTATCAGCCTCGAATGATCTTGATAGGGGATGAAAAAGCCATGGAGGAGGACCAGGTATAAACCGTTCTGCAACCATACACCAGTTCGGAATATGCGGAAAAAAGAGAAAGTCAAAGAATATTGTATGATCTTCCCCGCTATTATTTTTCAGCTCAACATTCACCGTAAAAGTTTCCCCCTGCGGTAAAGTCGTTTCCTCCACCGAAATTGTCAGCACAAAGCGATTTGCATCATACAGCACATTGCCCAAGCGGACGAGGACGGCAAGCGCCTCGGCACGGGAGCTATTGGCTTGTGGGCTAAATACGCCCGGCCAAGAACCGGTACCCTGCATGAGCCTATACCGATACATCATCTGCAAAACTTCGTGGCGTGCCCAGCTTGAAATCTCTTGATAATCAGTGGGTGGTGGGTTAGTGGGTGGAGAGAGTGGCGGGTTAGTGGGAGGAAAGTTTCCAAAGCGCCCCTGCAACTCAAACACGTCGATATAGCGATAAACGATCACCGCCATCTGTTCACGAGAAATCAGCACATGAGGCATCAGATCACCGTTTTGATTTCCTCGAACAACCCCATGCTCCACCGCCCAGGCGAGGTAACGCCCATAAAATGTGCCATCTGCCGGTATGTCAATGGTGTTATCCTCAAAATACTCATGCAACCGTCCGAGCATGGTGACAAACTCCGCCCGTGTCACATTCCGGAGCGGCTCAAATCGGAACCCGTTCTCACTCGTTCCTTTGGTGAGTCCAAAGTGGAAACTGCGTGTGACATAGGGGTGGAACCAGTCCTCCGGGAACACATCTTGCATGTCCGGCACCTCCTGTTCCTGCGCTGCGGCGGGATAAGCCGCCCCGCCCACTGTGGTCAGCAATAGAACAGAAACGAGTAGAACCGAGATAATTTTACGCAGTCTGTTTTTCATCGTGTGTCCTCCTTTACACTTAACCAACCCTACCCCGGCGTGCCGACCGGGACTGCATACACGGTGTACTCCTGCTCTCCATCGAAGCCCAGAGCGGCGTCGCAGAGGGCTTGATCGTAGGCGGCGCAGCAACAACTGCCCAGGCCCAGGGCCTCGGCGCTGAGCATGACGTTTTGCCCTACGTGGCCCAAATCGATCAGCATGACCCGGTGGGAGGCCTCTTGATACCGCCACTCCGCACGGTAGGGGACTGCGCTGAAGAATAGGACGAGGGGGGCCGTCCCGGCCCAGGTCTGTCCGGCCAGCAGTGCCGGGATTCGGGTTTCATAGTCTTCAAATCCGCCCAGATATTCAACCGCCGCCCGCTTTTCCCCCATGTGCGCCAGGGGGACATAGCGATAGAGGCCGGGGTTTAACCCCTCCACGTTTTGCACGGCGACATACAGCTCAAAGGGATGGCGTGCGCCGCCGCTGGGTACGGGGCGCAGGGTGGCGACTTGATTTGCACCACGGTAGCTCTGGATCCCCTGTGCGCTCCAGAGCAGGAAGGCCAGCTCCGCCCCTGTGATTGCCTTATCCGTGAATGCCCGCACGCTCCGGCGGGTGTCTAGTAGATCGGTGTAGGCGGCGTTGTTCGCCAGGGCGTCGAAGGCGGGCAGTTCGATCAGCTCACCCCGGACCGGATGGCTATGGGGCGGGTGGGGGATACCTTTTGACTGGTCGCTCTCTCGCATGGATTCTTTAAAGTGCGGGCAGTGCATAGAACGGCGATTTTGTCTGATTTGTTCGTTCATGGGGAAACCTCCATTTTTTATAAGATCGTATTGCGGGACAGGTCTGGGCTATGATAGGATGCCTTCGGCTTGCAGCCAGGCGATAAACCCTTGCACTTGGGCGGTGAGATTTTCTATGAGCACCGGCCGAGCTTCCGCCTTTCGTTCTTCGGTGGGTTCGACAATGCCGTCGTTCCCCTCCTCACCTTCAAACCACCAAGCGGCTCCGCCGACAGTTTCTCCCGGATTGTAAAATACGCCGATGGGCATGTCTGTTTGCTGAGAAAAGTCTTCTATGACTCGTTGGACAAGGTCGCCGCCCCGTGGAGAGAATGGCTGATTGGCGTCTTCCCAGTCAATCAGTGCGACAGCAATGCCTTTTTCTTCGTCAAATAAATCAAGACCAATATCATCAGCGGCCATAAAACCTGAACTTGCCCGGATATCAGGCGGTGTTGTGCCGAAATGAAGTCCTGCCGTTTCCAACTGTGCACGGACAATACCGAGCGCTTCCTGTTCGGTTATGTGCACTATATAGAACGGGCCAGCGCCAGAACCGCCGTGGTGGAGTTTGAGTTCAAGCGGAGCGTATTCCAGTGGTGTGTGCAGTTCATACTCCGTGGGTTGGGCAACGTAAATCGGAGCGCCCCCGGCGCCGCCGTGATGGGGCGATCTGTCAGATGGGTTTACGCAACCGGAGAGGGCAACTGTCCCCATAAGTCCTATGCAGGCGATCACCGCCGCATGTTTCAGCCATCTGGACGGCAGTTTTTTCAGCAGCGCAGGAGTATTGCGGGCGTCCTCCAGTGTGGGAAGTTGCGGGGCCTCATAGGTTTCAACGGGACGTATGCGCAGCAAATCTTCTTTCACATTTTTCATAAGAGAAACCATTCCTTTCGCAGCGTAATGTGCATCATAATTAACCCGTGGGCCAAAACCGCCGATACTGGCTCGGGGTCATGCCCTCTTGCTTTTTAAACTGGCGTGTAAAGTGGCTGATGTTGTCGATGCCAACGGTATAGGCGATTTCGCTGATGGACATAGAGCCGGTGCGGAGGAGGCTCCGTGCACGGGCCATGCGCAGATAGATCACATACTCCATGGGCGATTGCCCGATGTATCGCTTAAAGAGTTTTTGCAGGTAATAGGGGTCTAAACTAAACTGGGCGGCCAAGTGCTCCAAGGTGATTTTTTCGTTATAGTGCGCCGTTAAATAGCTGCGGATATCACAGATCATAGGCGGGATGTGCTGTAATTTGCTGGTGGTCCCCGCAGAGGAGATGCACTCTATGAGAAGCCGGGTCAAAAGGCCCGAGGTCTGTACGTCAAATTCAAATAGGTTCTGCTCTGCGGAAAAGGGAGAGGCCGACGTAAGCGCCCGATTGGATAGGGTCTCCATGAGCATTTGCATAGCGGAGCCGGGGGCCAGGGTTCCCACGGAGCCGCCCTGTAATTTGCGGTAGGCCTCATAATATGCCCTTGCAGTGGGGCCGTTGAAATGCACCCAGATCACATCCCAGCGGCCCATGTCCGGGTCTGTGTAGTAATGCTGCCAATTTAAGCAGTCGATCCAATAGAAACGCCCGGGGCCCACGTGCTCTTTGTGGCCGCCGTATTCCAGAATGCCGCCCCCGGAAAGGGTTAGCTTGATGAGGAAGGAGTCCAGGCCTTGGCGGGTGGTGTAATAGTTCTTTCCCGCAAAGAAACAGCCCACCTCTTGGAGATATAAGAAATTAGCCTTCGCCATTGCCGTGGTGGAAATGAAGTTCCAGGTGGAGTTGGGGGTATAGTCCAGCTCATAAGAAAAAACCTGCATCAGACACCTCGCATATGACAAGATAGTGCAAAAAATAAACAAGATAGGGAGAGAGTTTTACAGATTCACCACTTATAATAGGAATCAAGTGAGATGAAAAAGAGTTGTTGTGCAATATGCACAAAATACGTTGCGATAAACTGGCGAAATCACGAAACGGGAAGGGATAATGGGCGGATGCCCTATATCAGTATATCGTCAGATCAAGACAGCGTCAAGCAAAATTCAATGGCCCCCTATCTCTCTCGTCGGAGGCGGGGAGACACAGAGAAAACCATGTCATGTACATCGTACAGGAGGACAGCGGATGCCGGAGTATATTTTAGAACTGCACGGTATTACAAAGCTCTTTCCCGGCGTAAAAGCCCTGAACAATGTGAATTTCCAGCTAAAAGCGGGGGAGATCCACGCTTTGATGGGGGAAAACGGGGCCGGAAAATCCACTTTGATCAAAGTGATTACCGGCGTACACCAGCCAGACGCCGGGGAGATCATTTTAGACGGCAAGAAAGTGTCATTTAAATCCCCCAGAGATGCCAGTCAGGCGGGGGTTGCGGCCATATACCAACATGTGACGGCCTATCCCCACCTCACGGTGACGGAAAATATTTTCATGGGCCATGAGAAGCGAACCTACGGCTTCATCCAATGGCGTACCATGCACAGAGAGGCGCAGATACTCCTTGACGCCTTGAAAGTCGATTTTCACGCTACAGATCTTATGGGGAGTCTCAGCGTCGCCCAACAGCAGATGGTGGAAATCGCAAAGGCCCTCTCCACCAACGCCCGGATTATTATCATGGATGAGCCCACGGCGGCCCTGACCCGGACAGAGGCCAATCGGCTGTATGAGATCACGGAAAAGCTGCGGGACGGCGGTGTCGCCATCGTCTTTATCTCCCACCGCTTTGAGGACATGTACCGCCTAGCCTCCCGGGTGACCGTGTTCCGGGACGCCAAATATATCTGGACCCGGAATGTGAGCGAGGTGTCCGAAGCCGACCTGATCCATGCCATGGTGGGCAGAGAGCTCACAGAACTCTTTCCCAAGCCGGAACTTGAGATCGGCCCGGAAGTCCTGCGGGCGGAAAGCCTCTCCCACACGGGATTCTTTAAGGACGTATCCTTTGCGGCACACCGGGGCGAGATCATCGGGATCACAGGTCTGGTGGGCGCCGGGCGGACAGAGGTTATGGAGACCCTATTTGGTGTGACAAAGCCGGACGGCGGCGCACTCTACTTAAACGGAGAACAAGTGCAAATCCGCTCTCCGCAGGAGGCTATGCAAAAAGGGATCGGTCTCCTCACGGAAGACCGTCAGCACAAAGGGCTGATTTTGGACTGGGGGCTGGGCAGAAACATCACATTGGCGGAGCTCTCTCAATTTTCCAAACTGGGGTTCATCAATGAAAAAGCGGAGCGGATCGCAGCCAAGGACTTGGCGGAACGGGTGGATACAAGGGCAAAAACGCTCTTCGACCTGGCCGGTTCCCTCTCCGGGGGGAACCAGCAAAAACTGGTGGTAGCCCGAGCCCTGACCAGCAAGTTGGATGTCTTAATCATGGATGAACCCACCAAAGGCGTAGATGTGGGGGCCAAGGCCGCCATCTATGAGATCATGGGAGAGTTGGCCGGACAGGGCATGGCGATTATTATGGTCTCCTCTGAGATGCCGGAAATTTTAGGCATGTGCGACCGCATTTACGTCATGTGCGAAGGTCGGGTCACCGGAGAATTGAGCCGGGCGGAGGCCACAGGAGAGAAAATCCTAGAGTTGGCTATGAAAAAAGATGGAAAAACGGAAGTGGGGGAGACGGAATGAAGGCGCACTTGAGAAAGCTCGTCAGCCGGCGTGAATTCAGTCTTTTGCTCGTGCTGGTTGCCGTTGGCGCTATCGTGCAATGGCAAAATCCGGCATTCCTTACAGTGGGGCAGATTGACAGCATTCTGCGCAACTACTCGTTTATGATTATGCTGGCGACAGGGATGCTCATGGTACTATTATTAGGCGGGATTGATATCTCCGTCGGCTCTACCCTGGCCCTGTCGGGCATGGCCTCGGCACTGCTGATGCGGGACGGGATCATAACAAGCGGCCTGACAGCCTATCTGTTCAGCGTGGCGGTAGGCGCTGTCTGCGGACTCTTGGTGGGGCTTGTGATTGCTAAGGGCAAAGTCCTCCCCATCATAGCGAGCTTGGGCTTTATGTATGTATTTCGGGGTATGACGTTCTTCATCTCTGATAACCAGTGGGTGGGGACACGGTTCTTGGTGCCGGAATATCTGGATTTTTCCCGGGGTTCCACCCTGGGGATCAGCAATCTTGTCTGGATTGTACTGGCGGTGTATATCCTTGTGTTCATCGTACTCCGGTGGACGAAGCTGGGCCGGCAGATTTACGCTGTGGGCTCCAATCCGGAGGCGGCGCTGGTCAGCGGAATCCGCATTGATCGGATCAAGCTGATTGTATATACGTTCAATGGCGCTTTGGCGGGTCTTGCCGGGGCCATGTTTGTGGGATCTTTTGCCTCTGCGATGAATAATAGCGCTATGGGCATGGAACTTGATATTATCGCCGCCTGCGTCATCGGGGGCGTGAGCCTGGGAGGTGGCCAGGGATCAGTTCCCGGCGTACTGCTGGGGGGTCTGCTCATTGCCGTACTTGCCCGCTCCCTCAGTCTTATGGGGATTGACCAGTTCTGGCAACAGGCGTTGCTGGGGAGCGTCATATTACTGGCGGTCATATCTAACGTGATTATGACGAGACATGCCGCACGCCGCAGCTTAGAGAGAAGGGAGATTTAGAGCTATGTCAGAGGTCAGGCCAAAACGCATACTAGATGCCACGCCGCCGGGGGATCTCAAAACCCGTGTAATGCGGTGGGAGTTCTTATTGCTTGCACTGTTGATTGGAGTTGTCGTTTTGGGCGTCAACTTGCATCATAATTTCCTGGCGCCCCATCATCTGTTCAACGGAATCAGCGTATTCCTGGTTCGGGGCCTGATTGCCCTGTCTATGGCCTATTGCCTGCTCTTGGGGGAGATCGATCTATCCGTAGGTGCCATTGTCGTCTTGGCGGCCACACTGCTGGGCGTCGTATTTAATGCGACGGGCTCCGCCCTGCTGGGGCTTTTGACCGCCTTGGCCGTGGGGGTGCTCTGCGGTGCGTTCAATGGGTTCATTTTGGTCAAGTTCAGAGAACTTCCGGCAATGATTGTGACCCTGGGTACAATGATCTTGTTCCGAGGGCTGTCAGAACGCATTTTGGGCCCGGCAAACATAGGCGGTATGCGAGAGGTTACATGGTTTGCAAATCTGTACCACGGGAGGCTCGGCCCTGTCCCGTATTTCGTCATATTCTTTTTTGTCCTGGCGGCGATATTCTGGTTCGTCATGCACAAGACCACCTTTGGCAGACACATGTTCGCCATCGGCGCAAACCGCACGGCGGCTGAATACGCCGGAATCAATGTGGGGAAAACCCGCCTGATTGTGTTTTCCATCAGCGGACTCATCTGTGGGATTTCCGCCATATTTTTCTCCTCCTGGGTGGGGTCGGTGCGCAGTGATGTGGGCCTCGGATATGAAATTGAGGCCATTGCCATGTGCGTGTTAGGCGGTATGTCCACAGCGGGGGGCAAGGGGACGTTGCCGGGCGTGCTCATTGCCGTATTCATCATCGGCCTGTTGCGCTATGCCCTCAGTCTGGTAAATGTAAACCCCGAGACAGTCAGAATCATTTTGGGAGCGTTGCTTATCACAGTGGTCACCATGCAAAATGTGCGGCGTTTTGTTCGGAAAAAATCTGCCCCGGCAAACCCTGCGTGATGTTGTCCGGCCGGGGATTTCTCCGCCGACAATATAAAAAAACCAAAATAAGAAAGGAAAAACCCAAATGAAAAAGATACTCGCATTACTTCTGGCACTTGTGCTCGTTTTGACCTTGGCCGCCTGCGGCAACGGAGGCGCAGAAGAAGACGGAGACCTGACCTTTGCCATCGTGACAAAATCCGCCGGAAACCCCTTTATGGAGCGGATGGCCAGCGGCTTTGAAGCCGCCTCTGCCCGTATGGGCGTAAGTTCCGTCGTCCAGCACCCGTCGCTCATTACGGCGGAAGCCCAGATTGAGGTCATCAACGCATTGATCGCCCAAGAAGTTGACGGCATCGCCGTCGCCGCAAACGACGCCGAAGCGCTGGCCGCAGCTTTACAATCGGCCCGTGACGCAGGGATCGCAGTCGTCACCCTGGATTCCGATACCGCCGGAAGCCAGATGTTTGTCAATCAGGCCGGGGTGAGAGAGGTTGCACAAGTGCTCGTGGATTCGGTCTATGACATGACGGGCGGCTCCGGCCAGTTTGCCGTGCTCTCCGCCACCGCACTTGCCACAAACCAGAACGCATGGATTGCCGCAATGGAAGAAATCATCGACGAAAATGCCCAGTATGCGGGCCTGGAATGGGTCGCCACCGTTTATGGTGATGACGAATGGCAGGCGAGCACAGACGAGACCTCAAGTCTCCTGGCAAGTTTCCCTGATCTGGAAGTTATCGTGGCGCCGACTACAGTGGGCATCCTTGCCGCAGCCCAATACGTCCAGTTGGTAGGCAGTGACGTCCTGGTAGCGGGTCTCGGTCTGCCCAGCGAGATGGTAGACGTTGTGGGTCCCGGTCTGCCCACTCCATATATGTATCTGTGGAATCCGGTTGAGCTGGGTGAAGTGGCCGCATACGCCCTCTTCGCATTCGTAGACGGCGATACCACAGGAGCTGCCGGGGAGAGCTTTGTATCCCAGGGCGGTGTCACGTTCAACGTAATTCCCGCAGCGCCGGATCTGGGTATTGTCAACACGCAAATCATTGTGGGTCTGCCCTTCCGCTTTGACGGTGACAACATCGAAGAGTGGGCGGAAGTATTTTAGGCCGCTATGATTAAGGGATTTAAAATGCAGCTCAATCCGGGCCAGGCGGCGGAGTATGAAAAGCGGCACAACGAACTCTGGCCGGAGATGGTGGAGATGATCCATCAGCACGGCGGCAAAAACTACTCCATTTTCCTAGACCCGGACACCCATGTGCTCTTCGGGTACATTGAGATCGAAGATCCGGTGCGCTGGGCCAAAGGCGCAGATACAGCCATCAACCGCAAGTGGTGGGACTTTATGGCGGACATTATGGAGACAAATCCAGATAACAGCCCCGCCGCCCAGGATTTGCAGCTACTGTTCCACTTGGATTAAATCTAAAATGGGCATGGGGCTTACACAGTAAGCGTGAGTCCCATGCCTGCCTTTCCAAGGGCATGTTTGTACAGACATGCCCTTGGAAAGGCAGAACAACAAAAGGAGACAGAGCCATGGATTTATCAGGCATTATCCGCCTATCCAACACCTATGGGAGCGACCCCGAACTGGTGCTGGCCGGGGGCGGGAACACATCGGTGAAAGATGCCGAGACGCTCTATATCAAATGCTCCGGTACAAGCTTAAAGACGATTGACGAAGACGGCTTTGTCCCGCTGAACCGGGCCTTATTAGAGCAGACACTGACGAAAGAGTACCCAGCGGACGACGCCGGGCGGGAAGCCGCCTTTTTAAAAGACGTAATGGCCGCCAGGGCCATTCCCGGCGAGACGAGGCGCCCCAGCGTAGAGGCGTTGTTGCACCACCTGTTCCCCCAGCGATACGTGGTGCACCTTCACCCGGCGCTGATTAACGGGCTCACCTGCGGCAGAGAGGGACAGCGGCGCACGAAAGAACTCTTCGGGGACAGCGCCGTCTGGATTCCCGTCATCCGTCCTGGATTTGTACTGGGGAAATGCTGCCACAGTGTGATGGAGGCCCATCAAGTCCAGACGGGTGAACCAGTTTCCCTGGCCATTTTAGAAAACCACGGGATATTCATCGCCGCTGACACAGAGGAGGAGATCGGGGCGATTTTGGAGACGGTTGTGGACACCTTAAAGCGTGCGATTACGGTCTATCCCGATCAAAATTTCACAGAGACCATAGAGCCGGCTCTGATGAGAGACCTCCGAGAGAAGACGGGTGCATCTCATATCCAGTTTTGCACATCGCCCCAGATTCTAGCGTTTTTGCAGAGCCGGGAGACGGCCCGGGATTTGCTGGTTCCATTTACCCCGGATCAGATCGTCTACTGCGGGGCGGAGCCCGTATATGTGACGGATTTTTCCCAGATTGAGCCGGATTCCATAGGAGGCAAGATTTTATTAGTAGAAAATAGGGGCATCTTTGCCCTGGGACAATCGGAAAAAGAGGCGGAGACTGCAATGCTCGTATTCTTAGATGCGGTCAAGATTGCGATCTACGCCGAAAGCTTCGGCGGCCCGCAGCCGTTGACGGAAGAGCTGATCCAATTCATCGTCTCCTGGGAGGCGGAGTCCTATCGGCAAAAAGAGGCGAAAAAATGACCTGAGAAGGAGCGATACAGATGGAGCGTTATATACAGACGAAAAAACGGTATGAGGCCATGGGGGTGGATGTAGAGGCCGCTCTGGAGAAATTGGCGGCAGTTCCCATTAGCATTCACTGCTGGCAGGGGGATGACATCACGGGCTTTGAGTCCACGGGGGAGGCCTTGTCCGGCGGGATACAGGCCACTGGAAACTATCCCGGCAAGGCGAGAAATCCCGCAGAGCTCATGGCCGATTTTACAAAGGCCATCTCGTTTATCCCCGGCAAAAAGCGGTTGAGCCTCCACGCCTGCTACGCACTGTTTGACGGCGAGCGGGTAGATCGGGACGCATTGCGTCCGGAGCATTTTGCGGGCTGGGTCGAATTTGCCAAGGCGGCGGGGATCGGGCTGGATTTTAACCCCACGTTTTTCAGCCACCCAGAGGTCAGAGACGGGTTGACCCTATCCAGCCCTGACGAATCCACCCGGCAGTTCTGGGTGCGCCACGGAATCGCCAGCCGCCGGATTGCCGCCAGTTTTGCCCAGGCGTTAGGCGGCCCCGTTGTCAACAACATCTGGATTCCTGACGGATTCAAAGACACCCCGGCGGATCGCCTGGGCCCCCGTCTGCGCTTAAAGCAGAGTTTAGATGAGATTTATGCAGAACAATTGGACGGCGTGGTGGACTGTGTGGAGAGCAAGGTCTTTGGGATCGGCGTGGAGTCGTATACCGTGGGATCTAATGAATTTTATCTGGCCTATGCCGCCCGGAATCCCGGCGTGTACAATCTGCTGGACAATGGACACTATCATCCCACGGAGACCGTCAGCGATAAACTATCCAGCCTGCTGGCCTACTTTGACAAGATTCCACTCCATGTGACCCGGCCTGTCCGTTGGGATTCCGATCATGTGGTGGCACTGGATGATGAGCTAAAAGAGATCGCAAAGGAAATCGTCCGGCACGACGCCACAGATCGGGTGCTCATCGGTTTGGATTTCTTCGACGCCTCCATCAACCGGATCGCCGCCTGGGTCATCGGTACGCGCAACGTGCAAAAGGCGCTCTTATATGCGTTCTTACAGCCCCACGCCGAGATGAAAGAACTCCAAAATCGGGGGGATTTCACACGGCTCCTCATGCGCCAGGAGGAGACCAAATCCATGCCCTTTGGGGACATCTGGGACTATTATTGCCAGACCCAGGGCGTCCCCGGCGGATCAGAGTGGTACGATGAGGTCATGGCCTATGAGAAAGATGTGCTTTTGAAACGCAGTTAAGCGCAACCAACCGAGGAGGGTTATCATGGATATTTTCGGCCGGGCATATACCCGGGAAGAGTTGCTTCGGCGCTGTAATCCCAGCGCCCTCTATGGGGTGCGGCGAGTGGAACTGTCCCATGGGCGGGGCAGAGGGCGGCGGCTCATTGAAGTGAAGACGGCGGACGGACTCCGGGCATCCTTTTCAGAGGATAACTGCCTGGATATTCTGGATTTGGAGTACAGGGGCGTCAACTTGGCGTTTTTGAGCAAAAACGGCGTGGTGGCCACGCCCATGGCCAATCCGGAGACGGACAGTTTTACAAAGTATTGGGCCGGGGGATTTCTATCCACCTGCGGCCTGCGAAACACGGGGCCGGCCTGTGAGATCGACGGGGAATTTTTCCCCTTGCATGGGCATATTGGCCTAATGCCGGCAGAACACGTCAATGTCACTGTAGAGGAACAGGAGATCGCCATAACGGGAAAAGTTCGGGAATCGGCCCTGTTCGGCCACTGCCTGGAGATGGAGCGCAAAATCACCATTCCCACGGACGGTGCGGAGATCGCAATACATGATACGATACATAACCTGACCCCCGAGGCGGAGGCCGTATTGCTCCTGTACCACATCAATTTTGGATTTCCGTTTCTCAGTGAAGACCTTGTCCTCACATTCCCCGCAGGTGAGGTGCGGGGACGCACGGCACTGGCCCAGGAGAAAATCGCTGACCGGGCGGAGATCACCCCGCCCATAGACGGGGAGCCGGAAGTGGTGTATTTCTACACCCCCGAGGAGAGAGATGTGACGGTGGGCCTGGCAAATAAGCGGCTTGGGATAAGGGCGGCTGTACAGTACGACAGGACACGCCTGCCCGTTTTGACCCAGTGGAAATCCATGGGATCGGGGGATTACGCCCTGGGGATTGAGCCGGGTACGAGTTTTATCCGGGGCCGGAAAGAAGAGCTGGAAAACGGTTATGATATCCGAGTTCCGGCGTTTGGAAGCTTAGAATTTAAAGTCACGATTGCACTGGAAGGGACCGTATAATCTTGCAGGGGAGGGGCAGATATGTCAGTTGCAACTACACAAAATATGATCGGCGTCTTGGAGCGTTCAGATGGAAAAATTGTCATGTTCGCAGACGGGTTTGTAGACGAGGTGTGGGAGATCATCAACTCCAGAACGAGTTTGAGCCAATTTACGCTGTATCAGCAAATGACCCAGTTTGCCGCACGCATTGCCAATAGCGGCACAGGCGGTGTGGGTCTGGAGCTGATTCAAAAGCGCCGTGCCTTCGGCGGATTTACAGCCAATATCGGCTATGCCGCCGCCCGTCTCGGCGTAGATGCGGCCCTGGTGGGCGTATACGGCAAAGAAACGCTTGATCCGGTGTTTGAAGAGGTGGGGGAACTCTGCCGTGTATACTCCCTGGACGACCCCGCAGTGACCCATGTGTTTGAGTTCGACGACGGCAAAATATTGATGAGCCATATGGAGGCCGTGCTGGATATCAGTTGGCAGCGCATTGTCGATACCCTGGGGCAGGAGACAGTTATCTCCCTGTTGACAGAGGCGGATATAATCGGTGTCGGCTATTGGTCTCTGCTCCCCGCATTTGATGAAATTATGGAGGGGATTTGTGCAAATCTGCCCGCAGGCGGCAAAACTCGCCGGTTCTTCTTCGACTTTGCCGATTTCAGAAAGAAAGATCAGGCCTCGCTGGAGTATACGTTGGAAAAACTACGGGCCTTCAACGGGACATATCCCATGACCCTAAGTGTCAACGAGCACGAGGCGGCGACGTTGTTTGCTATGTACAACGAGACCCTGGACGATGTGGGCCGCTCTATCCAAGAGAAGACGGAAGTTGTCCGTCAGCAAATCGGGCTGGATGAGTTTGTCATACATACGCCCCATTACGCTGTTGCGGCCGCATCCGACGAAGCGCCCGCCTATGCCGAAAGTGTGTTCTGTGAGAAACCTGTGAGAACGGCCGGGGCGGGGGATACATTCAACGGCGGCTATATGGCGGCGAGGTTAGCCGGACTGGGTATTACCGAGCGTCTCCATGTGGCAAATGCCGCCGTGGGCCACTTTTTGAGAACTGGTGTTTTCCCGGATAGGGAGAGTTTGGCTGTGTAGGACTTGGGGTTGTGAGAATCATAAATCAAGGCGCTGCGGGGAGAGTCCCACAGCGCCTTGATCTGTTATTTTGTGATATTCTTTCTAAAACCGCTGTTTCTAACGCTGGTATTTGGGAGTATAAACAAAACGATTTGGCGATCTATTTTCACTTGACAATCAAGTGTGTTTCCTTTACACTAAATACGGTCTATTTGTGGGCTTGGCAAATGAGGAGTAGTCAACTGCATAGGAAGAGTAGGAGGCAGTGTTATGACCTTTGTTGTGGTACATGTTGAGTATCGACCTGCCGTACACCGAGAGGTTCACGATAAAGTTGTATTTTTTTTGAATAGGGCATCAAGGCAATTAGGACAATAGCGGGAACATTACGCCATTGTCTTTTTTTATTGAAATCAATATATGGAGGGGGAAAATGGAAACTTTGGTCGGCGTAATCATGGGGAGCACTTCAGATTTAGAGACGATGAATTTTGCTTGTGCAGTATTAGAGGAGTTGGAGATTTCCTACGAAAAGAAGGTCGTATCGGCCCACCGTACCCCGGACTACATGGTGGAGTATGCGAAATCGGCGGCCTCCAGGGGCCTAAAGGTCATCATCGCCGGCGCAGGGGGGGCGGCCCATCTGCCGGGGATGGTGGCGGCGTGTACGAATCTGCCCGTCATCGGCGTACCTGTGCAGTCGAAGGCGCTAAGCGGGATGGATTCCCTCTTGTCCATTGTACAGATGCCGGGGGGCACGCCTGTGGCGACCATGGCCATCGGCGCAGCCGGGGCGACAAACGCCGGATTGTTGGCGGCACAAATCCTGGCGGCATTTGATGAAATACTCTATCAAAAGTTGCAAGATCGCAGAGCGAATATACAAAAATCTGTATTAGAAAGTGAAGTGTAACCATGAGCAGAACCATTATGCCCTACCAGACCATAGGGATTATCGGCGGCGGGCAACTGGGCCGCATGATGTGCCTCGCCGCCAAGGCCATGGGATACTATGTAGCCGTGCTGGATCCCACGCCAAACTGCCCCGCCGGACAGGTGGCAGATACGGAGATCACTGCGGCGTATAACGATATGGCGGCCATTGAGCAACTGGCGGCTATCAGCGATGTAACCACATACGAGTTTGAGAACATCGACTATGATGCCCTGACCTATCTGGAGCAAAACGCCTATTTGCCCCAGGGCAGTCATGTATTGAATATCACGCAGCACCGCTACCGGGAGAAGAAAGCCATCTCTGACATGGGAATCCCCGTGGCAGACTTCCATCTGATCGACAGTGTAGAGGCTTTGGAGAAACACGTCTCCTATCCCAGCGTGCTAAAGACGACGACGGGGGGGTATGACGGGAAAGGGCAGATCGTTTTAAGATCGGAAGCCGATTTGGAACAGGCGAGAGAACTTGTTGCAAACAACGAGTGTATCCTGGAAACATTCATGCACTTCTCAAAAGAAATCTCAGTGATGATTGCCCGCAGTACAGCGGGGGAGACGGCGGTGTTCCCCGTCTCCGAAAATATCCATGTGAACAATATTTTGCACCTGAGCATCGTGCCGGCCCGGATCTCCAAAGAAGTGGAGGCCGAGGCCGTCAGCTACGCCCATACCATCGCAGAGAATCTGAACGCCATCGGTGTCTTGGCTATTGAAATGTTTGTGGTGGATGAAAAAATCTATATCAACGAGTTGGCGCCCCGTCCCCACAACTCCGGCCATTACACCATTGACGCCTGTCTCACCAGTCAATTTGAACAGCACATTCGGGCCGTGTGCGGTGTGCCGCTGGGGGATACGACCCTCCACACCCCCGTCGTGATGGTGAATATTTTAGGCGACCATATGGATCAGCAAAATATGCAAAATCTAGCGCCCTATCTGCCCCTGTTCCCCGCCGGAAAAATCCATCTCTACGGAAAGACTCAGGCGGTGGACAAGCGGAAAATGGGCCATGTGAATATTTTGGGCGATATCGATGCCACCCTAAAGGCCATAGACGAGACGAAGATTTGGAACTAGGTTGAAGGAGGAAACTATGTACGAAGTAAAGGTATTTGTTACGCTGAAAGAGAGTATCATAGACCCCGCCGGGACGGCTGTGCAAGACGCCTTGCACAGATTGGGCTTTGCGGAAGTACAGACGGTGCGGGTAGAGAAAATGATCCGCATGACCATAGCGTCCACCGATGAGATTGAGGCCCGCATCGAGGCCATGTGCCAGGAGTTGCTGGTCAACACGGTCATGGAAGACTATCGGTATGAAATAGAGAAACTCTAGGGAAAGGGGGGTGCTTGCTCCATGAAATTTGCAGTCGTTGTATTTCCGGGCACTACCGGCGATGCGGATATGGTTCACGCCATAACAGATACATTGGGCTGTGACGCAGACTATGTCCGGTACGATACAAACACACTGGACGATTTTGATGCCATTGTATTGCCCGGCGGGTTTTCCTATGGGGACTATTTAAGATGCGGCGCACTGGCAAGTGTGTCCCATATCATCCCTGCGATCAAGGCGGCGGCGGATGCGTCAAAGCCGATTTTGGGCGTGGGCAATGGATTTCAGATTTTGACGGAAATCGGGCTCCTGCCCGGGGCGCTAATCCGGAATCGGGATATGAAATTCATCTGTGGCCATAGGTCGTTAACCGTAGAAAATGCGGACACGGGGTTCACGAATCAATACAGCCAGGGGGAGACAATCACGCTTCCCATCGCACACGGATGGGGCAATTACTATGCAGATGAGCGCACTCTGGCGGCGTTACAAGCAGATAGCCGGATCGTGTTCACGTATCAGGACAATCCAGACGGGAGCGCTGAGAACATTGCGGGCATTGTGAACGAGAGCGGCAACGTTCTGGGTATGATGCCGCACCCGGAGCGGGCAGTGGAGCGGCTCCTCGGCTCTGACGATGGGGTGCGGCTATTCCAATCGATCTTACACACATGGAGGGCGGGCGTATGATATCTCCTTTGGAAATGGAACAGTCCCGGATATACACCCAAATGGGCATGACAGATGACGAGTTTCAAGTGGTTAAAGATATTTTGGGGCGGCTTCCCAACTATACGGAGCTGGGACTGTTCTCCGTCATGTGGTCGGAGCACTGTTCGTACAAAAATTCAAAAGTATTGTTGCGGCGATTCCCCACAAAGGGTGAACGGGTGCTCCAAGGCCCCGGCGAGGGGGCCGGGATCGTGGATATCGGCGACGGTTTGGCCGTTGTGTTTAAACTGGAATCTCACAACCACCCCTCGGCGGTGGAACCCTTTGAAGGGGCCGCCACGGGAGTGGGCGGGATTCTGCGGGACGTGTTCTCCATGGGCGCACGGCCCATTGCCATCTTGAGTTCTATGCGGTTTGGAGAGTTGACCGCAAAGCGGACAAAATATCTGTTTGAGCAGGCAGTGGCGGGTAGTGCGGCCTATGCAAACTGTATCGGCGTCCCCATCGTCGGGGGCGATACCCAGTTTGATGACTGCTATGCGTCTAACCCCCTGGTCAATGTTATGTGCGTCGGACTCATCCGCCATGCGGACATTAGGAAAGGCGTGGCGGCGGGCGTGGGCAATGCGGTGATGTACGTGGGCGCTCCCACGGGCCGAGACGGCATCCACGGTGCCACATTTGCCAGCACGGAACTCTCGGACGAATCAGAACGAGAGAGCCCCAGCGTCCAGGCGGGGGATCCTTTTGTGGAAAAACGCCTCATGGAGGCCTGTCTGGAAATGATACAGAGCACGGCCCTTGTGGGGATTCAAGACATGGGGGCGGCGGGGCTCATCTCCTCTTCTTCTGAAATGGCCTCAAAGGCCGGGACGGGTATTGAATTGAATTTAGATCAAGTGCCCCAGAGAGAGCCGAACATGACCCCCTATGAGATGATGCTCAGCGAATCTCAGGAGCGGATGCTCTTAGTCGTGGAGCAGGGCCGGGAGGCGGAAGTGGAGGCGTTATTTGCAAAATACGATCTGCAAGCTGTCTCTGTCGGCAAGGTGACAGAGGATGGTTGCATCCGTCTCTATCACAAGGGCGAACTCTGTGCCGAAGTTCCGGCGGATGCGCTGGCCAAATCCGCACCGGAGTACCAAAAACCGTCACAAGAGGCGGCGTATTACAGTGCGCAACAAAGCATCCAGGCAGAGATTGCACCCATTAAAGATTACGGCCAAACCCTACTGGATCTGTTGATGCAGCCCACCATAGCGAGTAAGCGCTGGATATCCGATCAATGTGATTACATGGTTGGTACCAACACGGTGCTACCCCCGGGGTCAGACAGTGCGGTACTGCGGATCCGTGGGACAGAAAAGGCCATCTCTATGGCGGTGGACTGCAATGCCCGCTATGTGTATCTCGATCCCTATGTGGGCGGGAAAATCGCTGTGGCAGAGGCGGCCCGCAATATTGTGGCAAGCGGCGGTATGCCCCTTGCAGTTACGGATAACCTAAACTTTGGCTCCCCGGAAAACCCGGAGATTTTCTGGCAGATGGAACAGTCTGTCAAGGGGATCAGCGAGGCCTGCGGCGTATTTGAGACACCGGTCATCGGAGGAAACGTCTCCCTGTATAACGAGCGCAGCGGAGCGGCCATTTATCCCACGCCCACAATCGGGATGGTGGGGCTGATTGATGACCTCTCACACATCACCTCATCGGTATTTGACCGTGTGGGAGATGCCATTTTTCTTCTGGGCGAGACCCATCCGGAATTTGGTGGAAGCGAACTGCAACGGCTTCAGAATAACGGGAAAATTTCCGGAAGACCGCCCGGGATCGACTTGGAGACCGAAAAGCGAAATCAAGACTTGCTCCTCTCTGCGATTAGAGACGGGATTGTGACTGCGGCCCATGATCTCTCCGAGGGCGGGCTTGCCGTTTCTCTGGCGGAGTGCTTAATGGGTGCAGACGGCCCCCTTGGTGCAACTCTGGATATCACGGCAGAGGACGTGACGGCATTTCTCTTCTCAGAGAGCCAGTCCCGGTTTCTCGTCAGCGTTGCGCCGGCGAATCAAGCGACCTTTGCAGGCCGCACGGGGGCGCAGTTGTTGGGCCATACGACAGATACGGGCAGATTAGAAATTTCCATTGACGGGGCGCAAGTTCTGGCTCTCTCTGTAGAGGAAATGAAATCCCGGTGGGAAGGGGCGATTGTGTGCTTACTGACAGCAGAGGACTAAACGAAGAATGCGGCATCTTCGGGATATGGGGCCACAAAGATGCGGCGCAAGTGACCTACTACGGTCTGCATAGCCTACAGCACCGGGGGCAAGAGGGCACAGGGATTGTTGTAAAAAACCAGGACAAGTTGCTGCGCCATAAAGGAAAAGGACTCGTCTCGGAGGTATTTGCAAAAGACACCTTGGAGGCCCTGACGGGCACCGCCGCCATCGGACATGTCCACTATACCCCGACGGGGAAAACCGATATCGCAAATATACAGCCGTTCCTGTTCCACTTTGAGGAGAACAGTCTGGCCATTTGCCACAATGGAAAACTTGTGAATGCCAAAAGTTTAAGACGGGAACTAGAGGGGTTGGGCAGCATCTTCCAGACCCGCTCCAATGCAGAGATCTTGGCCCATCTGATTAAACGGGCGCCCCGGTTGAATACGGTAGAGAGTCTGAAAGAGGCGCTTTTGCAGATCAAGGGCGGCTTTGCCTACATGCTGCTGACACAAGACGAACTCATTGCAGCCAGGGATCCCAATGGAATCCGTCCCCTGTCCATCGGTAAACTGGGAGAGCGCTATGTGGTCGCATCTGAAACCTGTGCGTTTGACACCATTGGCGCAATGTTTGTACGGGACGTCTTGCCGGGGGAGATGATCGTCATTGACGACAGTGGGCTAAAATCCGTATGCTATACGGAGGAGACGGGCATGGCGGTCTGCAGTATGGAGTTTGTCTACTTCGCCCGGCCGGATTCCAACATTGCAGGGGTCAACGTACACACGGCCCGGAAAAACATGGGGAAAATACTGGCCAAAGAATCCCCGGGGTTGGCGGATGTGGTCGTGGGCGTACCCGATTCCGGCATATCTGCGGCCATCGGATATTCCGAGATCTCAGGGATTCCCTATGAAATCGGGTTGATTAAAAACCGCTACATTGCACGGACATTTATCCAGCCGTCCCAAGAACTGCGGGAGCAGGGGGTGAAGATGAAACTCTCTGCGGTGCGCGGCGTAGTTGAGGGGAAGCGTGTGATCTTAATCGACGACTCCATTGTGCGCGGGACGACCAGTAAGCGTCTCATCTCCCTCCTGCGGGAGGCGGGCGCAAAAGAGGTACACATGAAAGTGGCGTCTCCCCCATTAAAGTTCCCCTGCTTTTATGGGATTGACTTGACGGCGGCGGACGAGTTAATCGCCTTTGAAAACTCCATTGAGGAGATCCGTCAAATCATCGGCGTGGACGCCCTCTCGTTTTTGAGCATAGAGGGGTTGATCCGTGCCGTAAACTTGCCCTATGACGGGGCATACAAGGGCCTGTGTATGGCCTACTTCAACGGAGATTATCCCACGCCGCTATACGATTACGCATAAATAGTTTCCCCCGCCGCAGGCGGGAGAAACATGAAATTCAGGAAAGAAGGGGTTCGATCCATGTCAGAACGATACAAAAAGGCCGGGGTAGATATCCATGCGGGATATGAAGCGGTATCCCGGATCAAACGCCATATCAGTAAGACGAAAATCCCCGGCGCAGTTGGCGATTTGGGCGGATTCGGCGGTCTGTTTGACCTGGGCAGTATTGGCCTGAAAGAGCCCATGCTGGTGAGCGGGACAGACGGTGTCGGCACAAAATTGATGCTGGCATTTGCCGCAGACAAGCACGATACCATCGGCATAGATGCCGTTGCTATGTGCGCAAACGATATCGTGACAGCGGGGGCGAAGCCCCTGTTTTTCCTGGACTATATCGCCTGCGGAAAGCTTGATCCCGGCCGGATCGAATCCATTGTATCCGGAATCAGCCAGGGGTGTGTCCAGGCGGGGTGCGCTCTCATCGGCGGCGAGACGGCGGAGATGCCGGATATGTATCGGGACGGCGAATACGACCTGGCGGGGTTTTGTGTGGGTGCCGTGGAGAAAAGGGATGTCCTCACAGGCGCAAATATCACGGCGGGAGATGTGCTCATTGGATTGCCGTCATCGGGTGTGCACAGCAACGGGTTTTCTCTTATCCGGCAGATTATGACAGCACATGACTTGGAGTTGCAAAAAAAGTACGCCGGACTTCCAAGTAGCCTTGGAGACACGCTGCTGACCCCGACACGCATCTATGTGAAGCCCATCTTGCAACTCTTAACTACACATCGGATCAAGGGGATGGCGCATATTACGGGGGGCGGGTTTATTGAAAATATTCCCCGCATTCTCCCGGCCGGGCTGGGGGCCTTGATTGACTTGGGGTCTTGGGCTATTCCGCCTATTTTCCCATTCTTGCAGGAGATGGGCGGCCTTGGGGCGGACGACATGTACAGCGTGTTCAACATGGGCATCGGCATGGTTGTCGCCGTCGGCAGAGAAGATGCAGACGGGGTCTTGGAAGCCTTGCAAACCCAAGGCGAACGGGCATTTGCCATCGGCCGGGTCGATGGGGGCGAGGGCGTGGTGTTCCAATGAAACATATTGCGATTTTTGCGTCGGGAAACGGGTCGAACTTTGAGGCCATTGCAACGGCTGTCAAAAGAGGGGCATTGTGCGCCGAAATTGCCCTGCTGGTCTGCGATAAACCAGATGCGTACGTGATTACACGGGCCAAACGTCATAACATCCCGGTCTTTGTATTTTCATCGGCGCAGTATGTGGACAAGGCGGCCTATGAGGCGGAGATTTTAGATCGGCTGTGCGAATTGGATATAGAATTTATCGTTCTGGCGGGCTATATGCGTCTGGTCGGCAAAACGCTTTTAGATGCATACCCCGTTCGGATCGTAAATATCCATCCGTCCCTGTTGCCGGCATTTTCCGGGAAAGGTGCAATCCAACAGGCCTACGACAGCGGTGCGAAAGTGACGGGGGTCAGCGTACACTTTGTGGACGCAGGAATGGACACGGGCCCGGTCATCGCACAGCGTAGGGTGGTGATCGAGGAGACGGATACGCTGCAATCGCTGGAAGAGAAGATCCATCAGATTGAGCACACGCTCTACATTGAGACATTACAGCAGTTGTTTACGACACAAGAGGGGGACGGGGCGGTGAAACACGACGTTTTGGTCATCGGCGGCGGCGGACGGGAACACGCCCTGGCCTGGAAATTTGCACAGTCTCCGCAAGTCGGTACCGTATACGTGGCACCGGGCAACCCGGGGATGGGAGATGTGGCGGCCACAGTCCATCTTGACGCAACGGACTTTGACGGCATGGTCGCTTTTGCAAAGGAAAAACAGATATCCCTCACGTTTGTCGGCCCGGAAGTGCCTCTGGTGGGCGGGATTGTAGATCGCTTTTTGGAAGAGGGCCTCCCCGTCTTCGGGCCCCGTGCCAATGCGGCCATTATAGAGGGGAGCAAGTCTTTTGCCAAAGACCTGATGCAAAAGTATCATATCCCGACGGCGGAGTATGCGGTCTTTACAGACTTTGAATCCGCCTGCCGGTATATTGAGACACAGACACCGCCCTTTGTTATCAAAGCGGACGGCCTGGCGGCTGGAAAAGGTGTTGTAATTGCAGAGACGGAAGCGGATGCCAGACAGGCGCTTCGGGACATGCTGCAAACCGGCAGATTCGGAGATGCGGGCGCAAGCGTTGTCATTGAGGAATTCCTAGTAGGGGAAGAGTTTTCTCTTCTGGCTTTTGTCAACGGACAAGATGTATATCCCATGGTCGCAGCAAAGGATCACAAACGGGCGTATGACGGAGATCAAGGCCCCAATACCGGGGGTATGGGGGCATACGCCCCCGTGCCGCAGATTCCAGCATCCGTGTTGGAGGGGGCAGAGCGGGAAATCCTTCGGAAGACGGCTACGGCCATGGCGGCGGAGGGCAGACCGTTTACAGGTATCCTATACGCCGGCCTCATTGCGACGGCAGAGGGGCCAAAAGTGATCGAATTTAATGCCCGTTTTGGAGACCCGGAAGCAGAGGTGCTCCTCCCGCTCTTGGAGAGTGATCTGTATCAGGTTCTGGTCGATATTTTAAATGACAAAAGGCCGGATTTGAAATGGAGCGCAGAACACGCCATCGGCGTTGTATTGGCGTCAAAAGGGTATCCGGGACCCTATGAGACGGGTGCGCCCATCCGGGGGCTGGGCAGCCTTGAGCAGGATACCCTCGTATTCCATTGCGGCACAGGGAGAAAAGACGGCGGATTTGTGACGGAGGGCGGCAGAGTGCTCCTCGTGGCGCAAACGGCGTTGACCCCGCAGGGGGCCAGGGAGAAGTTATATCGGGAAATCCAAAAAACACAGTGTGACAACCTGTTTTACAGAACAGACATAGGAGGTTCTGCATGGCAAAGTTAATCTACCAGGGCAAGACAAAAGATGTGTTCGAGAATACAGACGGCACATATACACTCATGTTAAAAGACGACGCCACAGGCAAAGACGGGATTTTTGACCCCGGAGAAAACGCTGTAGGCCTTCGCATAGAGGGTCTGGGCAGGGCGTCGCTCAAGCTGTCTCGATATTATTTCGAAAAGCTCACAGCGGCCGGAGTTCCGAACCACTACATCAATAGTGACATAGGGAACGCCACTATGCATGTTTTGCCTGGAACCATATTTGGGGGCGGCCTGGAATTTATCTGCCGGTGCCGGGCGGCAGGTAGTTTTTTAAAGCGATACGGGGCCTACGCCGCCTGCGGGATGGATCTCGACTATTTTGTGGAGGTTACGCTGAAAGACGACGAGCGGCAGGATCCGCAGATAACAAAAGAAGCGCTGGTTCTGCTCGGAATTATGACTGCTGCGGAATACGATCTCTGTGCAGAGCTGACCAGAAAGATTGCCGGGTTGATTGCGGCGGATTTAGAAGAAAAGGGTCTGGAACTGTACGATATCAAGTTTGAATTCGGGAAAAACGGCGATGAAATTATACTCATAGATGAACTCTCCGGCGGGTGTATGCGGGTCTATCAGGGAGACCGCCTTGTGCCGCCCATGGAGTTGGGACGTGTTGTGCTGGTCGAATCATAAGGAATAGAATAGCGGAACATCAAACGCAGGGAGCGGTGGGTGCCGCTCTCTGCGTTTGGCTTCGTGTGCGATGAAAAATAAATAGTACACTCAAATAATGAAAATTTTCACGAACTAAAATTATTTGAGTGTACTTTAAAATGAAAAGCGGAACTCGTATAAATGGTCAATTTTGCGGACAATAAGCGGCAATCCCGCCTTGATAAAAGTTAAAAAATATAATATAATAACATGTAGAAATGAGGCGAACACATGTTATTAACGAAAGAGTGCGACTATGGTATACGTATCATCCGCAGGTTGGCAGATGGTGAAAGAAAGACCGTAATGGCCATCTGTAGTATGGAAGAAATCCCGGTTCCCTACGCCTATAAAATTATAAAGAAGCTGGGACACGCCGGTTTGCTGCGGAGCCTGCGCGGCCAGAACGGCGGGTATCAGTTAGCAAAGTCTTTGGATATGATTACACTCTATGATATTGCTACCGCTGTAGATGAAAATTGTCTTGTATTTGCATGTCTGGCTGAGGGCGCACACTGCCCGTTTCATCACGCTGACCAGCCCTGTACGGTTCACTTGGAATTTAAGCGGATACAAGACTTGCTGGTGAGCGAAATGCAGGCAAAGACAATAGACGAGGTGTTGCGGTTGCCGGATCGGCTTTCCGCTGGCGAACAATAATCGACGATCCGAGCCGGGGGCTGTCTGCGCTCCGGTTCCTCATCCCGCCTCTACCAATTTCCCGACCACCACATAGCGTGCGTTCCGGAATGCGGAGGAACAGGTGGAGAGAGTGAGTACCCGGTCAGAGATACCGACCTCCACGTCACTCGTAAAATCCGAGCGGTTTTTTGCCGCCTGTACCCATGCCGCAAAGTCCGCATCGTCTGCGAAATTGCGCTGCCAGCTATCGGCGTATACGTCCGCTGTGTAGCCGGAGAAGAGCTCCACCAGATATCCGCCCGTGGGGGTCAGGAGAATCAGCCGGGGGTGGGCCTCGTAAAAGTCTTGGCCGGCGTAGTTTAAGAGGGGGGCGAACATGCTGCCGTCATTCATCCTGTGCCCATAGAGGATGGTGTTCCGGTCGCTGAACTCCGGGGCGTTGCGGTAGTCTGCGAAGAGGGCGCCGTTCACGTTTTGCGTGCCGTCGAACAGGTGGTTGAGATAGAAGGCATTGTTGGCCCCCTGTACCACCGGATGGTTAATGGAACTGTCCTCCAGAATCAGCCAGCCGACGGTTTCGGCGTTTTGTTCATACAAAGCGTCAAAATCCACCTGGGGCAGACGGATGCGCTCTTGTTCCGCCACCTCACCCGGCACCTCCCTCGGCTCTGTGCCGGAGGGAGGCGCTGGGGTGACAAAGCGGTTTAGGTCTTCATAGATCTCTGCACTTTCCTTGCGTTCGAAGGTAATGGCTGTCATCTGAATCAGGCTGACCGCCAGCAGGGCCGCAAAGCCGAGGGCAAACACGCCCAGCCGGATAGATTTGATGCGGATTTGTCTCATGGTAGTTTGCCCCTTTCTTTACGGCCTGCGGCTTAGCGCATAGAGCGCAAGCGTCTAGTTTGCAATGGTAATCGTACGGTTTCCGCCTGCCCAGCCGGGGGCGGCTTGGATAAAGTTCCGTGCCGCTGCGCTGCCTACGATCATGTTCATGTTTGTGTTGCTGTCGGTGAACATATGGTTGCTGTTGGCGACATTCCCAAAGTCTGCATTTCTAAAATCCAAGCTGGTGAGAGCGTTTGTGTTACCGAACATGCTTTGCATATTCGTCACGTTAGAAGTGTCCCAGCCAGACAAGTCCAAGTTGGTGAGAGTTCTGGCGCCAAAGAACACGCCGAACATATTCGTCACGCTGGAGGTATCCCAGTCAGATAAATTCAAGCTGGTGAGAGCGTTTGTATTACCGAACATGCTTTGCATATTCGTCACGTTAGAAGTGTCCCAGCCGGATAAATCCAAACTGGTGAGAGCGTTTGCGTTACCGAACATGCTGAACATATCCGTCACGCTGGAGGTATCCCAGCCGGACACATCCAAACTGGTGAGGGAGTTTGCCTCTCGAAACATGTTTTGCATATTCGTCACGTTGGAGGTATCCCAGCTCGACACATCCACGCTGGTGAGGGCGCTTGTACCCATGAACACGTTAAACATAAGCGTCACGCGAGAGGTGTCCAATAGCGCAAGGTTTATAGTTGTCGCCTTGGCGAGGCCGTGACAAAAATTTCCAAGATTCCCAGGTGCAGACACGCCTCCTCGCCCGGCAATGTAGACATTATAGAGTCCTGCCGTGTTGCCCGCCGTATAGAAGGCCACTACGGGAAAGTCTGAATCCACATGAGTCAAGTCTATCGCATCAACAATCTTGCGGCTGTTCCACTCCGCCGGGAGGGCGTTCAAAGCACGGACATTGAAATCTATGACTTGCAGACTCTCGACCTGACCCCGTTGCAAGGTCGGGAAGGTGAGGAACAACTCGGTTGGAAGAAGGGTGCCGTTTGGTAGCCCAACATCTCGCATGAGCGCAATTCTCGGTGCACCTGTAATTGCTTTCACCAGCGTTTCCGCCGCCCTAGTCATGGGCGCATTAGAGGCCGTACTGTCCCAAGCCATGGGCAACTGGGAAAGCGTCGCCAAGTCGGCGTCGGCGTAGACGGCGTAGTACATGGTGCCGACAGCGGGATTGGTGTATTTCATCTCGTTTATCAGCAGTCCCGTGGCCTCGCCCGGTGCCAGGGGGGAGGCCCAGTAGGCCCAACC
>Ga0123355_10001154_pt1 | contig 36615 bp, 38 predicted proteins | sample TergutEmb28metaG_3_FD_89872 | JGI IMG/M metagenome (GOLD analysis project Ga0123355, IMG submission 89872) | Embiratermes neotenicus P1 segment gut microbial communities from Petit-Saut dam, French Guiana - Emb289 P1 | ecosystem: Host-associated > Arthropoda: Insects > Digestive system > Gut ...
CATTTGGGATAATCGCTGGAATCAGACCGATAATCTTGAATACAACGGAACAAATAATTTATTTACCGTAAACGCGTGGCACGGCGGTGCAAACAACAACAGTCAAGGTGTTTGGAGTTTGTTTGTTGGTAATAATGAGCCAAGCGTTTCGCTCACTGTGCCGACTTCCGTTATTTTGGGCGAAGTGATAACATTGAGTGCGAGTTCGGCAAACATTGAAAATTCTGTATTCAATTTTTCGGTAAAAACGCCCGAAAGTACGAGTTTTGTCACAATAACTTCGCCTTACACGCCTGCAACGGTCGGAGTTTACACATTCAGAGTAGAAGCTGCATCAACAGGTAATCCAAATGCTGTGCTAGCAACTGCCGAAGGAGAAGTTGAAGTTCTGAACAGAATTCCCGTTGGAACGATGCTGTATCTCAATCCAACTGAGCTTTGGAATGTGGATGGAGCACGTTTTGCCGCATATTTCTTTGGAGTTGGCGAAACTTGGATTGATATGACTGCTGTTACAGAAACGGAATATTACGAAGCAATTACGCCTGCGGGAATTTGGTCGAATGTGATTTTTGTAAGAATGGATGGCGGAACTTCTGCAAATATTTGGGAAAACAGTTGGAATCAAACTACTGACCTCGAATATGATGGCGTGAATAATCTTTTCACCATTATTGATTTTCCGCCTTACGAAAATGCGTCGAGCCCGGGTGTTTGGAGTTTTTTAGAACCAAGCGTTTCGTTCATTGTTCCAACTTCGATCATTTTGGGTGAGACAATAACATTGAGTACGACTTCGATAAATATTGGAAATCCTGTATTCAGCTTTTCGGTAAGAACGCCTGGAAGTACGAATTTTGTTGCAATAACTTCGCCTTACACGCCTTCAACAGTCGGAGTTTACACGTTCAGAGTAGAAGCTGCATCAACAGGTAATCCAAATGCTGTATTAGCAACTGCCGAAAGAGAAGTTGAGGTTCTGAACAGAATTCCTGCCGGAACGAAATTATATCTCAATCCTGCCATTTGGAATGTGGATGGCGCACGTTTTGCTGCTTATTTCTTTGGAGTTGGCGAAACTTGGGTTGATATGACTGCCGTCGCAGAAACGGAATATTACGAAGCAATTACGCCTGCGGGAATTTGGTCGAATGTGATTTTTGTACGAATGGACGGCGGAACTTCTGCAAATATTTGGGAAAACAGTTGGAATCAAACTACTGACCTCGAATACGATGGCGTGAATAATCTTTTCACCATTACTGATTTCCCGCCTTACGAAAATGCGTCGAGTCCGGGCGTTTGGAGTTTTTTAGAGCCAAGCGTTACGCTCATTGTTCCGTCTTCGGTTATTTTTGGGTTGGCATCAGTACCATTGAGTGCAACTTCGGTGAATATCGAAACTCCTATCTTTACGTTTTTTGTAAGAACACCCGGAAGTACGAATTTTGTTGAAACAACTTCGCCTTTTATACTTGCCTTGCCTTCATTCGGAACTTACACGTTCAGAGTGGAAGCTGCATCAATAAATAATCCAAATATTGTATTGGCAACCGACGAAAGGGATGTTGAAGTTTTTGATAATATTTCTCCCGGAACGGTGTTGTATCTCAATCCGACCGAACTTTGGGATGTGGATGGCGCGCGTTTTGCTGCTTATTTCTTTGGAGTGGGCGAAGCTTGGGTGGATATGACTGCTGTTCCCGAAACGGATTACTACCAAGTAATTACGCCTCAGAGAACTATGCCTCCTCCTCCGGGAACAGGAACGGGAGCTTGGTCGCATGTGATTTTTGTAAGAATGGACGGCGGAAACTCTGAAAATATTTGGGAAAATAGCTGGAACCAGACTGACGATCTTACATACGATAGCAACTACAATCTTTTCACCATCACCAACCTTCCGCCGAGCGCGAATAGTGAAGGCGTTTGGAGTTTTGTTTCGCCGTCTGTTACGCTGAATGTTCCTTCGATGGTTTATTTAGGAACAGAAATAAATCTAAGTGCAACGGTAAGGCTTATTGAAAATCCTGTGTATACATTTTTTGTAAGAACGCCCGAAAGTACGGAATTTGTTGAAGTAACTTTGCCTTATTACATACCTGCAACTGTCGGAACTTACACATTTAGAGTAGAAGTCTATCAGCGTCCCGGATATATATCTGACGAAAGAGAAGTTACCGTGCGCGAATTTGAACTTGGAAACGGTATCACTATCGGCGTGCGCAAACCATCGGATTGGGAAAATATCGCCATTCATTATTGGACTGATGCAATGTCGGCCGGCGCGTGGGCAATTCCGGTACTTCGCGAAGATGATTTTTATGTTTACACTTTTGAAAATGAGGACGAAATAAATTTCATTTTCGTAAACGGAACAGAATGGAGTACGTCCGATAATCAGACTTTTGGCATTACAAGAATTGATACTTCGATGTGTTTTGAAATTCTTGATGCAACGTACGATGGCAACACGCGCGGTGTGAGAAGTATTGATTGTCCGTTTATGGATGATGACGATTGCTGTCCGACCAGTGTAATTACGATTAACGAAAACAACGTGATTTTCTATGTTGCAAACGGCATTTTGAATGTAAATTTCGACGGTTTGGCGCAAATCGAACTGTTTACTATCAATGGTCAGCTCATTAAATCACAACAAGCGCAATCGCATTTCAGCACGCATTTGCAGAGAGGAATGTATCTGCTTCGTGTAAACGGTGAAGTGCATAAAGTTATGGTTAACTGAAATTAAAACAAAAAAAGAGCGCAAATTTTGCGCTCTTTTTTATTTGTGTCATTGTGGGCTTGACCGCCGCTCGAACTTGTTCGCTTGGCTTGCCAAGAATCTCATCGAATAGGAGATTCCGCGTCGAGCGCGGAATGACGATTGTTCTACCATCTTCCCACTGCACCGCCGCCGCCTGAGCGACCGCCACCAAAACTTCCGCCTCCGCCGAAACCACCGCCTCGTCCGCCTGCTCCGCGAAGCATACTTCCGGCAACAAGTCCGCCGACGAGTGCGGCGTTGTTTGTGCGTTGCAAGCGCGGAACTTGCGTGTTTTTATGTTCTTCGAATCCGCAGAATTTGCATTTGAAAGTTGTTTGGTCGATGCCTTCGGTGCTGTAAGTCGGCGCAACTAATCGGCGTTTCCCGATTTTTCCGAAGGCTTTTGTTTTGCATTTCGGGCATTTGGAGTATGCGCTCGGTTTGTCTAATGCTAAAATGAGTGTTTTTTTACACTTATCGCACAAAAACACATCGTAATCCATCGCGCCCAATTGCTTTTCGAGTTGCTGCGACGCGTTCAAATATTTATTTGCCTCTTTGTCCGAAAGAATGTGCATTGTTCCATCGCAAGACTTGCACGGAATGGGTTGTTGACGAATTTTTTGCAATTGTTTTTTGCCGTAAATATTGGCGGGAATAGCCATAAACGGCATTGGAACTACAAACAAAACATATTCGATTATACCGAAAAAGAAAACGACTGCGAAAATAGCAAGAAACGGAATAAAAAACGCCATTGCACCGACAACGGTCATTTTTTGAACTTTGAGTGCATTGTAGCGCGCGAGATTGTTTTGTAATTTCGGATTTTTTTTCACTGCATTTGCCGAATGACTTATCCAAAACAGCGAAACAAGAACAAGCAAAAGATAAATTGCCAGCGCGCCCGGAACTGCCGAACTCCAATCTATCGGCTCGCGTTCGGGAACAAAAACAGGATTTTCGAGAATAATGAGAGCCGTTCGCTCAACACCGGCAAGCATTCCGACATCATAATTTCCGGCGCGAAAATGTGGAATCATCGCTTGCTGAATAATTTGCATACAAACCGCATCGGGCAAAACGCCTTCAAGTCCGTATCCAACTTCAAATTTCACTTGTTGCTGGTCGAGAACAAAAAGAATAAGCAAACCGTTGTCAGCGCGTGCTGCGCCAATTCTCCATTCTTGAAAAAGCCGTTCGGAAAAATCGAAAATATCTTCGTAACCGATTGAATTTAAAGCCACAACCGCCATTTCGGTTTGTGTTTCGGCTCTGAGCGAATTTATGATTTGATTGAGCTGAACGACCGCTTGCGGACTGAGAATTCTGTCGGGATTGTTCACAAAATTTCTTGCATCGTGCTGATTAGGACGAGGAACAGTCGAAACAGTGTGTTGAGAAAACGCTGCCGTCGAAATAAAAAGCAGCAAGAAAAAAAGGAATGATTTTTTCATGCGAAGCTAGTATTATTCGGTATAAAAATCAACCAACTTAATTCTGAATTGAAGTGCGGAGTAGGGCGGAATTATTCCTGCGCTCTCGCTTCCGTAGCCTAATTCGTATGGAATGATAACTTCGAGAATGGCATTTTGCTTCATCATTCTAAGAGCCTCTTGAAAACCGGGAACAAAACTGCTAAGACGCCCGCCTGCTCTTGGTCTGCTGCGGTCAAATTCAGCTCCGTGAAAAAATGTGCCGATATACTCAATTGTAACGACGCTTCTATTACCGGGACGTCCTGTAAAATCGTTGTCGCCAATTCCCGGATAAATCACTCGAAACAAAAGTCCGCTTTCGGTTTCTGTCCAAAATTTTTCGCCTGTTTCTTCACACAAACGCGCTCTCTGCTGTTCGAACCATTGCACGTTGATAAATCGCCAGTCGAGATGGCGGTCTTCTTCGCACGACGAAAATGCGAAAGCGAGCGAAAAAAGAATAAGCGTCGATAAAAATTTATATTTCATATCTGCGTTTTTTTGTACTGTTGTGAAAAAGATTTCTTTGCAAATTTCGGCAGCGAGCGTTTTTTCCCCCAGCCGAAGTAATTAAACGGATACAAAGTTAGGTCTTTTATTCGATTTGAGAAAAAATCGAAGCAAAATCTTTTCGAAGCAATTACTTTAAAGCCTTTTATTGCGCCTCGCTCAGCAACCGGACGATGAAATTCTGCAACTGCTTTTCGGCGATTTGAAAGCAAAATTTCCGTCAGCGGAATTTTTGCAGGACAAACTTCCGCGCACGCTCCGCAAAGTGTTGAGGCAAAACTCAAATGCGAAAAATCTTTGAATCCGCGAAAAAACGGCGTGATTACCGAACCGATTGGTCCGCTGTAAGTCGTGTCGTACGTGTATCCGCCGATGGTTTTGTAAACCGGACAAGCATTCAAGCAAGCACCGCAACGAATACACGAAAGTGCTTCGTATGCTTCGTCGTCTTCGTAAACCGTTGTTCGACCGTTGTCGAGCAAGATAATGTACACTTGTTGCGCGCCGTCGGTTTCATTTTCGCGTTTTGCGCCGGTGAAAATGCTGTTGTACGCCGTAATTTGCTGACCTGTTCCGCGCACCGCCAAAAGCGGTTGAAAAATGCCGAGTTGCTCCATTCGCGGAATAATTTTTTCAATTCCTGCCAACACAATGTGCGTTTTCGGAAAAGCGGTACACATCACGCCGTTTCCTTCGTTTTCGGTAACGGAAACCGCGCCAATATCAGCAATCAAACAATTTGCACCTGTAACGCCGACATCGGCTGTCGTGTATTTTTTTCGCAAAACTTGCCGAACATATTCGGTCAGTTTTTCGGGCGTTTCGTTTTCGGGCGTTCCGAATTTTTCGTGAAAAAGCGCGGCAACATCCTCTTTCGATTTGTGCATCGCCGGCGTAACAATGTGATACGGTCGCTCGTTGGCAACTTGCACGATGAATTCGCCTAAATCCGTTTCAACCGATTGACAGCCAGTGCTTTCAGCGACGTGATTAAATTCAACTTCCTCTGTCGTCATCGATTTGCTTTTAACGAGCAAATGCGCTTCCTTTTCAATCAAAATTTGTTTTATATATTCGGTTGCTTCGGCTGTATCGCTTGCCCAAAGCACTTTTGCGCCGTTTCGAACGGCATTTTCCTCGAATTGAATTAAATATTTGTCCCAATTTTTCAGCACATCGCGCTTTATCGCGGCAGCTCTTGCGCGTGCTTCGTCCAAATCGTGATAACGCGCAATTCCTCGCTCGACTGCCAAATTGTACCGAGAAATATTGAAATCAATCGTTTTTCGATGTTGTGTGTCGAAAGCGATTTTTTGGGATGCCTTTTTGAATTTTGAATTTTGAATTTTGAATTTTGAATTCATTTGTTTTTTGTGATTTTTTATTCAAGTCTGAAAAAAACAGGCAATGTATATCTCACACGAACTTTCTGTCCTCGTTGTTCGCCCGGCATCCAATTTGGCATTGATTCTATAATTCGTACTGCTTCTCTATCTATATCAGGCGAAACACCACGAATAATTTGTATGTTTGTAATGCTTCCATCAACTTCTACTACAAATTGTAAAACAACGCGACCTTGAATTCCATTCTCTTGTGCTTGGACAGGATATATTCTGTTTTCGTTAATAAAGCTTATTAAAGAACCCCTTCCACCCGGAAATTCAGGCATTTTTTCGACAATTGTAAAAATTATTTCATCTTCCTGTGGCGAAGGAGGTAAAGAAGGATACAAAGGAGGTAAATGGTGAACGCGGATATTTTCATCATCAACAACTATAAATAGATGTTCTCCATCAGGAGGAAAACACGCCAAACTCATAAATGTAAATGCGAATATTGCCGAAAAGATTAAAGTGAATTTTGTTAGTTTTGGTGTCATAGTTTTCTAGTTTGTTTTGTAGAGACGTGGCGTGCCGCGTCTCTACGCGCATTTATTTGTTTTTCGGGCGAACACACAGGTTCGCCCTACAACAATTTTACCTCTTTAAAAATCAAAAAATCCAATGCTTTTTCGGTATGAAATGAAAATTGGTCGAAAAGTTTGTGTACTTTCAAGCGATTAATCGTTTCCTCAAAAGTTAAAACGCCCGATTCGTAAAGTGTGATTGTTCTATAAAGCGTATCATTTGCAACAGGTCCTCGCGCAATATCATAGTTGTGCATCGCGTTTCCGCGCCTGTTGGCAATTACAAATTCGAGCCATTCGCGACTCGGATTGTCAAAATTCAAGACAGAAAGCGAATTGTCGGACAACACATTATCGGCTATTTCGTAGATATTTAAGTAAGCATTTTCGCTTTTAATTCGTTTTTGTTTGATTTCTGCCCAACGAAGTGCTTGCTCTTCGCTCGTGGTGGTGTAAAAACCGTAACCGAAGTCCAAAAAATTATCGCCCACAATAATTCGTGGTTCTTCTACCGTTTTTGTGCTTCCGTGATAAAGTATCATTTTGTTGTATGATTTTGAATGAAATTGTCAATATCGGCAACGATATAATTTTTGCTTTGCGTGTGCAAAACTTCGTATCCTTCGGTAAGATATTGAAAAACACCTGTTTGTCGAAACAACGTGAGTGATTGCATCGCCGAAATTTGCTTAAAATATCGATAATGTTCGAGGCAAAAAATGATAAATTTATATATTTTACTGTCGTTTTCCATTCGGATTGATTATTGCGGAAGCGTTAATTTTCCTGTTTTTTTTTCATTTTCGAGCAAATGCAACAACATTTGCGGACTGTAATGCCACATTTTTGTTTCCTCACGTTCCAAAAGCGCGTAAAGTTGCGAAGAATAAAGATATTCCAATGCGCTTTCCAACGACATTTTTCGCTCGTTTATCAATTGCTCTGCAATTTGTTCAACTTTTAAAGGTAATATGGCTTCAAATTCCGACATTTTTATGTTTTCGCTTGTTTATGCAAATGTACAAAAACTTTTGAATTTTTCAATTAAAAACTGATAATGACGACAATTTCATTTTTGAAAACGCAAACCATTTTTTACCCAAATCTTTCAACGAAGCACCGATGTGAAACACTTGCATATCGTCAAAAATTAAAAATCGGTCGTGCGATTTTGTAAATTCCGCAATTTCTATCGGTGGATATTGAGCATTGTGTTTGGATAAATCTTGCTTCAAAGTTTGACTGAAGTTTGAAGTTAAAATTTTTGCAGACACATTTTTATTGCGTTTGGAAAGCAACAACAAAACCGACTCATCCACGTAATTATCTATCAAAACAATGGATTTTTTCGCCGATTTTATCAAATCGGAAACAAAAGTGTAAGCATCAAAAATTTGTCCTTCGTAAAAAATTCCTTCAACAGGCGGAAGCGCGGTTTTTACAAAAAACTCTATTTGACGCTCTGTATTAGCAACTCGTTCCTCTATTCGCTCAAAACGCTGATGAATTGCATAACCTTTTAACAGATAATCCCTTATAATTTCCCGCGCCCAAATGCGAAATTGTGTGCCTTGAGGCGATTTTATGCGGTATCCAACGGAAATAATTGCGTCTAAGCTGTAAAATGCAACAGGTCGGTCAATATTTGTAATATGCAAAATTTGCATATTACTTTCTGCTTCGAGTTCTTTTTCTTTGAAAACATTGTTGATGTGTCGGGAAATTACCGATTGGTCGCGTCCAAAGAGCATAGCCATTTGTGCTTGTGTTAGCCAAACGGTCGCATTTTCAAGCCGCACCTCTAATTGCAGGATGTTGTTGGGTTGATAAAGAATTATTTCACCCTTATCGGTTGTTGTGAGGTTGTTCATAGTAATTTTTGTGCTTTCTTTTATCTCCTTATCTCAAACTCAAACCTTCCCACGTGATTTCCATCAATGAAAAAATCGGCGCGATGCGTTCCAACTTGCAAAATTTCCTCTACGCGCCAAAAAATAACATCGTCGAGTGCTTCGCCTCCGAATTCAAAGTTTTTTCTAGCAGAATATTCAATGTTTCTGTTTTCGAACGGGAAAAGATTATCGGGGCTTTTGGTCATCACTTCGCCGTCGGGTCGCGTGATGCGCAGAAAAATTGTTTTCATTCCGGGCGACGCAGTGATGTTTTTCGCAATGGTGTAATTAAATCGCAAAGTCGCAATTTGCGAAAAACGATTTGTGTTGCGACCGTTTTGATTAAGCGTGGCAAAGGCGAAATTGGTAATATCCAGTCGCGAAGCACGCGCAACGGTTTCGGTCAGCACTTCGCGCTCGCGCGACAAGGCTTCCACTTGCTGTGTGGCGGCGGTTACTTGACGGCGAACTTGCACGTTTTCTCTTTCGAGGCGTTCGTTTGCTCTGTTGAGCGAGTCGATTTGCACAATGTAACTGCGCATAATTCCGCGCACGGTTTGTAATTCTCGCTCCAATTCCAAAATGCGAGTGCGGTTTGTAGCGCGAGTAACTCGCAGTTCTTCAAGCAATTGCTGAACGCGCAATTTTTCCTCATCGAGCAATCGCAACAGCGAATCGTTGTGAATTGTGGTTGGAAAATTGCTGAATTCGATGCTGAAATTCTCAAATTCTTGTTCCAACAATTCTTTTTCAAAAGCCATCATTTCCTCAAATTCTTGAAGTTCTTGTTTCGATTGATTTGCTTCGCGTGCAAAATAAATAACTACCGCAATCAATAGCACAATTACGACGGTGAGTATGATAATAAAAATCTTTTTGTTCATAGTCAATTTTTTCTGTTTTTATTTTTCGTCCGATAACGGCTCAACGTGGATTGTTACATACGTTTTGCTTCCATATCGTTCTTTTAATTTCAATTCTATTTCAGTTATAAGTGCGTGCGATTCGGTCAAATTTTTATTTCCGTCCATTCTGATATGAAATTCGATGGCGTAATAATTTCCGATTTTTCGCGTGCGCAAATTATGAAGTTGATGCACATCTTTAAATTCGCCTACAATTTGTTCAATTTCCTTTTTTACATCGTCGGGAAGCGAACGTTCCATCAATTCGTCCAAACACGGTTTGATTAATTTCACCGCCATTCTGACGATAAAAATACTGACAATCACCGCCGCAATCGGGTCGAGAACTATCCATTTTCCACCCAGAAAAATTGCACCGCCAATACCGACTGCCGTTCCGATAGACGACAAAGCGTCGCTTCGGTGATGCCAGGCATTGGCAACCAACGCAGGTGAATTGAGTTTTTTCCCCTTTGCAACGGTGTAATGATACAAAATTTCTTTCGAAATAATTGTTGCCAACGCCGCCGCGAGCGCGATATATCCCGGACTTGGCAACAAATCGCCTCGTATTACGCCGTAAATGCTCGTTGCACCACTCCACGCAATGCCCAAACCAACGCCCAACAGCACAAGTCCGATAACGAGCGAAGCGAGTGTTTCAAATTTTCCGTGTCCGTAATCGTGATTTGCGTCTTTCGGTTTTTGCGAAGTTCGTATAAAAGCAATCAGCACAATATCCGTAATCAAATCGGACAACGAATGAACGGCATCGGCTATCATTGCCGAACTTCGACCGATAATTCCCGCAGGAAATTTGATTAACACCAAAACCAAACTAACGAGGCTTCCGACAATGGTTACTTTGTATATTTCACGTTCTCTGTTCATAAAATTTCAGATTTCAGATTTTGCGTATTATTCAATTCGTTTTTCGCTTTTTCAATGTTCTTTTTTATTTCTGTCGTATGTATTTCGTGGTATTCTTTACTTTTCATAAATAATAGATTCTTAAAAGGGTTGAGAAGTGTTTTACCCATAGTTAAAACCTTTTTGTCTTTAAACACAACATACACGTATGGAGTTGATAATATGGGTGCTTTTTTAACAGCCAAAAAATCATCAACGCTAATTTTTTGGGTTTTATAAAACAATCTTTTCAGATAAAACCAATTTGCATCGTATTCGATATAATAAAGTTTGGAATCAAGGAATACTAAAAATGTACTAACAAGCAAACAAACACCCAAAAACCAGATATTTGATAAATCAATTACAGTCATAACAATACCTGAAAGTAAAAGCACAAAACAGCCGAACAACATAAAAATTTGACCGCATCCGTGCCATACACCAAGACTTTCCTCATACCTCCCGTCAATACTATAAAAAAATTTATTTTCCATCTTATTTATAGTTTCTCAATAACCGCTTCCAATTTTATTCCTCTCGATGCTTTTATCAAGATGCAATGATTTTTAACGGTTTCTTTTTCAATATATTGTAAAAGTTCGTTTGTGTTTTCAAAGGTTTGAAAGTGATTTTTTGTTTTTGCAAATTCATTTCCAACCAAAAAAACACGGTCAAATCCGTTTGCTTCCAACAAATCGACAATTGCTTGATGTTCCAGTTCGCTGTCCTCGCCAAGTTCAAACATATCACCCAAAATCAACAATTTATTTTCGGCTTCGACTTGTGCAAAATTCTTGATTGCCGCCGACATACTCGTCGGATTGGCGTTGTAAGCATCAACAATCAGTTTGTTGTTCGGCGTTTCGGTCAGTTGCGAACGGTTATTGCTCGGAACATAATTTTCAATTCCGCGCTTTATTTGCTCGTCCGAAAGACCAAAATAATTCCCGATAGTTGCCGCTGCCAACACATTTTCGATATTGTACGCGCCAACGAGATTTGTATTGATTTTGCAAACGCCCGATTTCAACTGACATTCAACTTCCAAAAAGGGCGATGAATGCGCCATTTCTTTACCCTCGATATATCCGAGCATTTTATTTTCCAATCCTGCATTTTTCGCCATTTCCATCAGCGAAGCATTATTTTTATTGATAAAAATCAGTTTTCCGCTTCGCGCGATGTAGTGATACATTTCGCCTTTGCCTTTTTTCACGCCTTCCACGCCGCCGAAACCTTCCAAATGCGCTTTGCCGACATTGGTAATAATACCGAAATTCGGTCGTGCGATTTCGCACAACTGTCCAATTTCGCGCTGAGCATTTGCGCCCATTTCAACAACGGCAATTTCGTGTTCGGGTTTCAGTCGCAACAGCGTAAGCGGAACGCCGATATGATTGTTGTAATTTCCGAGCGTGTAAAGAATGTTGTATTTCTCGCTCAAAACGGCTGAAATCAACTCTTTTGTGGTCGTTTTTCCGTTCGAGCCGGTGATGGAAAGAATTGGCGTAGCCAACTGTCGGCGATGGAAAGTTGCCAAATTCTGCAAAGTTTCCAACACATTCTCCACCAAAATAAAACGCTCGTCGAGTTTGTATTCCGCCTCGTCGATTATGGCGTAACGACAACCTTTTTCCAACGCCGAAAGCGCAAAAGCATTCGCGTTAAAATTCTCGCCTTTCAACGCAAAAAACAGCGAATTCGGCTCACAATTTCGACTGTCGATGCTGATAATCGGATATTGTTTGAAAATGGAATACAGATGCGAAATGGACTCTAATTTCATAATCGTAAAATTTTAGCGCAAAAATACTGATAATCGGGTGAAATAAAAAGATTATTAAGAAAAAATATGAAAAGGGAGTGAAAAGCAAAACCCAACCGATTGATAATCAGTTGGATTCACTCTGTTGCGGAGGCCCGACTCGAACGGACGACCTCAAGGTTATGAGCCTTGCGAGCTACCACTGCTCCACTCCGCGATATTTTGTGGGTGCAAAGGTAATGCTTTTTTTTTATTTGGCAAATTTAATTTGAAAATCGAATTTTATTGCGTAGTTTTGCATTTGGATTTTTTGAATGCTTATGATGAGTTCAAATAAAACCCCAAAATCTGGATTAATGAAATGTGCGTTAATCTTTTCGGCGGTATTTGTGTTTGCGTTTGTGAGTTTTACGATTGAGAATGAAGTGGTTGAACAAGCGCAGGAAAAAGTGTTTCGCTCTTTTGATGTTGATAAACGCCCTGGATTTCCCGGTGATTTTAGTGCTTTAAGGAGGTTTTTGGCACTTAAATAATCCTACAGTCGAAGAAGGAAACTTTCACAATAGAAGGGTACAACAGTTTGTTTTGGCTCTTTCTGGTAAGAATGAGACGAAAGTCTAAGTGTTATTCAAAAAAGTAGAGATGTTGACAATATCAATTCTTTGGTTGATGCATGATAGAAATAGAATAATATGTATATTTAATGAGCAATGACACAAAAAAATATAGACAAATCAGAAAATGATTTCAAAAATAACAGATATAAAACAAGCTCTGAATTGATAGCCAAATATAAAGTATGAAATTTAAGCTAAAAATATTTGTTTTTGTATTGTTTTGCTGTTTTGTTATTTCGTGCAACAACGATTCAAATCGCTCCTCAATTCCCATTGCGCCTGTTCAAGTTCGTATAAACTTGCAGCATTTTCCGCATTTGTCCGCACCGTTTGCAACCGAATACTTTACCGAAACAAATCCTGTTGTCGGTGTTTGGGCTGTTGGTTATGGCGGAGTTTTGATTTCTACTTTTACAGATTTTAATTCTGCAAATATAGTGTTTGCCGCGTTCGATATGGCTTGTCCTTACGAAATAGACCGAAACATACGCGTTTTTCCCGAAAGCAACAACGTGTTTGCCGTTTGTGAAAAGTGCGGTTCGAGATTTGATTTAAGCGATGGATTAGGAATACGTGAAACAGGACCTGCCACAGAAAATTTGAGACGGTTTAATGCTTTTAGAGATGGATTATTTCATTTGAGCATAGTGCCAAGAACCGATTTTTAACTACCACTTTTTCGGTTTGAAAAACAATGCCGAAATCGCTGTAAAAACAACATAAAACGGATAAACCACCGACAAGCAGAGCGAGTAAAAAACCGTCGATTTCATCGGATAAAAATCACTTACAAGGTTTAAAAACTTAATATCTGTCCAACATTTCAGCGCAAAGAAAAGCAGAAAAAAGTACCAATAAATCGGACTGAAAAACGAAAACACAAGCAACAACACCAACGACAAACAAAGTCCAAAAATAAGACAAGCAATCGCTATCAAGTGCCAATCGGTATAAGCGGTCGATTTTCCTGCCCAACGACGACGTTGTCGAACGAATGCGCGCAAATTTTCTGCCGACCGAGTTTCGACAAAAGCGCGTTCCGAACGGAGAAAACGGATTGTTCCGCCTCGTTGTTTGATGCTTTGAAGCAGGAAAATATCGTCGCCCGATGGTTCGTCGGGTTTTAAATCTGCGCGACTTTCGAGCCACGCACTTTTGGTGAAAGCCAAATTTGCACCGTTGCACATAATCGGTATTTGCGCGCCGATTGCACCGATAGTCGAAGCCGCCAAAGCCGTAAATTCAACTTGTTGCAATCGCGCAAAAAATCCGCTTTCATCGGATAATTTTACAGGACAGACAATTAAATCAGACGGAAATTCGGCTTGAAATCGCGCGATTGTTTCTATCCAAGTTTTCGCAGGTTTGCAATCGGCATCGGTGGTAATAATCAAATTGCCCGAAGCGCGCAAAATTCCTTCGGCAAGTGCCGATTTTTTCCCTTTTCCTTGTGAGTTGATACAAACGGCATTTTGGAAAAAATCAAGATGTTGACCAATCATTTCCACTGTTCGGTCGGTTGAATGGTCGTTTACAAAAATCAGTTCAAAATCTTGGTAAGTTTGTGCTTTCAAAGCATTTATCAAAACAGGTAGATTTTTTTCCTCGTTTTTACACGCAACGATAACCGAAATTTTATCCGCGTTTTCGAGCGCAGTATAATTCGATCGAAAAACGGCAATATTCCGCCAGCCTATCCGAAAAATCCGAATAAGAATGAGATAAAGTGCCGTGAAAATTGCGGAAAAAGTTATCATTTTTTGAATTTTGAATTTTGAATTTTGAATTTTGAATTTTGAATTATCCATCACTTACAATTTAGAATTCAAAATTCAGAATTCAAAATTTTAAAAAGGACTTACGGAAAGATTTAATCCTAACGCATTTGAAATTCTGAAAAAACTTGACAACTGCATATCTGTTTGTCCGCGCTCGATATGAGCAATATAACTGCGTTCTTTTCCGACTTTATCTGCGAGTTGTTGCTGTGTTATTTTCAACTCTTTACGTCTTTCTCGCAGAATTTCAGAATAGTAACGTGCTATTGCCAACTCACGAAACATTTCTCGCTCAAGAGTTCCGCGCTTTCCGTGTCGTTGCTCAATCAGTTTTTCTGTCTTGTGCAATTTCGCTAATTTTTCAGGGTCTAATTTCCGTATCATAAACTCAAGTTTTCTAATATATTAATAGCCTTTTTTACTTGTTTTTTGTAATCTTTGTTGTCTTTTTTCAAAAAACCATTCAGCAAAACAATTTGCTTCGCTTCGATAATATTTTCGTGGTCTGCCGAAAAAAGAATTGTCCTGTGTTCATTAAATCCGACAGAAACGCGAAGTTCGTAGATTCCTACTCCCGATTCAACTATTTTTTTTACAAACTTTGTACTCAACACGTATATAGTTTCGAGTACCTCCATACAGTCGACAAACTTATCTTTTGTCCGTTCATCGAGCGCATCGAAATATTCGTCAAACTCGTCTGTGTGAATTAACTCTCTTATTTTTTCGTTTTGACTTTTCACGGCGCAAATGTAATGAATTAATTACAAAACACAAAATTTAAAACAAATAATTCAATCCGACATACAATCCTGTATCACCGTCTTGTCTGTTCAAGGCTCGTCCGAAATCGACCGAAAGAATAAAATTTTCGTTCCAGCCGATTTTCAGTCCTGCGCCGATGGTGGAATGAAATCTGCCCATCTCAAAATCGCGGAAATATTTTTCTCTGTCGGCATCGGGAACGGCAGACAAATCCATATGAATCGGTCGTAAAATTGTTCCTGTGTCAAAAAACACGTTTGTTCCGATATAAAATTCTTGATTCAGTGCTTCAAAATGCACAAAATTCCAACGCCATTCAAAATTTCCGAAAGCAAACGCATCGCCCACAACGCGATTGCGCAAAACTCCGCGAAGCGTGGTTTGTCCACCCAATCCTTGCATTTGTGCCGCTGTGAGAAAACTCGTCATCACCAACGGTTGAACGTAATACGGCACATTTCGGCTGTTTCCAATCGTTGTTTGATACTGAACGCGATAAGCGAAAACCATATTATTGGGAATGATGGTGAAATACTGCCGATGAATGAGTGCAAATTTTGTGTGAGGAAAGCGGTTTATAAATCCGGGCGCGGTTTGAATGAGTGCTTCCGTCCAAATTCCTCTGGTTGGGAAAGCCAAGTGGTCGCGCGAATCGTAAGTCAAACCAGCGCGGAGATAACTCACGCTTCCGCCGTGTGCTTGGTCGGCACGAATTAATCCCCAATCTTGGTATTTTTGGAATAAAGTTCGCTCTTGAAATTCTACACCTAAATGCCTGTAATTGATTGAGTCTATCGAAAAATGATAAAAAGAAAATCCGCCAAGCCAGCCAAAATACGACTCGCCAAACCAACCTTGAAAATCGGCTCTTGCACGAAATTTATCGCGATTTATGTTGTAAAAAAATCGTGTTGCATCGCTTTGAAATTTTTCGGAATGAAGCACGCTTTGATAACCGTTAAATCCGAAAAAATCCATTGCTCGGTCGGGCAAATACGCAATATCGACCGTTGTGCGTATGTTTCGAATCAGTTTTTCCGAATCGTACATCATTCGGAAAATTCCACTTCCTTTCGTGAATCGCGAAATGTCAAAAAACAACGAGTGGTCGTAATGCGGAAATCGACCTTCGCCGTAATGAAACAAATTGATAATTGCGCCGTACTGAAATCCCAAATCGGAATCGAACGACACAGCAGGCAACGCACCGAAGGTAAAGTGCGGTCGCGCTTTTCTTTCCTCTCGGCTTTCTTGCGAAAACATCGCGAAAGTTATACCAAAAACAAGTAAAATAATAATCGAATATTTTTTCATATTTTTTTAGAATAATAACTTGATGAAAATTAATTTTTTAAACAATGCAAAGATAGGTGTTTTTTGCGTTATGAAAAAAAAGTGTACTTTTGTACTATGATTAGCAATTTGTAAAAATAGTTATGGATTTTATCAATAGTCATATTAATCAAATAAATGCTTTATGCAATACATATAATGTGAGGCGTTTATTTGCGTTTGGCTCTGTTCTCACCGATAGGTTTGACGAGCAAAGCGATGTCGATTTTATTGTCGATTTTGATAAAAATGCTGTGAATGACCATTTTATTAATTATTTTGACTTTAAATATGCGCTGGAAAATATTTTAGGCAGGCAAGTAGATTTGTTGGAAGAGCAACCTATACGAAACTCCTATCTTAGAAAAAATATAGAAAACACGAAAACTTTGATATATGGATAATAGAGTTGAAAAATATCTTGAAGACATTTTGATAGCTATTGATGAAATAGATGTTTTCTTTGAAAAATTGCCCAAACAATACGATGAGTTTTGTAATAACTTGTTGTTGAGGCGTGGCATTGAGCGAAATATTGAAATCATTGGCGAAGCAATGAGCCGTATACTCAAAAGCGATAGCACGTTGCCAATCACAAATGCGCGTAAAATTGTAGATACTCGAAATTATGTTATTCACGGATACGATTCATTGACGGCAGATATTTTATGGAGTATCGTTGTCAATCACTTGCCTGTATTAAGAAAAGAAGTTCGGGAATTATTAAAATTATGATTTTCGTTTTTCCGAGCTTTAAAAAAAATACCAATGCAAATAAAAACCGTAGGCATAATCCTCCACACACTCAAATATTCCGATTCGGCAACGATTGTAACCATTTACACACAGCAATTTGGGCGTGCTTCGTATATGGTTTACGGCGCGAACAAGAAAAAAGCTGTTTGTCGGTCGGCGGTTTTGCAGCCGCTTTCTATTGTCGAGCTCGATGCGGTGCATACGCCCGGAAAAGAAATTCATCGAATAAAAGAAATGCGTACCGCTGTTTCGTTTACCGAAATTCCGTTTCATCCCGTAAAAAATTCGATTGCGCTTTTTGTATCCGAACTGCTTTTTCGTGCGCTTCGCCAAAGCGAACCGGATGATGAATTGTTTCAATTTCTGACAAATTCCATTCAACTACTTGATTGTTGGAAAGATGGAATTGCAAATTTTCATTTGATTTTTCTGACAAAACTTACACGTTATTTGGGTTGTGCGCCAAACGTGGAAAAGAACACAAACGGTTATTTCGACCTGATGAACGGTGTTTTTTTACAGCAAAAACCACTTCATTCACATTATCTGCTTCCCGAAGTGTCGAAAAATTTATTGAATTTATTGGAAGCCGACTATCAAACAATGGACAAACTCGTTTTTTCGCGAAAACAACGAACGGAATTGCTCACAAGTATTGTAGAATATTATCGATTGCACATTCCCGATTTCAACGGCTTGAACTCGTTGGAAGTTTTGCAGAGTTTGTTTGATTACAAAGATATGGATTATTTTTCAAAACTGCACAGAGATTAAATTTCAAAACTCTCTGTGTTTTTCTCTGTGCCTCTCAGTGTAACCTAATTTATCCTAAATCTCACACCGACATTCCAATTAATTCCCGGTTGCACTAATCCGCCGTAATCGGCATAAATGCTGTTGAAAATATTATTTACATCGACAAAAACATCAAATCGTCGTTCCGACCACGCGAGCCTTGTGTCTAACAAGAAAAATGGTTCGTAATCTTTTGTTACCAATATTCCATCAGGATTGAGAACGCTGTAATTTCCTGCTCTGTCCATAAAAGAGGCTCGCCAAGTGGCGGTCAGATTGCGCCAAATAACGTGCGTTGTTGTAAAAACGCATTTATGTCTGAGATAATCCAGCGCATATTTTGATTCGAAACCTTCGGCACTTTCGTCCATTTTTTTGTCCAAATGGAGAAAGGAGTAAACAAAAGTAATGTTTCGGAAAACATTGTGTCGAAAATTGTATCGGAACGAAACATCCGCGCCAAATGCGTTTATGTTCGTCAAATTGTGGCTTTCCCAGCGGAGAGAATCGAGCGGTCGTATCCAGTCAATAATATTGCCACCCAATCGATAAAAAACACAAGCGTCTAAACTCCAATTTCGTTTTTGATATTTCAATCCGGCTTCGAAAGTTTGCGATGTTTCGGGCATCAAATCGGGATTTGGAATGTGTTCGGCATTGCGAAAATACAGCTCGGTGAAAGTCGGCAAGCGAACAGCCGAATTGAACGAAGTAAATAATCTCAAAAAATCGTTTGCCTCGTATCCAAACTCAAATCCGCCGAAATAATGCGTTCCGAAAGCTTCGGTGTGATTGAGTGCGCCGCCGGTCGAAAAATGAAAACGGTCAATTTGTGTAGTGTAATCAACAAAAATATTGGTAAGAAAACGGTTGTCGCTGTGCGTAAAAAAGGCATTTTTAGCCAATGGTTTAGCGAAAGGAGCAGGTCGCGTGCTTTCCATTTCTTTTCCGAGTACATTGCTGAAAATGTGTTCGTTGCGCAAGTCAACTCCGAGCGTAAATCGTCCGACAAGCGACGAGTATGTTGCGGTTGTTCGTCCGCCTGTTACATCGGATTGATGATAATTGTGGTGGTCGTAGTCAAAAGGTGCATCCGCTGCGCCAACATAATCGCGAAACAATTCAAATCGGTCGTGATGTTGTCGCCAATACGCTTGCGCATTCAAACGCCAATTTCCTTTGTCCATCGACCAGTTTATTGCCGAAAAAAACGTTCGTGTATGCGCAAATTGATTTGGGAAACGGAAACTGTAAAACGAATTAGCTCCGTAAGCCTTGTCTTGCACACCGAACTGAAAATCGAATTTTCCTGCATTTTCCGTTCGTTGTATAAGATGAATAAATGCGTTTGAAATATCATAATCGGTGTTTTCGATGTGCCCGTCACTTTGCTGCTGCGAAACGGAAATGAAACTTCTGAAATTATTTCGACCGTAATTTGCCGACACATTTTGTATTCGCGTATTGAATTTTCCGGTGGTGATTTTTCCCGTCAATTCGTTTTGCCCCGCGTGTTCGGTAATAATATTAATCGCACCGCTAAAAGCATTTGCGCCAAGCACGCGCGCCGCCGAACCTTGCAGGATTTCAATTCGCGCCACGTCGGCAAGATTGAGCGGAATATCCAAATTATAATGCCCGGTGTGCGGATTAGTGATATTTACTCCATTCAACAAAATCAAAACTTGGTCGAACGAGCCGCCGCGAATAGAAATGTCGGTCTGAACACCGCCGAGCGAACGCTGACGAACATCTATTCCGGCAACAAAATGCAGTAATTCGTCGATGTTCAACACCGGAAGTTGAGTAATTTCATCTCGTTCGATAACCGTCAAAATCCTTCCGAGTTCGGAGTACAATTTACGCGAATGCGCACTGATTTCTACTTCCATCAGATTGAAAGACAGTTCGTTCTCTGCAAACAAGGTGCTGTTTGCCATCGTTAAAAACAGAAGAGAAAAAATAAACTTTTTCATAAAAATAACAATTAAATAGTGAATAAATTTTAGACAAACTGAGTGCCTCCGTAGGAGGAAAATGTGAATAACCCCGAACGCAGTTCGGGGAAAAACAGAATTTTTGTGTCCGAACTCCGTAGGAGTTCAACCCACTTCGGGGTTGATGTTGTGAGGTTTTGTTTCCCCGAACTGCGTTCGGGGTTATTCACATTTTGCCCCATTCGGGGCATTTGTTCATAGTTTTTTGTCATATTACTAAATGCAATTCTGTGTGATTGTGGATGAAAAAAAGCGGTTGCAGTAAGAAAATTCTTATTGCAACCGCCAAAAATGAAATAAAAAAAACTACAACAACGACCGAAGCCGATGATGATGAGTTATCTGCATAATTGATTAATAGTTGTTCGAGTTGATATTGCTTAATAAGTTGTTCGTCGTGTTCTGTATTTTCATCGGCAAAATCATTTTCAGACAAAACAAAAGCGAATATTCCTTGTGATGCGCCTTTCAATTTATGAAATGCTTTTTCGCAAATATCTTTACTGAGTTGTCCAATGGTAACGCACAATGACAAACTGCGAAACATAGCATAACCCACTCGACTCCAACGTTGGAAACGGAAAGAAAGCGCGAAGGCACGAAGGCGTGAAGGCGCGAAACCGTGCAATTTTGAGCTAGCGTTATTTATTGAAATTTTATTCATAATTTTTTTGTGCCTTCGTGCTTTCGCTCTTTCGTGCATTATTCTGCCCAATACATCCGATTTAATTTTACCCTCCAAACATCCGAAAAACTTTCGGTGTTGTTTCTTCCGCCTATAAGATAAAAATGTTTTTTGTCTTTGCTTACGATAACAGACTGGTAAGAGCGAGCAGTGAAATCGGCAGGAAGCTTATTGAAAGCACTGTCGGGAATATTCCAATTCAAACCTTCGTTTCGTGATTCGCGCAACGGAATTATATTTCCGTTTGATTCCACTCCGCCGAACAATATTATTTTGTTGTCGTATTGGATTAAAGCAGCATCTTGCAAAGGCGGAAGTGCACCGGTTCTCAAAGGTTCAAAAACCATTCTGTTGTTCATATCAACTTGTCCTATCCAATTTGCAGGAATTAATAGTCCTTCTCGGTCGGTTCCGCCTACAATGATGACTTTCGGTCGACCTACCGGCGAACTAAAAACCAACGTAGCGTAATTACTTATCGGAAAATGCCTTATGTCTCTCTCGGGAAGTCTTCCCCAATCAGTCCATTGTTCGCCATTTTCCGAAAAAGCGAGATGATACTCATTTTCGGCATTTGTTTTGAAAATTGCCCACAACACATCATTCATCGAGAATAGCAGATTTTGTATTTCACTGCCTGCCAAGTTGTGATTTACTTCATTCCAGTTTTTGCCATCGGTCGAAGCGTACAATCTATTTGCATTATCCGTCACATATAGTATCTGTCTGTTTTCGACAATTTGACGAAATCTGAACGCAGTTTCGGGTTCTGGATTAAAATTCAGCGTTTTTCGCTCCCATTGACTTTCGGGAACTAAAACAGTGTCTTCGGTGACATATAATAGGTTTCCTGTTTCTGTTCCGACGTAAAATAAAAATCTGTTGCCAAAAAATACAGCACGCTGATTAGCCGTTGTACTTGTTGTGATTTGGTTGTTCAACCTTCGCCAAACGTATAATTCCGGCTCAACTTGATGCACATTTACTTTTATGCGGTATCTCCGGTAGTTTTTCGCATCAGCAGAAGTATTTTGCACCCAAGTTTCCGGCAAAGTAAAATTAACCGTATCGTTAATGTTGTTTGGCGAATTTCCATTTAACATAAAGCCAATGCTATCTCCTTCGTCTGTTATTTGGAGAATTTGCGCAAAAAATGTACTTCTGAACTGAAAAACGGGCCAAACACCGTCTATTCTTGTTCCAAAAGGCAATGAATCCGGATTTACGATAATGGTATCGCCTAATTGTTCATCGTACATAAAGCGAAAAACGGCTGTCTGCAAACCGGGAATGCTGTCATTTCGAAGAAAAGTGAGCGAAACGAAACGTGCGTCAGACGACAGTCGTGTGTCGGCATCATCTCCCAAGCAGGAAATGAAAATAGCTGGAGCAATAATAAATATGGTATAAATATTCTTTAATTTCATAATCATAAATTTCAACACGACAAAGGTAAGAACATTTTTGTTTTTCAGAAAAATTAGAGCCAAAAAATGAGTTAAATTTTTGCTGTTAAGGCTGAATTTTAGTGCTTCGGATTTTTTTTATCTGAAAAGATGACGATATAAACATTTTTTCGTACCTTCGTGCGCTCAAATTATGAGAGTTATAGAGTTTTGCGTGCAGAATGCGATTTTATCAGACAAAACATTCTGTCTGTCAATGCTTTATGAACAAAAAAAGTGCTAGGCATAAAAACTCGAAAATTAAAACTAAAAAATTAAAATTCAGAAAATAATGGCAACATTACAAAGTATTAGGAACAAAGGACCCTTATTGGTGGCTGTAATCGGAATTGCATTGGTGGCTTTTATTGTCGGCGATTTTCTTCATTCGGGAGCAACTTTTTTTCATCGCTCACGTGAGAATGTAGCTACGATAGCAGGAGAAAACATTCATTTCCTCGAATTTCAACGGGCGGTTGACCAAATGACCGAAGTTTACAGAATTGAAACAGGACAAAACGATTTGAGTGAAGAAATTCAATCGCAAATTCGTGCCTCTGTGTGGGAAACTATGGTAAATGATATGTTATTGCAGCGCGAAGCTAAAAAAATAGGTTTGACTGTAAGCAGTGAAGAACTTTCCGACCGATTAATCGGGAATAATATTCATCCCATTATACTTCAGCGTCAGGTTTTCTTTGATGAAACGGGTCGATTTAATCGAAATATACTGTTGAATTTTTTAAGTTCGTTGGATATGGTTCCGCAGAGTCACGAAATGGCAATGCAACTTCAACAAGCTACGAATTATTGGATGTTTTGGGAAAATACGGTAAAAAATGCAATTTTGCGCGAAAAATATGATGCTTTGTTGTCGCAATCGGTTACGGTAAATTCGATTGATGCAAGAGCAGGTTTTGACGCTCGTCAGCGAATGGTCAATTTTTCGTATGTTGCTCAACCTTTTTTCTTGATTTCGGATGAGCTTGTTTCGGTAAGCGACAGAGAAATTCGCGACCGCTACAACAGAGACAAACATCTTTTTACGCAAGAAGCATCGCGCGCTGTGAGTTATGTAACTTTTGAAGTTAGACCGATGGAAGAAGATTTTGCGCAAGCGCAGGAATGGATGAACAGATTGAGTGAAGAATTCAGAACGACAGATGATATCGTTGGTCTTATCAACTCAAATTCAGACGTGATGTACGATGGGCAAAAATATTCCGAAACAACCGTTCCGGTTATGTTGAGATATTTTGCTTTTAACGGAAGAGAAGGTGACTTTTTTGGTCCGTTATTCATAAATAATACGCACACAATGGCTCGCATTATGGAAGCAGGTATTATGACTTCGGATTCGGTACGATTGAGCCATATTTATTTATTTCCCGGTGCAGAACAACTTGCCGACAGTCTTTATGATGTGTTGCGGAGAAACAGAAATGCCGATTTTGCAGACTTGGCTCGCAACTATTCGCAAGTACAGCAAACCGCTGTGAACGGCGGAGAAATCGGTTGGTTGGTAGAAAATGCAAGAGGTATTGATAGAGAATTTATGTCGGCTTTTGAGCGGAGAGAGGGCGAAATTTTTATGTTCAGAGATTTGCAAGGCGGAACACAGATTGTACAAGTTACCGAAAAAACGACGCCTCGCCCGAAAGTAAAATTGGCAATTTTGGAGCGCAGAGTAACGCCAAGCAGTCGTACACAAGCGCGAATTTTTAATGATGCGAAACAATTTGCTGTTTCGGCAAGAAATGTTGAGGATTTCCAAACTTTGGCAGAAGCCGAAGGTTTGTTTGTGCGCCAAGCCAACAATTTGAACGAAAATACAGAACGCATTGCGATGCTTCCTCAATCGCGCCCAATTGTACGCTGGGCATTCGGGGCAAATTTAGGAAATGTGTCGGATGTGTTTGATATTGGCGACCAATTTGTGGTAGCGGTCGTAACCGAAGTGAACAGAAAAGGCAATATTCCGTTGGATAGAGTAGCAAACCAAATTCGCGAGGAGCTCATTAGAGAGAAAAAGGCAGAATTGATGGTAAGAAATATTTCTGAGAAATTGGCATCAAGCCGCTCGCTCGAAAATTTAGCTCGCGAACTCGATGTAAATGTGCGCGAAGCCGAAAATGTAAGTTTTGCGTCATTCACCTTTGGTGCTTCGGGTTTTGAGCCTTTTGTTATCGGAAGCGCGATGAATATCGCGATGAATGAAATTTCACAACCGATTAAAGGAAATTCGGGCGTTTTCGTAATACTTCCGACAAGCGAAGTGATAGGTACGGACGAATTTAATGCCGAACTCGAAATCGCGCAAATGAACAGCCGTCTCAGACACACGTTACCGTTTATGATTCTTAATGATATTCGTAACAATGCTAATATCACTGATAATCGTGCAGCTTTCCATTAAGAAAAAAATGAATGATATAAAAGGCGGAATGAAATTTGATTTCATTCCGCTTTTTTATTAATTACTTCCAAGAGTATTTTTTCTTCATTTTCCCAACAGAGTTCTTTCTTTGCTTTTTCCGTGTTTTTTTTCACTGCCGTATATCTTTCTTCTTCTACAAAAACTCTTTTTATCGTTTCGACAATATGTTTCGGATCGTGATTTTCGATATAATACCCAATCTCATATTGATCAATAATTTGCTTTAATTCAATCAGTTCTGATGATAAAATCGGAATGTTCGAGTGAATGTAATCAAACAACTTATTGGGCAACGAAAATTGATAATTCAGATTCGTATTTTTATCAATAGCCAAACCTAAATCGCTGTTTATCGTATATTGGCGAAGTTCGGCAAAAGGCATTTTATTTTTGAAAATGACTTTTGCCTGTAAATTATGTTCGGCGACAATTTTTTTCAATTCGGGAATCACATCGCCGCTTCCAACAACAAGCAAAACCGCATCGTCTAAATACTGCATCGCCAAACATGCTTCTTCCGCGCCTCGTTGTATGTTGATGCCTGCTCCTTGCAAAATTAAAATTCGTTTGTTTTCTGGAAGTCCCAATTCTTTGCGCGACAGATTTTTTTCAGGCGTGTGAGTTGGGGGAATATTGCGAATTACATGAACTTTTTTTCCGAATTTTTCCGAATAAAGTTTTGCAATAGATTCGTTTACAGTAAAAATATCGGTAAGTTTTGGAAACAAATGATTTTCGATTTTTCGCCAAACAACCTGAATTTTAGGACGTTTTACAAGTTCGGGAACTTCGGTAAAATATTCGTGCGTATCGTAAATCAGTCTTTTTCCACGAATTTTCGATGCATAGTAAGCAGCAGGCAATGTGTCTAAATCGTTTGCAAAAATCAAATCGACTTTCGCAAAAATCAAATAAAAAAACAGACGAATATTGTATTCGGCATAAAACTGCGCGCCGCGCCGAAACCACATTTTCACGCGTCGAGTTTCGTACGATCTTTCGAGTGGTAGACTATCAGGCAAAAGCCGTCCCATTTCTATCACGCGAAATCCCGCTTTTTGTAAAGTCAAACAAGTTTTGTGTACGCGCTGATCGGTACTCAAATCATTTGTAACACAAACTATTGCCGTTTTTTTCATACCTTTAAATATTCTATCAATTTCTCATACAATTTTCGATGATAACCACTTCCTTCGATAACCGCCGTATTGTGCCAAAGCAAACACAAATCGCCGTTGTGCTTCGCAGTTTCGTCAATCAATTTTACGGCATAATCGTACGCTTCGCTTTCCGACAAATTCATATATCGGCTGTCGCTCAGACTTCCATCCATTGCGGTTAATGGGTGCAAAACGAGCGAAGTCAATTCTTTTGTTTCGGGATTTATCCAACGCACCGCGCGGCAAGTTCCCAAACGAAAACCCGCAACATCGGCATATCCCAATGTAAAGTCGGCAAAAATTCCCGCATCAATCAACGCCTGCATATCTTTCGGCTCGCGCGAAGCGAGAAAATGATGACGATTGCAGTTTATTTTTGTGTCCGATGCTCTTTCCAACAATTGTCTTTCCAAAAAAACGAATTCGGGATAAATTCCTGCTTCGTAACTCGTGTGCAAACCAATTTGCGCGCCGTTTTTTTTCAGTAAACGATACAAATATTGATAATCTTTGTTTTCGATATTCTGATTTGGTCGGTCTTCGCGATAATTTCCGCCTTTTGTTTTGATGAAAAATATACTTTCTACATTCTTGTTTTTGAGCAAATTGTTTTGTTTCAAGAGCCAATTGAAGGTAAAATAAGGGTCGTTTTCAATTCCACCGAAATAGGTTTTCAAAGCAATTTTCAGTTGCGAAGGTTTTTTCAGCAATGCGCCGACAATTCCACGCAAACGACGATAACGCGCAATGTTATCAACATCGTGCGTGAGGTAAATTTTCCGAATTTCCGTTTTTGGCTCGTTAATATTTACGCCTTGCTCACCAAGCAGTTTTCGCAACAACTTTCCGTATTCGTCCACAATCGGGCGATAAATAAACCCGGCTCTGAACGGCAACGATTGCTTTCCAATGAAACGACTGTGCGTATCGCGCACATCGCTACAAATCATTTCCTCGTAACGACTGATTAAAAAATAAGTGCTTGCGATAATATCGGCATAAAGAATAATCGTGTCGCCTTTTCGTTCCACTTTCGGCTCGCCAAAAAGTACGGGCGTTTCCTCAAAATTCGCCAACGGAAGTTTTGGCAATGATTTTTTTGTTCCGTAAATATCTTGATTGAAAAAATCGGAAGGATAAATCACCACTTTGTAGCGATGAAATTCAGCCTCATCGGAAGTGTAACCAACGGCTTTTTGCACTTCCGACGAGTTGCTGTTCAATAAAAATTGGATGATGTATGAGATTATTTCGTTCATTTTTTATTTTTTGAGCGAATTGAATTCGCCCTTACATTTTATTTCGTTTTTTTAGCAGATAAGCACCTCCGTAGGAGGTAAATTTGAATAACCCCGAGTGAAACTCGGGGAGCGCGCAGAACGCAACTACTGCCCCGAACTCCGTAGGAGTTCAATTATCTACCCAAAACCACTTTTCGTCAAAATCAATATTATGCTCTTTAAAAAATCTGACGATTTCATCGCGCAAATTTTCCGCTTTGTGATGCTCTTGCTGATTTTTGATATAATTAATCAGAACGTCGCGTTCTTTGTACGAATACGTTAAAGCACAGTATTTTATTCCCCAGCCTTTGAAATCGGGAAAAAGACCTGATTCCTTCATCCAGATTGATGACGACACTTTAATATCTTTAACAAAATCGGCTAATGCAACCGACGGATGCAAATCCGAAAGAATATGAATGTGGTCATCCATACCGTTGATGCGGTATAAAATACAATTTTTATTCTTGATAACGCCCCAAATATATTTGTACAAATCAGCAGCGTGATTTTGATTAATGGTTTTTTCGCTTCCTTTGGTGCGAAAAACAATGTGATATAGTATTTGACGATAGGCTGACATAAAATCTTTGTTTACGTGTGTTGAACTCCGACGGAGTTCAGTTTGGATTAGCGTTTCGTTTTCCCCGAGTTTCACTCGGGGTTATTCGTATTTTCCTCCTACGGAGGAATTTACATTTTCTTTTTCCGCACATACGAAAAAGTCAGCACTACCGCCACAATCAAGCCGAGCAAAAAGTCGTTTCTTGAAAACATACCGAAAATTTCTGCATCTTCGGGTGCATTGCCCGAAACGAGCCGAAGCACTATCAAGAATACTATATAAACGGCAAAAACACCGAATCCGTATAGTACGATTTTTAATTTTGAATTCATATTCAGTTTTTTAATTTTTTCTACTCCTGAAAAATCTACGTTTTCTTGTTTCAGGCTCAATAACAGTTACTGTTATCATAGAAAAATCAATAGAATCTGTTTCCATTTCTCTATTTTTAAACCAATTTCTTTCTGCCAATATATCAATAGAGTCTGCTCTGGCTACTCCTACTAAATAATCTCTATTTCCAAAAAAATAATTCCAAAGAGAAAAACGAGAGCCTTCAATGGTTGAGAAATTCAATCGCCTCCACCAATCATCTACAAAAAGTGTGTCCGTTGGCTCTAAGTGGTTGTTTTTCCTACCGTCTATTCCCACACTCAAAATTACCGCTGAAACTCTTTTTCTTTGTCTGTTATATATTGGATAGTATGTTACACTTCTGTTGTCGGAAGCAAAAAAATCCATAGAAATCCAATCAAGATACCAATCTACCTCGTCATACTCCTTTGGCTTCAACTCTGCAAATTTGTAAAACAAAGAATCTCTCATTTCTTGTGCAGATTGAGGATATTCGCCATAAAGAATAAAAAAGGTTTCGTATTTACTAAGATAGCGTTGTAAAATGGTATGATGCCAAATTGCTTCATACAATGCAGCATTATAGTTGTTTCTTTTGTAAAAGTAAAAAACTACTGTGCTACATATCATCACTGATATAATCGTTACAACTAACATTGTTCTCTTTTTCATTTTGATTGTCTATGAAGTTTTCCAAATTCTGATTTCCGACTGCTTAAAGTTAAAAAACAAGAAACACACACGGTCTTTTATTCAAATCGGGCAGATTTTTTTTCCAGTCTTTTACCGTTTTTGTTTTGATAAATTCTGTTTCGAGCGTAATATCTGCGGCAATGCACAAACGCGTATTCGGCTGACAAACAGTGAGAATATCCTCCAGTATTTTCATATTTCGATACGGCGTTTCGATAAAAATCTGCGTTTGTTTTTCGGAATACGCGCGCGATTCTAATTTTTTCAAGGCTTTGGCGCGTTCTTGCGGTTGCACAGGCAAATAACCGACAAATGCAAAACTTTGTCCGTTAAATCCCGAGGCCATCAGCGAAAGCAAAATTGACGACGCGCCAACCAACGGAACAACCTGATAATTTTTCGTTTGCGCAATCGCCACCACATCTGCGCCCGGGTCGGCAATGGCAGGACAACCTGCTTCGGACAAAACGCCGACATCGTTTCCGGCGGAAATCGGCGCGAGAAAACCGGCGATTTCATCGGCTTTTGTGTGTTTGTTCAACTCGAAAAAAGTGAGTTCGTCGATGTTGATTGCAGGATTTATTTTTTTCAAAAATCGCCGTGCCGAACGGATATTTTCGACAATGAAAAATCGCAACGCCGAAATTATTTCTGCATTGTAAGCAGGTAAAATCCGCTCAAATGAACTTTCGCCTAAAGGCGTTGGGATTAAGTATAAAAACCCACCCCTAAATCCCCTAAAGGGGACTTCCGAACTTGCTGAATTTTTTGTCATATTTTTTAAAATTTACCCCTAAATCCCCTAAAGGGGACTTTTGAACAGTGCAAAAATTAAAATTTTGCGCGTTATCATTTTTGTGCTTTCGTGCTTCTTTTGCACTTCCTCAAAAGTCCCCTTTAGGGGATTTAGGGGTTGTTTACTCGATTTTCTATCTCTGTTCTTATTTCTTGCAATACCTTTTCCGTTTCAAACAAAACTTGTTCGTTTGTAAATCTGATTGTTTTTAATCCGAGTTTTTCCAATTCTGCATCTCTATTTACATCATACTGATATTGCTCAGATATTTGATGATAACCACCATCTATTTCAATTATCAATTTTGCTTTATGACAATAAAAATCTGCAATAAAGTATAAAACAGGGTGTTGTCTTTTAAATCGAATGCTGCTAAATTCATTTTTTGAAAGAAAATCCCATAAAAAACTTTCAGTTTCGGTTGGATTATTCCTCAATTTCTTTGCAAATTCAAAAAGAATTGGCGACGCACCGTAAAACATATTTTTCATATTATTTACCCCAAACCCCTAAAGGGGCTTACAAGTTTTCTGATATTTTAATTTTATTTTCGCAATCTGTCATTTTTTGCACTTCCCCAAAAGTCCCCTTTAGGGGATTTAGGGGTGTAATTTAGGGGTGATTTAATCTCTCTAATTGTTCGTTCAAAATTTCCCATTCGTACATTTTTTGTTCTAATTCGCGTTGCTTTTTTTGATAAAGTTGGATAAATTCAACGTCAGACGCTTTTTCTTGATTTTCAAGCAATTTTGTCATTTCGGCGATTTCATTTTCCAGTTTTTCGACTTCGTTTTCGGCTAGCTCAACTTCTTTTTCGGCTTTGCGAATTTTGCGATTTAACTCTTTTCGGGCTTCGTAACTGAGTTTATTTTCCGAAATTTCTTTTTCTTGCTCGGAATTTTCCTGTTTTTTCGCGGTCGAAATTTCGAGTTCGCGCAGACTGTCGATTTTTTTGTACTGCAAAAAATCGTAAATTCCGCCCAAATGTTCCTTTACTTTTTTGTTGCCGAATTCATAGACTTTTGTAACCAAACCGTCGAGAAATTCGCGGTCGTGCGACACGATAATCGCCGTTCCGTCAAAGGATTTCAAGGCTTCTTTCAACACATCTTTCGAGCGCATATCCAAATGATTGGTCGGCTCGTCGAGAATGAGCAGATTTACAGGTTCGAGTAAAAGGCGAATCATCGCCAAACGGCTTCGCTCGCCGCCCGAAAGCACTTTCACTTTTTTGTCAATTGCCTCGCCACCAAACATAAACGCACCGAGAATGTCACGAATTTTGGTGCGAATATCGCCAACCGCAACATAATCAATCGTTTCAAAAATCGTCTTATTTTCGTCCAGCAAAGAAGCTTGATTTTGAGCGAAATAACCGATTTTTACATTGTGTCCGAGTTTGAGTTTTCCCGAAAACTGAATTTCGCTCATAATACACTTGGCAAGCGTACTTTTTCCCTCGCCGTTTTTGCCGACAAACGCCACTTTTTCGCCCCGATTTATTATCAAACCGATATTATCCAAAACCAAATGATTGCCGTATGCTTTGGATAAATGCTCGATTTCCAGCGGAATAGAGCCGGAACGTGGCGCAGGCGGAAATTTCATATTGAGGCGCGAATTATCCTCCAAATCAACTTCGATGCGCTCAACTTTTTCCAACTGTTTGATACGCGATTGCACTTGCACGGCTTTTGTTGCTTTGTAGCGAAATCGCTCGATAAAATCCTCTGTATCTTGAATCATTTTTTGCTGATTTTCGTACGCGCGAATTTGCTGTTCGCGGCGTTCTTTGCGCAGTTCGACGTATTTTGAATAATTGACGTTGTAATCGTAAATTTTTCCGAGTGAAATTTCAATTGTTCGATTTGTAACGGCATCGATAAAAGCCTTGTCGTGCGAAACGAGAATAACAGCACAATCGGAAGCGATGAGAAAATTTTCGAGCCACTGAATCGACTCAATATCAAGATGATTTGTCGGCTCGTCGAGCAAAAGAACATCATTGTTTTGCAAAAGAATTTTTGCCAGTTCGATGCGCATTCGCCAACCGCCACTAAATTCGGAACATTGGCGCGTGAAATCCGAACGGAGAAATCCCAATCCGATGAGCGTTTTTTCTATCTCGGCGTGAAAATTTCCGGTGTCCAAGATTTGTAAATATTCGCTTGCGTGCGTTAGGCGGTCGATTAGGTTTTGATAACCAATACTTTCGTAATCAGCCCGTTCCGACAATTCGTTTGTCATCTTATCAATGTCGGCTTGCAACTTTGTGATGTGTTCAAAGGCTTTTTCGGTTTCCTCAAAAACGGTTGTTCCATCATTGTGAATAAGATGTTGAGGCAAATAACCGATGGAAATATCTTTGGGAATGATTGCATTTCCGCGCGTCGGCAGTTGCTGTCCTGCAAAAATGCGCAAAAGCGTAGTTTTTCCCGCACCGTTTTTGCCAACGAGCGCGATTTTATCTTTCGGATTGACCAAAAATCCGATTTCATCAAAAAGCGGACTACCGCCAAATTCAACTGTGAGATTTTCTACGGAAATCATTTTAAATTTTGAATTTTAGATTTTGAATTTTGAATTACGCAGTATCAGAAGTTTTGAATTAGCAATTATATGAATGTTGTGCCATTCAAAATTCAAAATTCAGAATTCAAAATTCGGCTTTTTTTCGCCATCACTTCCCACAAACCGAACGTTATAGCGGTTTTTAAAATTAGTGCAACGGCAACTAATATTGTAATATTCCAATTTCGCCCCAAAATGCCCAAAGCGATGAAAAGAACGGTTTCTATCATCAAAATAAATGATACTTGACGGTGTCTCAGTCCGATTTTAAGCAATAAGTGATGAATGTGGTTTCTGTCGGGCGAAAAAGGCGAAAGTCTTTTTTTTACGCGTGTAATCATCACGCGCATCGTATCAAACAGCGGAACAATCAACACACAAATCGCTACTGCCGGTGCTGCTGCAATGTAAAATTGTTCGGGAACGTAATGTTTGGCATTCAGCGTACAAAACTGAAACACGAAAAGATTTATCATATAGCCCAAAAACAGCGAACCGCAATCGCCCATAAAAATTTTGTTTCGTCCGCCGAACACATTGTAGATAAAAAATACGGCAAGCGCGCCAACCAGCGTGAAAGCGCAAACTGCCAAATGATGATTTCCCGTGAGCGTAAAATAAATGCCAAAAAACAGGCAGTACAACATTCCCAAACCGGAAGCCAATCCGTCAACGCCGTCAATCAAGTTCAACGCATTGACAATGACAATGTATACGAAAAAGGAAACCGCGTAACTCAACAAAAGCGGAAGTTCATAAATACCGAGAAACCCTTGAAAACTGTACAATCGAATATCGGAAACCACGATGAGGAAAAATCCTGCAACAAACTGTCCGATTAGTTTCCAACGGGCTTTTATGTCAATCAAATCATCTACAAAACCAACTATCAGAATGACAAACACGCCGATAAAAAGATATTCCCATTGGTCGATAACGTGAAGCGAAAACGCGGCAACTGTAATAAAAAATGCAATGAAAATATTCACGCCGCCTACATTCGGAATCGCTCCTTTGTGCGAAGTACGCTTGTTTGGCTTAACCACAAAGTTGTGTTTCTTTGCAATTTTCACAATAACAGGCATACAAAGATAACCAACAGCAAATGCCATTACTGCCGATAAATAGGGGAAATTTTGTAAAATTTCTGATAAGTACATATTCTGCATATTTTGAATTTTGAATTTTGAATTTTGAATTCTGAATTACAAAGTATGTGAATGCTATGCAATTCAAAATTCAGAATTCAGAATTCAAAATTCAGAATTTCACTTTTTTTCTACATCCAAAATTTCGTAAGGCGAATTATTGCTCTGAAATTCGGGAACTATTTTTTTCATTTGTTGTACAACGAGAAAATCTTTGCATTGCGAACCGTAAAAAATCAGCTCGTCAATCAGCACCGAAACCTCGTCATAGTCGTATTCTTGCACTTTGGCAATCATAATTTTCGGATGGCAAGTTTCGGTTGTTAGTTCTTTTTTACAAAAAAGTTCCTCGTACAATTTTTCGCCGGGTCGTAATCCTGTATATGCTATTTCGATATCTTCGCCGAGTTTGCGCCCTGCTAAGCGTATCATTTTTTTTGCCAAATCAACAATTTTAACCGACTCGCCCATATCGAAAATAAAAATTTCGTCGCCATTGCCCATCGCACCGGCTTCCAGCACCAACATACAGGCTTCGGGAATGGTCATAAAATAACGAGTAACTTCGGGGTGAGTAACGGTAACCGGTCCGCCGGCTTCGATTTGTTTTTTGAAATACGGAATCACCGAGCCGTTAGAGCCGAGAACATTACCAAATCGAGTGGTGATGAATTTGGTCGAACTTTTATTGCCTGTCATCAGTTTTTTAGCAAGCGACTGAACATATATTTCGGCAATACGTTTGGATGCACCCATTACATTTGTCGGATTTACGGCTTTGTCGGTCGAAACCATCACAAATCGTTCCACTTTGTGTTTCACAGCCAAATTTGCTAAATTTTTTGTTCCGAACACATTTGCTTGAACACTTTCTACCGGATTATCTTCCATAAGCGGAACGTGTTTGTAAGCCGCTGCGTGATAAATAACATCGGGTTTGTACGAATTCATCATATGTTCCATTCGTGCTTTGTTGCGCACATCACCCAAAAAGATACTGATGCGTTGCTTCGGATAATTTTTTTCCAATTCCAATCTCAAATCGTGCATCGGTGTTTCGGCTTGGTCGAGCAGCACGATGAGAGCCGGCTTGTGTTTCAGTATTTGTCTGACAATTTCGCTTCCGATGCTTCCTGCCGCGCCTGTTACAAGTACAATTTTGGATTTCAGCTGATTGGCAATATTTTCTGTTGATATTTCAATCTGCGGTCGTTCGAGCAAATCTTCAATCTGAATCGATTTTAATTGTTTCGACGACGAAGGCTTAGCACCTTCCCAAGTACTCATAGGCTGTGTTGTCAAAATCGAAAAACGTTGTTCCAAAAGCAAATTCAAATCTTCACGAATGCCTGTTTTCTCCATTTTCAGAGGCGAAACAATGACTGTTTTCGTTTTTTTTGAGATAATGTTTTTCACATTTTCCTCATTCAGTAAATACACTTTTACGCCCATAATAGACCATTGTGTATTATTTTTGTCGTCGTCGATAAAACCAACGAGTTTGTATTTTTGGCTTGGGTCGACACGAAGCATTTCGGCTATTCCGATAGCGGCTTGTTTTGTTCCGTAAATCATTACGGGAGTGATTCGTCCGGAAGTTTTCACAAAGTAATCATAGAAAACTTTTGCCCCCAAACGCACCAAAAACAAAAACAAAAACACCTTTACAGCATACACAAGTAAGAATGCACTTGGAATGAGAAAGCTTCCGTGCAGTAAAAAGTTAGCAAAATTGATTGCAAATAAAGTAACAACGGTGGAAATCACAGCCAGCAACAGCTTTAACGCATCAACGTAAGTTGACAAGCGAAGTATTCCTGCATATGTTTGAAAAACCCAAAAGAAAAAAATTTGAATAAAAACAACCGTTGCCACACTCCAAACCGACAGCAAAGCAGTACCCGAAGTTCCTTCGGGAAATACTATTCTCGCTAAGTAGAACACAGACACACAAGCTGTTATTGAAATGAAAATATCAATAAAAAGAACCAGCCAGCGCGGAAGATAATTTAAGGAAGTGATATGATGAAGCATATTCGATATTCGCGATAAACCAAATTTTTCATTCAAACTCTGTTTCATAGGTTAGCGTTTTAGTATTGAGGCGCAAATATACGTTTTAAAATACAAATAAGAATGAATTTCCGATTTTTTTACAAAATTCCTTGCGCCATCATCGCTTTGGCAACTTTCATAAATCCGGCAATGTTTGCGCCTTTCACGTAATTTACATAGCCGTCGGCTTCCGTGCCGTATTTTACACAAGCAGCGTGAATGTTGTTCATTATGTTTTGTAGTTTTTGGTCAACTTCCTCGCGACTCCAACTCAGACGCATCGCGTTTTGGGTCATTTCCAATCCCGAAGTCGCTACTCCGCCTGCGTTGGCGGCTTTTCCGGGCGCGTAAAGAATTTTGTTTTTCAAGAAAACTTCAACTGCTTCGGGAGTTGAAGGCATATTTGCGCCTTCGGAAACGGCGAAGCAACCGTTTTTTACGAGCATTTCGGCATCGTCGCCGTTCAGTTCGTTTTGTGTTGCCGACGGCAAGGCGATGGTGCATTTTTCGCTCCAAGGACGACCGCCTTCTACGTATTTGCAACCGTATTTTTCGGCATATTCGCGAATTCGTCCGCGATATACGTTTTTGAGTTCGAATACAAATTTCAGCTTTTCGGCATCAATTCCGTTTTCGTCGTAAATATAACCGTTGCTGTCCGAGAGTGTTACAACTTTTCCGCCCAGCTCCAATACTTTTTCTGCTGTGTAAGTTGCCACATTTCCCGAACCGGAAATCGCAATGGTTTGACCTTTTAAATCGGTAATTCCTTTGGATTTCAGCATATTCATTAGGAAGTAGATATTTCCGTAACCGGTTGCTTCGGGGCGAATGAGCGAACCGCCGAATTCAATTCCTTTGCCGGTAAAAGTTCCTGTATTTTCGCGTGCCAATTTTCGATACATTCCGTACATATAAGCCACTTCGCGACCGCTAACGCCAATATCGCCGGCAGGAATATCGGTATCTGCTCCGATATGTTGCCAAAGTTCAAACATAAATGCTTGACAAAAACGCATAATTTCGGCATTTGATTTTCCGCGCGGGTTGAAATCTGAGCCGCCTTTTGCGCCGCCCATCGGCAAAGTGGTAAGCGAATTTTTGAAAGTTTGCTCGAACGCCAAAAACTTCAAAATCGAGAGATTGACCGAAGCGTGAAAGCGAATTCCGCCTTTGTACGCACCGATAGCATTGTTGTGCTGAACGCGATACGCCATATTTGTATGCACATTTCCGTTGTCG
>Ga0123355_10001155_pt1 | contig 36597 bp, 29 predicted proteins | sample TergutEmb28metaG_3_FD_89872 | JGI IMG/M metagenome (GOLD analysis project Ga0123355, IMG submission 89872) | Embiratermes neotenicus P1 segment gut microbial communities from Petit-Saut dam, French Guiana - Emb289 P1 | ecosystem: Host-associated > Arthropoda: Insects > Digestive system > Gut ...
AGCTACTCATATCTGTAATGTCCCTGCAATATGCCACGCCACCCGCAAAACCAACGATTTAATTGGAACTGCCGTACTTAAACAATTTTGCAAAGTAGACTTTAACCTAACTGATGACAAGTACATGGAACTGCACACGGGGACGGTTTAGCCGTCCTCTTTATTTGCAACGGATTCACTCCGCCAACGTAGCTGGTATTATGCCAACCACCAGCTTCTACTCTTCCTAATTTTATTACGCTCCGTAATACAGCACTTAACCCACGTTCCGTCCGCAATAGTCGCATTTGCCCGGTACATTCGCAGTAACTATCACCGAAGCCGCACAGCCGATACATTCAACCACCCTTGGAGGTGCAGCACCTTGACCGGGTGCAAGCAAGTGTGACCCATGTACAGCTATATGAAGCAACGCATCACGAACCCGCTCCCCTCCACATGATTGAAACTCGAAACGCATAGTGGGCGTTGAGAATGAAACGAAGTCGAAGTCAAGCAAAGTTCCGCCTCTGTTCTGCTTGGCAACCGAATGAATTTCGCCAACCGGACATTCTATCAGCGTGTGCGTATCGGTTGCTTGGAAAAGAAAGCGTTCGGTGGATGCAAACACGATTCCGGTTGTTTCAGAATTAATGCGTGCGCCGGTCTGTACGTTTGTAATCGTAACCTTTGCCGAACTCATCAATACATAAAGTAACTCATCCGCTCCAATTACACCCAGCAGATTTTCAAAGCCCTTTTTAGAACCGATGGTATCATCATCATATATGCGCAACAAATGTCTTACGTCTCTCATGGTTTTTACTGCCATAGGCAAATCACGCATAAATGCGGGGGCATCCGAAAATACGTCCAATCCTGCGTTGCTGATAGCATTGTTTACAGCCTGCGATATCATTCTTTTTAATGGCATTACAATTCCTCCTAGTTCTTGTTCAGATTGACTCGTTGCGTTCCGCATTCTTGGCAGAAACGCCCTGTATTAGCCAAACCGCATGTACAAGTCCAATTTTCCGCTTGCGGTCTTGGACTTGCGCAATCTTGGCAAAATCGCCCTGTGTTAGTCAAACCGCATGTACAAGTCCAATTTTCCGCTTGTGGTCTTGGACTTGCGCAATCTTGGCAAAATCGCCCTGTGTTTGTTGCACCGCAAGTGCAATTCCAACCATTAGTAGGAGTGGCAACTGTGGGCGCGGGGGCTTGGGGTGCTTGATTTTGCTGATTCATGGCAAAAAGCTGTCCAGCGTTCATGCCGCCTGCTTGCTGTGCCATACCCAAACCCATAAATCCTGTCATAGCACCACCTTCATTGCTTCCTGCGGCTACCATTGCATCTGCCTGTGCCGCAACCAATGCCGCACCTGCCATACCAGGGTCACGCATTACCGCTTTGCGTTGCAAGTTTCTAATCATTTCCTCATCTTCACGAGGGGCAGACAGTGCGCTGATGGCTACAGAAACAACCGATAGCCCACGCAGTTCTCCCCATTTATCCGATAGTGCCTGATTAAGTGCGTCCGTCAATTCTGTGGTGTGGCCAGGAATCGCACTATACCGCAGCCCCATAGCGGACAGTTTTCCAAAGGCGGGCAGTAACGCGCTGACAAATTCGCTCCGCAGTTGTTCGCCAAGCTGTTCTATGGTGTAGTTTGCTTCCACATTGCCGCTGACATTGGTGTAAAACAACATTGGGTCTGACATTTTGAAGGAAAAGACCCCATTGGCACGAAGGGTTATATCCACATCCAACCCGATATTAGTATCAACCACCCGAAATGGTACGGGGGTGGATGTTCCGAACTTGTTGTTCTTTAATTCGCGGATATTAAAGTAATAAATCCGTTGGTCTTTACCCGTATCGCCGCCGTGGGCAAATCGCCGCCCAAAAGTTTTGAATGTGTTGACTATGTTGCTTCCCAATGAGCCGGAAAAAATACTGGGTTCGGAAGAAGTATCAAAGGTAAACAATCCAGGTTCGGCACTAAATTCAACAATCTGCCCTTGCTCCACAATCATCATAGCTTGCCCGTCGGCTACGGCTATTCCGCTACCATTTGAAATGATGTTGTCGTTTCCTCTGTTTGCAGACCGCCGGTTGCTATCCTGCCGTCGTTGCCCTTTTGCTACAAGGACATTCATGGGCATTGCGTCTTGGTAGAAGAAGTCAAGCCACTGGTCACTCATGGTGCTACCTGCGGCACCTACAACTGCTCTAATTAATCCCATACATAAAGCTCCTTACATGTTTCCTGTAAATAGTTTCAATCATGAGTATAGCACCCGAAAATAAAAAAAGAGCGAACCTTTAGAAAACTTAAGGTTCACCCTGAATATTTTTATATTTTTTGCTTGACATTTTTAGTCCACGAAATTTAAGCAGTAGCCTTCCCCTCGTGAGGCGTAAATTTCAATGCTTTTATGTTGTTTCAGCTTCTTTTTAAGTAAACTTATTTGCGCGTACAATGCACCGCTGTCATCTGTAATGGGTTGCCCCCAAACCTTTTCGTAGACGTACTCTGCCGATAACATTTTACCTTTGTTTCGTACCAACAGCAAAAGTAGGGCAAATTCTTTTTTGGTAAGCAACATATCTTCTCCATAAAGTTGTGCAATTTGAGGAATAACATGAAGGGTAAGTTGCCCGCACTTCAAAATATCCAAAGATTTAAGAGCGGTTTGCAGTTGCTTTTCCACCCGTGCTGCCAAAACACCAAAGTCATAAGGCTTTGTAACATAATCCTCGCCGCCGCTTCTTAAGCCAGCTATAATATCATCACTATCACCAAGCCCGGTCAAGAAAATAACGGGGGCTGAACACAAGCCGCTTTCCCGCATAGTGGTTACAAACTCCAAACCTGAGCCATCAGGCAAATTAATGTCTAAAAGTATTATGTCAGGCGTGTTGCTTTCAAGAATTTCTTGTGCTGCTGAAAGCGTCATTGCAGTCAAAACGCTGTACCCGCTAATCTCGAAGAATTTTTTGTTTGAGAGCATAATGCCCTCGTCGTCCTCTACTAATAGTATTATCTTTTTATCCATCGCTTCCGCCTTCTTTCATTGTAGGCTTCATTACAGGCAAAGTAAATGTTATTACCGTACCCTGCCCCTTTTCACTTTCGGCAGTGATTGTCCCGCCGTGGGCTTCTATTATATGCTTTGAGATGTAAAGCCCCAGGCCTGTGCCGGAAGGGTTTTCATTTTTTTTCGGGTTGGCGGTGGTGTACCGTTCAAAAATAGTATTCGCTATTTGAGCGGGTATTCCCTCCCCTGTGTCTGCAAAAAATATGGATATAAAGCCTTGCGATTTTTCCAGCGATATTGTGATTGTCCCGTTTTTGGTAAAGCGGTTAGCGTTGGTTGCAAGGTTAAGCAATACTTGACGTATGCGTTCATGGTCACAACGCAATAGTTCCGTGTCATTCGGCAGATTGAGTATAAGATTGTTGTTTCTTTTGGAAAGCTCGGTACAAAAGGTATTCATGGTATCACGGATAAGAGCTGTTATATCTGCTGGAGCGAAGCTGTACCCCATGTGTCCTTCTTCTATGCGACTTGCATCCTGCAACTGCTTTACCATTACTGCCATACGCTCCACATCAGAAGTGATTAGGCGCATAGTGTCTACTATAAAATCATTGTCTGTTGGCATTCTTCCTTCTGTGTGCATACGCGCAAGTTGGGCGTTATTGGATATGACAGTAAGAGGTGTTCGCAGTTCGTGGCTGACACTTGCCAAAAATTTGGTTTTCTCTTGTGATAGTTTTTCAAGTGCGGCGTTTTCCGCCTCAAGGCGTTGCTTTTGTGCTTCAGCATTAAATTCCCGGACTTTGACTTCTTCAATTTGCTTCATGGTAGTAGTAAACACTGCAACGGCTTCAAACAGAGCAAACACAAGTACCGCCACTCCTGCCATATGAAAAGGCGGCATATGGAAAAAGCGCGTAAGAGAACCTGTATCCGTAAGTACAGCAACAACAAACAGGGATAAACCCAACGCAAGCATTTTCTGCTCGGGGTTGAGTATTTCCATTCTTGTCTTGCGCCTTTTCCAAATGAATATTACAAAACAGACCGACAGCCACATGGCAGCAACGAGATACCCATAAAGCATATAGTTAAGCAGATTGCTCATAACCACCGTGTCCAGAACCGTAAACAGCAATCCAAGACAAGAAGATACACCATATATGGCGTACAGCACTTTTTTATGCAACATACCTTTGAACAAATTATCTACAATGGCAAGGGTGAGAATAGCTGACAGTGGGATGGCGATATATTCAATTCTGTATTTTACAAACCAGCTTAACTGCGGAAAAATCACCGTAAACACCCTGTTGCCCGTAACACCCATACGCACAAGCCACACAAGGCAAAATGCGGAAAAAAGCAAATTTGCATAATTATGCCCGTGGGTGAAAAACAAAACAAAAAACAACAGGGCAAGCATTAAGAAACAGCCTAAAATAATGGCAGTCTGATACTGCTCTGCCCGCGCCCAATCGGAAAGCAACGTGCCTGTGCCGACGTACCACCACAAAGGCGCACTGCCACCACGGTGTACATGGTTGGATGACTGCTGAACAATTTCAATCACGCCGTCTACGCCCTGCGCCGTAAATGTAATACGCCCCGTGTTGGGTATGTCTGTTTCTGGGGTTTGACCCGGTCTGCCAATGTCCAACAGCCATTCGCCGTTCACATATATTCTGCGGGAAAACTCTGCCGCATAGCGGGTGAAGGTGTACCACTTTCCGTCTTCTACATATAATCGTATACGGCTTGTTGCCGTGGTGTACCGTGATGCCCAACCAAAAGATGCTTCATTGGCAGAGTCATTTATCCATGCTTCAAATTCGACCGGGGACAGCAAAACATTGGGGGCATACTCCACAAATCCCCTCAAGTGAACAACGTAATTTTCAAAGTCATGACCACGCAAATCAGGGTCACCGTACCAACTTTCTACATGGGTAACAGGTGGCGGGCTTGCAATGGAAATGAGTAATCCCGCCACAAATATGATTAACAGTATGGGCAGGTAGGGGATAAAATTTTTTAGCTTTTTTATTTTTCGGAGCAAAAATTTGAGCATGGTACGCCTCCGTGCTGATTGTTGGAATAATTGTTGTCAAATTGTCATAAGCATATCAACGTAAACATAGTTTTAAGATGTTCGTCTAAAATATTGTTTCAAAAACAATATTGGGGTATCAAAAAACCTGATTGGTGGCTTACCGACCCCCGTTGTAATGTATTCTTGTGATACTGGAAATAGTGTGCTTAATACAACTAGATGTCGAATGGGAAGGCTACGTTCGCCGCGTTCAATTAAACCTAAAAAGTCTGGCGTTACATCCAAAATTACAGAAAAATCTTCAAGAGACAAATTACATCTGGTACGTATCTCTTGTACACGTTGTCCAATTGCTTTATTCAGTTCTTTATTCAGTTCTTCTCTACTCATATTTTTGCTCCCGTTCAAATTTTTTAACTTCATTTAGCTTTATCAAGTTAAGCTTTATTGAGATATGTTATAAATAATAAAAAAGGTCAACAGAAAAGCGCGCCGGGAGACGGTCAAAAAGACCCGTCATCACCTAACGCGCTGATTACATAAACGCAACACTGACAAACATGCAAGCTACAAAATGCAAGACGTTGTAGACGTCGTAGACGTCAAACATACACGCGACAAAAAAAGCACAGCAACAACACACAAACCTTAATCAAGATGAAATGAAAAGCTGTGAACATGGAATATAAGGCGCCCCCAATCTCACTACAAGATAAAGGGGATTAGGCTATTAGAATAAATTACAATTCCACTGGCTGGCACAAGCTAAGCTTTCCTTGAAAAGGAAGTATAAATATTGTATACTTAATCTGCCACGGTTAGCAGGCATGGCTAATGTCTGTGCCCTAGGTGATGCCCTACATCCCTTTGAGCCCATGTGGGTGTTTCGTTGACACTTCACATGGTTCCGTGGTTGTTTTTTTCTTAATTGCTTTTCTTATTTGTTTCTTATTTGTTTCTCTTATTTCTCATTATTTGTTTCTCATATTTCTCGTGGTTCGGTTTACCACAAGAACTTCCTATTGACCTCTGTATAAGAATATACTATAACAAAACAGATATTTCAACCTTATTTTGCAAATTTTTTTCGCGCTCTTTTCTCCATTGTATATTATGTATTTTAATGGAAATGCTAAATGGTAAATTATGAGATGAAACCTGTTTGAAACAGGAAAGGAGCGCGACATGAGTAAAGGTAACATGAGCAAAAAATTGGTAATGTTATTGGCATTGTCTTTAATAGTTTCTTTATGGCCATTTGGCGTGCAAGCCGCGAATCGTAGGCAAAACAATCAATCAAGTGGTGGGGTGCAATTTAGCATTCATGGAGGTGGATTCCCACATGAGGTAACACGAGATAACGCAATTGATTATCAAATACGTGTAGAACCGATTCAGCCATACGAAATGATAAGGGTACAATGGCTGAAAAATGGTCTTCCCATACCAAGGGGCATAACCAGTATTGTGCCTTCTTCCCAGTCACAAGGGGCATATTACAATGTTTCTTTGCAAATTACAGGTTTGACCACTGCTGACGAAGGAACTTACTCTTTGAGGGTAACACTACTGGATGGAAGCGGAGGCATATTATATGAAGATGTCAGCCCTGAGTCTCGCCTAACCGTTTGGGGCGGCAGTACTGGTCAAGGTTCAGCAAATAGAAGCACTTCAGCCACTGTTAATATTCCGATTAATAATGGAGAAATTGTCGTAAGGGCTACAGTAGCGGGTGTACAAGCTTCACCGCGTTTGTTCAATAGCACAATTGCCCAGATTATTGATAATAGTGTAGGCGGAGTAGTGACATTTGATTTATCGGAACTATATGGTGTTAATACAGTGCGTTTTCCGCGCATGGCTTTAGAAAAATTTATAGACGCTGGATTGTCAGTGGAAGCCAAGCTTCCATTAGGTCGAATAACCCTTGATGCGGATGCCATAAACTCAGTGCTAAAACAGGGTGGGGCTCCCAATATGTCTCTAGGTATTTATCCTGATGTCGGTGGATTAACAATTATACAACGTCAAGCTATACAAAGAGGCGAAAGAGCATTTCGCATTTTGGCTAGGATAGGAAACAACGCTGTATATGATTTTGAGGGCATAGCAGAAATCACATTTCTCTATACAGGGCCTTCGCCTGCTATATGGCAGTTAGATGATTTTGGGGTAAAAACGCGAATGCCTTCCACTTCCTTTACCACTTCTCGTATGAACTTATTTTTGGTGGGTTATGACTATGAAGCTGAAAATGATGGTATGTACGCTACAGAAGCCCCAGCATTACCATGGACAGCATCAGAGGCATTGGAATCTGAGCTAGAACATGAACAAGAATACGAACATGAGACATGGCAAGAATATGACGGCAATGAATTGATTGAACCTGAATTTGAACTTAATTTTGAGCTTGAATCCGAACTCGAATCCGAACTTGAATCAGAAAATATCCCCGCTTTTCCAGCACAAACTGAAATGCGTTTTGCCGCAGATGATTTTGTATACACCAGAAACGGGATACTTCATATTAATGATGTCGCGCCCTATTTGGATTTATATGACCCATACAACCACAGAATGATGCTTCCAGTTAGGGCATTGGCTGAAGGACTTGGCAAAGAAGTAGAATGGGAAGAAGAACACCGTATGGTCTACATCTTTAATGATGACTTGCAACTGAATTTTTCAATAAATTATCCTTTGCCATATGACAAAGGTATGCCTTCTATAGTAAACGATAGAAGCTTTGTACCTGTTAGATATGTAAAAGAACAGTTGGGCGCGACGGTTTATATGGATGATGTGCATCAAGCTGTGTATATCACATTATAGAGATTGCTCCCGCTAACCCTAATATCAAACACAACTTTGAGTTCTTCCCCTCTTGCAACTTGTAAAAATAGACTTCTTCTGAAACCTGCCGCAATGAGGTTTCAGAAGAGGTCTAATAGGGAAACTCAAAGTTTTTTGTTGTTTCAAGCGAGAATTTTGGATATATGAACCACAAGTCATATGGATATGATATAATCAGTAAAAATTTGTATAAATACAACATTATAGTATTTGGAGGAATGAACGGGTATGAAAGATTTAATAATTGGAAGTGTAGACAACATTGAGACAGTTGTTATTGAAAACAACATGGGTAAAAACCATTTTTTTGCAAAGCCAGTAATTCCTTGGGAACATGTAGACGAATGCTCAGCCGCCATTATAGAAGTGCCAGTAGGCAAGTATTCATATAGTTACCATTGGCACGAACGTAGCGAAGAAGTTTTCTACATAGTAAGCGGAATAGGAAAGCTACGATGCTTCTATGGCGAAAAAGACGTAAAGGCTGGAGATATGTTATGTTTTCCGGCTGGCGAAAAAGGCGCGCACTCTCTTGCAAATGCTTCAGACACTGAGCTTCTGGTTTACATTGATTTTGCCACAAACCCAAGAACAGATATTGCAATATTGCCTGATACCAATCAAGTGATGATTTATGGCAAACATGTGCAGTCTACCATGCTTGATATGCCGTTGGAGTAAAAGTTTTTGCCGTTATATTGCTCTTCCGATAAAGTCTTGCCCAGAATTGTGCAGGATTTTCGCCGCAATGCAAGGAAGAGACAACGACGCGCACTGGAGGTGCGCTAGGAGGAGCTGACGCGGCAGGGCGACGAAAAGACAAGCAAGGCTGGGCAAGACTTTATCGGAAGAGCAATACCTACATGATTCTAATGATACAAACATAAACAACAAAAACCAAGAATTCCCCCTTGTGTTTTCGTAAGTCTTGGTTTATAATTCGCCTTAGAAAATTCTTAGGGAACAAATTAAGAAATTCAAATTAAGAAACACCATAAACAAATTTATAAGCAACCAACATGCAGACAATAGTAGAATGGCCTGGGATGTGCGATAACCTGTTATTTTGAACCTACAGACTTGAAACGGGAGTCTCATTATTGTGTTGCTGATGTCGGGCCGCAAGCTAATTCCCTTTGGGCAGCGGATGGCACTCAGCTACATTGCGGACACCCACCTAGCCTAGTGCTAGGTGTCAAAAGGCAGGACCGGCATCTTGGGTATGTATTTTATAAAGATTTGCAAAAGTAAAAGCGGGAGGCGTTTGCCTATTCCCGCTTTTTTTGATTTTGTGATTCCGCATAGCATTATACTTGCAGTTGTTATGCCAGATGTCAAAAACATTTGGTATAACATAAAAATTTACTAATACTCAAATTTGAATATCAAGAAATTTTATGATATATTTGCATATAACAAACGCATGGTAAATATAGCCTGTACAAATTTAACTGAAGGGGGACTAATTATATGACATTTTTAAGAAATATGAAAATCAGAAGCAAGTTATTTTTAGGTTTTTTTCTGTTGTTGTCTATAATGGCATTTATTGCAGGATTTGGTGCGTTTCAATTATTCCAAATCGACAACCAGTACACTTATGTATTGGAGTATCCGGTCAACCGACGCAACTTATTGCGAGATATTGAGGTAGGCATGATGGAAGTAAGGCGTATAATGAACCGTGCTTCTATGTACGTTAACGAAAGCGATATTAGAGCTAATAGGGATATTGCCATTAGTGGTCAGGAGGCTCTATTGAGCCAGCGACAAAATGATATCATTTCTTACTTCCAGCAGTTTCATGATTCATTAAATAGTGACCAACACATTAGCCAGGAAAGGAAAGATCTACAGCATAACCAAACTGCCGCTTTGGAAGATGCAATTCTTCACTATATCAACTACTATATTAGTCGCACCATGGAAGCCGCCCGAGAAGGCAATCCTGCGGAAACAATAGCTATAACACATGCTGCTGGAGACACGGTAAACGATATAACCCGATATTTCCAAACGATTTCTGCCTCAATAGATGAAAACATGGCAGAGGTTAGCCAAGAATCTTCCAGAGTAACTTGGTCAACCTTCTATATCATGATAGGGCTATCCTTGGTAGGGCTAGTAGCGGGTATCACAATTGCATACCTAATTTCAGAAGTAATAACTAAACCTATACATAATACGGTATCAATCCTAAACGATGTGGCCAACGGCAAACTTAATGTTAGCATTGACCAATCGAATGTTTCAAAGGATGAAATTGGTATACTAACCCGAGATGTTTGTAGTGTTATAGATGTGACAAAAAGCATTATGAACGATGTAAAAGGCTTCATATATGAAACCGTTACGAATGGAAGCCTTGAAGTTCGGATAGACACAAAGAAATACAATGGAGACTACAAAGAGCTAGTTGAAGGACTTAACGAATTGGTAAACAGTTCTGGTACCGATTTGTTTACCATGCTTGGTGTTTTGGATAGCATAAACCAAGGCAACTTCAATATAAATCTGGCAAAACTGCCTGGGCAAAAAATCATTATTAATGAAAAAGTTGACGAGCTAATGAAAAATCTAAACAGTGTCAAAGTAGAAGTAGGCGGGATTGTAGAAGCCGCGACGGTAAAAGGCAATTTGCAGTATCAAATTGACAGAACTGGATATGAAGGCGGTTGGCGTGAAATTATGAAGGGTCTAAATAAGATAGCCTATTCTGTTTACCTTCCTATTTCTGAAATTAGGGATTCTATGGCCGCGCTAAGTGAAGGTAAATTTGACACATTGGTAAACGGCGATTACACTGGTGATTTTTTATCTATCAAAACAGATGTTAACGATATGATTGCTAAGATGTCAGCTTATGTTCGTGAAATTGACAACTGTTTAGGTGCTGTTGCACAAGGTGATTTAACTCGTTTTATATCCATGGAATTTGACGGCGATTTTAACAAGATAAAGTTATCCATTGACCATATTGTTAGGACTTTACATCAAACCATGTCGGAAATTTCGGCCTCGGCTGACCAAGTATTATCGGGAGCTACCCAAATTTCAACAAGTGCATCTGATTTGGCAAGCGGTGCGCAAGAACAAGCCAGTTCTGTACAGGAGCTTAATGCTACGATCGATATGATAAGCCAACAAACCCTTAAAAATGCAAATAATGCTTCTGAAGCAAATGAGCTTTCCAACAAGTCCACCTATAGTGCCCAGGAAGGCAATGAAGCTATGAAACAGATGTTAGCGGCTATGGCAAAAATAAAGGAATCGTCCAGCAATATTTCGCGGATTATAAGAGCCATTCAGGACATTGCTTTTCAAACCAATCTGCTTTCGCTTAATGCCGCAGTGGAGGCAGCACGGGCAGGCGAACACGGTAAGGGTTTTAGTGTAGTGGCAGAAGAAGTACGCAGTCTCGCGGCACGTAGTCAGCAAGCCGCCGTTGAAACTACTGCCCTTATTGAAGATTCTGTAAGCCGTGTAGAATCGGGGTCAAGCATTGCAGAATCCACATCGAGTACACTGGACATTATTGTTAAGAATGCAAATGAAGTGCTAAAAATTATCAATAATATTTCTACAGCTTCACAGGAACAAACAGAAGCGATAACACAGGTTAGTGAAGGACTTTCACAAATATCGCGAGTAGTGCAAAGCAACTCGGCTGTTTCCGAAGAAACGGCGGCGGCCTCAGAAGAACTAAATTCTCAAGCGCAATTGCTACAGCAGTTAGTTTCATATTTTAAGTTGTGATATATCCATATGCGAAAAGGCTCTATCAATAATTTTATTGTGAATATCCACTTTTACTTTATATCAAGACAAGCAAAAACAGCGAATACCTAAACGGGCATTCGCTGTTTTTGGCTTAAAAAATTGCCTAATGTTTCTAAGAAATCTCAGCACACAACCGCTCAAACTGCTTTTTACAATCCTCTATATTTGTAAAAACAATACCATGAATACCCTGCGCTTTGGCAGCGGCAATATTGGCCGCGCTATCGTCAATAAAAATTGTTTCTTCAGGCACTAGGTTATATCGATTAAGAATACATTGATAAATTGCCGCTTCGGGTTTAATTAGTTTTTCATGTGCTGATACAACAATGCCATCTGCCTCGTTGAAAAAGCTATCCCGATTTCTCATATGGGCAAATGAATCTTCTGCAAAATTCGTGAGTATGTACACCCCGAACCCACGACGCTTTACATCGTAGTAAAATTCCAACGATTCTGGCATTATGGTCATTAATCTATCCCACCATACTTCTAAGCCGTCAACTGTGATTTTACGAATATCCTCGGCTAAATCGGGAAATTTTTCGCAGAAATTTTCCATTCCTTCACGTACAGTGTATATTCCCCTGTCCAGTTGCTCTACCCATAAGGAATTTTCAAACACATTTTTATTGATATTGGTAGCCTGGGTTTCACTAAAGCCCAGGCTAATCATATCATCATAAGGCCAGTAACTGTATATTACGCGCCCCAAATCAAAAATTACATTTTTAATCATAAATGAAATTTCCCCCTAATGTTGTCAAGTAATTGCTGAAAAATGTCTGAAAAATATCGTTTTCAAAAAAAATCACTTTCAAGGCTTACCGTCTTCCGTAATATACCAGCAATGCCGCTACTGTTTCATCTGCTAGTTGATTCTGATATCGTTCGGTAATCATCCATGCGAAATCATCAATATTGCTCATAAAACTGGATTCCAATAATATTGAAGGTGTCCATGTTGGCCTAACCACATATAAATTTGATTGATTGGGATTTGGCCAACGATTGGTAAGCGGATTAACTCGTTGCATTTGTTGCATTATCAATGTAGCTAATGGATAACTATTATCATTTCTATACCATATAGTGAATCCATTAATAGTTGTAGCGTTTGTAGTTTCGGCAACGCTATTTGCATGTAGAGAGATAAACATATCCGGTTGAACTTCACGGCTTAGCATTACACGGTCGCGTAGACTAACATCCACATCTTCAGTACGAGTATAAACAACCCTAGCTCCTAGCCGCTCCAGCCGTTCTCCTAGTTTTAACGCATTAATCAAAACTATTTCAGATTCGGGCAATGCCGCACCCATTGGGCCAATCGCGCCAGGGTCACTTCCACCATGGCCTGCATCCAATACAAATGTAAAACCTGTAAAAGGTGCCATTGGATTTGGATAAAGCGGTCGGCGTGTCATTACAGTAAACTGCAAACGATTGTTGTCTATAGGTGTTATATCATGACCTTCTAGTCGCACGCCTTCCTGCAATATAAATGACCAATAGGCTATACCATCTGCTGTCATTCCGCTGTACATATTTTCAAAAAAGGAATCTGATGGAATTCCTTCATTACGCATAGGAGGTGGTACAGTTTGCATCCCGAAAAAAACCGTTATCCGGCGTTCGTCTGGATACCATACTGTTCTGGCGGCAGGTGCGTTTGAACCACGAAACGACCATGATACAGTTTCAATATGTCCTTCACGGTTAAAAATTCCATCCCGTAGAATATTTTCGGTTGAAGTGCGTGACCGTCCGAACTCTGTATTAGCGGCCTGAATCCAGCCTCCATTCGACAGCCTTAACCACTGGTCGTTTTGGCTTACGGCAGTAACTCTATCCCTCTGCCCCTGAGACAACATCCAGTTTGTGGCACCTACGGTTGTAGAGCCAGGATACATCCAAGCCGCTTCTGCTGTTACTGTTGCGTAATAAAGTTCCTCAGAGCCAAATTCCCGGCCAGGTCTGGGGGTTGGGGTAGGCTGTGCCGCTGGTTGCTGTGTTGTTGCCGGAGGCGTGGTGGCTGGGCCGCTTCTGGTAATGGTACGAACAACTGCGGACATTCCCGGCTGGGTAAATTCTAACCGATTCACGCCCTCGCTAAGCGGCACAAATACACTAAAAAAGCCTTCGCGTGTGCGATTTTCAACAAGTTCCCCATTCAAATATAGTGGTAAATGTGGAACACTTGTACCTAGCACATTATGCCCAGCCCAATCCCGCCTAACAGTGACATTGCTGGCCGGAAAGGATACCGCCAGTTCTGTCATTACAATATCAGGGGGCGGTAAAGGCGGCGGGGTGGGTGTTGGCATTGGCGTGGGTATCGCCACATTTGGACTGGTTGTTGGTCTTGCCGCATACCAATCACGTATTTGATAACCCAAATTGCCCTGCAAATTACTCCATCTGAAAAATACACTGCCTTGCACCACATCGGAAGTTGAATTCATTTGCAACTGGCGCATCATTTCGCCATTAAAATGATTTTGCCCTTCATGTTCGCGCCAGGCTGCGTGTCCAATATACAGGTTTACATCTGTACCACGAACCACATCTTCCCACCAGCGCAATAAAATTTCATAACAAGCAATATCAAATCCAATATGCCAGTATATTTGAGGGACAATATAATCTATCCAGCCTTCTTGAATCCATCTTACAGAATCAGCATGATAAACAACAAGATGCTCATTTCCGCGAGTATTACTGCCTTGCGGGTTTGCCGCGGAACGGTTAGCCCATATTCCAGTTGGAGAAATACCAAACCTTGCATGTGGGCTGATTTCGTGTACTGTTGCTTGCAAGTCACGGATTAAAGAGTTGACATTTTCGCGTCTCCACTCATTTCTATCCATATTCCCGCCGAATTGCTCCCATGACCTAGAATCATCAAAGTTGCGCGGATAAAAATAATCGTCTAAATGTATCCCGTCCAGCATAGGATAGTTTCGTAGTAGTTCGGCCACACCTGCAACAATTAAATCCCGACTTTCTGGAAATCCTGGGTCTAGGTACAAAGCCCTTTCGGTTTCATTTGGCCTAACCAAATGAGGTCTTTGCCGCGCCGGATTAGTAGAATGTAGCAAATTAACATCTGTTATTCTGGTAGTAGTATGCGTTACCCGGTAGGGGTTAATCCACGCATGAAGCTCCAGCCCATTGGCATGAGCGCGCTCAATCCAGTAAGCCAGTGGGTCAAAACCATCTGCGGGTGCGATTCCTTGTTCACCCGACAAAAATCTTGACCATGGGAAAATATTCGATGGGTAAATAGCGTCGCCTTCAGGACGAACTTGCAGAATAATAGCATTTAAGCCAATAGAACGGGAATGTTCAACTATGTAGTCTATTTCCCGCATCAACTCTGCATTAGAAAGTCCCTGTCGGCTAGGCCAATCCAAATTAATAACTGTTGTCACCCATACCGCTCTAAACTCGCCACGGTCAAACCGCTCAATATTGAAATTCTCGCCAAAGGCCGCCACTACTGCCATAGGTTCTACCGGCTCCAGTGGCACCGTTGTGTAAATACTTGCTCCTGGTACAGCCATAAGCACGGCCATCACCATCCCAACAAATTCTCTAACCAACTTTTCATCACTCTCCTCATTTTGAATCCTCATCAATGGTAGATGTGTTATCTTCGTTGATTTTATCGCTTTTGTCGCTTTTATTGTTTTTTTTGTCCTCATTACTTTTATTGAGTTTGTCACTTTTATTGCTCTTGTTGCTCTTGTTGTTTTTGTTATAAAAGTTCATGGCCGACGTGGTTCCATCTGTTATGATTTTTTCTATTGCGTCTCCAGCTAGTGTTACACCTTTTATCATATTTTCATGTTGAGGTTTTGGGAAGCCGCTTAATACAAAATCAGATAGTATCCAGCCTTCTGGCTTTGGGCCTATACCAATTCGCACACGGGCAAACTCGTCCGTTTTCAGATGTGAAATTATGTCTTTCATACCATTATGGCCGCCCGCGCTTCCTCTTTCGCGTACACGGATATTGCCTAGCTCCAGGCTAATTTCATCATAGACCACTATTAATGCAGAGGGTTCCAATTTATAGAAATCCAAAGCAGCACGTACAGATTCCCCACTACGATTCATATAAGTTTGTGGTTTTACTAGCAATACAGAATGTCCAGCAATTGTCCCTAACCCAACTAACGCACGATGTTTGCTTTTGGTAACAGAGATATTATGGTCATAAGCAAGTTTATTGATTGTTTCAAAGCCTACATTATGCCGTGTGCCTTTGTATCCGTTTTCGGGGTTGCCCAGACCTACTATAACCTTTGATATACTAGTGGTTTCTGTAGCTTCTTTAGTTTTTTTTCTAGCCCAAAATCTCATTAATAGCCCTCATAACATATTCAAAATCTTAGCTTTCAAAAAGTGAAGAAAGTGCAGTGCCGTCATGAATGCATCTTATTGCATTTGCAAAGTATTCTGCTACAGAAAGGATTTTCATATTCGCAGGACGTCTCTCTGGAGAAACATGGATGGTATCAAGTACGATTAGTTGTTCAAGGTCAGAGGCTTCCACCCTTTCCTTGGCATCGCCTGATAGAATAGGATGGGTGACACAAGCATATATAGAATTGGCACCCAAATCTTTAATAGCGGCAACCGCATGTAACAATGAGCCACCTGTATCAAGCATATCGTCCAAAAATATAACGTTTTTGCCCTTGATATCGCCACCGCCGATTACATTCATTACCTCAGCTACATTCGCGCTTGGACGGCGTTTGTCTACAATAGCCAACGGCAAATTGATACTCTCTGCAAAAGCTCGTACCCGTCCTACAGAACCTAAGTCTGGCGAAACTACTACAAAATCATCTTTATGCATCAAATGTTCACGATAATAATTAATGAACATGTACACGCCACGCAAATGGTCAACGGGAACATTAAAAAAGCCTTGTAACTGCGGGCAGTGCAAGTCCATAGAAAGCACTCTGTCTACACCTGCGGCTGCGATTAAATCTGCAACCAATTTGGCCGAAATGGGGTCATGGGAACGCGCTTTCCTATCTTGACGCGCATATCCAAAATAAGGTATAACCGCTGTAATCCGTGCCGCCGATGCTCGACGCAATGCATCTACCATAATTAACAATTCCATCAGATTGTCGTTAACTGGTGGTGATGTAGGCTGAATAATATAAGTATCCAAACCGCGTACAGTTTCATCAATACGCATGGAAATTTCACCATCTGAAAAACGCCCTACCACAGCATCTCCAAGGGAAAGAGATAGATTTTTTGCTATCCCTTGTGCTAATTGGGTATTTGCATTACAAGTAAACAACTTGATGTCACCATAGCCAAAATTCCTTGACTTCATGAGGATATTCCGCTCCTTCTTTTGTCATCCATCAATTTTACATTAGGGCGCGTTGCCACTAATTGGTACACGCCTTATATTTCCATTTCATCTTCGATGAATTCATCCTCTTCCGCTAACAAATCGTCATCAATCAGCTCAATGTCCATTTCATCAACTTCATCCAATGCGGCTGGGTCAATCGTTTTGTAGTTTTCAGGGGAAGTAAGGGCTTCCAATTCTTTCATACCAAAATGCTTGCGTGCGGCATTTTCAATTTCATGTGCCAACTCAGGATGGTCGCGAATATAGGCTTTAGCATTTTCGCGTCCCTGGCCAAGCCGTATATCTCCATACGAGAACCACGAACCACTTTTTTTGATAATATCCAGTTGCGCGCCCAAATCCAGCATATCTCCATATTTGGAAATACCTTCACCATACATTACATCCACTTCACAGGATTTGAATGGCGGCGCGACTTTGTTTTTTGTAACTTTTATTTTGGTACGATTGCCAACAAGCTGTTCGCCTACTTTAATAGCCTCAGCACGACGAATATCCAGCCTTACAGAAGCATAAAACTTTAGCGCGCGTCCGCCTGTTGTCGTTTCAGCACTTCCATATGTCACACCAATTTTCTCACGCAATTGGTTAATGAAAATAACAATACAATTGGAACGGGATGTTACCCCTGTTAGTTTGCGCAAAGCCTGAGACATTAACCGTGCTTGAAGTCCTACATGGCTAGCTCCCATATCACCCTCAATTTCAGACTTTGGAACAAGCGCGGCAACCGAATCCACAACTACGATATCAATAGCGAAAGAACGCACCATGGCTTCGCAAATTTCAAGAGCCTGTTCGCCGTTATCTGGCTGGGATATGTAAAGCTCATCAATATTGACACCCAGTTTTTTTGCATAACTAGGGTCAAGCGCGTGTTCTGCATCTACATACCCTGCTACACCACCAAGCTTTTGTACCTCCGATACAATATGAAGGGCAAGGGTAGTTTTTCCTGAAGACTCAGGGCCGTAAACTTCAATAATACGCCCTTTAGGAACCCCGCCAACGCCCAACGCCGCGTCAATGCTAATAATCCCTGAAGTAACAACAGGGATATTCAAATTAGACAATTCGCCCATTTTCATAACCGCGCCCTTGCCAAATTGCTTTTCAATCTGTGCAAGTGCATTATTTAGTGCCTCGTCCTTATTAAGAGAGGTACCGTCTTCTTTTTTTGTGGTTTTTTTTGCTTCCTTCTTTGGCATGATTGCCTCCTTATTAAGTCTCTTGATTAATATCTATTAGTGATAGCCGCAAAAAATCTAAAGCTGCATTTACAGCACGAGTACGGATTTTATTGCGGTCTCCGGTCAGTAGCAGTTTTTTAGAACATGTACCCTGTCCCGGTATATAAAGCCCTAGATAAACCAATCCGACGGGTTTTTCAGGGGTGCCGCCACCTGGGCCTGCAATTCCAGTGGTAGATAATCCAACCATTGTGTCATCAGAATTGTCATATGATTGCAAAGCAACACCTTCGGCCATTGCCTCTGCAACTTCTGGACTTACTGCTCCATACTGTTGCAATAGGCTTTCGCTTACTTGAAGCCGATTGGTTTTTGCTTCATTGGAATATGTCACAACACCTTCATAAAGCACATCTGAAATTCCTGGATGGTTGATTAGTTTAGAGGTTAGCATTCCACCTGTACATGATTCAGCGCAAGCTAAGGTGTACCCATGTTGTCGCAATAGACCAGCCACTACGCCTTCTAGGGTATCATTGTCCTCGCCATAAATGGCATTTCCCAAAATATCATATAACGCCTTAACAACCGGTGTGATTTTTTCATATGCCGCAAGTTCACTGGCAGCGGAAGCAGTAATACGTAACCATACCTCCCCTGTTTTGGCGTAAGGTGCCACTGTGGGATTATCTTGACTCTCGATCAGGGATTTGATTTTATCTTCCACCATACTTTCTCCAATGCCCACAATCTTTAGTACTTTTGATACAAGAATTTTGTCGGACTTTTGACGCAAAAAAGGCTCCACTTCTTCTTGGAACATGGGGATTAATTCATTAGGTGGCCCTGGCATAAGGATTACAAAACGGCCATTATAATCCTTGGATGAACTAGTGACACAAAGTCCTGGCGCAATTCCATTTGGATTATTAAATACATGGCTTCCCTCAAGAATCATAGCTTGTTTCCGATTATTAGAAGGACAACGTGTACCACTATTTTGGAAAATAATTTCAACTTTTTTCCAAGTTGGTTCGTGAAAAACCATCTCTATACCCCAAAATTCCGCTAAAGCTTCTTTTGTAATATCATCCTCAGTTGGCCCTAACCCACCACAAATAATCAAAACGTCCGCACCGCGCCCAAAAGCATGGTCAATAGCGAGGTGCAAGCGTTGCTTATTGTCCCCCACTACAGTTTGAGTAAAAACATTAATGCCAAGTTTTGCAAGTTCCCGCGAAAGGAACGCCGCATTAGTATTAACAATATCTCCTAAAAGAAGCTCCGTGCCAACTGCTATTAATTCGGCTGTCATGTACCCGCTCCCGCTTTTTTGTAGTCCCGCACATAATCAATGGCGGAAAACACTGTTATAATCACCGTTGCATATATCAAAACTTGTGCAACAATAAAACCAAACTGTCCAAATAATCCTGGCACACCCATTCCAGCAACAAGGCAAGAAATCATAGTCATTTGTATTACGGTTTTTAGTTTACCCCAAATGGAGGCTGAAATAATGCCACTACCATTTTCTATTGCTAATTGCCGCAACCCTGTAACAAGAAATTCTCGGCAAAGCACAATTACAACTACCCAAGCAGATAATTCCTGCCGTGCCGCAAGTGCCACTAAAGCTGAGGCAACTAACATTTTATCAGCTAAAGGATCCATCAATTTCCCAAAGGAAGTCACCATGCCCCATTTGCGCGCAAAATAACCATCCCAATAATCGGTAATGGCGGCCAATAAGAAGATAACCAGAGCAATTACGCGGAACATTGATTCACCCGGCACCGCTCTAAGGAAGAAGAACAAAAAAAACGGGATAAGCGCGATACGAAACACAACCAGTTTATTGGGTAAATTCAATGTCAACACCTCCTAAACCAGCACATTATTCAACCAACTTCCCATACAAATTGTATGCTCCGTGGGATTCAGTAATTTTTACTTGCATCGTTTCACCAGATACAAACTCCACCAATGACGGAAACGACACCAAACCATCTACATCAAAAGCATCACGGGTACTACGGGCATTAAAAAGAAGGAAATTATCATTTTCATTAGAAGAAAACTCATCTACCATTACGGTCAGTGTTTGCCCAACAAAGGTCTTTAATCTATCTTCTGCAATACTTTCTTGCAGTTTCATCAAAATTTCCATCCGCTGTTGCTTTACATCTTCTGAAATTTGAGGTTCCATGTTGGCGGCTGGGGTTCCATCTTCTTGGGAATACATAAATACCCCTAAATGTTCAAATTGCATTTCTTGCACAAAATGTTTCAAATGATTAAATTCTTCAATCGTTTCTCCTGGAAAACCTACAATCAGCGTGGTACGCACAACAATGCCTTTGTTGTGAAGGTTTGTAACCATTTCACGCAGAAAATCATGAGTTTCCCTACGCCCCATCCGCTTAAGCACTGCGTTATGGCTATGTTGAATGGGCATATCCAAGTAATTGCAGATTTTTTTATGACTAATAATAGTATCAACCAGTTCCGTATAAATATGTTCGGGATAACTGTACATTAATCGCACCCATGTTAATTCTTCCAGCGAAGCGATGGCAGCAAGTAATTCGTGCAAGCGTGGTTTGCCATACAAATCAGTGCCATACAATGCCGTATCTTGGGCGATTAACACCAATTCCCGCGCTCCTGCCTTAGTAAGCCGTTCGCATTCTGCAATTATAGATTCAAATTTGCGGCTCCTATATTTTCCACGAATCGAAGGAATTGTGCAATAAGTGCAATGATTATCGCATCCTTCTGCAATTTTTATATAAGCTACGTGCATGGGTGCCGTAATAGCCCGTTTTTCATATAGCTTTTCATCAAAAACATCAGTTTCAACTGATTCAAATTGAGCCTGAGACGGTTCCAAAATAATTGAGGCAATTGCTGAAAAATTATTCACGCCCAAAATTGCGTCAACTTCAGGAAACTCTTTGAGAATTTCTTCTCGATAACGTTGTGCCATACAGCCGGTAACAATCAATGTTTTACAATTACCTGTTTGTTTATACTGTGCCATTTCAAAAATGACTTCTATGGCTTCTTCCACCGCTGCTTGAATAAATCCACAGGTATTGATAATAATTACACTTGCAATATCAGGCTCAGTCGTTGTAAAACCAGCCTCATACAATTGCCCTAGCATTAACTCACTATCTACAAGGTTTTTATCACAACCTAAAGAATGCAAATATATTTTCACCGACATTCCCATGCCTTCAATCCATTAGCCATTAACATTGCAACAGTCATTGGCCCTACCCCGCCAGGTACTGGGGTGATATAAGAAGCCTTTTCAAAACAACTCTCATAATCCACATCGCCGCAAAGCTTTCCGTCTAAACGGTTAATCCCAACATCCACCAGAACACAACCCTGCTTAATCATATCAGCGGTAATCAAATTTGGTTTGCCTACCGCCACTACCAATATGTCCGCTTGACGGCAAAAATCTGCCATTCCTATTGTGTGACTATGAATAGTGGTTACTGTCGCATCCCGATTAAGCATCATCAATGCCAAAGGCTTACCCACTATAGAACTACGTCCTACAACAACGCAATGCTTGCCTCGCAAAGTAATTTCATAAGCATCCAGCAAAGCAATAACCCCAGCAGGGGTACAAGGCAAAAGCGCGCCACGTCCCTCTGCCACTAATCCAACATTGTATGGGTTCAGACAGTCAATATCCTTGCGCGGGTCAATCCGGCTTACAATTTCATGGTCGTTTAACTGCGCTGGAAGCGGCTTTTGTACAATAAATCCATGTACTGAATCATCCGCATTAAGCAAATCAATTTCCGCTAACATATCCTGCTGACTTATATTTTCGTCCAGTGCAACGCGACGGAAATCAATGCCTACAAATTGACATGCCTTTTCCTTTTGCCCAATATAGACAGTAGAAGCAGGGTCATTTCCCACTTGAACCACAGCCATACATGGGCATCCATCTTGTATAGCAGAAATACGTTCTTTTACTTGCTCTCTAATCGTCGCTGCCTGTAATTTACCATCTAATATCTGCGCCATTATTGCCGTCCTTTGCTTTTGAATATAACTTGACTTTTAGATTCCTTATTCGTCATCTTCATCATCCTCGTAATATTCTTCCCATGTCACTAGAATTTTACGCGGCTTAATTCCATTTTCAGGGCCAACAATGCCTTGATTTTCCAAATCATCCATCAATCGTGATGCACGACTATTTCCAATACGAAACCGTCTTTGTAACATACTATTAGATGCCTTGCCCTCTTCAATTAGGAATTCTACTGCTTCATGGAAGAACTCATCCAAATCATCATCTGCATCAGACAGTTGATTGATTTCTTCTACCCATTCAGGTTCATCTTCCCAATCAATCTCTTTTCTGGATTCATACCTTGGTTCGTATCGAGATTCGTTTCTAACTTCATTCCTAGAATCTCTCTTGGCATCTCTTTTAGCTTCTATTCGATTTTCATTTTTAGTTTCATTTCTAGTTTCTTTGCTAAAATCAATATTTGATGCTTCAAACATAGCCGCAGCCTTTACTTGTTCTTTAAGAAACTCCACTACTGCTCCAACTTCAGCATCTGAAATAAAACTGCCCTGTATCCTAACGGGCTTGTTTGCTCCTACTGGCAAAAATAGCATATCGCCCTTGCCAAGTAGTTTTTCTGCTCCAACGGTATCCAGCACTGTTCTTGAATCCGTGCCGGACGATACTGCAAATGCCAAACGTGATGGGATATTTGCCTTAATCAGTCCTGTAATAACATCCACAGAAGGCCGTTGAGTAGCCACAACCATATGAATTCCCGCCGCCCGTGCCTTTTGTGCTAATCGACAAATTGATTCCTCTACCGCACCTTTGCATGTCATCATCAAATCAGCTAGTTCGTCAATAATAATCAGTATATGAGGCATTGGTCTGATGACATTTTCACTAAAAGCCCCAGCAAATGCTGCTGCACCAACCATTTTTGCGGCATATCTATTAAAGCCCCTTAAATCGCGAACGCTAACCTCCGCAAATTTTCCATAACGTTTTTCCATTTCGGCAACTGCCCATTGCAGGGTTTGGGAAGCCTTTTTTGGGTCAGTCACCACAGGTGCCAACAAATGCGGAATACCATTATACATATTCAGTTCTACAACCTTGGGGTCAATCATCAAAAGCTTTACTTCATCTGGATGCGCTTTGAACAAAATACTGGTGATAAGCGTGTTAATACAAACGCTTTTGCCAGAACCGGTAGCTCCAGCAATCAATAAATGTGGCATTTTTGCTATATCAGTCACCACAGGTTCCCCTGCAATATCCTTGCCCATACCAAATGCTAGCTTTGAAGGAAACTCTTGAAAAACATCATCGTCCAGAATATCTCTAAGCAAAACTGTTTGCGGCTCCTTGTTTGGAACTTCAATGCCTACTGCCGATTTACCAGGAACGGGTGCTTCAATCCTCAGCCCTTGCGCGGCCAAGCTAAGTGCCAAATCATTGGCAAGGTTAGAAATTTTTGTAACCTTAACGCCTGGCCCAGGTGCCAAATCGTAACGTGTTACTGTAGGCCCAACGCTAACTTCAATTACTTTTGCATCTACCTTAAAGCTCTTAAGTGTTTCCTCTAATATCCGTGAATTTTCCAAATATTGAGCTTTTGATTCACTAAGGTTTACATTTTCGGATTTTGTTAATAATCCTAATGGAGGAAACTGGTAGTTGTCATACCGGGGCAGTGTTCCAAACACTGTAGCTTTCTCGGCTCCTGCCTTTTCCTGTTTCCGTGGGGTTGCCGGGAGTAAAGCAGCCTCTTCCTTGTCCAAGCCGGTGTCCGCATAGGTGGGGCTATTCCTATAATTTTCGACAAATCTGTCAAAATTATCTTCATGCCCTGCCTCGCCGGCATTTTCTGTAAATGAGTTTTGACCTTTACTTGTACTTTTACCTTTACTAGAATTTCTAGTTGAGTCCCTATTCAGCCCTTTAATAGTTGCTGTATCCGATAAATCCGACGATTCAGGCTCGTAAGAAGATTCGTCGGTAAAATTTACAAAATTTTCATAACTATCAAGGCTCTCAGCATTTTTGAAAGCTACAACTTTTGCTTCATGGTTGGGGGGGAACGGACTCCGCTCTGTAAGCTCTTCATGGAAAAGCAATACTTTGCCTTCCAAACGCGCTGGATTAACAGGCAAATCTATAACATTACTTTTGCGTGATGATATGTCTTCTTCATCCTCATAATATTCATAGGAAGGCTGACGTTTACGAGTGTTTTTTCTGGACTTTTCACCGTCTGCATTTTTGTCATTTTTATCTTTTGAGTCTTTTTTGACACTCTTGTCTCTTTTGGAATTTTTTTCATTTTTGTCAAATTCATCGTTTATATCATCGTCGTTATCGTATTCCCATTCTTCGTCATCGTAATTAGTTCGATTTACTGATTGGATAAGAACTTGAATTTGCTCCCAAAGGCCAGTAAGTCCTTGAGTAAGCGAAAGTCCGGTTAATAGTACCACCATAGCCAAAGCACCTATTACCAGCAAAATATAAGCACCAATGTTGCCTAAAATGGTTCGTAGCAAACTACCCAGTAAGCCCCCGAGCAAACCGCCATTAGTAATCGCTCCCTCAAGATACATTGACTGCATATAAGCACCCATTGTAACTTCATCACCACGTACTGGTACCGAAAAAACGTGCATAAAACCCATAATGCACCAAACCAATATGGCAGATTGCATTACCACTAAACCCGATACACGCTTGCTACGAGAAAACATGGCATACAATGCAAAGCCTGTTATCATAAGTGGCAGTAAAAAAGCCCCAAAGCCTAACAAACCTGCAAAAAAACTACGAACAAAGTTACCAGCAAAACCTGCCGCGCCCTGTATGTATATTGACAATGCAAGCAAAGCACCTGTTGCGGCCACCACCAAATGTTTTACCTCAGAACGCACTGGGTTTTTCTTGGATGTTTTCCGCACGGTTGTTTTACTACGTCGTGAAACATTTTCTTTTTTCCTTTTGTCTTTTGCCATTTATTCTCACCTATTGATATGTATCCTTAATATCACAGACTTGTATCCTTATGTTACATACATTAAATTACCTCAGGAAATTCTCTAGGAAATATTCCAAGGAAGTATACCATTATTTTTGCCGTATGACAATAGACAAATAGCGCATGAATGTCCATAAGATGTGCTAAAAGTATCTGGACTATTATTATAAGAACACTTAGTATACAGGATAGTTAGCGTTTTATGTCAAAAGAGTAAGAACCGTAGAAAATCAAGTTGGCAAATGTGGCGAAATTGATATTAATGATAAGGAGTGGGGTTATGTCAAAAGAACGATTGCGCATATTGATGGGCGAGAATATTAGGAATGAACGTATGGCAAGAAATTTGTCAATTGACGAACTAGCAGAAATCTTGGAGCTAACACCAGGTTTTGTTGGGTTAGTCGAGCGTGGCCAGCGTGGTGCCACACCAAGTACATTATTGAAGCTTTCAGAAGTATATGGTATGTCAATAGACAGTATGTTTATTATGGATGATGAGAAAAGTCTCAAAGAATCTAACCGAACCCCAACGCAAATCAAGCGCAAAAAAATAAGTAGCTTGATTGTAGGTTTGTCTGAGGCAGAGCTGGATTTTGTTATTCAGACAATAAAATCTTTACGTATGCTGTCTAATCCTCATGTAGAGGATGATGATGATGACGATGACGAATAGAAATAATGTGTAGAACCAATCTCCAAATAAAGATAGGGCGGCGTCGTTAGCATAGTAACGCCGCTTTTTTTCTGTTCTTCATTCAATGTTTTTCCTAAAACTGTGGGGTGGAACCCCAGCATTTGCATAATTTTGCGTAAAAAAGTCCCCTCTTGTGTTTTTGCCAAAAAATCAATACACTATAGCGAATGAAGGATTCTGCCGAAAAAATACACGGAAGCATTCCACTTGTGTTTGTAAATAAAATTTATTAATGGTGGAGTGATATACTACCTGAAGGAACAAATTGAAAATACCACGTTGGATTCAATTTGTGACCGAAAGTAATAAAAATACCGAAAGGGGGCTTATGCCCATGTCTGCCTGTTGCTCGCTTCTCTACTGCGATTCCTATGACTATGAAAAAGTACATGCCGCCATAGAAAAGAGCATTCAGAATTTAGGCGGTCTTGACCGCTATATCACGCCCGGCGAACGTGTTCTATTGAAACCTAACCTTTTGATGAAAAAAAAGCCTGAGGAAGCCACTACCACACACCCATCATTTGTAAAAGCTTTGGCACAAATTCTTATGGAACATGGCGCGACAGTTGTTATTGGAGACAGCCCGGGTGGGCCGTTTACGTCTGGTTTGCTTAATGGCGTTTACAAGGCCACAGGAATGTCTACTTTGGCTCAGGAAACTGGTGCATTGCTTAATTCAAATTTTAATTCATGTCAAATGGAAAATCCCAACGGACTAATCATGAAGCGTCTTACAATGACAGACATGCTTAATGATGTGGACAAGGTTATTTGTGTAGCGAAGCTCAAAACACATGGTATGATGACCTTTACTGGTGCAACAAAAAATATGTTTGGAATGGTACCAGGGATTACCAAATCTGAATATCATCTTAATATCCCTGATTATGACCATTTTTCGGATATGCTTATAGATGTGTGCATTTGCTCAAACCCTGTGCTTTCTTTTATAGATGGGATTGTAGGAATGGAGGGTCATGGGCCTTCTGCGGGAACACCAAAGGCAGTTAATGTGGTAATGGCTTCGGAAAGTCCATACCACTTAGACCAAGTAGCTTGCCATATTATTAGGCTTTCTACCGATGATGTACCAATGTTAAGGCGTTTGGAAGCGCGGGGCATGATTAGTGAACTTTCAGAAATTGAACTTTTGGGTGACCCCATTGACAAATTTATTATGCCTACGTTTGAAATTGTTAAGGCAAAATCCCCACTATCTTTGCATGATTCCGATCTGCCAGGTTTTATAAAAAAATTTGCGGCCAAGCATATGCAATCACGCCCTGTAATTCAATATGCGGATTGTACCGGCTGCGCCATATGTCAAGAAGCTTGCCCCGCAAAAATCGTTGATATGGTTGAAATGCCTCAAAAAGTTGATTCCAAAAATCAGCGCAAAGCCGTTATAGCTTATGAAGATTGTATCCGTTGTTACTGTTGTCAGGAACTTTGCCCGCAGAAAGCGATTACAATATATAAGCCCACTATAGTAAAGTTGATGCGTTTATGAATAATCATTTTCTTGCAACCTTGGAAAAAATCATTGATGAATACGGCGATGATGTTTTTGATAATGTACAAAGAACCCATGCTATTTTATTAGATTTATCTCAAAATATGGTACGCGAACGTTTGCTGGCGCGGCATTTTGTGGAGTCTGGAGGATACCAAAAGCTTAAAAATGCAAAATCGGAATATTTGCTTGTGCGTGGGCAGATAATCAAAAGGCTAACAGAGCAATTTAGCGTAGAGCATAGTGCGGCCATATGGATTACAAATATATTTGCAAAAGCACTTGGTTATGAAACAATTTCCAGTGGCGAAGATGAAAAACCTCAGAAGACATTTACCCGTCCGCGCCTAATCCCAAGTGATGATTCTGGGTCTGCGGCATATCTAATCGGACTTCCACAGCATTCCCAAGCTGTGGCCATAGGAAAAGCCCATACCGTAGCAGTAATGCAGGACGGCACTGTAATGGCCAAAGGACGCAATGATTTCCTTCAATGTGATGTAGGAGGCTGGAGACAGATTATTTCTGTATCTGCTGGAGACGGGCATACTGTAGGGTTACAAGCCGATGGAACAGTACTTGCTGTTGGGCGGAACGATTTCGACCAATGCGATGTGGCTAATTTTCAGGATATTTCAGCAGTTTATGCTTTTGGAGATGATACCATTGGTATTCGGAAAAATGGAACAGCATTAGCAGTTGGCAAATCGAAACTGGATGTTTCCCATTTTGTAAATATTCGTTCAATTGCTTGGCACCCTGACGGCGTGTATGGCATTGATTATAATGGAGCCGTTTGGATTGCAGGCTCGTTGGTTAATTCTCCTAATAATCTGCCTAATTCTCTAAATCCGTCAAGTTTAGCGAGTTTAGCCGAATGGGAAGAACGAGAATGGGCGTTATCTCTAACAGGCGTGGTGCAAATCATTTCTACTTATGTAGAGGGAAGCATTGTGCTAAAAGATGATGGACGTGTTTATAAAATGGGCGAGCCAGACAGCTATTTTGCGCATTTGCGTGATATTGTGTCAATGGTAGACCTTACGGACGGTTTCGCGGTTTTGCGTGAAGATGGCGCGGTACGTATTATGCCATATGACAGAAAAACTCCTCGTAAGGCTTCCAATTCAGATTTATGGGAAGAAATCATTGCTGTTTTCGGAAAATACAAGCGACTAATCGGTTTGACTTCGCAGGGAGAATTGCGGGCGGTATGCACTGACCCGGACTGGGTCAGAAGAAATGGGAGCTTGGACTTTTTGGCGGATTGGTATCCAGTAATGGTTGAATAGTGGAATAAGGAATGGGCGAAAAATTTGGGAAGTTATTTTTAATGGTGGTATAAATTCAAGGGTTGGCGGAGGGCTGGATGGACGCACGAGTTATGGATGTATTGGGGGCGATAAAAGACAGATATGGGGATATGGTCTTTTACAATCACCAAAAGACAAAAAATTTGATGCACGATTTATCGCCTGGATTGCACAAGGAACGTATACAGGTTGGACAGTTTTTGGAGATGAATGGGTATTTTCAGCTTAAATATGCCGGACATTCGTATTCGATTGTTCGTTCGCGCCTTATTAAGAGCTATGTTAGTACGTATTCGGTGAATGAAACGGTTGCAATATGGGTTGTGAATATATTTAGCAATTTGTTAGGGTATTCTGATTTGCAAAATGCCGACGATTTGTATGACACTGGAGATGAAAAACATGAGCCAGTTATAACAGAACTGCCCGCTGTCGCGGCTGAACTTAAGCAACCGCAGATTATTACGCAAGAGCCTCCTTTGTCACAAAATTCACCACGGAGTGAGCCACAAAATCAAGTAAATTCTATCCTTAAAGTATCCGATGAAAAAACGAAAAAGAAGCCAAAGTCCACACATGTTTCTGTTAACGATAGCACTCAGCCCGGCCAAAAATCTCAAACGTCACAAACAAATAAAGCAACACAAAAAAAACAAAATGGGCAAGCTCATAAGCAACTCCAACAAAGAATTGCGGCGGATACCCATTCAGTTGCTGTTATGGCAGATGGAGCTGTTTATGCCACGGGACTCAATGACGACGGGCAGTGCAATGTACACGGCTGGCGTAATATGCGGGCAGTAGCGGCAGGGGCGTTTTTTACAGTGGGTCTGCGAGAAGATGGTCGAGTTATAGCCTGCGGGAGAAATGAATATGGGCAATGTAATGTACGTGGCTGGAGGGATATAGTTGCGATTTCAGCAGGAGCGCGGCATACAATTGGGCTAAAAGCAGACGGCACCTTAGTATCTACTGGCCAAAATCGTAATGGTGAATGCAATATTGAGAATTGGCGCAATGTAATCCAGATATCAGCCGGATATTTATGCACATTTGGCATAAAAAAAGATAACAAAGTATTGGTCAAGGGTAATGTTAAAAAAGCCAACCTAACCGTGTCTCATTTGTCGAATGTTAAGGATATTGTTAATCCCGCGCCTTTTAAGGCTATAGCATTAAAACGAGATGGAAGGATTCAGCGGGTGGGTAAGGAAAATGCAATGGGGCGTACTTTTGGCAAATGGCATGATATTGAACAGATTTCAGCCGGGCCAGATTATTTTGCCGGGCTAAAAACAGATGGCACGGTTGTACTTTTGGCATATTTTTGGGTTGATTCTGGAATTGAATGCAATACAAACGACTGGAAGGATATTGTTGCTATAGCCGCCGGAAGATTTCATTTATTGGGGGTAAAAAAAGATGGAAGTGTGATTTCGGCTATGATGCATCCAAATGTAGCAGTGGATAGAGGACAATGTAAAGTGGGAACATGGAAGGTTTTTTGATTTGCCTTTATATTTTTTTGATATTTTCACGGAATGAATTTTAGAAAGGAGATGCCATGATGAATTTAATGACATTAGAGAGCAAAAACCAAATTGAACGCTACACTTATGCTGATTATGAAACATGGGACGATAAATTACGCTGTGAACTGATTGATGGAGTTGTATATGCTATGAGCGCGCCATCGCGAGTTCATCAAGAGGTTTTATTAAATCTTGCCACTATATTGAATACGTTTTTGCGTGGGAAGAAATGTAAGGTATTTGTAGCACCTTTTGATGTTCGCCTTAACTGGGATACCAAGGATGATATTGTGTTGCAACCCGATATTCTAGTAGTTTGTGACGAAAAGAAAATAGAAAATGGCAAGCATTGTTTGGGCGCGCCAGATTTGGTTATTGAAATTCTTTCTCCTTCCACCTCAAGGAAAGACCTTTTATATAAATCCCATTATTACAGGGAATATGGTGTAAAAGAGTATTGGGTAGTTGACCCCATAGATAAGGGTGTAAGCAAGCTTTTATTTGGGGATGTAAATTTATGTGGCGAATTTACAAACGACTCAGAAATCCCTGTCTCTGTACTGGAAGGTTGTATTATTAATATGCGGGAGGTTTTTCTATGAACAACGCGCTTAAAGATGGAAGCAAGCTACTTTCAAAGAATAAGATTACTTACACTGTAGTACGATTTATTGCCTCAGGTGGTCAGGGTGAAGTATATGAGGTAGAAGATAAAACAACTGGAAATTGTTTTGCTCTTAAATGGTATTTCAAACATTCGGCTACGCCTTATCAGCGCAAGCTTATTGAACGCCTTATTGATCGCGGTCAGACCGACCAGCGTTTTTTATGGCCTATTGATATAATCGAAAGGGATGGGTTGTTTGGTTATGTAATGCGTTTGCGTCCGCCTGAATATAAAAGTATATTAGACTTGATGAAGCGTCGTGCAGAACCAACTTTTGCCGCATTATGTATGGCTGGGATTAATTTGGCGGACGGTTATCAATCGTTGCATTCGCAAGGATTGTGTTATAGGGATATTTCATTTGGCAACCTGTTTTTCAATCCGGCCGATGGTGATGTGCTTATTTGTGATAATGATAATGTAACAGTTAATAAAGATGCGGATGGAAACACTGAAGGCACTCCCCGTTTTATTGCCCCTGAAATAATTACTCATAATCGATATCCTTCTACTGAAACGGATTTGTACTCTATGGCGGTACTCCTTTTCTATATGTTTATGCTACACCACCCGCTGGAAGGCGCGATTGAGGCAAATATAAAATGCCTGGATGCCAAGGCTATGGAAAAAATCTATGGGCGCGAGCCGATTTTTATTTGGGATCCTGTCAACCCTAGCAACCGCCCTGTGCCAGGCTATCAGGAAAATGCAATTGTGTTTTGGAATATTTACCCACAATATATTAGAGATATGTTTACTCAAGCCTTTACGGCAGGATTGCGGGATATAAATAAGCGTATTGTGGAAAAACAATGGAAAGAAGTTATTGTTCGGCTAAAAAATAGCATTATGTATTGTGGCTATTGCAAAAGTGAAAACTTTTATGATTTGCAAAAGGTAAAATCGGGGGTGCCACATCCATGTTGGCAATGCAATGGGCATGTCACCCTTCCGCCCCGTATAAAAATTGGCGGACAATTGGTCATGCTTAATCACGATACTATTCTATACGAACACCATACCAAAAATAATTTTAACTTTACCGTTCCAATAGGAAGAATAACTCAACATCCATCCAAACCAGGACGCTGGGGTCTGACCAATTCCAGCCCTGACAACTGGACTTTGACTAAACAAAATGGTGAAAACATAGTTGTTTCCCCCACAAAAACAGCCCCTTTGCAATCTGGTGCCAAAATCAATTTTGGCACTGCCGAGGGTGAAATACATCAATAGGGCATGTTCCCTAGAGATTTTATTACGTTGTTAATTGTAATGACACAAGGAGGATTTTTTAATGAGCGGCAAGCATTTACCAGGCGGCGAAATGTCGTCACGCATCTTGGACTTTATATGGATAGCAGATTGTTCTGGTTCCATGGAAGGCGAAAAGATACAGACACTAAATTATGCAATTAGACAAACTATTCCTGATATGCAGAAGGAGGCTGATGCTAATCCCAATGCAAATGTAATGGTACGCGCCTTAAAATTTTCGGATGGAGCGCAATGGCATATTCCTACGGCAACCCCTGTGGATACCTTTAGTTGGGTGGATTTGCAGGCGGGGGGTGTTACCAGTATGGGTATGGCATTGGAAATGGTAGCTACTGAACTGCGTTCATTTCCGACTGATACAAAACGCCTTCCCCCGGTGCTTGTATTGCTTACCGATGGGCAACCAACCGATGATTTCAAAAAGGGGTTGGATGAACTGCTTAACACTCCTTGGGGAAAGAAAGCCGTGCGTATAGCTATTGCTATTGGCAAAGATGCAGATATCGCTGTACTTGAGCTTTTTACTGGCAATCGGGAACTTGTACTGGAGGCTAAAAACCCGCAGTTGTTAATACAGTTCATCAAATGGGCATCCACAGTAGTTAAAACTGTATCTTCACCGCGTGCCAATGCAGATGATGATTCCCCGGCTGGCGTAGATTTGAACACCGTTCCGGTGTTGTCGGATGACGACGATGAAATCTGGTAATTCTAGCAATGCTGGCAAAGTGTCTTATCAGTGGAGGGCTTTGGGATGCACTGTACGCGGTGCGTCACATATCAAAAATGATAAGCCCAACCAAGATGCCATGCACATCGAAAAAAAAGACATAGATAAAAATGGGTGCTATATAGTGGCAAGCTTGTCCGACGGCCATGGAAGCACCCAATGCCCATATAGTGACGAAGGGGCATTGGCCGCCGTTCATACTGCTTGTGAGGTTTTTGCCTCTATTTTTGAAAGTAGTGGAAAAAACGGCACGGCTTTTAACACAATCAAAGCCAACAAGGATATATGGCTTCCTAAGCAAATAGAAAAGCAATGGAAAGCCCGAGTACGTGAAATTCATGCTGAAAAAGGACGCTCTTTGCCAGATGATTTCCCATACACATTGTATGGCGCAACCCTTTTAACGTTACTGGTAACAGATGATTTTATATTTGCATTGCAATTGGGGGATGGTGATATTCTTACTATTGACCGTGAAATTGATAAAATAGAGTGGTTGATACCCCCTACAGAAACTCTTGGCAACGAAACAGATTCTCTTTGTCAAGAAAACTGCTGGAAATATATGAAAACCCATTTGATATCAATACCGAAAAATTCGCCAATGTTTCTATTGTCCACGGATGGATACTACAATAGCTTTTCTACAACCGATGGCTTCAAAAAAGCCGGGGTAGATATTTGCAATATGTGGCATGATAAAGGGACAGATTTCATAAAGGAGCATTTGGAAGATTGGTTAGTACATTCATCGGCCAATGGAAGCGGGGATGATATTTCCATGGCCTTAGTGTTTTTGGAGGATTAACATTTTATGATGAAAATTTGCATTATCGGTTCGGGTAGCACATATACTCCTGAATTAATTGAAGGGCTGATTAATCGTAAAGATGAATTTCCGGTAAGGGAAATCGCTTTGATGGATATTGACGCCCGAAAGCGTGATATAGTTGGCGCGCTAGCCGAGCGTATGTTGCGGCACGCTGGAATGGACACAGTAAAAGTAGTTTTCACTGCGGATTACAAAGAAGCACTTGAAGGCGCGGATTTTGTATTTGCACAAATAAGAGTAGGAGGTCTGCCAGCACGTATTCTGGATGAAAAAATCCCGCTAAAACATGGATTACTCGGACAGGAAACTACGGGCATCGGGGGATTTTTCAAGGCTTTACGTACAATTCCTGTGCTAATGAAGATTTGTGAGCATATGAAAGAGTTGTGCCCAAACGCATGGATGATTAATTTTTCAAACCCATCTGGTATATGTGCAGAAGCACTTTTGAAACATACGGATGTAAAAATGCTAGGGTTGTGTAATGCACCTTTAGGCATGATGAGAAATCCGATAAAGGCATTGGGAATGTCCGTGGCTGATGTGGATTATGTAGGGCTTAATCATTTGAGTTTTATTACAAGTATTCGTCATAATAAGCGGGACTATTTGCAAGAAGCAATTAATGGCAATGCGGCACTGCTAGCCAAATTGGATGGCCAAATGAACTTTGATAAAAACGTAATCAAAACTGTGGGAGGAATCCCAAGCTATTATTTGCAAAATTTCCTGTTTTTAGAAAGTACATTACAAAAGCAAAAAACCGCAGAAAAAACTCGTGGCGAAATCTGTGTTGGAATTGAAGAAGAACTGCTGAGTTTATACACAGACGAAAACTTAAAGGTAAAGCCTGAGCAACTTTCTCAGCGTGGTGGTGCAATGTATTCTGAGGCGGCGGTTTCTTTGGCAGAATCTATTTACACCGACAATGATGGAATACATGTAATCAATACATTTAACAATGGTGCCATACCATATTTAGAGGATGACGATGTAGTAGAAACTTGTGCCGCAGTTGGAGCGCAAGGTGCGAAAACAGTTCCAGTTACAGAGCCAGGCGGAGAATATATTCAAAATATTATACGCACCGTAAAAGCCTATGAACGCTTGACAGTAAAGGCCGCTATAGAAGGCTCCCGAGAAGTTGCTTTGCGCGCATTGTTAATAAATCCGTTGACTGGCGACTATGAGACAGCATCGGCTTGTTTTAATGAAATGCTTGTGGCACATAAGGATTATTTACCACAGTTTGTGTAGACTTAAAAAGGGGCTGTCGCGAGACAGCCTCTTTTCCTTGCAATTCAATCTAAATTTGCTGGTACAGAGCGTAGTGATTCCATTTCCTCACGTTGTTCCTCTGTCATTCTCTCCAACGTTCTTTCAAAACTAAGTCTATCAAATTCCTGTAAAAGTCCGTTTTCTTCAAGTTTATCTGTCAACGTTTTACTCAAAGATACGACATGAAATCCAGCATCCATAAACTCCATTACTACGTTGTGCAACAGTTCCAACTCTGATAAAGTTGTAATACCAAATTCAACATTGGGATTCACTCGTATACTAGGCGGTATCATAGGTATGTCATTCCCCAAGTTTGAAATATGCCCCCCAGTCACTGTAACTCCCAATGTTTCGAGTCTCTCTATGTCCGTCATTGAAGCACTTGTTAAGTTGTTTATCGAAATAACCGAAATTGGTGTCACAACCAGACAAATCAAAACAAGACAAACCACCTTTTTTGTAACTTTCAAAGACTTTCCCCTCCGCCTTCCAAATCAACCAACACCTTAACGGTTTCAATGGCGGCGGATAACTGCACATCATCAGGTTCACGAGTGAACAAATAATGCTGAAACAATCCCCCCAACTTGAAAAACAGTTTGATTACGGGGATATTCTCGCCATTATCAAGGTCGAACAGCTCATACGCCAAAGTAAAGGCCAGTATAAACCTCACGGCAGTGAAATCAAGCACAAAACTCAAACCAAACAAAAATACAATCTTAAACATCAGCAAATTTGTGCCACATCTGTGGGCTACACGAGGGCAAGCTCTTACCTTGTCCAACTCTAACGGGATGTCGTTAGCCGCCGCATACACCACTTTATGCTCCGCACCGTGAAACATGGAGGTGCGCTTTATTCTGTAAAACACCTTGCTTACCAGAAAGCCCACCAACCCAATCATCACCACAAACATAACGACATTAATCACCATAAATTGGGTTTCTCGCCCTTCTCCTTCTAACCAGCCACTATACATTGCAATCTCGATAAAAAGGCTAAACAGCACAGTGAACGCAAACAGAGGGCGCGACAAAAGTGCCGCCACTCCTTTGACAAAAGGTATTCGTGCAAGAATCTCTTTCACTCGACCAACTGGCAGCCGCTTACTATGGGAAATAGTATACTCACCATTTTTACCCATCTTAAAGGATGCCTTGTGATTTTCACTGTAAAAAACTACGCCGTCATTGGCGGCGGCTCCACCTATATGAATCATAATACACTCTTCTGCTCAAAACATGGACAAACATCCACATTGAGAAAATTCCTGGTTCAACGTGTCCTGCCTCGCCGTCGTTGGTACAACAGGCTACTACAGTTTGATATAACACTCCACAGGCGTAAATTCCC
>Ga0123355_10001156_pt1 | contig 36591 bp, 37 predicted proteins | sample TergutEmb28metaG_3_FD_89872 | JGI IMG/M metagenome (GOLD analysis project Ga0123355, IMG submission 89872) | Embiratermes neotenicus P1 segment gut microbial communities from Petit-Saut dam, French Guiana - Emb289 P1 | ecosystem: Host-associated > Arthropoda: Insects > Digestive system > Gut ...
AGCTTCCTTTCGGAAGTCTTCTCCTGTAGCATACCATAGCTGCTCTACCTCGCTTGGCGTTTGCCAGTCACAATATTCATTGATACGCTCTTCGTTGTACCACTTGACCCATATTTCAGTTTCTAAGTTAAGCTCTTCAAAGCTTTTCCACGGACCAAAGAAATTGATTAGCTCATTTTTGTAAGCCCCATTAATTGTTTCTGCCAAGGCATTATCATAAGAACATCCAACACTTCCAATTGAGGTCTTGATTTCGTGCCTGGCAAGAAGTTCTACGAAATCATCTGAGGTATATTGCGAACTTTGATCAGTGTGATGAATGAGATTTTCGAAATCTCCTAGATTTTGCTTAGTCCTACTCCAAAGAGCCACACTAAATGCACGCGCCACCATATCTTTGTTCATTCTGGTAGATACTGCATGTCCTACAATGCGTCTAGCATATACATCGACAATAAAGGCAACATAGCAATAACTTCCCAGGTGTTGACATAGGTAAAGTCTGCTACCCAAAGCTGGTTTGGCATATCAGCATAGAAATTGCGCTCGACTAAATCTTTTGACCGTTTAGCACCTTTGCCAGCAGTAGTAGTGCGCTTGGGTTTGTGTCTGCCCCTTCCTCGTATGTCTAAGTCCTTCATCAGACGCTCTGTCGTGCAGCGAGCGACCCTGTGACCTTTACGTCTTAGCTCCTTATACATTTTTTGCACGCCATAACACGAATAGTTTTTCTCATAGATCTTTACTATGTCTTCTTTCAAGATTTCATCTTGAAGGGAGCGTGCTGAAGGTGGTCTTTTCTTAAAGTCATAATAGCCCGATGGAGATAGTGAAGTACCATATTGTGTACTTAAGACATTACGCATCGACTCGACTGACCAAGAAAGACTACCTGTATGCTCTTTGTATCCACGATACATATCAATGAACTCTACGATTATTTCAGTGGTTTAGTCGAGTTCGGCCGCGAAAAAAGCTGAAGCTGCTTTAAGTATTCCGTTAGCTCGACGAAGCTCGGCATTTTCACGTTTCAGGTGCTTAATTTCATCATGTTCTTCGGTAGTAGTACCAATGCGCACTCCACTATCAACTTCTGCTTGATTTACCCAAGTCATTACTGTTTCTTTGCATCCAACACCGAGCAGGTGTGCTACATGTTTGGCAGCTTGAGTCTTTGAAGGGAAATCACTTCTGCAACTTATTGAATAGCTCAATAGCTTGCGCTTTAATTTCTGGTGGATACTGCTTAGGTTTATTGCGATACGCTTCTGATCTTTTTGGTCTTACACTCATAAAGAAACCTCCTTAGTGTTTCTATTTTACGAGATGTAAAACTCTCCAGAATTCTCGGGGCGATTCAGTGAGCGATTATCTTTTGGGAAGTGGGGCAGACATTAAGACCGTGCAAAATAGACTTGGGCATAAATCTGCTACCATGACTCTAGACCAGTATGGACACGCAATGCCAGAGCGTGACCAAGAAGCTGCGATGACAATCAGCAATATTATGTCAGCAGCACAGGAAAAAGCAACGTCAGAAAGCCAGTCTGAACAGGCAGCCTAGTTAGCTCAAAAGTGGTCGAAACCGCAACCAATTCAAAGTATTTGCGGCAGATTTGCGGCAAAATGACAATATTGGGAATGCTTGAAACTGGAAATAAGCCTCTGACCTGCGAAAAGATGGTGGACCCGGGTGGATTCGAACCACCGACCTCACGGTTATCAGCCGTGCGCTCTAACCAACTGAGCTACGGGTCCAGATGCTTGTTCGCGCCTGCCTTACTTCCATAATCTCCCAAAAATACACACACAAACAAGCTTAATCACTCTAACGGAATTGACTGAACTTTGCAAGCAGGTAATGCCACAATAGCCAGAGGACTAACGTTAGTGCTACCAGGATTGCAAAAACAGGAGCCGTTGCCGCTGTCAAAGTACCTAGACCAATAAAGGGACCCAACAATAACAGCACGATAAAGTAGCCACTAATTGTCGCCAGCAACACGGCAGCATTTGACCAGGTCAGTGGCAGGCACGCCTTTACCACATTGTAGAATGTGATGACGCCCAGCAAGCAATACATCAAGGTCACTGTCTCGACATTAGTCCATCCCTGTGCCAGACCGTGAAAGTGCACAAAGATGAAGCTTGTCACAATTAACACAGCATTAGGCAAGGCATGCAGCAATGCCGTTTGCAAGAACTTCTTTGCAACTGGTGTTTTATCCTGTCTGAAAGATAGGTAAAAGGTCGGCCACCCAATGGTTTGGTCTGCCATCGTGACCTGAATTGCCACAAAGGGAAACAAGAATATGCTGCCCGTAAACATGCTAACCAGGCTTGCAACCACTAATAGTAGTGAATAGATGGTTTTGATAAAGAAAATGGACGCGCTCCGCAACATGTTGTTTACGACACGTCGTGCTTCGTATAGGATTTCTGGCATGTCGGAAAAATTCGAGTTCAGCAGTACTAGATTCGCGATTTGCTTTGTAGCTGCATCCCCCGTTGCCATGGCAATGGATAGATTTGCCTCACGCATGGCAAGGATGTCATTAACACCGTCACCTGTCATGCCTACCGTTTTGCCGCGGTCACGCAAGGCCGTAACGATAAGCTTCTTTTGATGCGGAGTAACCCGCCCAAAAATACTGGTCTGGTCGATACGTTCAATGATCTGTTCATCACTAAGAGTCGAACTGTCCAGATAGCATTCATGTCCAGGAAAGCCTGCTTTTTCTGCAACTTTTGACACGGTTTTTGGGTTGTCGCCCGATATGATTTTCAAATCCACACCTTGATCGCGCAAGTAGGCAAGCGTATCTGCTGCGCCCTGTCGCACGGGGTCATCCATAGTGATATAGGCAATTGGTGTTGTCTCGAGAAGTTCTGCTCCTGCATCAGGAATATCTGACATCAGTCCCAGCATAAGGACACGGTAACCATCTTGCTGGGCATGTACGACTTCTGGCAGCTCGCGACTGATGAGATGCTCAGGCGCACCCAACACGACCGTTCCATACTTTTGCAAGTCTGACGTGGCGAAACGCATTGCTCCCCACTTGCGCTGAGATGAAAAGGGAATGATCTGTGCTGCTTCGCACGGTTTCTGTAGTTGTCCCTGTTCTATCGACTGCTTATCATCTATGTAAGCGTCTCGTAAGGCCTGCATGGTCGAATTGTTGTCAGCACTATTGCGCAGATAAGCATGCAGCAAGCGATGAATGTCCTGGGTGGCTATATTTGAATGGTCATCTAGGACTGTCATGTCTGCGACTTGCATGCGACCTTCAGTAATGGTGCCTGTTTTATCTAGGCACAGAGTATCAAGATGTGCCATAGTTTCAATGGAATACATTTCTTGCACTAAGACTTTTCTGCGTCCCAGCTTGACAACGCCCGTGACCAAGGTAACAGCAATCAGCACAACCATGCCACGTGGAATCATGCCTAGGATGCCTGCTGTAGTTGCCAAGATTGCCACGCGCGGATCAATATAGGTTGTAAATAGTGCTACAAACAACAATACAATGCCCAGAGGAAGCGCAATCCAGCTAACGTATTTCATCACTACGCCCAAGGCACGCATCAATTCAGAATCTATGGGACGGTATTGCTTTGCCTCTATAGCGAGCTTTGTCGAGTAGTTGTCTGCCCCCACATGCTTGACACGTGCATAGCATTGACCGCTGGCAATAAAACTGCCTGAAAGTAATTCTGCGCCATGCTGCTTGACCAGCAGGTCAGACTCCCCCGTCAACAGAGCTTCATTTGCTTCTGCATAGCCATCTATAACGGTAGCATCAGCAGGAACTTGGTCGCCTGCAGAAAGCAGCAACATGTCATCAAGGACGATATCGCTGGGCAAAATGCGCTGTGTGTTGCCGTCACGAATCACCGTAATGGGATCAGTGTTCAGCAGGCTGAGGTTGTCCATAATGTGTCTGGCGCGAATCTCAACGATGATGCCTAGTGTGATGTTGAAGATGATCAAGAGGATAAACAGCGAGTTAATGTATGACCCAATGGCAAGAACTGCTGCAGCTATTATGAAATTGGTAACATTGAATAGAGTCAGCGTGTTGCTACGAATAATGTCCCAGTTTGACTTACTGGGATTAGCTACGAACGAATTGTCCAGACCATCTTGCTGTCTGGACTGCACTTCTGCGCAGGTTAACCCCTGCAAATTCGAATTTGTGGTAACGGTAGTCAAATGAAGAAAATTGTATCAGAGCCAAGTAATCGAGGCATGCACCAATCGTTTGGAGGAATTGAGGGGAATTACTCCAAGGCTTCCATTAAAATTGATGCAAGATACATCGAGAATAAGAAGGTGGGATATTATGTCTGCTATTGCCGAAAGAGCAACACAACTTTATACAGAAGAGGGGTTCTGCTGTTCTGAAGCCGTTTGGCTTGCATTTGCAGAACGTGATGACATTAGTCAAGCAGATAAGGATTTGGGCAATAAGCTTTCTTTTGCATTTTGCGGTGGAACGGGTGCGCAAAATCTTTGCGGAGCAGCAGCCGGTGGAGCATTGGTGCTAGGAAGTCATCTGGGGCGCATTCCTGGTGAGCCGCGTAATGAAGACTTGCCCAAATACACTAAGGCATTGATTGATGCATTTGAAGAACAGTATGGTCATACTACTTGTCGCGAACTTAAGCCCGATGTTGATCCAGCCGCTGCCAAACAAGTCTGCAAAGGATACGTGGTCTTTATCGCAGAGAAGCTAGAAGAATTGCTTGAAGATGGGATTACCAGCACGAACAGTGACTGCACGTGACAAGTCTAGCCGTCAGGCGTGCCCTGACATTAACTGCATGAACTACTTGGATGCTGTCAAAAGTATCTGGTGGAGGTTACCGGGATCGAACCGGTGACCTCTGGCTTGCAAAGCCAGCGCTCTCCCAGCTGAGCTAAACCCCCACGCGAAACAGCAGCGTATAGTATACCCTATACAGTATCTACGTCAAGTGAATGATCAGATTGCTCCTTCACTTTTTGAGTTAGTTTCTCTGCAAGCCTTTTGCCATGATAAAGGTCTAGTGGCAATACCATAGCATAGACAAATATCACCAGTACCACCACCAAAGCTACTTCGATAGGCTCGCTTAGATAAATCCAGTCCCAAAAAGCTGCTGCAAAGACCGCAATGGACGAAACTATAAGAAAGTGTATAAGATAACGCACTAGCATCTGTCTCTTGCTCAACTCTTCTCTCGAATAAAGTACCATCATTGTGAGCGTAGCAACAACTGACAGCACGAGCACTTCAAAGATGACTATCAGAAGAATCCCACTGTATCCAAAAAAACAATGCCGTGCTGGCACACATCGCAAGTATAGACCCCGTAAAAATGATGAAAAAAGCATGGAACATTCTTTTTGCCATCTCTTTAATATCCACAATTTGCTCCTAAATGCCCAGATTGTTCTTCAAATCATTTACATAGTTTCGCGAAATGATTACTCGCTCGCCATTGAGCAAACTGGCCTCTAGTCTGCCAGACAAGGCAGGGGCAAATGACTCTATCTTTTTACAGTTTACAATGATTGACTTTGAAATTCGCAAAAAGCTATGTGCTGCTAGTATTTCTTCTAATTCATAAAGTCTTTGCTTTGACTCGTATACGTCACTTTCGCAATACAGGAAGGTCTTGTTGTCTACCGATTCAATGTAGAAAACACTTGAGGGATCTATTCGATGAGTTCTGCCCTCAGCACTTGCAATTAGCATAACGTCATGCGACTTGAGCGTATTTAGCACTCGCAAAAGCTCGGGACTTAGGCTACGACACGTGACCACAATTGATTCGTTTTCACCTGGATGCAACTCTTTTATTATGATTTCCAAAATTGTCACCGCCCTTCGAAATGTAGAGACCACCAATCGCAAAGTTCTGCAATATGTTGGTCTGCCATGTTAAGTCTAACACGATAAATCAACACGTTAGGGACTGCATCAAAATGATGCAGTCCCGCATGTAGATATACAAAAGATTTACGCTCTGCATGCCCTTACTGCGGGTAAAGCGACAACTCTTCTATTCCTCTTCTCGCCTTACGAATCAAGAGTGAAATTGCAATGAGCACTACCGCGAAAACAGCAAGCGCTAGAGGGCTGTTCCCCATACCTAATCCCGTAAGTGGAGGAAGAATGCAGGCATTATTAAAGGCGGCACTGTTTCTACCCACTCCTATTAAGCGCAAATCAGTAGAAAGAGGAGTGTTTGGAGCTATATTTGGAGGTACCGTCACCACATTTCCATTAACAATAAGATCTACCGAGGCAATAAAGTCAGGTGCTGCCTGTTCTATGGCAACAAAACGTGTGCCCACCACAATCGGTCCATCAAAAATAAGCCTTTGTCCGTGAAGAAGGGTAACTGTTGTTGGACTACCACTTGTAAAGGTAATATTTGATCCCACTTGAGTACCTGCATGATTAAGTATTCGTCCCACATAAGTAGTACCTGACGGACAAAGAGCGGTAGCTATTAGCGTTACCTCAAAGTCAAAAGGAGTCGTTCTGTTGGCAAACTCCCCTATTACTGTCTTTGACACCGTAAGCGCTCCAGGGTGTTCAGGAGTTCCCGTAGTAGTACGTCTGTAGATGTTTGCAAAGGTAACATCATGCACCTTTAAGGGTGGAGTCTCAGGACTACCGTCGTCATTTAGTACGCGAAATATGTTAATTATGGCAACTTCTAAGCGCACATTTAGTCCTTCGCCTATTTCTGCAACGTATATTCTTAATTCATATTCTGCCTGAGAATAGGTAACAGAAGAAGGTGAAGTAGTGTTGGAAGAGTTTGGCATCTCTGTAACACGGTAGGAAAAAATACCTGCCTGCGGGAAGGAAATGTTCTCTAATATATTTGTCGTACCTATCGTTGTGGTGATGCCACCTGCAGTACTTGAAGGGCTGGTGGGAGTTATGTTCACAACTCTGTCAGGAATTGAAGGAAGCAGACCTGCCTGTGCAGGATTGTCATTAAATGCAATTGCCTCAAATTCAAAGGTAAAACTTATGGTTGGTATAGGAGTTCCCTCTGGCTTTCGAAGGCGCTTTTCCAGATCAAGCTCGACAGGATCAAAATCCATATCCATAAGCATGAGCGTGTGTGTGCCTCCGCCCACTGCAGCATCACTAAAAGAATGCACATGGTCTACTAGGGCTGGAGTTGTCCTATTGGTAGTACCACCAACCCCAAGCTGACCGCTCGTATTCAGACCCCAAGCCCATAGCTCGCCATCTGCATTGAAAGCCAAGGTATGATGCTGACCTCCATGGATAGAAACCCAATTTCCAGCCGTTCCGACCCTCGTAGGAACAAGAGTATTACCAGTTGCCGTACCTTGCCCAGTTACGCCAAATTGATTGGGTCCCCACGCATAAATGTGTCCGTCAACAGTTAAGGCTAGAGCAGCGTTCGATGTAACAGCAACAGATGCCCACTCTCTGTTTGGCGTCGTTATTCTTGTAGGAACAGCACGATTATAGGCCGTACCAGTACCGCCATTTCCAAGTCGCCCACCAGTAGCATTTCCCCAAGTATAGAGATGTCCCTCATCGGTTATAGCAGCTACGTGAGCAAATCCTGCTGAAGTAACACCTGGTGTTGCAATAGTTGCCCAGTTTACGTCTAATCCGGGTGCCACTTGAGTCAAAGTTAACCTGTTAGTTCCATCATTCAGACCCAAAGCACTGGGATTTTGATTCTGACCCCATGCCCATAATTCACCTTCTGTGTTTATGGCAAAGATTGCATTATTTCCAGCCGTTGCATACACCCAATTTGAATCGGATCCTACCTGAGTAGGAACACCAAGATCTGGCAGGTTAGGAGTTCCCGTAGCAGCATTACTGTGGGATCCCCAACGAAAAAGTTGTCCACCTGGACCAGGCCCTGCCGAGTTTAGGGCAATAACCATATTGTTTCTTGACGAAACGTGAACCCAATTACTTGCAGTTCCTATTCTTGTGGGCTCAGTCAAATTTGCTGTTCCACCTGTTGCCCCTTGTCCCATTTGATGCTGATTTCGTCGCTCACCCCAAGCAAAAAGTTCACCATCACTATTAATAGCATAGGATCCTCCAGCGGCAGTCGATACACTGACCCAGTTATTTAGCTCTCCTACTCTTCCAGGAAGAGAACGTTGAGTCTGTGTAGCAGCTGCACGACCAAGTCGACCTCTGTTATTATCTCCCCAAGAAAACATTGGCTGGCTGCCACCAGGAGCTGCTTGTGCAGTAAGTATGGCATCATCGACAAATAAAGACGTGACACTTGCTGCTACCATCACGAAAGATAGCACAAAGATCGTGCTTGCCCTAACAAAAAAATTCCGCATAGCTTTATCCATCCTAAGTAACATTCATCTTGAGTGCGTGCCTGCCCCCAACACAAGGACACGTGCACACATCTCTGGCTCAAAGCAATCGCTTTAAGTCATAAATAACCATATGATACTAAAAGAATATCTTCGATGGCGCAATACTAATTATGGCAAGTTGCAAATTTTGAGATATAAAATGTAATAATTAGAAGGTGTATTACTATCACGTAACACGATATTTACTCGTCAATGGGGCGAGATCTTTGCTGTTTTTTCAATGAGCGCTGACGCTTTGCTGCTAAACGCCTTTGATCTGCAGCCTTACTTGGCTGCGTCGCCACGCGGGAACGCGGAACATGGTTGGCCTCTTTAAGTCGCTTGCGTAGGCGCATTAGAGCTGCTCGCTTGTTCATGAGCTGACTGCGTTCTTGCCTTGAAACTACCACAATACCACTGGGCTCATGAATCAGACGTACCGCACTGTCAGCAGTATTTACACTTTGGCCACCTGGACCAGAGCCACGAAAAGTCTGTACACGACACTGGCGCAGCAACTCCTCATCATTATTTGGAATAGAATATTTCACAGTGTCATTGTAGCGCGTCTGTGACGCGTCCATGAAAAAAGGGGCAGCCCTTTTGGTCCGCCCCTTTTGTTTGTACATCTGCTAAACAGATTTTTGCTTAAGCTTTGCTTTTGCCTGTCTTGCGTAGTGCAAAGGCCGCTGAACTTGTTGCTGCCAGTAGCAACAGTGCAAGCAGCGTAACGTTGCTTGTGTCACCTAGTTGTCCTAGATTGCCACGGTCACGACCAGTACCAGCTGCTCCATCCTCATCGTCATCATCAGAAGTTGGCGGTGGGTCCGCTGGTTCTGAATCAGATGCTGTAACAAAGGCAAGTGGCCACCAGCTTTCCATCTCGCCACCATCTGCCGCCACAAAGTCATCTATCATTACGCTAAAGATAGCTCCCGGAACAAGAAGACCTTCTAGGCTCAGTGTAAGAACAGTATTTCCTTCACTCCAAACGCCATCTGCTGCCACATCAAACGCAAAACTTCCTAAAAGCTCTCCAGTTACTACATCGATCCAAGCCATGGTAACAGTGCCTGCTATCGCCGTATTCACTTCTCTGTCAAAGGTGATTATGAGATGTGGGGTATCTACAGGTATCTCTACAGCACCATCATCTCTAGGAAAGGTCTCAACTACCCTAAGTGGATCTGGCTGTCCAGTTTCAGTCCAGCGAGCAAAGAGTGTTGTACCTGCCTCAAATTCAGTTGCAGCTGTCACCTCTTCGCCACCTGTTGCTGCTGTCCACCAGCCTGCAAAAGTATGACCATCGTGTGTTGGAACAGTCCATGCTGTGCCAATTGAATCGCCCGTTAATCCCACAAAATCAGCTACCGCACTACCGCCCTGCGAATCAAAGGTGATAACCATCACACGAACGTCATCTTCACTTCCAGAAGCAGAATTTGCGGGAGAAAGAATCCGATAGCCGTCCTCAAGTCCAATGAAGGTGTTGTTGTCAAGTAAGTATCTTGCAGTTACATTGGTTTCACGGTTTTCATCAGCAAAAACTATATTGACAGCCTGACCGTCCCTAAAGGTATTACCCGTGATAACAGTATTAAACGAGCCTGTAGAATCGTTACCAAAATCCCAGATAACCATACTATTGCCATTGGGAACAGTATAGCTCTCTGCAAAAGTGTTACCAACTATCTGAGCATTGTTCACGTTAATAAGAAGCGAGGAGTTAAATGCTCCTGCAAAGGTATTGCCACTAATCATCGTGCCATCAGCGCCTGCATTAATGATAAGTGCGCGGTTTGCTCCAGCACCATTAATGGTATTCCCACTGATAACAAGTCCAGAAATATTGGCAGCCCAGCCAGTAGAAACTGCCGCATTGTCACCATATGCACCCGCAGCTACATTAATCGTGTTGTTCGATATTGTTACGCCACTTGATGAGTGCACTAAGATGTTTGGAGCCCAAACGCCTGCTGTTGCAGCGTTGTTAATGGTAAAGCCATTCAGGGTCACATTGTTCGCCTGAATAACTACCTGGCTTCCTGTTGATGGCAAATTAATGACAGTCCCATTGCCCTGCAATGCAACGCCATTATTAATCTGAAATCCGCCATTAATGGTAACTCCTGCTTCAAAGGTAATCGTGTCGCCAGAAGCAGCTGCATCAATAATCACCTGAATTTCAGCACCTGTGTATGTTCCTGCAATCACTGTGCTTAAAGGCGCAATCTCAATGTAGGCAGCCTCGGCTTCAGTGGCAGTTGTAACTGCTGGTGCCGTCTGAGCAGGTGCTTCGACTGCATCTGCTGCATCATCTACGACAGGATTGTCTGTCACATCAGCAACTTCATCTACTGCTGCATCATCAGCAACTTCCTCTACTGCTACTTCTTCTGGTGCGGCCTCATAAGCAACCTCTGTATAGACGTCTGCTGTGTCGACAGTGTCATCTGCATTAACTGCAAATGCCAGTGCTGAGGCAAGTGCCACCACAAGCATCGCAATCACCAAAAAGGTCGAGAGAGATCCTCTCATCCTCTTTCGTGCACGCGCTTGCTTTCTAATTTGCTTTCTTGTTCTCACGTGTGATCTCCCTTCATCTCTCCCTCGATAAATATTACAATTCTTATTACAATTCTTACGATTTGAAAACATTGTCAAAAACAGTGTCCCTCATCTTAGCATATCTGCTCTTCATGCAGTAAAGAAATTTAAGAGGTACATTTTAAGGGACACATTCGGAATTCCTGTTCTGGTGAAGCATTCTCTTCATCCACAATTTGCAGTTGTGGCATGTCCACAAAAAAGAGGCAGACCTTTTGGTCCGCCCCTTTTGCTTAATGCTTCACTTTACAACTAAAGCTTAAACCTTGCTTTTACCTGTCTTGCGCAACATAAACGCTGCTGAGCTTGTCGCTGTCAACAGCAATAGTGCAAGCAGCGTAACGTTGCTTGTGTCACCTAGTTGTCCCAGGTTGCCACGGTCACGATCAGTTGTACCAGGAGCACCCGCTGCTCCGTCCTCGCCGTCCTCACCATCTTCGCCATCCTCACCAGGATCTGGCTGTGGATCAGGATCTGGCTGCACAGCTGCAGTGGTAAAACTAAACTCAAATGGCTCAAGCATTTCTCCACCGTCAAGCGCTACAAAATCGTCAACCGTTACGGTAAAGGTAGTTCCTGGAGCAAGGGGATCCTCTAGAGGAATCGTAAGGACAGTATTATCTTCACTCCAAACGCCATCTGCGACATTAAATTCAATGCTTTGCTCTACACCATTTGCATCAGTCCACGTCATAACAACGCTGCCGCCAGCTTCTACATCTACTTCTCTGTCAAAAGTAATCACTAGATTTGGCAGATCAACAGGTACATTTGTAGCACCGTTTGCAGGACCTGTGCTCACAACTGGCAGTGGATCTGGTGCAGCAACTGTAATAACAGCAAAGGTCTGAACTACTTCGCCCGCACTGTCGCGCACAACAGAATCGGCAACAGGCGCTGCGTTAGTTGAATATCCCAGAACTCCATTTTCTGGAGTAGCGATAAAGGCATATTCACCCATCGTGATGCCACGTGTCCAACCCCAAAATGCACTGGACATCGCGTTTGGATTTGCAGTAGTTCCACTTTGAGCAGTTGCCGTTCCATTGTGGAAGTGAAGTTCATTGGCAAGCATTCCCACACTGTGATGTCCTAAGCGCGCACCAGGACCACCAACATCTCCTAGCGAATTGCCACTGGTAGCAGTCACAAGAGGATTACCTGGTGTCGGTGTACCAGCACTTCCAACAAAAATATTTCCTGCAACATTTATGCCGTAAGTCTGTGCAGAAGCATTTCCTGAAGTAGCATTCAACACGCCACTGTTAATGTAGAAGTTACCCCAATTGTTAATGCCTTCAGAATAACCAGCCCAGCCCAGATTATTGATAGCATTTCCAGCTGTCGCATTGATTGTTCCACCATTAATAGTCATTGCACCAGCAAAACTGAAATTGTGAATTCCGTAAACATTAATCCCGTTTCCTGCAGTAATGTTAAGCGTGCCTGATGTGCCAGAACCTGCTTCATTGGTTATCGTCAGTGCACCACGACCCACAACTGCAATGTTCGTGCCAGCATTAGGTGCATCGGCAGTAACAATCGAGTTAGTGCTTCCACTGGCCAAAACGATGGTTGTACCATCAGGCACTGTAACGCCCCACATATCACCAGGAGCAAAGGGGATATTGAAGTCAATGCCGTCAAGGGTCCACGTTAGCGTGGTAGCATCCCACTCCCAACCCTCTGCAGCATTCACCTCTGATGCTGCGGTAGTTAAGTCAAGTCGATCTGTTCGCACTGCGCCTGATGTTGCTTCAATCTCGATATAGGCAGCCTCTGCGTCAGCAGCAGTTTCAGCTACTGGTGCAGCAGTAGCATAGCCAGCAGTTGGCTCATCTGCAACATCTGCTGCAGGTTCATCCGCTACATCTGCTACGTTATCTGCTACAGGCTCGTCTGCGGCATCATCTGCAACTTCCTCTACGACTACTTCTTCTGGCGCAGCTTCATATGTCGTCCCAACATAGACATCTGCCACGTCATCTGCATTAACTGCAAATGCAAGCGCAGAGATAAGCGCCGTTGTAAGCATTGCAAGCATCAAAAAGGTTGAGAGTGATCCTCTCATCCTCTTTTGCGCACGCACCTTCTTTCTAATTTGTTTTCTCGTTCTCACTCAGGTCCTCCTTCTATGCTTGTGCACTACGACGCACATATTGCCAATATGACAATTTGTCAACAAAGTCCAGCACCTTTCATAATAGCATGCTAGTCGTCAAATTGATATACGAGCGCGATTAATTACTGAGGTCGCGCTTTGGATAGATGACAAACGCTGCAACCAGCATTGCAAACGCTACTCCTGTCATTATGGCAAGCGTTGCCCAAGGAATATGAGCTTGCGTAATGTTTGGAATCAGTCCAAATGGAGATAGATGCATGACCCATTTAGGGATTTGTGTAAACATTTGCCCAAAATAGCCTAGGAAGAAACTCACGCCCAGATATACCCAGGTAACTGCTGATGCAATGCGTGGTCTAATCGCAACAAGTAGTGCCGCAAGACCCATGAATAACCAGATTGCAGGCAGATAAATCATGATTCCCTTGAACATGAATGTTGCAGATAGCGGATTGGTCATCACGATTGCTGCTGCTGCCCACAGGCCAAAGGCACCGAGTGCTGGCATGATAACGCTGCTCGCAAAGGCAATGGCAATATAGCTACCCAGGAAACTGCGACGCGAGGTTGCTGCAGCAAGTACGAGTTCTGCACGCCCTTCCTCTTCTTCACGCCAAGCTTTTAAGATGACCATCACGGGGACTACCGCTAATATTCCTGCAAGTACGACCATAATGAGCGATGCAAAGGACTCAGTTACCGTATATCCGTAGTCATTTTTGAGCGCGTTTGCAAGAAACGGTGTTGTCTGCACAAAGGTGGCTATGTAGTTCATGATTGATCCGTAGCTCGCACCTAATGCGAGTGCCACATATGCCCAGCCAATCAGCGTGTTTCGTAGTAAGTTCAGCGCGAGACCAAAGTTCGAGCGCAACAATGGACCAGCATGTGGTGGTCCTGGACGTTGCGGAATTATACCTGCGCCCAAGTCACGGCGCGCATTCAAGACATAGGCAATGACAACCAGGACTACCGCTGTCAGCAACAGATACGGTAGCGGCCAGAAATTATCAGCACCAAAGGCTTCAACACGCAAGGATAGTCCCAGCGGAGAAGCATAGGAAAGATATTTTCCCCAGTCGTGGCTTGACTGCAATATGTCACCTGCTGCACGCAGCATATACATAACGCCCACAACAGCACTACTATATGCCAATGCGCCACGCGAAGTACTCGCAAGTTGCGAGCAAATGGCTGCTACTGCTGCAAATACCATGCCCACTGCTCCGCAGGCCGCACCGTAGAGGAATGCGCCCTTTGAATCAATGCTGGCAAGGTTTATGGCAAGCAGGCCTCCCCAGTTGACTAGCACGACAAGAATATTAAGTGCGAAAGCACCTATCAGAGCAGCGTTGACAGGTGCAAGTCTGCCCACAGGAAGTGAACGAATAACCTCTGAACGTTCCTGTTCTTCGTCTGCGCGGGTATAGCGCACGACAAAAAAGATGTTCATAAAGGCAACCGCTGTCGCTGTCATTAGCAACATCATGCCTGCCATCAAGCTGCCATAGGTATAGTTTGTAGCTTCAAATACTGGCCCTACCATAGCAACCATTGCAGGATTTTCCAGCATGGGCACCATCGCCTGCAAGCTGCCATCTGATCCATAGGTGTCATACATTGCCAGCGGTACAGCTGAAGCAAAAACCAGCAGACCCAGCATCCAAGCCAGACTAATAATGCGATCGCGTCGCCCGTAGAATCTGGCTAGGCGCAGCGAGCCTTTATTATTGTCACGAAAATTAGTTAATGGATTCGGCATAACGTTTCGCCTCTGCTTCCATCTCTGCTATTGCAGCCTCTGTTTCTGCACCTGCTTCGACTAGCGCACCCTTGCGAATAACTGCCACACGATCTGCCAGATCACGTACCTCTGACATAATGTGACTGGACAGCAGAAGGGTTTTACCCTGACCTTTTTTCTCAAGGACGCAGTCTTCGAAAATCTGAGCCATGATGGGGTCAAGTCCACTAGTTGGTTCGTCCAGCAGATACAGTTCAACGTCACTTGCAAAAGCAGCAATCAATGCCACTTTTTGACGATTTCCTTTAGAGTATGTCCTGCAGCGCTTTGTCGGGTCCAGTTCAAATTTATGAATCAGTTCATCGCGACGTTTACGCATATCAGCAGTGGCCGCCTTACCGCCACGCAAGCTGACAAACAGATCAATAACCTCGCCACCCGTAAGATTTGGCCACAGATTTACATCACCTGGCACATAGGCAAGACGCTTGTGGATGGCAACGGGGTCTTCCCAGGCATTCATGCCAAAAACCTTTGCACTGCCACTAGTCGCACGCAGGATGCCCAACAGAATGCGAATAGTGGTCGACTTACCTGCACCATTGTTGCCAATAAAGCCAAAGACTTCGCCTGGAGTGACGTTAAAGGTAATGCCAGTCAATGCCTCAACTTTGCCAAAATGTTTAACTAGATTTTCAACTTCAATGATGGGATTGTCAGAAGTGATAGGAGTACTAGAATCCATGGCATTTCCTTTCGCCGCAACCTTGTCTATACAGCCTTTCAGCGCAAGTGCACAATGGCACTGGCATACCTAAGGTATAGCTGTAGTATATGCCCTATATCTTACACCAATGACACGCAACAGAGACGTAACGGTTGCGTGATAGAATGACCACATGCAACGGGCAAGACAACAACTGAGCGGACAGATATGAGTAAGCGCAAGACCAGTGCTGGACAGCGAGCGCATGCAGCATTAGAACGGGAATTAGGCTTTGCCTTTCCTGCTGCAGTTAGCCGGATTGGACCCGTTGCGCAGGCACGAGCTGCTGAGGTTGCTGCGCGATTGGCGGCCGCCTACCCCTTTGATGATACAAAGAATGTTGCGGAACAGCGTGAGCAATTTCTAAACTTTACTAATCCCTATGAATGTGTGGTCGCCGTTGCCCTGTCAGCACAGACCACTGATGAAAATGTGAATCGTGTACTACCCGATCTGTTTGGGCGCTGGCCAGACTCTGCCACATTGGCACAGGCTACGCAAGACGAATTGGAAGAGTGCGTCCATTCCCTGGGATTTTATCGCCAGAAGGCACGTAACTTGCGAGGCATGGCACGTATTGTAGTCAATGACTACGGTGGTGAGATTCCAGCGACAATGGCAGACTTGTTGCGCTTGCCAGGAGTGGCGCGCAAGACAGCAAATATCGTTTTAAGCGAGAGCTTCGGTGTGGTTCAAGGCATTGCGATTGATACGCATGTCTATCGTATTACAACTAGGCTAGGTTTGACGCGGGCAAAGACACCTGCTGCCGCAGAGGGTGATTTGTGCAAGGCGTTTGCCTACCGCGACTGGTATGGGATTAACCACAACATGGTAGCCTTTGGGCGTGCAGTATGCGATGCACGACGACCGTTGTGCGAGCAGTGTGTGCTAGCTGATTTGTGTCCAAGCGCGGGAAAGACCATGTAGCACAGACGTACTTTGTATTTGTGCACAGTGAAGGAGGAGACACTAGGAAGTGTTAGGAAGTGTCGCTTTGCTTTGTTGAACTTGAGATAAGCATACCTAGGATAATCACAACTCCACCAACAAAGGCAGAAAGTGCGATTCCTTCACCCAGCCAAAGGAGCGCAAGTACCGTGGCTATGAAGGGCACCAAATAGAGGAACATTGTCACATGGGCAGTATTTTTTGCCTTTGAAAGCGCATACGACCACGACAGATAGGCAATGGCAGCAGGAAAGATCCCTAAATACACAGGGATGATATTGATTGCCAGTGGCACATTTGGCATTTCTCTGATTAAATCTGGCAAAAATATGAGCGTAAATACTGTTCCAAAAAGCACTGAATAAGCTGCCGCCTCAAAGGGAGTATACTTTTTTGTAAGCTGACGCTGCGTGATTGTGTAGAGACTTATGGAAATGCTTGCTCCTACTAGCAAGAGGACACCGACATTCATGACAAAGCCGCTCATTTGGCTTGCGGTTACGACTATCAGACCGCAAAAACTGATGGCAATTCCAGCCCAAGAAAGCAGCTTGACCCTTTCTTTCAGAATCGCAATTGAAAATAGTGTGGCAAACACAGGAGCAGATGCGACGAGGAAGCTGCTGACGCCAGATGGAACGGTATTGACACCAGTAATGAACAGCCATGAGTAGAGGAATATGCCCAGAAAGCCTGAAAGTACAAATAAGGGGATGTCTTTTTTATCGGGCAGTTTTGTTTTTTTGATAGCAATAACAGCGATTATCGTCAGCGAAGCTATAAGGAATCGAAGTGTCATGATTGACATGGGCGAATAGTAGTCAAGCAGGTACTTGGTGGCGGGAAACGCTGATGCCCACAAAAATACCGTGATTAGTGCTGCAGCTGCTGATTTTTTTACATATTGGTCCGTTTTCATGATTTAACTACTATATATCTTTGACATATCTTTGGGGAGTGCAGATGTTAGAATGATGGTTGAAATTGCAGCGGCAAAAGTATCTAGTAATCTATCTGACAATTGAAAAGTCACATCTTTCACCATCAATTGGCAGCACGTAAGGAGAAGCTGTATGCCAGAAACATACAAAGATCTATTTAATGCTGACAGTTTGCGCAAATTTGGTGCAGACTTTCAGTCGGTGCGTTCGGAATTTCCTGTTGAGCAATTTGTGGCAACCGTCATGGACGAAGAATGGGATGATCTTGAACTGAAGGGACGTTGGCAACACGTCACTACTGTTCTGAGAGCTTATTTGCCACCAGATTATGCGGAAGCTCTTGCCGTTCTGGATCAGGTTGTTGCGAATTATTCTGGCTGGGATGGCGTGTATGGCATGGTCTTTCCCTACTTTGTAGAGGCTTATGGTCAGGACAAGGCCAATTGGGATCTGTCCATGGCTGCAATGGAGAACTACACCCAATATGCATCAGCCGAATTTGCAGTGCGACCCTTTATTATTGCTGATGAGGATCGCATGATGGCACAGATGCATACGTGGACGCAGCACGAAAACGAACATGTTCGCAGATTGGCAAGTGAAGGATGTCGTCCTGCTCTGCCCTGGGGGCAAGCCTTGAAATCGTTCAAGACCGATCCTGCGCCTGTGCTGCCAATCTTAGAAGCATTGAAGGCGGATCCGTCGGCATATGTACGCAAGAGTGTCGCCAATAATCTGAATGACATTTCAAAGACACATCCTGAACTGGTTGTGCAGTTGGCTCGTGATTGGCAGGGAGAGTCTGACCATACTGACTGGATAGTAAAGCATGCCTGTCGCACCCTACTTAAGCGAAGCAACCGCGAAGCACTCGCACTGTTTGGATTTGGCGATAGTGAATCTGTTAATGCGAGTCATTTTGTATTGGACGCACCTCGCGTAGCGCCTGCTATAAGTATAGGCGATGACCTCGAGTTTTCATTTGTGGTTCAGGCTGACAGCGACACAAAAGTCAGGCTGGAATACGGGATTGATTTTGTAAAGGCAAACGGAAAGCGCAACCGCAAAGTTTTCCAAATATCGGAATCTGCGATGACAGCAGGTGAACAAAGGTCATATACACGGAAACACTCATTTGCAGATTTAAGCACACGAAAGCACTATTCTGGGCCACACTCCCTCACCCTAATTATCAACGGAGTTGAACGTGGAACCCTGGATTTCGAACTGATTGACTAAGCGAGCCGAGAAGGAGCGTCATGGACAACCACAATAACACTGTCACTGACAACGAAGAGAGCCCGTCACAAAATCAGCATACAGGAATGAACGACCTCATAAAGAGTTTTATAGTGAGTGTTCTGACAAACGTAGTTGCTATATCTTTTCTTTGCTTTGCACTTGAATCATATGTTACATTTTGGCTTGCTATTTACTTCATTATAATCCCACTGGTTATTACAACTTTTGCTCTCTACTTTAAGGGTGCAAGACATGTAGAAAAAGCTACTAGTAGGAAGTACCTCCTATTAGGGCGTGCTGGGATTGCACTGTCCCTGCTTGCTGTCCCCTTTTGGACACTTCTAGCTGTGTTTACTGGCATGCTGTAATCCATGGCACTCTGCATCTGCTTTATGCGTTTCTTAGGCAAACGGGCAGGTGATTTTTGTGCCTGTTGTGCCCTCTAGTGCTTCAGATGCTTTTTCCAGTGAGGTGATAATGGCACTGCGACCCTTTTTTGCTTCGGCAAATCCTATGGCAGCTTCTACTTTTGGCAGCATTGAACCTGGCGCAAATTGATTGTCGGCGATGTGTTTGCGTGCTTCATCTGCAGTCATTTCACGCAGGTTAACCTGATCGGGCGTACCAAAGTTAATGGCTACCTGGTCAACGGAAGTCAGTATGATGAAGTAGTCAGCATCGATGAGTTCTGCCAGCTTGCCTGCAGCAAAGTCTTTATCGACGACCGCATCAACACCCACATAGCGATGACCACGCTTGACGATGGGTATTCCACCACCACCCCCTGCAATGATAACTTCACGCGCATAGAAAAGCGTCTTTAGGGAAATGGTTTCGTAAATGCCAATAGGCTTAGGGGACGCCACCACTCTGCGCCAACCGCGTCCTGAATCTTCGACGTAAGTGTCACCTGTTTCCTTCATCAATTCCTTTGCATGGGCTTCGGTGTAATAAGAACCAATTGGCTTGGTGGGATTTTGGAATGCCGGATCATCTTCGTCCACAATTGTTTGTGTCAGCATGGTGATGACGGGGATACCTTGCACATCGTGACGCTCAATTTCAGCGTCGATTTCATTTTGTAAGTGATAACCAATGTAGCCTTGACTCATCGCCGTGCATTCTGCCAACGGCATACGCGGCGTAATGCCCGCATCTGCACCTGTTTCGAACGCGAGATTAATCATGCCAACCTGAGGACCATTGCCATGACAAATAATCAGATTGTGTCCTGCAAGGATAAGAGGAACCAGGACTTCCGCGGTGTGCTGTACGCACTCTATCTGCTCACTGGGGGTATTGCCCAACGCATTTCCACCCAAAGCCACAACAATTCGGCTCATAAGAAGCTCCTTCCGCAGTCCTATACAGAGTGACTAATTATAGCCCATAGCTGCATAGATGACAGACTGGGATCAGAGTCGCGAATCTGTCGTATCCAGTATCTTAAGTCACAGAATGCCATGTATACATGATGATATATTCGTACAAAAATGTGGCAAGTGGATGCCTGTGCGCAAGAAGTAGATTGGCTTGCTCAGACGACAGAGTGCGTCCAGCTAAAGTCTTGACTCGCTAAGGGGAAATTGATACATTTTACAGAGTTCAGATATTACCCATTTAAGGAGTTTGTCATCAAAAAAGCATGTCTTATCATCATTTTGTCAGCTCTTCTTCTCTCTTTCGCCCTTGTGTTATCTTCCTGCTCACAGGCAGCGACACCAGGATATTGGTTTGCTGGAGACGTCCACCTTCACACCACTCATACAGATGGTCAGCACACCGTAGATGAGATGGCTCAGGCAGCAATCGACGCAGGACTTGACTTCATCATTGTTACCGACCATGACACCCTTCGTCCCCTTGAGGACATAAATAGCGCCAACATGACTTATGATGATTTTCTCGTTATGTTGGGTGTAGAAATCACTCAAGACTGGGGTCACTTTGTTGCATATAACGTTAGCTACCTTCCCTATGAAATCAACGAAAAAATGCGTGAGTCTCCCTGGGAGGCTCAAGAGGCCATCGACGGATTGTTGGAGCATAATCCCGATGCGCTTATCTTTCTCGCACATCCGCTCTTTCCTAACTTTCCTTGGGATTACCCAGACACGGAAGGTTTTCATGGTATTGAAACTTGGAACAGTTACGACAACCGTTCTTACGATCATCCTGACAGTGTAAGCGCCTTCGCATGGTGGGATGAATTGAACAACGACGGTCGCCGTATTCTCAGCACGGCAGTATCCGATGCTCACCGCCGTGACTATATAGGCTCAACCAGAATCCACGTTTATGCACCCTCTCTAGAAGAAGACAGCATTATAGCTGCCATCCGCAACGGAACCTATTACGGTACGAACGGTCCCGAACTTACTTTCTCTGCTGGCAATACCATGATGGGTGGCAGCCACAGAGTCGGCAGAGGCACAAATTCAGTTTCCCTAACTGTTGGAGGTTCTTACACAAGCAATATCACACAGGCCAACTTAATCGTAAATGGTGACATCGAGCATACGTGGTTCCCAAATGAAGCTGAGTTTTCCGATACTCATACAATTGAAGTATCTCGCGGTGATTTTGCCAGGCTCGAGATCTTTGCTGATGGCAATCACTTCGCCTTTTCCAACCCAATTTGGTTTGATTGATGGTTGCATGCCTTAATGAAGTACCATACATGTATGGTACTGTGTTCACGCAACACAGCGGCAGAGTACGTCCATTACTGGTCAGTCTCTAAGCGTGTCACGTTATCCCCGCAACATCTTGGCTGGCTATGCAGGGGTGGGAAGTAAATCTTTGATGTAATTTTCTCTTGTGGAATAGATTCTCATTATTCTTACCTCAGAGTACACCAGTTCATACACAGCTAGATATCGTCCATCCCATACGATAAAGCCCAAGTAAGGAGTCTTGAAGTCATATTTTTCGCCCATTGGAAAGCCCAGTTCGGGCTGGTCTGCCAGATAGGTAATGTCAGACAAGATAGTTGCGATGTATTTCTTGGTCAGTGCTCTCTCAATTTCACCTGCATAGAAAAAGTCTCGAATCCGCCCTAGGTCACGAACTGCTGGTTCAGAATAAATGACCTTTGCGGCTTTCATTATGTGATGTCTGTCCTTTCCGCATCTGCGTCCTCTGCGGGCAGCCCTAGTCTGCATAGCACTTCATCTTGTGTATGCCATTTTCCGCCTGCAGCCATTTCTTCATCAACCGATCTCATGTCCGAGAGAAAACGCAACATAGACGTAGTGTGCTGCCAGGTCTCAATGTCGACCACAGCATATTTTGAGTGCCCGTTTTTCGTCAGCACAACCTCATTGCCACGGTCTACTTCAGACAGCACCGCATTGTAGTTCGTCAGCGACGAAACAGGAATAGAAACAACCATGACAACCTCCTGCGTATCCGTTTACCATAGTAAGAGTATATCCAGCCCAAGCCAACACCGCAAGAAACTTTAGAGCAATTCTTCGAAATAGCCTCCTATTGCTACGCATATAACCAACAAGCAAAGTTGTGGCTACAGAACAGTTACGAACGCATCCTAAAGGCTCAGAGGGGTAGTATGGATACAGGTGAAAGATTGTGCATTATAGAACCGCACAGTGAAGTAAGGAACACACCATGGCACAAGCTGTCCAAAATAACGTCGCAAAAAAGAGTCTGACCATGATGGGCTTTTACGCCCTAACAGTTGCCATGACTATGGACTTGCACATCTATCCTGCATTTGCCCAGTCAGGCCTCAGCTTGATCTTCTTCCTTATCGTTGGAGGCCTGCTGTGGTTTATCCCTACCGCACTGGTAGCCGCAGAAATGGCAACCATTGAAGGCTGGGAAGCAGGTGGCATCTATGTCTGGGTGAAAAACACTCTGGGCGAGCGGCTGGGCTTTGCGGCAGTATTCTTCCAGTGGCTACAGGTCACCGTTGGCTTTATTGCTATGTTGTACTTTATCCTGGGAGCACTGGGTAGTGTGACTGGACTTACTGCCCTCAGTAGCAGTCCTGTCACAAAGACCATCGCAGCAGTTGTCCTGTTTTGGATTATAACGATAATGCAATTTCGTGGCACGCGTGTCGCAGAGCGCATGGGTGATATTGGTGGTGTCGTGGGCATCATCATCCCGACTATTGTCCTTGTTGTGCTTGCTGCCCTGTTCCTAGCAACTGGAGGAACCTCTGCTGCTGCTTTAACTACTTCTGCCCTTCTCCCCAACTTTGGACAGATTACAACACTTGTTGTGTTTGTATCTTTTATGTTGTCGTACATGGGAGTCGAAAGCTCTGCCACCTATGCAAATGATCTGCAAAATCCTGGACGTAACTATCCTCTCGCAATGTTTTTGATGGCGATTACTGCCATTGTGCTTAACGCGATTGGCGGTATGTCAGTGGCACTGGTTATTCCAACAGATAAGATTATGCTCAACACGGGAATTATCGACGCGCTGAACGCCCTCTTCACCCACATCAGTACGCACGCAGCCTTTGCAGCCAACATAATCGCCCTCATGATTGCCTTTGGAGTGATCTCGCAGATCGCGGGCTGGATTACGGGACCTGCGCGCGGAATCTATATGGCTGCCCAACAGGGCTTGCTGCCTCCCATCTTTAGGAAAGTTAACCAGCACGACGTACCCATTGTCCTGATAATTGCACAGGGCATTATTGTCACCATTTGGGCACTAATCCTGACGATAGGTGGTGGCGGAAATAACCTGTCCTTCCTGATCGCCATTGCGCTAACGGTCTGTATTTACGTAGTTGCTTATGTGCTGATGTTTGCTGGCTACTTCAAGCTGATATTCACACAAAAGGATCTGAAGCGAAAATACCAGATTCCTGGCGGAATTGTCGGCAAGACCATCATTGCCGGCACAGGACTAATCGTGACCATATTTGCCTTTGGCATATCATTTGTACCACCTAGTAGCCTACAGTCAGGACAGTCAACTACGTACCTGGCTATCCTAGGCGGCTGCTTCATCGCAGCCTTCATGCTACCTTTCTTGATTTATGCTCGTCACGATAAAAGCAAGCACAAAACGATTGTCCTGCCTTCAGTTCTCAGGCCTCACGAACTAGACAGCCATCGCTTCTCCCTGCTTCGCTTTCGCGCAAAGTATCATATCCGTCCTGCTCCTGAGGATTACCTACCCTTTTCAAAGCAGCGGAAATTAGTACGCAAGCACCACGGGAAAGCTACCGCTGCACAAACATCTGCAAAGCAGAGCGTGACTACCCAACCCCAGCAATCTGAGCAGGTAATAGAGCCTGACCAGATTGAGTATTCTGACTAGACTTGTCTACACAAGATACGTCTTTGGCAGAGCGCGTCTGGTGCTTTAGGTGTGGACACACTCTGCCATTTAAGTATCGGCAGCTTACTTCTCCTCAGCAGGGCAACACGTTTCTTTAACGGGACAGCAGACCTCTGTGACCCACTTGTCGGGATTAGATTCTGTGTCTGGACTGACGTGTAGAATGTTAATCATTGGACCGGCATATTCGCAGCAATTGGCAGCCACCCACTTTGCTACAGCGCCATGAGCAGCGTAGCTTTGATCGTAACTTCCTTTGTATACAGCAGAAGCAGCTTGAATCGGTTCGACTGTCTTGAATATCACGTCGCCAATATTTTTGTAGGTGCCCTGTTCTCCTGCCACAGAGATTTGGATCTCTACATCAATGTCACTTTCTTTGTAGCTTTCATCATGGTAAACAGCCAAGGGTAGACTGGGATCAGAAAGTTGGATATCCTCTCCCAGTATTTCCATCAATTCTTCCCACAGGGCACCTTCATCTTCGTAGTTTGCAACTACGCGCCTGAGGCTTGCCACATGGCGTTTGGGGATTGTTTTTAGAGTTACGTCGTACTGCATGTTGTCTTCACCTCTTAATGAGTTCATGGTTGTTTCGATTAGCGTGATTTGGGCGCGGGCTTGCTGTTCCTGTTCTTTGACTTCCTCCAGTTTAACTGCGAGAAGGGTTCGGAGGGCATCTGCATCATGGTATTGGCGCAAGATTTCTGCAATCGAAGCTAGGTTGAAGCCCATATCTCTAAGCATCACGATTCGGTGCGCTATTGCCAGCTGATCAGTCGAATAATAGCGATAGCCCGAAGAGCTGTCTACCGTCTGCGGCTTAAGCAGGCCTATATCATCATAGTGGCGCAGCATTCGAATACTAATCTGCGATAGTTTCGAAAAATTCCCAATCCTAATCATGCTAATCCTTTTCTAGTTCTGTATACGATAGTGCGAGCTCAACAACCAGTGTGAAGTATCTCATTGTGTGAGAGTCAAGGACAATTTTGAAATTTGTTTTTAGCGGCGTAGAATGACCATTATTCTTAAAGCTTTTTGTCTCTAAGCAATCAGGCATTGGTATCATGGTTACCAATAAGGAATCAGCAACCTGCGGTAAAGGAGTCATCATGAAAGCATTCAGGGAACTCTCTACAGTGGAAATGCAAGAGCAACTCACGGTGTTGATGGCAGAATATGAACAGTTTGTGGCAAAAGGACTCAAGCTGAATATGTCGCGCGGCAAACCTTCGCCACAACAACTTGACCTCTCGATGCCGCTACTTGACACGGTAACTTCTGAGACCACCGCTGAAACTCTCAAAGAAGGCACAGCTGATGACCTGCGCAATTACGGCGGACTAGTCGGTCTACCTGAAGCGCGCAAGCTCATGGCAGGCATCATGGACGTTGATGCAGAAGACACCATTGTTTGCGGCAATGCCAGCCTGAATGTCATGTACGATATGATTTCTCAAGCATTCTCGCATGGAATTGCTGGACAGACTGCATGGGCAAAACTCACAGAGCCCGTAAAGTTCCTTTGTCCCGTTCCTGGTTATGACCGCCATTTTGCCCTAACAGAGCGTTTTGGCATCGAGATGATTCCCGTACCGCTTGCCGCAGATGGTCCCGACATGGACATGGTTGAACGCCATGTGAACACAGACTCGTCTATAAAGGGTATCTGGTGTGTGCCAAAGTATTCCAACCCAACGGGCACGACATATTCCGACGCCACCGTTAGGCGATTTGCTGCCCTATCTCCCGCCGCAAAGGACTTCCGCATCTACTGGGATAACGCCTATGCCGTGCATGATTTTGACCAACCTGGAGAAGCCCTCCTTAGCCTAAAGGCTGCCTGCGCGCAAGCTGGCACCGAGAACCTATGGTATATGTTTGCCTCAACCTCAAAGATAACCTTTGCGGGTGCAGGCATATCAGCACTTGCTGCATCGCCTGATAACCTTGCAGAAATTCGCGGTCGTCTGTCATTTCAGACCATCGGACCTGACAAGCTCAATCAGCTGCGCCACGTACTATTCCTGAACGGTATGGGCGGAGTGCGTGCGCACATGCAAAAGCATGCAAGCATCGTGGCTCCCAAGTTTGAAACAGTGTTGCGTGCGTTAGACGACGGTCTTACAGGACTAGACATTGGTGAATGGACACGACCAAAAGGTGGCTACTTCATCTCGTTTATCGGTCTACCCAATACCGCAAAACGCGTGGTGGATTTGGCAAAAGACGCAGGCATGATGCTAACAGATGCAGGAGCTACCTACCCTTATGGCAATGACCCGCAAGACTCCAACATCAGACTCGCACCAACCTACCCCTTAGTCGAAGAACTGGAAGATGCGAGCAAACTCTTTGTGCTCTGTGTAAAGATTGCATCACTAGAGATACTCCTAGCGTAGAACGTGACAGAGACATACAATCTGAAGCATTCTTTAGTCCCAATCTTGTGATTCCCACTCTTGTAGTTCACGATGATATTCATCTAGCGCACTACTCAACCAGTCAAGATCAGACTGCGTAGACATTATGTCTAGGACTTCTGGTGGCGCATTTACAGATGGGCAATCAACAAGGATTTGATCTGTATATAGAAACCAATCTATGGTTGCGTCATCTGAATCCGAAAAGCCATTTTGGCTTTTCCAGTACTCATAATCAGGCCAGTCAAAGATAATCTGATCATAGTTTTCTTGTGCGTAATCCCACCAAATTTCAAGTGCCTCAATAGTGTCAGAATAAAATGTGGCAAGCCTTGAAGCAAATTCTGGCGGGAATCGCTCTAATGTGTCTAAAGAGAAGATGTCGGTCGAATCAAGAACAGTATTCCACTCGTCTACGATTACAAACAAATTTACAACAGTAGATTCCTCAGGATCAGCTGCTCGAATAATACTCTCTCCGTAATCGCGATGAAATAACCTTGCAGTATCTACGACCTCACGCACTTCGGCAATGTCGTCACTTGAGAAAGTAGGACGCTCCAAGGCAGGAGCTTGGTCGATATCCTGCGAGCAGCCTGATAGCATACTCGCAGAAACAAGAATGCCTACCATAGCTAACAGTGGCAGGCAGAGCGGGTTGAATTTCTGCAATTTGCTGGAATTAGTCATCTAAATTTCCTCTCTAAAAGTAACCTAACAGGCCTTTTTCGGTAAAGGCTGTTGGAAGCACAGTCGAATGTTTTAGGGAATTGAACCGGTCAAAATTTTTGACCACCTCACTTTTCTCTTCTGAATTTAAGTATAAAATGTAGCCAAGCGGAAACTTTTCTGGGTTATTTTTGACTGCCTGATTGACCTCTTTCGTTCTGACACTGTAAAGTTCTGCCACATCCCTATCAATGATGACTTCGCTGTTCCCAATCGCAATAATCCGCTTTTCCACGTCGGCAAATAGTGCTAAGCTGCTGCTATCATCATCCATAAGTCTGGCCTTCTAGTCGCTATTTCGTCCTATTCATAGATATTAACTATAGTGCTTGCAAGCTTCAATTGCAGCACTTTTGATAGGAGTAAAATTGTCAATTGTTTCAATTGCTTGTTCCTGTCTGCAGGGAACAAAAAGTGCAACCCACACGTCCCCCTGACATTAGGGAGTACATCCACGCTAGACAACCCCGGATTTGAAAGTGTTGAATATGCAGCGCTTGATTGGGTCGAGTAGTTTAACAACAAAAGATTACTGGAAAGCATTGGAGATACTCTGCCAATAGAATATGAAGAAATGTATTATAGTAAGCAAGAGGTCGACGTGCTAGCAGCATGAAGACTCAAGAAACGAGTCTCCGACATACTCGGGGCGATTCATTCGTTTGTGTTGCGTGGTAGTTTTGGAACTAGAAAAAACGACACAACTCTAAAACCAGTTGAAATCAAGAAAGGCAATTCAGCTAGTTTTGGAACTAGAAAAAACGACACAACTCTAAAACCGTGTGAGATATGTCACCATCTCGCAGAAGTTTTGGAACTAGAAAAAACGACACAACTCTAAAACGTGATCCTAGTTCGTATGGCTGTAACTATAGTTTTGGAACTAGAAAAAACGACACAACTCTAAAACCGCGGCAAGTTCTGTATCTGCAAAAGCCTAGTTTTGGAACTAGAAAAAACGACACAACTCTAAAACACGACAAGCAAATTCATGTTGAGCCTAATGGTTTTGGAACTAGAAAAAACGACACAACTCTAAAACACATTGCACTTCATGTACACTCTTCGCTTTGTTTTGGAACTAGAAAAAACGACACAACTCTAAAACACTATCTCCAAGTAAAGTTACAGAGAAATGGTTTTGGAACTAGAAAAAACGACACAACTCTAAAACAGATACTGCACTTATAAATCCACCCCACTGTTTTGGAACTAGAAAAAACGACACAACTCTAAAACAATAAAATGCTTGACAACAACAAGAAAATAGTTTTGGAACTAGAAAAAACGACACAACTCTAAAACCAGCAGTACAGTACAATCGTCAGCTTACGCGTTTTGGAACTAGAAAAAACGACACAACTCTAAAACAGTGCCCTTTTCGCTTTGTCTTCAGCGCTTGTTTTGGAACTAGAAAAAACGACACAACTCTAAAACCTCGATCTGTGCTTCACAGTGCATGCAAGAGTTTTGGAACTAGAAAAAACGACACAACTCTAAAACGCATGGAAAGATGTTTATGAGCAGCTGAACGTTTTGGAACTAGAAAAAACGACACAACTCTAAAACAATGTGGGAGTGCCTACAGGATATGCGGACGTTTTGGAACTAGAAAAAACGACACAACTCTAAAACCACTCTTTGTCGCTGTTGCGCTAGCAGCAGGTTTTGGAACTAGAAAAAACGACACAACTCTAAAACCATGCGCGCACATCAGCGGCATTTGTGAGGGTTTTGGAACTAGAAAAAACGACACAACTCTAAAACGCAATGAATACCACACTCGATGTTCAGAGTGTTTTGGAACTAGAAAAAACGACACAACTCTAAAACGCTTGCCGCCGTAGGTGTCTATGCGCGCAAGTTTTGGAACTAGAAAAAACGACACAACTCTAAAACGGGCTGCCTTTAACGAAGTGGGCAATCACCGTTTTGGAACTAGAAAAAACGACACAACTCTAAAACGATAATCCACTTGACCAAAGAGAATTAGATGTTTTGGAACTAGAAAAAACGACACAACTCTAAAACCATGTTTTGCACTGTCACTATACCGTCACTGTTTTGGAACTAGAAAAAACGACACAACTCTAAAACCCTCACTGACGCGCAATTTGTCTGCAACTTGTTTTGGAACTAGAAAAAACGACACAACTCTAAAACCATGCTTTACATGTGTTACATACTGTGCTAGTTTTGGAACTAGAAAAAACGACACAACTCTAAAACTGAGCATTGTAATGAGCCAATTCACAAAACGTTTTGGAACTAGAAAAAACGACACAACTCTAAAACTATCTGCTGGCGGAATGAATATCACCGTTTGTTTTGGAACTAGAAAAAACGACACAACTCTAAAACCAAATATCTGGGCATGGTGTGTATAATGGTGTTTTGGAACTAGAAAAAACGACACAACTCTAAAACTGTGCACAGCCTCATCAATTACCAGCAAGTGTTTTGGAACTAGAAAAAACGACACAACTCTAAAACGGTGCTTCAGACACGTCATCATCTGCAACAGTTTTGGAACTAGAAAAAACGACACAACTCTAAAACGAATCCTATCTGATAGACTTTCGACTGGAAGTTTTGGAACTAGAAAAAACGACACAACTCTAAAACGCCGTACAGATCGGGAACTGCAACCTGATCGTTTTGGAACTAGAAAAAACGACACAACTCTAAAACCTACAATTTAGCCTGTTTGGGGGTGTTGACGTTTTGGAACTAGAAAAAACGACACAACTCTAAAACGCTCAACTGTTAGGTCTTCGCCTACATAACGTTTTGGAACTAGAAAAAACGACACAACTCTAAAACAGCAGACCGCGAGGCACGTCAGGGCGCGCAGTTTTGGAACTAGAAAAAACGACACAACTCTAAAACCACCACAACAATTCTGGAGCTCGCAGCGTAGTTTTGGAACTAGAAAAAACGACACAACTCTAAAACGGGATTTTAGTAAGGCTAACGACTTAAAAGGTTTTGGAACTAGAAAAAACGACACAACTCTAAAACTATGACTCATGCGAGCTCTGCGTTCTCTGCGTTTTGGAACTAGAAAAAACGACACAACTCTAAAACCTCAAATGGCTTGAATTTGCGCAAGACAACGAACTTGCTAGCCGCAGTCTAGTTCCTCTTTTCAATTGTCAAGATACACAAATATTAACACAAGCTACACTGTACTGGACATGTAGTCAAATCTATCCTCATCAACTATCAGTTTTCGTTCTCCTTCGTGCGACCATTCGCTTTCTGCTGACTCAATAATCAATGTGGAAACTTTTTGGTATAAGCAGTAATCTACGAAATTGCGAAATTCTTCCTCTGTCAGAAATCCTTTTAGATTAATGAATAGAATTGCGTCCCAAATTTGAAGGTCTGCAACCAAATCAACGATTCCTATAATGCGTTCAATAATCGAATTGCTCTCGTCTAGAGCTATCTTAAAGTTAATCATTCTAAGATATCTTTCAAGAGAAAATTCGCCCTCGAAAGAAACTCTGCTCTCGAAACTCATCAATTGTTCAGAGAGGACCTCCATCATTTGCCCAAATGCTTGCTGAGAGCGCTCTCTCAGCTCTTCATCAAGAACAAACTCCCCAATTAAAGATTTATGCAATCTTGAAGTAATCTTCCTTGCACTTGCGTCAAAGGTCAGAAAGTCGGCAACATAGAGAAAGCGAGAAAATGAGGTATCCCTGCCTTCCTCTGTTGAAAGGCGAAATTCGGATGGCTGCTCATCTTGCTCTATCGCTCCAACAAATTCTTGCGCAACTCGCGCAAATAGTGGACGATGCAAAATCTCGAGGGTTGCAACTTTGTCCATGTCAATGGCAAGGGGAAGTTCTCCTGATGATAGAAATAGCCTCATAGAATTATCAACCTATCTGTCGAATTTTCACTAAGCGTATGAACCTCTCCTACAAGGTTTTCGATATTTGAGAATTGCTTTTCTGTTACTACAAGCAACTGGATAAGTCCCTTTGGTGGCAACTCTGACCTAACACGCGACTTGAGCAATTCTGCTGCACTTAAATTCATGACAAGCTTTGTATAAACAGATTGTTGCATCATAAAGAAGCCTTCTTTTATGAGGTACTTTCTGAAGCGTGTATAATCACGTCGCTGCTTTTTAGTTTCGACGGGCAAATCGAAAAACACTATAACCCTCATGAATCGAACTCGCACGTTATATCCAAAAAGCGCATAGCATCGGGGCGATTCTCTGTAACACAGCTTAGAGCATCGCGCACAAACAGACGGGCAATCCTCGAGAGATAATGGCGTTGTCCATCAAATAGGTATTGCTCACTCAGTAAGCCGAGCAACTTTTCTTTCATTGTCCAGTTAAACTCTGCTGGAGATTCATCATAAACCAGACGGTCAACAAATGGCCGAAAAGGTTCCACCAAGTCACAGGATAAATTGAACTGATTATACTCGCTACGATGATTGATCCCTAGTTGAGTGAGATAACCATGTGCCACAATTTCCTTGCTGACTGTCGATATTAATATCATATACCCATAATTAAGAGCATCGTTAATCGAGTCTTCTATGCCGCGATAAAATTGCTTGCCGAATAAACAATTGAAGTATACTTTTGCCGCATGACCTTCTCGATTTGTCTCATCTCCATCTTGTACCTGTTCGGCAAAGGTAAGCAATTCATCCCAGCCATCCCGTCCAAGAACATAAAGATTTTCGGCTTGTGCACGTATTTTTGCAGCGACTACACGCCTCCACGCACGACGCTTTGTTTCATTTGACCACTCCACCTGCTGAGAGACTCGCTTGCTTGCATTATGCGAGCCGTACAAGGGCAAGGCCTGCAAAAGAGGATTATGCTTTTCATCGCAAAAGATAACATTAACTTTGCGCTTTGCAAGCTCACAAAGCAAGTATGCCGTGACAGTCACTGCTGTTGTATCAAAAACAACAGTATTAATTTCTGACAAGTGAATCATTGAAGTTTCGTCGCCAAAGACCACCATGTAGTCGTTTTTGTAGCTACATTTGCAACGCTGCGTTATGACAACTGTGCGAAAACTCACTTATTCAGATACCTGATATCGCTGTTCAAAGATGCCTGTAATGGATTGATCAAGAAACTCCGCTTTATCCCAATCAATTTTTTGCTCATTAATCGCCCTATTCCTAAAACTGGGTAAATCGCCCACCTTCCGTTTAAATGTAGCTGCGCTCGAAGGAGTTTTCGTAACTTTTAGCAATTCCAGAATGAAGCGCTGCTTATCGGCAAATGAAAGCTCCTTAAAGCCATCGATATCACCAAGAATCCTCTCTCCAATTTCTACATAGATAGGATAAAAGTGCTTAATTGTCGCAGCAATCTCGCTGCAAATATGTACAGCCTTCTGATTGAACTCATCACTGGCGACATCTTTATCCTCCTTAATATCTGCAGTAAGGATTTCCTTTAGGTCCTTTTGCAGGCCATACGGAAGGAATAGCGGTCGAGCATTTGCAACCTGTCCTTCGCTCACTAAGTAAAGCAAATTCCCTTCATAGTAAATAAGCTGACCAGGCTTAACCATATCTTTCAAGAGTATGCAGTCCTGATAGTTCTTCTCCAGATATTCATGTACTCTTTTCTTCCCGCAGATGGCAACACGGACAGGGACAAAGACAAGTTCCACTTTAGTCTTGCTCTTCTCGCTATATTGGATCAGTACAAAATAAGCTTTCTGCTCTCTTGAGTATCCGCCATACCTCTCAACAGCAAGTCCTTCTTTCTTTGGAATAAGCGCTTTAATTCCTGCTCTGGGAGAGTATACTGTTTCATCATAAAAAGCACCACCCCTAACTGAGGTCTTCCGCGAAAAGAAATATCGCTTCTCCTCCATTAGCTTGCGCAAAGTTTGCTCCAACAGCTCCCCATCCCAAATTATTTCGCCCGTCTCTGTATTAACGTGACTCTTTGGGAATTGATTTACGAACATACCAAAGCAAGATTTGCGCTCATTCTGAGCAAATTTCATATACTCGCCATGGTTGGACTCACTCCGCCACTTCGGATAACGTCTCTGTATAAATAGTCCCATTAGGGCAGTCAAATAAGCATCCATGGCGTGATGAGTATCGTTTAATTCGCGAATCTTTGGCAGTTCCAACCGCTTGCGCAAGTCAGAGACTTCACCAGCCTTAATGCCATGAACTTCGCTTTCAGGGTGCAGAGCATGTAGAATTTCAACAACATGCTTATTGATTTGGCGAGTCTCCACCAATTGCCTTGCAATAAAGCGCTCAATTTGATGTTCACTGAACTCATGACGAGTCAGATTATTGTACTTTTTGCTTCCAATTAGCCTCTTTCCTTGCAACGTGCGCCAAAAGTAATCCATACTATGGCGAACATCATCATTTATCGTCAAAGAGTCACCTTTTACCTGATTACATTCCAAATGCACTAGAGCGAGATTTTCAAGACTATCATCCTTTGTGAGGGATTGCGGAATTATATGGTCAACTTGATATCTGTTTAACCTGTCAATATGAATATCTTTTCCGCAGTATAAGCATTTGCCTAGTTGTGTGAAATACAGATAGAGAGCTCGGTTATCAAATGCCTTTTGATTGTCTTTTCTTGCATCGAATTCTGCAATAATATCTTGGTAGTCGGAGTCGCTACGGACTGCTTTCAAGAGCTCTTTAAGTCTATTGTGCCTAGACACAGTTCGCTTCTTTTCTTGTTCCCCACGCGCCATTTCGATAAAAATGTTTTCGGGAGGAGCTCCCATGACCTGCACGAGCTCTTTCACAATAAGTAAAGCTTGCCATATGCCACGCTTCACTGCAGGAGATGCCACAAGATCATCTAGCAATTCTGGCGAAAGGGTGGGGTTTATCCCGATATTTTCTTCATTGGTCTGTTCAATTAGCCCTGCAAAACCATATTCCTTAGCATTCAGGATTTCCATAAAATTCATTTGTGTGTCACGCATTATCTTGATGATGGACACCTTTTCGTCAAAGCGATTTTGAACCCTTAAGCCAGAAAGCAGCTTTTGACTTAATCGTCCCCAACCCTTATAGCGCAATTTTTGAATGGCTTTCAATTGCGGTTTAGTAATTTCTGGATACTCTCGCTCAACCTTAGCTTTCAGTATATCTTTCTCATTGAAGAGCGTTGCCCACAAAATAATGTCTTCACAGCGTCCAATGTTTTCTTCGGCTCTGCCATCAAATATTTTCTGCATGTCAATGAGTGCCGAACGACTGCTGGCGAATTCTGCTTCTTTTTGCGTACCCGTGATTTTTATTGACGTATCTTCAGGATGATGATTCTCATTAATTAGCCAATCTGCAAAAGCCTTGTGGGTTACCTTTTTTCGACTCGTAAAAAGCTCATTAAAGGCTTGTTTCTTAACATCAACTGAAATAGGTTTTCCATCAATGCTGATTTTATTTAGTTCGTTCAAGAGTTCAAAATCTTGATATAGAATTGAGTGTTTAGGCAAAACATCTTCGCCCAGCAAATAGGTACAGGTACCTGTCATTCGCGTGATGAAGTCTTCCGCTGTTTGCTCGCGGTCAATTACTTCGTTGAAGTTCCATGGAGTAATTTTTTCACCCTGCACTCTACGAGTCAGCCAATCAAAGCGGTCAGACTCTAGGGCATCTGGATTATAACTAAGTGGTCCTACAAAATAAGGAATGCGAAACTCCAGTATCTGCACCAATCTGTGCTTGTGCTCCCCATCAACATAGCCAGCTTTAAGCGCTGGATAGTACACACTCTGGCGCTCGATGATTTTGCTCATCTCTTGAGAATGCAACTGATAGGGGATTGCTCCATTCTTTCTGGTACGCAGCTTGGTCAAGAAAGTGTCAGCATCAATAGCTGATAGTAGTCTCTTGTGTCTTGTATCTGCATGAGCCTCTTCTGGCATGCTTATCAATAGTTGCTTGGCTGACTTGAGAAAATCTTCTCGGCTGCAAGCATACTTCTTGCGCTCAGAGTCCTTGCGTGTAGAATTCTCTCCAGTAATATAGTTCGGATAGTTTTTAAGGTTTCCACCCGCTTGACGAAGCATTTCATTGTAGGAATCTGGAGCATGTTCGCAAACAAGATCTTTGAAGTCTCTCAGCTGCGCAGCATGTTCATTGTAGCGTTTGACCATTGCTCTTGAAATGCCCTTGCAGCCACCTAAAATCTCATCGAGGACTGAAGCGGAGTATGCCCTGCCCATCAGTTCTAAAACAACTTGGGCATCCTCATCAGGCACTGATGAAATATCGCTTTCCAAGTCCTCTGAAGACAGAGCGATCTCTATCTTCTCAACACCCTCAAAGGCAAAAAGTTCTGTTGCGTCAAATTTAGATCCAGCTAAAGCCTTCCCATATTCTGCCGCAGACACTTCCTCACAGCCTTGAGCAGCCAACACGTTGCGAATCGCAGTGCGCGTATCCATTCTGCCTAGGGCGGTATCTGCAATGGCACTTTTTATCGTCTTGACTGCTTCCTCTGTGCAATCTCTATCATCGCTGGGCATCATAAAGCGAAGATAGGCATTGGTTGCTTCTCGAACCTCTTCCTCCAAATTGCCTTCTGCAGAAAGGGGCTGCCCTTCATATAAAAAGTTGCCACGGTACTTCATAGTGTGATGCAGGGCAAGATAGACTAGTCGGAAATCAACCTGTTCTTTAGTTTCTAGTAGATACTTCCGTAAATGATATATCGTGGGAAACTTCTTATGGTAAGGCTCACCAGCAACTGATACATTTTTCAAGAGAAGTGCTAGGCCATTTTGAATCTGCCTGTCTTCTTCCCATAGAGCACTCTCTTTCATCTTGCGAAAGAAGTCAGCATCAACTTTTTGCATATCTGCTGAAAGCATCTCTTGCATCATGTTGAGACGATGGCGGCGGCGAACATAGCGGCGGCGAGCAGATCTCTTCATGCGCCTATCAGCTGCATGGCTTCCCTCTTCAAAGAGGCGTACTCCCCAAGCTGGCTTGCCCTTAATCTTGGCAAGAGTTCCATCTGAATGGGCAACACTCCATCCCACTCCTGTAACACCGATGTCGAGCCCAATACTGTAGCTTCCCGCGGTCCGCTTACCCATGTGGTTCTCCTGTACGCCGATAAATAACACAAAAGTGTTCCCGTGTGATATTCTACTATATGTCGAACTGGAAAAAACGACACAACGAGTTAAAATAAAGCGAAAGCTTACCCGTGGGTAAACCACCAAAAAGATGCTCAAAGCATCTTTTTTATTGGGTTATAGGAGGCTTATAGGACAAAATGTGTGCTTTTATGAGCTCCATTCAAGTCTTTCTGGTCCTGAAAGATGCAAGTCTTCCCAGACAATTCCCA
>Ga0123355_10001157_pt1 | contig 36554 bp, 33 predicted proteins | sample TergutEmb28metaG_3_FD_89872 | JGI IMG/M metagenome (GOLD analysis project Ga0123355, IMG submission 89872) | Embiratermes neotenicus P1 segment gut microbial communities from Petit-Saut dam, French Guiana - Emb289 P1 | ecosystem: Host-associated > Arthropoda: Insects > Digestive system > Gut ...
ATTCACAGCTTCGAGGATTTCTGAGCGAAAGCGGAAATTCTGCGATAACAAAATTTTGCTTCCCACACCCCGGGCTTTCGCATTTCCACTTGCAATATCATCAAACCGTTCATATTTTCCAAGAAAAATCGAAGGGTCTGCAAGCCGAAAGCGATAAATCGACTGCTTAACATCCCCCACCATAAAAATATTATTGCCATCTTGCGAAATTGCGTTAAAAATCAATTCCTGAACAGCATTCACATCTTGAAATTCATCTATTAAAATTTCCCTATATCGCTTTGAAACAGCCCTGGCAAATCCTGTGCGCTGACCGCTTTGATCAGAAATTAAAAGAGCACATGTCAGATGTTCCAAATCCGAAAAATCCACAATACCTCTACGGCGTTTTTCGATACCATACAATCGGTCGAATTCCATTATTAAGTCTATCAGAGTCCCCATTGGTGCAGCAACCGCAAGCAAGTCTTCCATATGCTCCTGCGAATTGCACAGAAATATCTGCGAAATTTTACCCATTGCTGTCTTGCACTTTAGCCTGACATCCTTAAGGTCATCATATCCTTTGACCCCTTTTGCAGGTGGAAAATCAATCGCACTCACCTTCTTAGCATCATCCCAGCCTTTGTAGAGAGCACTTATAAAAGCTTCAAGACTTACCATTGTCGCCCTGACACTTTCTCCATAAGCCTTGTCAAAGTCGGGATACACTTTCGCTTCCGCATTGATTTTCCCCATCTCACCAAGCCAAAATGTCGCTGAATTACGTGCCTTTTGCATAAGATAATCGCCCCAGATTGTCTCTGAAATATCTTTGATTTCAATTAGATTTAACATTTTTATTTGCGCTTGCGCCCAAGCTTTCGGGTTCGGATTGCTCTGAAGCCGGGCATGTATATTTAAGATGATTTCAGCAAGTCGCCTATCGTCTCTACCGGGCGAAACAGAATCAAGCAGAATTTTAAATGCTTCAAAATCAATCGAAAATTCAGCGGTTGTCTTATCGTCTGTCTTGCCATCTGTCTTTCCGCCTTCTTTGTCTGATTCCCCGTCCGGCATCTCGTCTGATGCACCATCTGCGCCCTTGTCCGATACCTTCGCTCCCGATTGCTTATGCGCTTCATAGGTCTTATTAAGAACATCTTCTAAGACCTCTGCCTTAATCATATCGCATTCACTTTCATCAGCTACACGAAAGTCCGGGGTTAGACTTGCGCTGTGTGCATTTTCTCTCAGAATCTCAGTACAAAACGAATGTATTGTCCCTATCTGTGCACCTTTGCACAATAGAGCTTGTCTGCGAAGTCGCCTGTTATCAGGGGCGCAAGACAGCCTTTCTTGTATTTCGTCATATATCTTCTCAGAAAGCTCTAAGGCTGCCGCTCTAGTATATGTTATGACGAGAAATTCATTGATATTTGCGCCTTCTTCGACCTTAAGAAGAAGCCTGTCAACAAGCACCTTTGTCTTGCCCGACCCCGCAGCAGCAGAGACAAGCAAAGATCCGCCACGATGCTCTATCGCCGCTTGCTGATCAGGTGTGTAATTAAACTTATTCTTGCTCATAATGTGTTACCCATTTTTGTGTATTTTTCACCCTCTTTAGTAAAGAGGGTGGCTCAGAAAGAGCCGGGTGTTTTGTCAAAAACCTTGTACTCTCAGGTATTTGCGGGCGCAGCAAGCGGCGCCCCTACGGTTATGGACTCAAGGAGTCCTTTTCTAATTTCTCCCAGATTTCCGATGTTTTTATCTTCTTGATAAATCGGCGTCTACCACCCTCGGCATCGTCGAAATTGCATACCACACGATAGTCACAATACAAACACGCATTGTCATTATCATTTTTGAACATTGGCATGGCTCTTATCTCTCCGTGCAGTATTTCTTCTGCGGCATTTTTCATCATTTTGTTAATATGCTTTTCAAGCAGATCAATCTGCTCAGAGCTTACCAAACTATCGCCCTTAAGCTCCCCTGTTTTAGAAACCTTTACAGGGAGATATTGTTTTTCTTCTCTATATTCCATCGCATCTAAAACAATAGGATCATCGAGCAAAAGCCCGCCTCTGCGCAATTCTTTTATTCGGGCACTCGCTATTTCTTCTTCGGTAGCTCCCCTATGCGACTTAATAATCACATCACGAGTGGGAACATATAGCACTCCGGTAGGGATAATCTCGGCACCATATCGTGCAGCTCCGTACTTCTGTAGGGCAAAAAGATAAATCAGCATTTGCATATCTCTGCCATACATAACCTCTGACAGGTTAAATGACTTCTTTCCGCTCTTATAGTCAATAACTCGTAAAAATAGCTTTTCTGCGCTTCTCCATCCATCTACTCTGTCCACAATTCCCTTAAGTGATGATAAATCAAGACCTTGCCCATCAGCCAATCCACTATCTCCTTGCCCTGCAAGCAGTTTCGAAAAATTCAGTTCAAAATCAAGCGGGGTAAATTGGGAATGTTTTAACTCCTGAGCGGTATCAGTAAGTATGCGTATTACATCTTCTTCTAAGCGCCTGAAAAGATAAATAAATCTGGCATTTTTGCCCTCGAATTCAAATAAATCATCTGACACAAATCTGTCAATATACTTTAAAACCAGTGTCCGGCAAATTTCATCATCAGCATTATCAAATCCAACAGTTTCATTTATTTCACGTGCTACACCCTCAAGAACAAAGTGCATAAATGTTCCTACCATAGGCGCATCAAAAGTCGCTGCTACACGATCACGCAATTTAAGTCCGCTATGCAGGAAATGCTGATATGGGCATGAATAATATTTGTCTACCCTTGAGGGTGAAAGTGCAATTTTTTGACCATACAATCGCATGGCGGATTCGGGAGTTAGATTATTATTACCCTTTTTACCCTCTTTAGTAAAGAGGGTGGCTCGCAGAGCCGGGTGTTTTGTCATACCTGAATCATCACCAGCAAGCAGCGGGTGTTTTGTCATACCTGAATCACCGCCAGCAAGCAGCGGGTGTTTTGTAATAACCGAATATTCGCCTATAAGCGACGATTCAGACATGACAAAACACCCGTCGCCTATCGGCGACACCCTCTTTACTAAAGAGGGTAATTTCTCCTCGATACCAAACATCTCCGTGAGTCGCTTGACGACAAACGAAGGTCTTGACCCACCAGACTTAGCATACATAACGACAAGCTCTTGCGACGGTAGCGTAAGCGATGAATAGATCATATTCATTTCACGATATAGACTTTCCTCAAGTCCTGCCGGCATACCTATTCCAAGCTTGCAAAGCTCATCTCGCTCACTTTCGGATAATGCCCCACCGCTCGCCTTGAGCAACGGCATATTTTCATCTGTCGCACCGAGAATAATCAGGCATTTTAAATCTCTGCGCCTGCTCATTGCCATACTCCCAAGCGCAGTCCTATCAAGTGAAACAGGTATAACACCTACATCATAACGTGACAGAACCAACGACAGTATCTTTCGAAACTCTATTGCCGACAGCCTTGTGTCTTTGATAATTCCATGTATCTGCTCCATCGCACTGACGATAATATCCCAAAGTTGAGTGCATTCATCAGCAAGGCGTAGTTCTGAACGATTTTGAAGCTCAATAGCTTTCGCTTCCAAGAGCTTAGCAAATTCAATATTCTCAAGAAATCCATAAAGTGCCCTGAGCTTAACATCAGCATCCGTCTCGCCTTTTAGTCCGTCACGAAGCAATATCAGTGGTTGCGTGATCTTTCTACGCAGAATATTAAGTCGCTCAAGAGCTATAGGGTCTTTTTGCCCGTCATACCCCGATACCGGAAGTGTCCAGTCCCGAAGCCACATAGAGCCTCTTATATTCCATTTAAGAACATAGTTTTCGAGCATCGCACATTCATCGGCAGTAATGCCGATAAGCCCTGTCTTTATATACTTAAAGACAGGCTTGTATTCCCAGCCACTTGATGCGATTTCAAGTGCTGCATCTATATGAGCTATTGGTGGCTTGTCAAGAATATCGGCTCTCCCGCTTGAGAAAAAAGGAATTCCATATTTTTCAAATACATTTTCGCAGATCGAGCTGTACTGCTCCCAATTTCGAGCCATAACACCTATATCACGCCATCTGTATCCGGCATGAATGAGGCTAATAATCTTATCTGCTGCACACTCGCACTCGTCATAAACTTTATGCACTCCGTAGACTTCTACAGCATGGCTTTGTTCGGGATAAATCTGTAACTCAGGCTTAAAAAGATTTTTTTCAATGAAATCTAGCTCTAACGACCGTGAAGAATTTGCAGATTTGTCTACCCGGTTAAGCTTTACTTTTACATTATGCTTCTTTGCAAGCTCTGTAAGCTCCCCGGCTGTCCTGCGAGGTATCTCAAATATCTCATTATCCTCATCCGGATCATAAGTCAGACAGACCGTGATATCAGCTTTCTTGCGTAAGAGCTCCTCTATCACACTAAGCTCCTGCGATGTAAAGTCGTTAAATCCATCGAAATAGATATGCCCTGTCTCACCAATCGTGCTCTCATCAATTACATCTGCAAGCCTTGATAACATGTCAGATACATCTCCGCCATGAACATCTATAAGTGCATCATAAGCACCCAAGATCAGTGCCAGATCATGCAGTTTTTCGCCAAGCTGCTTGGATGCTTTTGCAGTGAGCTTGTCAAGTATCGATGCAGAAATTCTAAAGCTCTTAAACTCTTTCATCGCCTGAAGCATACCTTCAAGAAGCTCAATGCGAATTCCCCTTGCCCCGAACACACGAAGATTCGGCGCAACCGATTCAATCGCACGGTGCATCACCAGCATCTGCCCGCCATCATCGAGCACACCAGACGGATATCCAAGCTCCAAAAATACGCGCCCGCACAGGCGCGTAAAGCTCAGCGTCTCGCCACCGAGCGACAGCGAATCGCCGCATACTGCGACGAGCTGCCGCTCTGCATCATGTGAATATTGTTCCGGCACGACCAGAAGCAGGTTTTGCTCTCCTGCTTCTACTCGTTTTTTTATATCTTGCTGAATTAACGCAGTCTTTCCGGTCCCGGCACGACCGATAATAAGATTAAGCATAATGGCACCTCTAACAACTTATCGCCCATCATATTTAAGCTTATTTACCATCATGGAAACATGTAAACGCTCTTTCTGTTTCCGGCTCAGGCGGTGGACTTCCATTTTCGATATTCTTAAGCACCCATGCCATATTGTTACCCAATGTACGCATAATCTGCAAACCCTCCGCATCTTTACGCACCTGATCAGGCGTGTTGCCATGAACAGCATTCCAATATTGTGATGAAATCACAGGCATTTGAGTAATAGTGAAGTATTTGTTGAGCCTGTCAAATGCAGCCGAAGCACCGCCACGGCGACAGCTTAGCACACATGCAGCAGGCTTATGCTTAAAACCATTTGGATTAGAATAATTGGAGTAAAACACCCTGTCCAAAAGTGCACAAAGCGCTCCGTTTGGACCGGAAAAATAAACAGGAGAGCCAATCACAATACCATCTGCCTCTCGCATCTTTGCACTCAACTTATTGCAAATATCATCGTCAAACACACAAACATTGGTCTTCATACAAGCTCTGCACCCAACACAACCTCTGATAGGATCTTTACCTATGTGAAACCACTCTGTACCAATTCCATTTTTCTCCAGTGCCTTCTCAACCTCTGCAAGTGCAGTGTAAGTGCATCCGGCACTATTAGGACTACCGTTTAATAATAATACTTTCATTTTGCTCTCCTCATAATATTTATTTTTTTACTTGCTGACGTGAAGGGCGACGAGGAGTTTGTGTTTTTCGATTTCCAAAGCGAGTTTGCGCACCCATCTTTGAAACAAAGATGTTTAATCAAATCCAGTGCGCATGTCTGAGCGACGAAATCGCTAAAAATACAAGCTCCGAGCGCAAGCCCACGAACTCTATACTTATTAATATATCATTTCATGAACAGTCTTCGTTCAATGATTCCCCTTGACAAACTTCGAATATCGGACACCGTTACAAACAACCCCTCATATTCCCTAAGAATCTTAATAGTATTGGGCACATCTTTTCTATGCACCTTCATGTTGACCGCAAGCTTCTTACCCTCTCTACCCTCACAATCAAAAGTAGTTACGCCATAACCCCTGTCACGAAGCTTGTTTGTAATCTCCTTTGCCAACTCAATATTAGTTATAACCTCTATCTGCTGAAGCCCAAGAGCGAGCTTATCCTCAATGAAAATCCCCATATAAATCCCAACAACAAACGCCGCACCAAACGCAACCGCCATCATTGGATCATCTCCCAAACCAAGCAGAACCGTGCTTGTCAGAATTATCCATATCGTTATCTCAATAGCAGAAAGAATACTCGCCGCTACCCTCTTTCCCCTTGTCGTAAGCACAAGTCGCACCGTCATTATCGCAACTTCAAGAAGCTTTGCAAAAAATATAATTGCGTAAATCACTCAATATCCCAGCCTTTCAACCGCCGTAGTTAAATAACATTCCTCATAACTTCGCCTCAAATGCTCATACGCATTAATAGCCAAAGTCTCATCTTCAAATATACCTATAACCGTAGGCCCTGACCCGGTCATTACCGCCCCCACAGCATCATTATCATACATCGTGCTCTTTATAGCAGAGATCTCCTGAAACCTCTTTGGCAATACATCTTCAAACACATTATACATTCGCCTTGCCACACCGCCCAAGTCACTTCGCTCAAGCGCCTCTATTATGCCCTCAGTATCAGGCCTTACACGAATCTTCTCACATCTTACTTTGCCAAAGAGCTCCGGTGTCTTAATCGCAAAGGCAGGCTTGCAAATAACGATATTGCACTTCGGTAATGGCGTAAGATTGGTAAGCAGTTCCCCTCTGCCCTCTGCTAAGCTCGTACCCCCATCAATGCAAAAAGGAACATCTGCTCCTATTTCATATCCAATATATTCTAATTTTTTACGTCCAAGATTAGTCTTATAAATCTTGTCAAGCAAGCGCAGTACACACGCACCATCTGCACTCCCGCCACCAAGTCCGGCGCACACAGGAATATTCTTTTTTATGCTTATCTGCGTTTTATACCCCGTGATTCCCGTATGCCTGTAAAATGCCATAGCAGCTTTTACAGCTATATTTCGCTCATCATCAGGCACAAACGATATTCCGGATCTAACACTGATTCCCTCACCTTTTATACACTCGATTTCAATTTCATCGGCAAGGCGGACTGTCTGCATTACCATCTTCATGTTGTGGTATCCGTCAGGCATTTTAGAAACAATATCCAGCGAAATATTTATCTTAGCGTATGCAAGTGCAACTTCTTTCATTATTGTAATAACCGTTCTTCTTTGTCTACAGTTCACGAGGTAGCCGTAATCAAGTGATGTGCCACGGATTTTTTGCGTATGTAGGGCGCCAAGACCCGTTCTAGCAAAAAATTCGGGGCATATTGCTTGATGCAGGTGGATTGTTTGTAGTGTGAACAGTAACTTCTTTTTATCTGTCTAATCTACACTATCTTTCGAAAATAATATTTCCATCAATGAAGTACCTGCCTTTACATGTGGTCCATGCTTTGCATCTTCTTCACAGTATTTAAGCCCCGTCTTATTGTCAACCCGGCTATCGTAGATAATAAATGGCACAGGATCTCCATCATGCCCACGAGTTGAAGTCAGTGTCCTGTGATCTGATATCACAAGCATCCTAAAATCTTCGCCCTTTTCATAAAGGCGCTCAAGCATTGGCGCAACCACCCGGTTGTCAATCCATTCTATAGCTTGTATCTTACCACTCGTGTCACCATTGTGAGTACACTCGTCCGGCGCTTCAATATGAATCGCTGAAAACTCGTGATCGTCAAGCACCTTAAGCGCAGCTTCCGCCATACCTTCATAATTCGTATCAAGCTCTCCTGTAGCGCCATCGACTAAGATTACTTCAAGCCCAATAAGAGCGCCTATACCTTGGCACAGTGGCACTTCTGAGACCACACCGCCGGTCTTTTCATATCTGCCGGTAAAGCCCGGAAGCTCCTTAGACTCTCCTTGCGCCCAGAACCAAACTCCATTGGCTGGTAATTTTCCTTCCGCACGGCGAGTCTCATTTATTGGATGCCTATCTAAAAACTCATTGGCAAGCTTCATGAGATTCTTCAGAACATCTGCATTATCACATCCAACAGGCAATATATTCTCAATAACTTCACCAAGATGGTCATGTGGCGGAAATAGACTTATGCCCTCAATATCAGGCTTTTTCTGCACAGCTATATGCCTAAATGAACTACCGGGAAATACGACCATTCCCGCCTCTTTAGCCGCCTTAGAAAATTCGGGCGAATCGAACAGCTCCACAATCAGTGTATCTGCTAGATCACCCTCTATCGAGCCCCCTGAATGGGATAATATCTTCTTTTTTTCAAATGGCATATCAGCATCTTCAAGTGCCACCATGTTACAGCGATAAGCTATATCGCCCGGTGAAACTGTTATACCGCTCGCAGCAGCCTCAAGAGCAGCTCTGCCTGCTAGATACTTCGTCGGATCACAACCAAAAATCGATAGTATCGCAACATCACTACCCGCAGGCATTCCTTCCGGTACAGTAAGCACCGTTCCGAGATTGCCTGCGGATGCAAGTTTGTCTATTGTGGGGATGCTTGCACACTCAAGAGGGGTCTTCCCTCCGAATTCAGGCAGAGGCTCATCAGCCATGCCATCGCCTATTACTAATATGTACTTCAAGGTATTATCTACATCTCCTTAAGCCAAGAGGAAATAAACCCCTTCGCTTTATATCTCGGACTCACTGGCAATGAGCGCCTCATCTATTAGCTTGAGCATCTCTAACTCACTACGAAAATCCTGTTTCATATCTTTTTCAACCCAAGTTATCGCACCTTGCCATGAAGCATTCTGTCTAAACCTGACCAGAATTTCAAAAGTGCAACTCACACTATCCATGCCCTCATACTCCGTCGAATCGATAATATCGCCGACGGTAGCTTTAGGCTCAGAGGTCTTCTTTGAAGGCTTGCCTTTTTTGTCATTAAATGACCTGGGCGAAAGAAATGCTTGTGGGAATTTCTTCTCGTCAAATATTTCTTCCATCTTCTCTATCATCCGAACAAGAGTAAGAAATTCGTAAGGTTCATCTAGGTATTGGCTAACTAGTTTTCCCTTATAAAGTCCTCGCCCATATGATGAGATTTCCGCTCTCATCTTTACCGACATCGCAGTAACAGGGGTCTTATCTTGTAGCTCCAACAGCAAAACACTCCTTCCTCCTAACTTTCTCAAAGCTAATATATCACACTTCAGACAAAACTTCCACACATTTTTACGTGTTTTTTAAATTATTCCTGATTAATAATTAAACCTCTATAATCGCTTCGATTTCTACTGTTGCACCCAATGGCAATTGATTGGTCCCCAGTGCCGACCTGGCATGTCTTCCCGCATCACCAAATATATCAAAAAGTAGTTCAGATGCTGCATTAGTCACAACATGTGGCTGGTCAAACCCATCTTCACAAGCAACAAGCGAAAGCAGCTTTACGACACTCTTGACTCTATCAAGATCCCCTAGCTCCGCCTTGAGCGTAGCAAGCATACTTATCATACAGCGACGAGCAGCAGCCTGCCCATATTCTACCCCACGCTCTTTACCGAGCTTCCCGGTATATATCGTTCCATCCTCTTTAACAGGCAGATGCCCCGAGACAAACAATAAATTGCCCGCCCGCTTTAAAGGCAGATACATCGCTTTTGGCGGTGAAACCTCCGGCAACGTGATTCCTAATTCCTCTAATCTCTTTTCGACTTTCATATTAATGACCATCCTTTCAAATTACTTTTCAAAAATATATCATGCAAATCATGCAGATTTTCGATTTTCTGTATGCTTTTCTTTTGTAAACAAAAAATATGCTAAAACCGTCAGAACCGGTATACTCACAGCAGCAACCATAAGTGACCCGCTTATACCACCGCCAAATATGCCTCCACCTAATCTCAAGACATACGGTGCAAGGAACATTCCTAAATTTTGGAATCCAAGATGGACAGAAATTGCCACAGGAATAAACTTCTGCGGTGAAAGTGACATTACCTGACTTGAAATATATGGATTTGCAAGATTCCAGCCAATTCCGACAAATGCTGCAGCAACCCAAATTCCGGCAATATGTGTCGTAAACACCAATTTTATAATTAGCCCAAGTGCTGATAGTATATATCCCACCGGGACAATCCATTTTCGAAATAATCTACCCCAATAACTGTAGGTAAGCCCTGACAAGAGCGTAAAAATCGTGAGAGTCGAGCTTACAAGCCCCGCTTCTACCGACGTTCCCAACTGATGCTCTGAAATAATATAAATCGAGCTGTATAGGTTAAATGAAATTATGCAAACAACAAACACCAAATGAAGCAGCATCATCAAAAATACTTTATGCGGAATTTCTCGAACGCCCTTTTTGATAACGTCAATTGTCGAAAGTGTCTCTTTATTTTCCGATACCTCAGGCTGTAATGCGTTATCCGGCAATGCCTTTTGATCCGGCTTTTTGGGCATGATAAAGGCAAATATCGTCAATGTGATTATACTGATAAATCCGATATAGTGCGCTATCGGCCAGTTTGCACCATCATTTCCTGCTGCAACCCATCCTGCGATAACCGCTACTACCCCTGAACCGCCATGCATCACTGCCCCGACAAGAGCTAAGCTAGCCGCTCTTTTCTCAGGCTCAATAAATTCCCCTATGGTAGAATTTACAAGTGCAGAGCCTGCACCTCTATGTATTCCCAAGAAAGCAGCTGCAATCATAAGTGCCACAAAAGGCCCTCTACCACCAGCGAAAGAAAATACGGCATAATAGATCAAAGTTATAGATACCGAGATCATAAGCAGGTACTTTTTGTTGTACTTATAAATCAGCGGTCGACGAGAAAAGACACAACCAGTGCGATTATACCCGGAAATGTGAGAAGTGTCGAAACGGTATTTGCGGATACTCCCGGATATGAGTCTATAATATATGCAATCGAAGGAGTGGTTATCCCTGCGGCTAAATACATTGTAGAGCCTAATATACATAATGCCAGTAGCGCCTTTTTTTGTGTTGGCATTTCTTTTCATCTCCCTTTTAAGCCGACCTGTGCCAAGCTTAATAGACCTAACATATCATAGCAATGTCCGAATGACAAGTGCTTGATTTTCTCAAGTATTTGATTTTCTGATATATGATTACTTATTTATTACCATATCCCCGCTTCTCAATTTAAGCTCCACAAAGTAGAATAATCTTAGTATGCGCATAAACCGACGGGGTTCGATTAAGCTTATGGGAGTTTAGTATATGACACAGAAACTGGGTATAATAATCGCCGGAGTCATTGTTGGGCTGGTGTCTATCTGCTTAGGGCATTACGGCAATCCCGGCAACATGCAGCTTTGTGTTGCCTGCTTTATCCGTGACACTGCAGGTGCTCTCGGACTGCATCGGGCAGAACCTGTGCAATACATACGCCCTGAAATCCCGGGTATTATACTTGGCTCATTCATTGTAGGACTTATTAAAAAAGATTTCGCACCCAAGGGTGGCTCATCCCCTTTTACAAGATTCTTGCTGGGCATATGTGTCATGGTCGGCGCACTTATTTTCTTGGGTTGCCCGACAAGAATGGTGCTGCGGATCTCAGGTGGCGACATGAACGCCTTGGTCGGACTCGTGGGCTTTGCAGGCGGAATCCTGACAGGCATAGTGTTTCTCAATCGTGGATTTTCTCTTAAGCGCAATTATGACCAACCAATTGCCGAAGGTGCAGCTATGCCCTTTATAAGCATCTTGCTACTTGTTGCACTCATCGTAGCTCCGGCATTTATTCTCTTTAGCGAAAGCGGTCCGGGCTCAATGCGTGCTCCACTTCTCATTTCTTTAGCCGGTGCGCTGATTGCAGGCGTTGTGGCTCAGCGTTCACGCCTTTGCTTCATTGCAGGAGTGCGTGATGTGGTTTTGTTTAAGGATTTCCATATGCTTATTGGTTTTGTGGTTATCTTAGGTGTTGTCTTGGTCGGTAATCTTATAACAGGTAGCTTTAATTTCGGATTTGATGGTCAGCCTGTTGCCCATAATGAATGGCTGTGGAATATTCTTGGTCTGTATCTTGTCGGTTTCGGCTCGACACTATTGGGTGGCTGTCCAATGCGCCAGCTCGTTATGGCAGGTTCGGGAAATAGCGATTCAAGCGTGACTATACTTGGCTATTTAGTAGGTGCAGCTCTCGTTCATAATTTCGGACTTGCTTCTTCTTCCGCAGGAACTACAAGCAATGGTCGTATCGCATTTTTCATATGTGTTATAATAGTCTTTGCGATTGCCGTTATGAATTCAAAAAAAGCCTCGGCAAATTAAGATTTATCAATCGCGAAAGACATGGTATAATTGAGCTCGTATGAATTATTTATCGACATTCCATACACATTATGGAGCACTGCAGTTTAATAAATATTGCAATCAAGAACGCATCCCGGCTAAGATGGCACCCGTTCCACGTGAACTTAGTGCCTCATGTGGAGTCTGTGTCCGCTTCAAGGCGACTTGCGCCCCTGATGTGTCTAAACACGAGGATATGGACCGCTGCTACCAAGTCTCAAAGGACGAAAAATATACGATAGCATCATCAACTATCGCATAGAAAGTGTAGGCATAACAATATGAGCGACAAAGAACTCAGACAAATCACAGCTTGCGGAGGCTGACTAGCCAAAATGCCGCAAGGCTCACTGCAGGATGCAGTTTCCAACATTCCATCTTTTACCGATACTAACCTCTTAGTCGGCTTCGACTCATCCGATGACGGCTCTGTCTACAAGCTCTCTGATGACCTAGCGATTATAAATACCTTAGACTTCTTTCCACCAATGGTAACAGACCCTTACCTCTTTGGCAAGATCACTGCTGCTAATGCCCTTAGTGATATTTATGCTATGGGTGGTCAAGTAAGAACCGCCTTAAATATCGTCTGTTTCCCCGAAGAAGAAAACGCTGAAATTCTTGGTCAAATATTAAGGGGCGGTGCCGAAAAAGTGCTTGAGGCAGGCGGTGTCCTATGTGGTGGGCATTCAATAAGTGATGATGAAATCAAATATGGTCTTTCCGTGACCGGGGTTGTTCATCCTGATAAAATCATGTATAACAACCGTTGCAATATCGGCGACAAGATCATTCTTACCAAGCCACTTGGTGTCGGTATGGTTACGACATCATATAATGCCGGAGCTGCATCGGAAGATAGCTATTTGCAAGCTGTTAATAGTATGCAAAGACTGAACAAATATGCTTTTGATATCGCAAAGAAATTCCGAATTCACGCCTGCACTGATGTGACAGGATTTGGCTTTCTCGGTCATCTAAATGAGATGGTCACACCGGGACATTCCATACAGGTGGAGTCTGAAAATGTCTTATACATCAGCGAAGCCAAGAGACTCGCTGAAGAATTTCTTATCACAGGTGGCGGTACACGTAATAGGCAGTTTTTAGAAAATTCGGTTGACCTGCGAAATATCCCACTGCCTATTGAGGAGATATTATTTGATCCTCAGACATCAGGGGGCCTTCTAATAAGCGTTCACAGTGATGATGCTGATGCTCTGCTTGATGCGCTTTCAGACCAAGACCCTGAGTGCTGCATGGTCGGCACAGTAATCCCCCGAGCCGAGAAGAATATAATCGTGGTTTAGTTGCAAATATATCCCTACAATTTAATAACGCTCTCTAACATGATCAACAAAAGCTTGTTGCGCCGGGGATAACCACAATTCTTTTTTGTAAATCAGATGTATCTGCCGGATAAATTTGCTACCCTTTATCTCGATTGCATTTAACAACCCCGCTTCTACATACATCGATGCTGCCACCTTAGAAACTAGCGATATACCCATTCCATTTGCGACAGCTAACAATATACTATGAGTATCCGCAAAGTACGCAGGAATCTCCAGCTCACTTACATCTACACCGATTTTCAAAAGCAGATTTTCTATCTCTGCTCTAGTCCCTGACCCCGTTTCACGCATAATAAAGGGAAACTCTTTAATGATCTCAGAGAACCTTCTCTGAATCGTCTCACTGCTATACGGAAAATCTCTTTGTGTAACAAGTACAAATTCATCATCATAAATCGGATAATGAATAAATCTATCATTCTTTGGCACAGTGCCAATCATACCAAAGTCATATTTAAAACCACCGATTTCCGATATAACACGCTCACTATCCGCTTGCTCAACTCGAAAAACCATATTTTGCCAATTTTTCCGATAAGATGCGATTAGACCGGGTAGCAGATGCTGAGCCGGAATTGTAGATGAAATTATATCTATAGTGCCTGTGGTTTCTTTGCTGCTTCCGGTTATATTTTGTAACGCCTGATCTTTTAAGATCAGGATTTTTTGAGCATATTTTAGAAATTCCTCACCGGATTTTGTAAGGGAAACGCCTTTTGTATTTCGCACAAGAAGTCCCACGCCGACACTTTTCTCCAGTGCACTTATTTGCGCACTCACTGTCGGCTGAGAGATATACATGACCTTCGCAGCTTTCGAAAAACTCAGATTCTTTGCCACGCAGACGAATATTTCAAGTTGTTTAATTTCCATAACTATTCCTTCAAGTAACTTTCCAATGAATTTATAAATTTATCCACTTCTTCTTCTGTGTTTTTATGACCGAGCGAAACTCTGACCACTCCCTGTGGAAATGTTCCAAGGGCTTTATGAGCATTGGGCGCACAGTGCAATCCGCAACGAGTCATTATATTATACTTCTCGTCAAGCATCGATGATATAATCGCATTGTCAACACCGGGAAAATCCAACGCAACAATTGCACACTTATCAGTAAGATTGGCAGGACCTATCACCCTGACACCTTTTAGACCTGAAATTCCATCATGCAGGCGACTTAAGAGCATCATTTCACGCCCGTAAATCGCTTCTATCCCGATTTTCTCAATGTAGTCAAGCGCTGTATTGAGTGCGACAATTCCGGGCAGATTCAGTGTTCCCGCTTCAAGGCGATCAGGCAATTCTTGTGGCATTTTCGCAATATGCGTATGACTCCCTGTCCCCCCGTCTATCAGAGGGGTAAGCATATCAGCAATATCTTGTGACATGATAATTCCGCCCAGACCTTGAGTCGCCAGCAAGCCCTTGTGAGCTGTAAAAGCAAGAATATCTATATTATCTCGTTGCATAGATATCGGAAGCACACCCGCCGTTTGCGCACTGTCTACAAGCAATAGCACGCCATACTTTCGGCAGATTTCCCCTACTTCTCGTATCGGCATTATCACACCACACACATTTGATGCATGTGTCATGACTACAAGCTTTGTATTATTTTTGATTTTTGATTCTAAATCTGCTATATCCAAGCCACCATCTGCTTCACTGCGAGCAACATCTACAGTCACACCGCTTTTTTCAAGTGATGCAAGAGGACGTATGACGGAATTATGCTCCATCTGAGTAGTTATAACATGGTCGCCGGGGCGCAACAATCCTTTTAGTGCTATGTTTAAAGAATGAGTAATTCCGCTTGTAAACGCCACACTTCTCCCTGACCTACAATCGAAAAGCTTTGCAACCTTCTCTCTGGTTTCAAACACCATCGACGAGACTTCATAAGCTCCGGCATAGCCACCTCTATTGATGTTAAAGCACCCTTGCTCAAGGATATTACCCACTGCTTGAGCGACTCCCGGCGCTTTCGGGTGAGACGTGCTTGCATTGTCAAAATAGATCATCATCTTCTCCTGTTTTCTGCTACGGTTTTGACCTTACTGTATTGTATCACATTGCTAATCAGGATTCTATCTTTTATATAATTGAGTTTGACACATTGGCAAAATCAGAGTAAAATCGAAAGCGAGTAAGCTGGGCAGCCGCGTGAGATGTGCCGAAAGGTCTCTTACGAGGAAAGTCCGGGCTCCACAGGGTAAGGATAACGGGTAACGCCCGCCGAAGGCGACTTCAGGACAAGTGCAACAGAGATATACCGCCATAACAATTGCTATGGTAAGGGTGGAAAGGTGAGGTAAGAGCTCACCCGGCGTCCGGAGACGAAACGCCGCTGTAAACTCTATCCGGAGCAACACCGTGGGAAAGCAGTATTAAATTACAAGGTTTGCCCGACCGCTTTCAGGAGGTGGCTTGAGCCCATTGGCAACATTGGGCCTAGATAGATGGCTGTCCACGACAGAATCCGGCTTACAGGCTTGCTCACTATTGAGGTTGATATTCAAAATGAATATCAACCTCAATATAAAATACAATTTTCAAATAAATTTCATAAAACTACTTGAAATTAAACTACATACACTTTATAATGTGCTCCGCAAGGCTTTTTGTATAAGCTGATGGGAGCTTCTTTCCCCTTAGCGTAAAGCCTAATAATATCGGGGTGTGGCGAAGTTTGGTATCGCGCTTGGTTCGGGACCAAGAGGCCCGGGGTTCAAGTCCCCGCACTCCGACCAGCTCTACAAAAAACACTGCAGATGCAGTGTTTTTTGTATTAATAGTCTATATATTACTTCCTTACAACCGGTAGAGACAGCTTAGAATGATGATCTGCATCTCTGTAAATCTTATGCAGAGTAGTCTGCGCCTTACAAACATGCCAGTAAACATCATACGTTTCCTCGTCTGTCGGAATATCTATGCTTGATATCTCCACTTTTATCTGCTTACCGGTCTTAAACAAATGTGAAAACGGGCGAAGCTGAACTTCATATTCATATATCTCACCCGGCTTTACAAAATCATATTGTGTAAAGTCATGCTCAATCGACCACGGCGTATCCTTTTCAGGAACGCGCTTTCGGAGCGAAGCACGAAGCCAGCCTGATGCAAGAGGATAAATAGCATCAGAATCCGCCTCGCGAACCTCTACACGCCAAGTCGTATCTTCCTGGTCTATAGATGCATAGAACTTAACCCTCGGAGCACCCGAAACCTGCATATCCTCTGCAAGCGGAGGAGTTATGTATTTTATGATGCCCCTGTTTTCCGAAACAAACAGCGGCTCTTGCATGAAGCTGTCGGGGTGATCATTATACAGTTCCGGCTCTTTGTAAAGATTCTCAAGGCTATTAAAGTAGAAGTCCTCATACTCAGCTTTTTCAACAGGCCATTGCTTTGCACCCTGCCATTTATTAAGCCCTGTTGTATAATATCTGACCTCAGGCTCGTCCATTATGCCCGTGTCTATACCTTTGAGCCAATAATCATACCAGCGCAGGAGTTCATCATGATCTGTATACCACGGACGAACACCCATATCAGCATAGAAATACGCCTTCTTCGGAACATCTTTGTTCAGGCGATTAAATACATGAATCTGCGGGTCCATGAAGAAACTGAAAAACGGTCCGCCGACATAAGTCGGAACATTTATCTTGTCAATTTGCTCTATTACAGAACGCTCTCTCCAAAACGGTCCATCAAGCGGATTAAGCATATAGTCAAATAGGATTGGATTCTTTTCAGGGTATTGCAATAGATGATAAAGATATGGATATTGGCGCAAATCCGGGTCAGCCGAGAATTTATCTACCAGCTCCTGCAGCTTCTCCGGCGGAGTGTTCTCACGCATCCAGGATTTGACATTCTTAATCGCATATCCGCAACGTGCCGGATATGTGCCTGTATATAATCCGTACCAGAATATATCTAAGACACCACCCGGATATATCGCTTGCTTATATGCATCCGCACCATAGATTTCCCACGGCGCAATACACTTAAGGCTCGGAGGTTGTTCCGTGGCTATCCGAAGCTGAGCATTGGCGAAATAACATATCCCTGCAAGCCCTACACCACCATCACACCACTCTTGTTTAGCCAAATATTCGACTATATCGTAACCGTCTTCGCCCTCTTTTTTGTTAAAAGATCCGACATATTCGCCTTCTGAATGACCAAGCCCACGAAAGTCAGCTATCGCAAACACATATCCTCTAGTCGCAAAATAGCTCGGCTCACCTGATTCTACAGATGCTTCAAATATAGACTTACCAAAGGGTTGGGGGGGTGATTCGAAGACTTGCGAATTCTTCCCATAAGGTGAAATGGCAAGCAGTGCCGGGAATTTGCCCGGTGCATCAGGTCTGTAAATGTCAACGGGAATCCTGACACCATCACGCATTGTTACCATTACATCCTTGTCCACTATCATTTTATACTGTTTCTCTGATGCTAAAAATTTACTCACTAAACTTTCCTCCCACTATATTGTAATATTTCCAATATTTAAAGATTCCTCGATTGTAACTGACTTCACATCTTTACCGCCGACGCTGATTGTATAGCTTCCCGGCAAAAGTCCGTCGAACTTGAATTCACCAAAATAATTTGTCACTTGCTCACAAGAAGCATCGCCGCCGAGCGAAACTTTAACGCCTTCCGCGCAATCTCCGTCTTTCAGAATGCCTCCTGTGATGAAGTTTTTTGTAAACCTGTGAAGATTCTTGTAATACACATTTGGATTTGTGTTAAGGTCTGAGCGGTACTGCTCTAACCCCTCATCGTCAATGAGCTTCTTCATTTCAGCCTCATCCAAGGTATAAAATGCCATAGCACCGGTCGGACAACTGTGCACACAGCGTGGCACATCCCAGCCATTGTCTAAAAGATGCGCACACATTGTGCATTTTTGCGAAATATTTTCCTCATCATTCCAATAGATTGCACCATAGGGGCAACTATCCGCAAGTTCTTTTTTACCTTCGGATTTCTTAGGATCGATGAGCACAACCCCATCTTCTCGTTTTTGCACACAATCAGGATGCTTCTTTACACACGAAGCATCATCACAGTGCTGACAAGGCATCGGCAAGAACGCACAATCTATCCTTGGGTACTGCCCACGCTCCTTGCGCTCAATATTCATCCAACGATGCCCATGCCGTGGCTGGGCTTTAGAATACGGAAGCCAGTCATTGCTCACAAACTCGTCTTTGCAGGCTATAAAGCAATTATTACAATCATGACAAAGAGCTACATCAATGACCATATATCTTTGTTTCGCCATTATTTTTCTCCTTCCCATTTTTCGACTTCTATACGAAAATGCTGAGTTGCCATGCCCGATGTATGCTTGCCGATAAATTGATCAGAACTCAAGATATTGATGCAACCGCCTCGGTCAGGAGATTCTCCGGGCTTGCCAAGTGGGTCATATTCAGCAGATGATTCGTATGAATGACATATTCCGGGTGGCACACGCTGTGTAATCTGCGCAGCCAATATTACAGCACCACGGTCATTATATGCCTTTACCAAATCGCCGTCTTTTATGCCTCTTTTCACTGCATCCTCTTCATTAATTCTTATAATCCAATATTCGTACCCATCTACATTTATGCGGTGATCCTTGATATCATTCATAAATGCATCTTTGCCATCGCCCATTGTGTGGAAGCTAAAGCGTGGATGAGGCGAAAGTACGGAAAGCGGATATTTTTCTGTATTTTCATAATGCCAGCCTTCCCAAGGCTTTATATACTGCGTGAGCGGAGGACGTGTCTCATCTTCCCCTAAGCCCTTTTCAACAAGTGACTTGTTAAAACGCTCAAGGCTCTTAGAATACAGCTCTATCTTACCTGTTTGTGTCTGCAATGTCTTTCTCTGCACTGTGTCACCCGGACGGAACTGACCGGGCATCGGCACATCTTGCTCACGACCTTCGGCAAACCAGCGATATGCGGGAGTTCTGGTCCTGTTTGGATTGTCAGGAACAACCGCATAACCTTTTTTAAAGAAATCTTCCCAAGACATAAGCTTCGGCAGATCCGTTGCATGATATAGCTGTTTTACCCAGTCAAGCTCATCTTTGCCTTCTGCAAAAGGTCCTTCAATGCCCAGGCGCTTTGCAAGTGCACGGAATATCTCATAGTCAGACTTTGACTCGCCTAGAGGCTCAATGCACTTCATTTGAAGGCTGATTATCCTATGATTACTCTGTGAAAAAGATGCGGGGATATATCCTGCACAGTTTGCAAATTCCGAGATATCCCAGCGCTCAAAGTTCGTACAAGCAGGAAGAATAATATCTGCAAACGGAGTTTCTCCCTCAAACCATATAGATTGAGATACGACCATAGGCATGAGCTCAGACTGATACATTTTCGCATAGCGATTAGTATTGCCCATCGTGCCAATATGCGGTCCGCCGTATTTGTAATACATCTGAATACGTGAATAGCCGTCCATCGGATAACTATACTCGTGGAACTGCTGTTCTATAGATGCTCCAACGAAGCCCTTGCCACGCCATTTTACTTTGCCCTCACCCATAAATGCTTCGGGAATCTTAAATCTAGGAATATGGACACCCTGAGGAACATTGAGATTCGATGGAGACGGTCGGCTGTTTACACCGTCGAACATTCTATTTACAAATGTTATCCCGGCAGCAGAGTTATCACAATCGCCGGAAATTCCACCCTCGGCATAGCCCGGGAAATAAAACAGATAGTCCGTAGGCGCACCTTGTGTCGTCGAGTACATGTTAATACCGGGCTTGCCCATGCCTTGGAGTGCACCAAGGGCAATCATCATTCTAGCCCACTCCATGCCTGTAGGACCTCTGCAAGCTCCGCCCCAACCACCGAGACCGCCTGCAGCAAGTTGAGTCTTACTCTTTGCCCACTGTCTTGCAAGAGCACGGATATCATGTGCAGGAATACCTGTCTCAGCTTCTGCCCACTCTGCGGTCTTTGCAATTCCATCTTCGCCTTTGCCGGTCAGATAATCTCTAAACTCCTCGAAGCCATAGACCTTTTCAGCTACATACTCCTTGTCATAAAGTCCCTCAGTGACCCAAACATAAGCAATTCCTGCAGCAAGCGCAGCATCGGTGCCGATTTTCGGGGCTAACCATTTGTCAGAATACAGCACAGCCGAATGATTGTAATAAGGATCAATAAAGACCATCTTAATTCCGAGTTTCTTCATCCATTGACGGCGCACGGTGCTCTCATATGCAGCATAAATTCCGTTATTTGTTTCGGGATCAGCAGACCAAAAGACTATCATTTCGCTGTTCTTAAGGGTGTCTTCAAGCAAATCCCATTGTTCAGGATTGCCAAGACCTCCTGTCATCCCCCAAGAGTGGATACCACCCCAGTGCCAACCTTCCCAACTGTCAGGATTATGATCAGCATAGGTGATTCCTGCAAAATTCATAAAGCGAAACAATGTGCTATGTCTATATCCAACATTGCCCCACAAGTGATGTGAAGATGGCTCAGCGACTATAGCCCCCGGTCCGTGTTCCTGTTTTATGCGAATCATTTCATTTGCAACAGTATCTAAAGCTTCATCCCAACTAATACGCTCATAACCGGGATACATAGGGTCACCGCCTGAGGCAGGCTCACCACGCTTATCAATGTTGCGCTCACCGTTTACATCAAATCCTATGCGCTTTAGCGGGTACAGAATCCTTCTGTCGCTGTGAACCATAGCCTTGTACCCGGCTGTGTACGCTGTGTAAGTGGTCTTTCGGGGCGGACTGAACTTTTCACCACGTGCTTCAATTGTCCAAGATTCAGGATCATCCTCAGACAGATCCATAGGATACACTCGCACGATTTTGTTTTCATCGACATCAACATCGACAAAAACAGGGCCACCGGTCGTGGAATTAGTTTTTTTGATAATTTCCCCCAATGAGTTTCCCTCCCGTTCCATTAAATTCTGTTAAATGTTGCAAATTGCCAGAGTCAAGAATATCATTTCACTCTAATTTTGTCTACATTGAATCGAAAATTGTTGCAAAAGTCACGCAATTATGTTATTTTCATACAATAGGAAAGTAGCAATCTATGGAAAATAACCTCTGTTTCGTGCTATTTGCTCTTAATTAAGTCACACTCGTTACAAAAAATTACAAAATAATTACATTTCGGTTGACAAAAAATACATTTTCTGTTATCATAGTCGAACCGATACACTTATCGGCAAAACTTCTACCGCATAAAAAGGAGAATCATTCGTGAATCGACATATACGCAAGATACTAATTTTAACTATTTTTTGTTGCCTGGCTTTTGCTCTGACGTTTAGCGTAACTGCGCTGGCATCTGATGCAAGTACAATGGTAACAACTGAGGGTGTCAACTTAAGAAGCGCCCCCACTACTAATCAAAATAATGTAGTTTCGACTGTCAATGTAGGCTCAAGCGTATCCGTGATCAGCCACGATCCTGCCGGATGGTCAAGAGTAAGAGTAGGTGGCGCAGAAGGTTTTATAAGATCCGACTTCCTCACTCTCCCAGCAGGGCATGCTCCGGCTACATTCGTCACAACCGGCGGTGTTAATCTAAGATCAGCTCCGAACAGAAGTGCAGATGTGATCCGCACTATTAATGTAGATTTGGAAGTTGAAGTGCTCAGCCACAATCCTACAGGCTGGTCAAATGTCAGAATTAACGGTACTGTTGGATTTGTAAATTCAGAGTTTCTCAGGTTTTCCGCTATAAGCACTCCCGCAGAAGCATCACCTGCACCTGCACCTGCAAATGGTGCTAATGGCTCTAACGGCAACGGTTCCAATGGCTCAGCTGCTCAGAGCGCACCTGCACCCGCTAATGCACAACCAATCGGAACACTACAGACTGTTGGCGGTGTTAACCTAAGATCTAGACCAACTACTGATGGTAATATTGTCCGTGTTCTAAATGCCGGAACAAGAGTCGAAGTCTTAAGCAATGGTTCAAATGGCTGGTCTTCTGTTCGCGTCGGCAACAGTACAGGCTACATCAGATCAGATTTATTAGGCGAAGTCAGCGGTCCGGGACGTATCGAGCTGCTTACAATGGCTCAAGTTCGTCCGCTCATGAGATCAGGGCAAGACATCAGGATTACAGACGTTAGAACCGGAAGAACTTTTAACGTCCGCCCCTTCTCTTTTGGTCGTCATGCTGATGTTGATACTTCATCTCGTGCAGATACAGATACTAAGCTCAGCATTCGTGATGGTAGATGGTCATGGTCTGCAAGACCGGTGTGGGTACATATCGGCGACAGAACGATTGCTGCTTCAATAAATGGTATGCCACATGATGTAACAATGATTCCAAGTAATGGCGCCGGTGGTCACTTCTGCCTACACTTCCACGGCACAGTAACAAACAATCAAAGGTATCAAGCAGATCTTCGCAATGCTATCATGGAAGCCTATAACGCCGGAAGAAGATAGTATAAAATCAAATATGAGACTCCCTGACCGGTTATAGTCAGGGAGTTTTTGTATAGGTTATAAAATTTAGCCATCGTAGGGGCACCGCTTGCTGCGCTCGTACAAGAATTACGCAATTAAAGTAGGGATATTCAAATCGTGAATTTGCTTGATTTATAAGCCCATTCATAATAAAATAATCTTCACAAACTAAAAAGGTCGTATTAAGCTTGAAAAAATTTATTGCATTTCTCTTATGTCTTACCTTATGCCTAGCTGTCGTAGGCATTGTCGGTATTGCTTTTGTTAATAACCGCTTCCCTTTGCGCTATGTTGATATTGTAAATGAAAACGCAGAAATGTTTGATTTAGACCCCGCCTTTGTCTTTGCCGTTATCCACGCCGAGAGCAGATTCAATTCGCGAGCAGTCTCACGTGTAGGCGCAAGCGGTCTTATGCAGATTATGGAAAGCACCGCATATTGGATCGCTCCAAGAGTAGGCTTAGATGACTTTGATTACGAAGTCCATATTTTTGATCCTGAGATAAATATCCGCTTAGGTGTCTACTATCTGCACAATTTGGCAAATGCGTTTGGTGATTTAGAAGTTGCATTAGCTGCATATAATGCAGGCCGTGGCAATGTCCACAGATGGCTAAATGATCCTGAGTTTAGCAGTGACGGAGTTACTCTTGACTATATTCCGTTTTCAGAGACACGAAATTATCTAATCCGAGTAGCAGATAATGAGCGCATATACACTTTCCTGCTCAGGTTTCCCGGTGTATTTGCAAGATAAGTATAATACTTAAGGGCGTGTATCAAAACACGGGCTGCCCGGTGTGCAGCCCCTACATGTTGCGGTATTGTTGCTTTGGCAAACCGTATTTTGTAGGGGACATACACCTGGGTGTCCCGTTTTTTCGTTTTGATACAGCCCCTTAAATTAAATTACAGTAAAAAAATATAATTAATCTTCTATAACTTCTTCGGTCGTAGCCTCTGCGATCTCTAATTTCTTTTCGATATAAGCCTTGATTTTCTCAAGTGTGGCATATTTTTCGGATTTCATTTTTTTGTGCAGATCAGTTAACATACACACAAGCCAAATCGTGCCGAAAATCATGCTCAAAGCTCCGAACGCAATCGCCAAAATACAGAATACTTTTTTCATGATAGTGATCCATTCCTTTCCCCTCAGCTTACGCTTTAAAATTCTCTAAAAATATCTTCAGGCACAGAATCCGGTCGCTCTAAGACTTCCCAGTTGCGAGCAGGAATTATATTTACCCAACTTTCATATACATTATCGCCACTCTCTCTTAAAGTAAAGCTATATGAATTCGTCGCCGATTGGACATAGAAATAAAACCATGCATCTTCATTGGAATTATCCGTCCAAGTCTGCATTTCAGGCAGCAAATCATCGAAATTCTCCGACAAACGCCCAAAGACACGATTGACCATCGCTGCTGCTTCTGCCCTTGTCAGTGCACTGTCGGGATAAAACGCATAACCTAGACCATAATGCCCTTGCACCCAGCCATTTGTCGCTGCCGTGTTAATGTATCCTGCTGCCCAATGACCGTAAATATCGTTAAAATAATCTTCTGCAAAGTCCATACCATACGCCTGACCCATAAAACGAACGATAACCGCCGTCATTTCCGCACGAGTTATAAGTCTATCCGGAGCAAATGTACCATCAGGAAAGCCGTTAAATAGCTCTACATTGGTCGTCGTTGACACCGCATTGTTAAAGCGATTTTCAGGCACTACATCCGGAAACGGATTTTCTTGTAACCAATACGTAGCACGCATATCGTCTGTAATCTGCTGGAAGAAAATCGTAGCGACTTCTTCCCTGGTTATATCATCATTTGGTCGGATCAGCCCATCATCCGCACCGAACAAATATGCTTGTCTCTCCAGGATTTCCAAGCCTTGCACAGGCTCATCAGTCTCATTATCAGATGGTCTTGGAGTATCTGCAATTACAAGCGCAATATTAGGCGGTGCAACTGTTTGAATTAAAGAGTCCGCACCTACAATTAGAAATTGCAGTTCCGCATTTGTGAACATTTCGTTAACATTACCAAGATTGCCTGTATCCCAGCCACTTAAGTCCAGAGTAATCACACTTGAATCCCTGAACATATTTGACATATTCGTTACAGAGCTTGTATCCCAGTTTTCCAGCTCCAAATCCATTAAAACAGTGCTTCTAAACGTGCTTTCCATAGTCGTCACGCTACTCGTATCCCATGCGCTTACATCCAAGCTCGTCAGATTGCTTGTGCCACGAAACACGCCTTCCATGGTCGCTACTTCACTTGTGTTCCAATTTTCTATCCCAATTAGTTCCGTTACGCCGGACTCTCTAAAAATGTTACGTATGTCTTGTAAATTGCTTGTGTCCCAAGCACTTACATCCAAGCTAGTCAGGTTAATTGTGTCTCTAAAAATGCTATCCATAGTCGTTACAGAGCTTGTGTCCCAATTTGCTGTGCCGGTTAGTTCCGTTATGCCGGACTCTCTAAACATACCAATCATATAGCGCACATTGCTCATATCCCAAGCACCTAGATCCAAGCTTATAAGGCTACTAGTGCCACGAAACATGTTGTTCATACCGCCCACACGATTTATACCTGTCGTATCAATGTTATAAATTCCCTCTATCTCAACAAGATTCGACAATTCAAAAAACAATCCACGCAAGTCTCGAACTCCCGTAACAGGCTCGGTGAAGATTATTTTTGTAATATTATCCGCATAATCAGCCCAGGGACTTGCTGTAGAGCTCCTCCCGCCGATATTCCCTGCACCTACCTCTACTACACCCGCACCGATATCATCATTTTGCCACCACCACGGTGCATAATCCGTAGTGACATCATCAGGACCGACACGCCCCTGCATCTGCGATGGTTCCACGGCAAAAGCAATGCCCGGCAGCAGACCGCAAATCACGACCACTACCAACAACATGCATACTACTCTATGTAAGCATTTTGTTCGCACTGCTCCTCGAAACATAAGAGACTCCTTTACAATTTTCCATAAAAAAACATTTACAGATGAGAAAGAGTATTGTAACATTAAAATGCAAAAATCGCAAGCAAAAATGTGCATCTAAGAGTTATGTAAATATACAAAGCTGTAACCAACATATGTTTTTTAGATACACCGGGAATTGTAACACATAAAAGGAGCCAATAATTATGCCATATGTAAAGTTTGACCCACCAAAACCAGGCATAGGCGTTGTCTTGCCGACAATGAACGTCTCGAAAATCACACGAAAATGGCTTGACATCGACTACACTCCGCTTAATCCCCACCCGGACCGCAAGCTTGACATCTATCTGCCGGAAAACGGAAACGGACCATTCCCCACCCTCATATGTATGCACGGAGGCGCATTTTGGGGTGGCTTTAAAAACGATATACAAAACGCCATATACATGGATGCAATTCCGCATGGCTTCGCCGTAGCTTGCGTAGAACAACGGCTGTGCAGATTACAGCCCGATGGCAGCTACAGCCCCGAAGGACAATTTCCCAACCCGATATTTGATTTCAAGGCATCTATCCGATTCTTGCGTAAAAATGCAGCCGAATATATGTTAGACCCCGACAGATTCGCCCTGTGCGGCGGTTCTGCCGGAGGATACCATGTACTTATCGCTGCTGCAAGTGCCGAAAGCAATGTGCTATATGACAACTCACTTGGCTTTGCCGGTATATCGGGCGAAGTCCAGGCTGTCGTCAGCCTGTTTTGCGTAAGCGACTTGATTGTTCAGTCTAAATTCACAGCAGAGAATCCATTTCGGGAATTACCCGATGGAACAATCGCCCCACTAGACAATTTTGCAGATATTTTCCTTAGTGTCAACGCTCGCAACCACCCTAATCTAGCGCATTTTGCATCCCCGGCAACATGGATAACTAAAGCCATGCCACCCACGCTATTACAGCACGGCGGAGCAGATAAGCTCGTACCTGCCGAATGCTCACATATCATGTATGACAAAATCCGTAAAATCTGTGGCAGCAACCGTGTTGCTTACTCCGAGTTCCCTGAATACACCCACGGTGATATACGCTTCTCTTGCAAGGAAAATGTCGATTACATCATAGGCTGGCTTAAGAGCACTCTTAACTAAGCCGAGGGGCATCGAACTCCCTCTCGGCTTAAATTGCACTAACCACTCACACGACACCACTTGTGCGAGCAATTAGTGCAATTAATATTTCCACAGACTATTTCCCCGAAGCCCTCTTATCCCTAAGCGCCCTCAAGCTCTTATAAACCGACGGCAACAACCGTGAAGCAAGCCTCTTAATCTTAACATTCGCCCAGTGTGACTGCCTGCGAAAAGCCCCGATAAAAGCCCTGGGATGCCCACTTCCCAATATCTTATCATCAAGTCGCTTGACTTCCCGTGCAAGCTCGTCACCCGAATATCGGTTATAAATCCCCCGATACTGCCTCATAAGCTTCATAAAGCTATATCGGATATAAAACATATCGCTCTTTTTATACCCCGGCATACGCAGTTGAACCGGATCTTTCGGATTTACTGTCGGATCAAGGAATCCACCCTCCTCAGCAATCTCCCGGAGTCTCGTTGAAGGATACGGAGCGAAGAAACTAACCACAATATTATCAGTGTGCATTCTCGCATTGAGCTTAACAGTCTCAAGCGAAAGTGGCAGAGTCTCATGAGGCATGCCGATAAGATTATATGAATTAACTATAATCCCGGCGCCCTTGAGCAATTGCGACACCTCGACAATATGATCATTTTTCATATTGCGATGCAAGTATTTCGTCCTATATTCCTCATCACCGCACTCAACCCCGATAGTTATGAGATAACAACCTGCATCAGCAAGCTCTTTTACCATTTTCTCATTTAACAACTCAACACGGACATTACACACAAATCTTTTCTTTATCCGCTCCTTGTATAGAGCCGTAAATTTATAAAACCACTCCTCATAGACATTAAGTATCGCATCATTAAAGCTAAAGCACTCTATCTTCGGATCTTCCTCTAAAGCCCTCTCCAGTAGCTCTATAGCATTTTCAGGACTTCGAAAGCGTGCATAACCCTTTTTTTCGGGATAAATGTTACGAAGCTGTGCATTAGCACAGTATGTACAAGAATAAATACAACCTCGACTGACTATAACCTCAGCAGTATGCTGTTGGGTGTTACTCTTAAGATTCTTATAATCAAAAATGCTCAAATCCGGAAACGGCAGCTCATCAAGATTCTCTATAAAAGGTCTGACAGGATTTTTGTGCACAACCCCATCCGCATCTTTTATCCAAAAACTTTCAGCTTCAAGATTCGGCACACCATTAGCAGCATAATGATTTACAAAATCAAGACAGACAACTTCACCTTCGCCTATACACACCGCATCTATGCCTTTAAGCTCTATAACCTCTTGCGGTGCAAGGGATGGGTGATACATTCCCGCCCAAACAAAAACATCCGGCATAGCCTCATCAAGCCACTCCGCCATCTCGGTTGCAAAACTGAGCGCACTCGTCCTTATGCTAATGCCGATAATATCGGGATTATAATCTTTGACCTTATTTATAAATTCCTCTCTATCAGGCATGTATAGCTGATGATACAAACTCACATTATGCCCGCCCGCCTTTAAAACCGCAGAAAGCGAAGCCAAACCTTCGCTATAATTGCCCGGCAAATTTCTCATAAATTTCGTAGCTTCAAGAAAATCCGGGTAAATAAATAAAACCTTTAAACCATTATCCATTTTATGTTCCTTTTTCATTAAATATATACCCTCGGCAACCTATTCCCAAGACGACACAAAACATCGTATGTTATAGTCCCCGAAGCCACAGCAACATCCTCACATTTTACTTCCTCATCGCCATCTCTACCGATAAGAGTTACCACATCTCCGGCTTTTATTTCTTCAATCTCCGTCACATCTATCATAAGCATATCCATGCAAACTCTGCCGAGAATCGGTACTTTTATCCCTCTTACCAGACACATTCCACCATTGCCGGATATCTGCCTTGGCACACCATCGGCATAACCGATACCAACAGTTGCAATTTTAGTCGTCCTTGTCGTCCTAAATATCCCACCATAACTGACAGGCTTCCCTGCTTCAACCCATCGCACTTGTGAAACAATTGCCTTAAGCGACAAAACAGGTCTCAAGTCAGGCCTTCTATCGTCTTCATAACCACACAGCGCACCATAAAGAGCGATACCCGCACGTGCATAATCGCAATCTATATTCGCATAATTATAGAGCCCGTAACTGGCTTGAATATGGCACTTACCGACATTATAACCTTTACTTTTGAGCGCCTCAACCACTGAGTTAAATCGCTCAATTTGAAGATTTGTATATCTCACATCTTCCTCATCTTGGCTATCTGCCGAAGCAAGATGCGTTGCAATTCCGTCGATTATGAGATTCTTGCACGAAAACACACTTTCAATTTCCTCAAGATTCTCAGGGCTCATACCCAATCTATGCATTCCTGTGTCCAGTTCTACATGCACATGCAAGCTCAGTCCCATATCATTAAGCTCTCTTGCATGAGCACCATCAACTACGACCTGCGAAAGCGAGTATTCATACAGAAATTTCGCATCTCTCTGATGAGTATATCCAAAAATCAGAATCTGGGCATCAGAAACGGCCTCACGTAGCTCAATTGCCTCAACTATTGTCGCAACGCCGAATACCTTCACACCCTCAGCCCAAAGCCGTCTTGCGCACTGAGCTACACCATGCCCATAAGCATCTGCTTTGACGACAGCCATAAGCTCACAGCCCTCCGGCAAATGTGAGCGAATCTTCGAAGCATTGTGCCCCAGTGCATTTAGATCAATTTCAACCCAAGCTCTACCATCATCTGACGGCATAATTTCATTATACATTTTCATTTTCAAGACTCAATTCAATTAGCATCTCCACAAGTTGCGGATACTCAATTCCTATCCCCTGCATCATCTTCGGAAAGCCACTCTTAGCCGTAAATCCAGGTATCGTGTTCGCCTCATTAAAGATTATCTCGTCATCTTTTGTGACGAAAACGTCGATTCTGCAATACCCCTTACAGCCCAGCGTTTTATATATCACTTTTGCTGTATCGGCAAGCCTTCTTTCCATCTCCTCAGAAACACGAGCCGGCAAATGTATCTTCGCAGTCTTAAGAGTATATTTTTCTTCGAAAGTAAAAAATCCATCCGAGAGCTCAATTTCATCTACACGCCCAACAGTGAGCTCATTATTGCCTACTACCGAACATCTAGCCTCAAATCCATCTATATTTTCTTCTAAAACCACCGCATCATCAAAGCAAAACGCCAGCTTCACCGCCTGAGCAAGATCCGCTGCATCTTCTACTTTGGAAATCCCGAATGAAGACCCGGCTTTAACAGGCTTAACATATACAGGCAATCCCAGCTCCTTCACAGAAGCATGAATCTCACCTTCTGTCGGAACATATTCATAACAAACCGACCTCGGAACTCTTATACCCTTAGTCGAGATAAGTTTATGCGCTCTGCTCTTATCCATGCACAAAGCCGAAGCAGCTGCACCCGAGCCAACGCAAGGCACCCCGGCAAGCTCACACAGCCCCTGAATGGTGCCGTCCTCACCGAATCTTCCGTGAAGCATAGGAAACACAACATCTACAGGCACAGACTGCACACTGCCATTTCTTATTTCCATCAGCCCCACCCCACGCTCAGGTGAAACAAACGCTCTTGTGAGTACCGCATCATTACTATGCCACTTATCGGTCGGAATATCCTCTACAGCTCCCGTATACCTAAACCATGACCCCTGTTTGGTGATGCCGATAAGAATCACATCATATTTCTCACGATCAATGGCATTTATTATCGAAAAAGAAGAATTTAGCGAAACCTCATACTCAGGAGAACATCCGCCAAAAACAACCGCAACAACCTTTTTACTCATTTAACTACCCGACTTTCACTGAAAATTTAAAAAATTCGAGTTATTCTAACATAAAATTACTAAATCCGCAAATCCTAAACATGGATTCTTATCTTGGTTCTTATCCCCTTGTCCTACATGGAATTCCATATTGTTGCCCCAACATTGCAACTCAGACAAGAGGACTGTGTTTTTCGATTTCGTCTTTACCCTCTTTAGAAAAGAAGGTGCCGTCGCAGACGGCGGGTGTTTTGATAAATCTCAGATAATCGAAATTTATTTTACTAATCACAGTGTCCAATCTTCCTCGCTCAACCTCTTTTGAAGCACCTTAAGCCTGGCTTTACGCACCTCATAATCAGGCATATACAACTTAACTTTCGTCCAAAAATGAGCAGAATGATTCATCTCCACCATATGCATAAGCTCATGGAGCACAATATAATCAATAACCTCATCATCTGCCATTATAAGAAGCCACGAAAAATTTAAACTCCCCCTCGCCGAGCAACTCCCCCACCTCGACTTCGCACTGTTTATCTTGACAGCCGACGGCTTTAAACTCACAAAATCACCAATCTCATACACCCTGCCCGTAATATCACGCTTGGCAAGAACCTTATAAATCTTAACAACCGCATCTTTAATCTGCTTCGGCGACAAATTAGGCGGAATATAAAACCCATCATCATCAAACCCCATCGAGCCCCCATCATGTGCCCTTATAGGATAATCCTCACCCCTATATAACAAGTAATCACCATATCTAAGCTCAAAACGCTCTCGCTTTTCTAAGCGAGCCACCGAAAAAACCAGTTTTTGCTCTATCCACTTCTCTTTTAAGCGTATAAATCTTTCGATACTCTCAATTGAAGCTTTATGTGGCGCACGCACCTCTACAAGACCATCACGAATATGAATCGCAATAGTCTTTCTGTTAGAACGCTTTAATATATAATCTATATCCACATTGCATCTCCTAGACAAGGCTCGCCCCTTGGCTTACGGCTCTTTTGCAAGATCCTCAAGCGCCTTGCCCGAAAGACGGAAAGTTGTCCACTCACTAAGCCCCTCAGCTCCGAGCGACTCATAAAACTCTATGCTATCCACATTCCAGTTAAGGCACGCCCAATCAAGCCTGCCGAACTCACATGACACAGCCATCTTTGCAAGATATTGAAGCAACGCCTTGCCAATTCCATGTCTGCGATATTCAGGCTGCACATATAAATCTTCAAGATACAGCCCCGCCCTACCTAGAAAAGTTGAATAATTGGTAAAATAAATAGCAAACCCAACCTCTTTACCATCAACAACTGCAAAAATCACCTCAGCCGATGGCGTATTAAACAGCCATTCTTCGAGAATTTCCTCTGTTGCAACCACTGCATCTTCCATTTTTTCGTATTTTGCAAGCTCACGTATAAATTTTAAAATAAGGGCGCAATCCTTCTTCTCAGCAATTCTGAAACTAAATGATATCTTATCCATTTTCCAAACCTCTTTCCCATTAACATTTGCTATGCTATACTTGTATAATATCACATATCGCTTTATCGTACAATGTATATGCAACGAGGAGTTTGTGTTTTTCGATTTCCAAAACGAGTTTGCGCACCCGTATTAGAACGAAAGAGCTATAATCAAATCCAGTGCGCATGTCTGAGTGACGAAATCGCTAAAAATACAAGCTTCGAGTCCACACACAATACCGGAGAATACCATCATGGTAGAATATTACAACTTTTTTTATTTCCTATATATCGCATTTGCGCTGATTTTAGTTTTTGGACTCTACTTTTTGCTCCGCAATAAAAGCAAAAGGACCTCAAAAACTGTTTTATTCTGCCTGCTCCTACTAAACTTTATATTCCACTTCCTCAAGCTCGCATTCGACTTCTATCAGGCATGGATGCCCGTTGCAATCAGAACCATAACCCCCGAAAACATCTGCGCCGTAAGTGTCCTTGTCTTCCCTTGGTTTTTCCTATCAAAAAAGCCCCTATTAAAGGACTACATGTTTTATATCGGCGTATTTAGCGGAATCGGCGCAACCCTCATTCCGATAGACGTCATCGGCAGGCCCGCATTTGACTTTGAAACAATGCGCTTTTACTTCTCGCATATACTCCTGTTTGTAATCCCATTGCTTATGGTTTTGCTGAAAGTGCACACACTTGACTACAAGCGAATCATTAAAATACCCTTTTTATTCTTTCTCGTGCTCTGTATCATACTCGTAAATGAAGTAATTCTGACAGGCGCAGGATTTGTGCATATATACTTTTTGTATAGCAATGAAGTCAGAAATGCATCCTTAATTTTCGGTCCACTCGCTGAAGTTGAATTTTTGGGAATACTGCTAGGCACCCTCACACCGGATTTATTTATGACAGTTCCCATAGGCGAAAACGCCGGGCAAGTCTACTACTGGCCGATAGTTTGGATGATAATTCCCACATTTGTCTACCTAAGCATCGCATGCTTCCTACTCTCCCTACCATTTGAATACAAACGAGTCAGAAAGGATTTACATATTTTAAAAAATATGATAAAATTACGCTTGTTTCCATAGCATTTTTTCGCAAATGATTACTAGTCACAGTGTATCTTAAAAACTCGCTTAGGTTTCCGTTGCGAGCACACCACGCCTAGAGCTCTTACAACTTTCCTAGGCAGTAGACGTGCCTTGGCTGTAACCAACCTGTGTTTTTTAGATACACTGGGACTAGTAACCGCAAATAATCTATCTTTTTATGAAACGGAGTCGAGAAAATGGTATTATTATTTTTGTGGCAAGTTACTTTTATAGTACAAATGTTCTTCTCTTACGGCACAGCATACAGGCTCACCAAAAGAGGCGGAGACAACGGAGTTGCACTTTATGGCTGGATATTTGCTCTCTCCTTTGCCTCGTTAGTTCCCGGCTTAGGATTTTATTTATGGAAAAAATACAAAGACGAGGACGAATATATCTATACTCCGCCATCGTCAAGACCCCCGGCATATTCTTCTTTAGACAGACCCCCATCATCAAGCCCCACACCATACTCAAACAGAACTCAAGATTTAAGCGTGAAAAAAGAGTGCAGACATTGCCACACTCTTTACAATGAAGGTCTTAATAGATGCCCAAGTTGCGGAGCAATAGTTTAAGCTGAGGGGAGTCGAATTCCTCTCAACCTAAACACACGGACTGCCGCAGACATTTTCTTCATGCTCCACAGGAACCGGTCTGTTATTCCAAGTTTTCATCAATGAATCTAAAATTATAGTACAGCCCCTGATGCTGCCTGCTGACTATAGTAAGCATATTGTCCTCTATTGCAAAAGTCCAGCTTTCTTCCTCAATAGGTCTCCGTATCTTCAATAAATCTTCACCTTCCGTGCGCCAATGAAAAATTTGATTAGGGGCTCGCACCCCTACACCATCGGCTCGGAATACATAATGACTTGTCTCATCTTCATCCGAAGCCCATGTGCCAATCAAGCTGTGTTCATACGACACAGGTATCGGAGGCCCCACAATGCCGTTGACAACTCGTATGTAGCTGTACCGCCCGATCAAGTTTCTTCCTGCAATATTAAGCATATCACCGTCTATCTCAAAAGCCCACAGTTCTTCCCGCTGTTGCCCTGCTACCAAAATCCCCAAGGTGTTGTCTCCCTCTGTCCGCCACGTAAAAGTTTCCGCCCGCACGGTCCACCCCGATCCCGGAATCGCGTGCCGACTTCCTCTGCCATTGGCTCTGAAAACATATCTGAACGCATACCACTCGGGAGACCCCCATTCTCCAACAAGCGGGTGTTCCGGTGGCTCAGATTCGGGCTCAGGTTCGGGCGTTGGCTCCGGTTCAACAACCTGCGCCCCAACGTTCTCATGCACACCATCAGCATCACTCGCTCCGTTACATGATGCAAGCAGCATCACCGCAATTAACACAACCATTAGAACTGCAAGCTTTTTCATTTCACGTTTCCTTGCCATACTGTATTTTCCTTTTTTAAATATAGAAACTATCCATAATAAATTCAATGCCGTAAAAGCAAACACCATCAACATCACCGTCACGTTCAAAGCACATTATACCAAACATCGCAAAGCAAAAAAACAACATTTTTTTATTTTCTACATGCTCCACTATATTGACCCCTTTTTATTATCTCATTGCAATTGTAGCCATATTGTGCTACAATTGCAATGAGCAGTATTTTCAGAAATTGAAAGGTGGTTCGATTATGCTTAACACATATGCACGTCCGGTTCGAGATTTACGAAACAACTACAACGAAATCATTGACTTAGCTAATGAGGGAAATCAAGTTATAATTACTCAAAACGGTCGAGAAGCCGCCGTCGTCATAGGAACTCAAGCTTTTAAGAAGTATGAAGATTATTTGCATAGCCAATACATAAATTCAGAATTAGCAAAATCAAAGGAAAAAGCGCAAAAACCTGATACAAAATGGCTGAACGAGGATGATTTCTGGGATGGTTTCGAGGAAACACTATGAAATACCGATTAAAATATATGGAAGATACGCTTTCCGACAGAGACCAAATAAAATCATATTTATCTCAATTCTACCCGGGAACAGCGAAAAAATTCTTTAATACGCTCAAAAACAAAATTGCAAGATTAAAAATATACCCTTATTCCTGTCCCGCTTACGAAGATGACACTGATTATCGCATGTTGGTTGTCGGTGACTACTTGGTATTCTATATGGTAGACGATGATACAAAGATTGTTGAAATCCACAGAATACTGCACGGAAGTCGAAATATAAACACTGCCTTATCGCAGACAAAAATTACCTAAACAGATTGCTCTGATTGATACCAAGAAAGAACACTTGCAAAGTTTGCGGGTGTTTTTCGCTATATTGAGTCAGTTTAATCACCCATCCCCAAAAACAAAAGGAGCAAGACCGCAAGGACAGAACCAAACGTCTATGTCAACGGCATGGGCTACTTGAAAAATTCATGCCCACCCTTGCCGCCATCACAGACGAGCAGTTTGAAACCTTTATCCGAAAAGGTATCAATACCAGTTACGGACAAAAGATACTTGCCGAAATCGTAGGCGATACAGGAGCAAGCACTATAAAGCAGACCGCCAAAACCACACCGCAAACCCAAGCCGCCGAGCCTGATAAATCAGGCGGCGGAGCAACGGTAGAGGGCTAACGCCCTCACCATTGCGAGAGCAATAGCGCACGTACCACAACAAGTTGTGGTACGTGCGCTCTGCCGAGGGCTTGCCGTGCCTTCGGCACGGTATGGGCGTAAACGCCCATAAAAACAAAGACCAAA
>Ga0123355_10001158_pt1 | contig 36551 bp, 35 predicted proteins | sample TergutEmb28metaG_3_FD_89872 | JGI IMG/M metagenome (GOLD analysis project Ga0123355, IMG submission 89872) | Embiratermes neotenicus P1 segment gut microbial communities from Petit-Saut dam, French Guiana - Emb289 P1 | ecosystem: Host-associated > Arthropoda: Insects > Digestive system > Gut ...
ACGCCCTATATGCCAAAATCCAGCAGGGCCGCCGCCGCTATGTCGGTGTTTTCGCTGGCCACTTCTATTTTTCCTTCAAACCATCGCATATTTTATCCTTTGCTCCCCATAAATTTTGTGCAAATATATCCCGCCGCCGCAAAAACCAACAGCAGCACGGCGTTGAGAATTAAGGTGGGGCTAAGATGGGCAAATTGGTCCGCCACGCCAAAATTAAACAGTGTAACCACGGCACCCAGTACCAGGCCCAGCACCACAAAATATACCTTTGTTTCAAATCGTTCGATTAGATAGCCGATAATTTTAGCCGCCGCCGCAAGGCCGATAAGAGCCCCAACAAAGAACGTAAGCACAATGGCTCCGGATTCCAGGCCCAGGCCCACGGCACCTTCTTCGCCCCGGATAATCATAACGGCAACATCGGCAAAGTTGCCCACGGCGTTGTACACTGTGCCGTATTGCCCCAGCAATATTAACATCAGCGCGCCGCTGACGCCGGGTATGGCCAGCAAAAAGCAGGAAATTATGCCGGCGGTTAGTATGGCAATAAAATTCCCGGGGCTTTGTATGGCATAAATAGCCACAACTTCATCGGATGACGCCATAAAGCTAAGGGCCACAATAACCGCAAAACCCACAACAGCAAGGGCATAATTGGGCTTTTTATGCCGCTCCGGCTTTATTTTGCTATATATCATGGGCACACTGCCGATAACTAATCCAATAAAAAAGGCGTAACTTTGCAGGGGAAAGGCCTCCATAATACTGAGTATAACACCCACAGAGGCCAAAATACCAATGGCCGCACCAATGCCTATTGGCATCAGAAAAATCATGCTCTTTTTAAACTCTTTGCGCAAATTGTTTGCGGCAAAAATAATTTTGTCGTACAACCCCGTGGCCACGGCAAAAGTTGACGCGGAAAAACCCGGTATCACCAGAGCCAGGCCGATAACAATGCCTTTTATGAAATTTATAATCATACCTATCTCCTTTTTAATTACCAAAAAACGTGCCAAACAATTTCAAGGCGTATTCGTTGTCAGCAACCATCCCAAGCTCCCTGATGGCGTGCATAGCCATAACCGGCATACCCATGTCCACCACATTTACGCCCAAATTTGCCCCCAAAATAGCCCCAACAGTGCCACCGCCCAACACATCCGACCGGGTGATGTACTTTTGCATGGGCACATCAGCCTGTTGGCACAACGCAACAAAAACGCTGCCCGTATATGCCGTTGTGGCGTATTTTTGCATGGCCGAATACTTCAGCACCGGCCCACCACCAAGCACGGTGGTTGTTGTGGGGTCATCTTTGTCAGCATAATTTGGGTTGGCGGCGTGGGCCAGGTCGGCAGAAATTACAAAAGAATTCGACACAACCTGCCCAAATGTTCCACGTGGAACAATTCTGTCAATAAGTGTTTTTAAAAAAACTGATTGTGCCCCATGGGGCGTCAAGCTGCCTATTTCTTCATTATCCGGACAATACAACATCTTGGTATACGCCGCCGGCACGCTGTTTACAATGGCATCCAGCCCGGCGTGTACCATCCACAAATCATCCAAGCGGGACGATGATATAAACTCCTCATTTTCCCCTATCAGCTGGCCTTTTTGATGCTCGTACAGCATTAGGTCAAAATCCAAAATATCATTGGCGTCGCAACCAAGCTCCGCCGTCAACAGATTTATCAAATAATCCCCCTGCTCCAGCTGATCATTAACCATGGCCACAAAAGGCAGGGTGTCCGTCTGGGGATTTATGGCCATGCCTTTGTTGACCTCCCGGTTAAGATGTATGGCAAGGCTGGGAATAATCATCAGTGGGCGGTTTATGTTTATCAGCCGCTGAAGGGGCTTAAAAATATCGCTGGATTTAAGCAGCACCCGTCCGGCCAAGGCCAGCGGCCTGTCAAACCATGTATGCATTATAACACCACCATATGGTGCCGTGTTTAGTTTTATGTGGCCCTTTGCGGTCATCTGTGGGTTGGGTTTTATAACAAAAGCGGGCGAATCCGTATGGGCAGCAATGGCCCTGATGCCCTCAGCGGCCGGACAGCCCATGCCCATGATAAAAGCCGCAAAAGACGAACTATTTTTCCGCAAAAAATATTTGCCGCCGGGAACAATATCCCAGTTTTCGGCTTCGTTTAGCTCTGTAAAGCCCGCTTGCTCCAACATTTGCGCCCCATTGTGCGCAGCATGATATGCAGTAGGGCTATTGTACAGATAATCCAGCAATTTATGCGCATTTTCCCTTGTTTTTTCCATGATGCCCCCTAAAAAATCTTGTGATGCGTCCATTATAGCAAAAAAAAACTGCCTTGGCAATTATATCTGATTGTGGTAAAATTACTACCAAGGAAAGGGGATGAATGTTGTGGAAAAATTGAAAATAGCCATTATCGGATACGGAAACATCGGCAAATACGCTGTGGAGGCGGTTAAGAGTGCTGCGGATATGGAGCTTGTGGGGATAGTGCGCCGCTCGGGTGAAGTGCCCGCCGGGGTTGATGTGCCCGTAACAGATGATATATCAAAACTTGGCAAAGTTGACGCGGCAATTTTATGCACCCCTACCAGAAGCGTAGAAGGCTACGCCCTGCAATGCCTAAAACTGGGCATCTCCACCGTGGACAGCTACGACATCCACTCTACTATATACGAGCTTCAAATGACCCTTGACATAGCGGCCAAGGCAGGCGGTGCGGCTTCCATAATCTCCGCCGGCTGGGACCCGGGCACAGATTCCGTTGTGCGGGCCATCATGCTGGCCAGCGCCCCCAACGGCCTTACCTACACAGACTTCGGCCCCGGCATGTCTATGGGCCACACCGTAGCCGCCAAAGCCATAAACGGCGTGCAAAACGCCCTGTCCATGACCATGCCCATGGGTTACGGCGTGCACCGGCGCGATGTCTACATAGAAACCCAACCCGGCGCGGACTTTGAAAAAGTAAAGGCCGACCTGCTGGCCGACCCATACTTTACCCTCGACGAAACCCACGTGTACAAAGTAGATGACGTAAACACCCTGATAGACCGCGGCCATGGCGTAAACATGGTGCGCCGCGGCGGTGCCGGCAAAACCCAAAACCAGTTCCTGCAATGGAAAATGTCCATAGACAACCCGGCCCTTACCAGCCAAATTATGGTGGCCTGCGCCCGCGCCGCGGTAAAGCAGCAGCCCGGGGCCTATACCATGCTGGAATTTCCCCTGATAGACATGTTGCCGGGTTGTAAAGAAGATTTGATACGTAAACTAGTGTAGGGGCGGCATTTTGCCGCCCACAAAGCCACGGAGGTGTATATTATATGACATGGCGACCTGTTGAGCCACTATCACGCACACCTTGGACTGCGGATTTTACGGCGGCTAAGGGCAGGGCTATTATATTTGGGGTTTTGGCGGTGGTGTTAATCTCGCTCGCAATAATAGCAAGTACACGTTTTGAACATACTTGGGGTAACATTAGGGTTGGAGAGGTTCATTATTGGGTAGGTGGCCAAACTCACGCGACCCTTATTTCGGAATCAGCTTTTAGAAGCGGACTTTTCACGTTTCTTCCGCCGTTTGCGCCTTACTCTTTAGTAAGAATGCTGATTGACATCAACAATCCACAAAATGTAATCTTCCTGCCTCGTGCGACGCCACCCTCTGGCATGGTGTTCTTTATAGGCGGATTGTTCGCCATGACATCTTTGTATTGTGGGATTGTCGCCAGGGCGGCGCGGCGGCGTAATATACCGGGCGACCACAGGTCGCCCCTGCGATGACGCGGGTGACGATGGCAATCGCCCCGCAATCAGGCGGCAAAATGCCGCCCCTACGATACGCGAGTACCTCGCCATTCGTCATTGCGAGCCCAAATATGTTTGGATTTGAGGTTAGCTTGCGGGCGAAACAATCCAGATAATATATCCTATTGCTGGATTGTTTCGGGCACAAAATGCATTTACATACCGATAGCGTTGCCCTCGCAGTGACATGCACCGTAAGGGCCGGCTCTTGTATTCGCCCGGCCAAACCACACAAAAGAAAGGCTTGATGTGATGTTAAAACTACTTAGACGATACGGCGGGCCGTTTTTGCCTATGTTTTTGGCGGCAGTGGTCTTGCTTATTATACGGGCCGGGGCAGAGCTGTCCCTGCCCAGCTTAATGTCCGATATTGTGGACTACGGCATAGCCCAGGGGGGCATAGAATCCACCGTGCCAAGCAGGCTAACCCCAGAGACATTCGACTTGGTGTACGCTGAACTGCCGGAATATCTGCGACATGAGCTAACACAGGGGCTGGACAATATCAGTCCGGAGCTGGCTCAGACCATGACACACATCTTGGCCCAGCTACAGGCCGACGGCGCACCTATTACGGACAACACCCACGCCGTACATCTGGCCAAGGAATTTATCCGGGCCGAGTATGAACGCCTGGGTGTAGACATGGCTCAACACCAGCTAAACTACATATTTACCACTGGCGGCGTCATGATAGTCATAACCCTGCTGGCCATTGCCGTGGCCATTGGTCAGGGCTTTTTGTCCTCACGTATTGCCACCGGCATTGCCCGCCGGTTGCGCAAGGATATTTTTGATAGGGTGGTTAGCTTTACCAATACGGAGTATAACAACTTTTCCACGGCGTCACTTATCACCCGCTCTACCAATGACGTAAACCAGGTGCAGGGCTTGCTGGCCATTGCGGTGCGCATTGTTGTGTTTTCGCCTATTATGGCTGTTGGTGGGGTATTGATGGTGGTGGGCACAGATGTGTCCATGGCCTGGATAATTGCCCTGGCCGTGGGGCTTATTGTGGCTTTTATCACCATATTCATCATAATTGCCACGCCAAAATTTAAGATAATGCAAAAGCTGATAGACAAAGTAAATTTGGTGACGCGAGAAGGGCTGACGGGCATTATGGTTATACGAGCCTTTACCGCCCAGACCCACGAGGCCCAGCGTTTTGATGTGGTAAATACCGACCTAAAGCGCACAGGCCTGTTTTTGGCCCGGCTAGGTGCACTGCAAATGCCTATAATCTCGCTGATTATGAACTTTACCACCATATTAATCGTTTGGATAGGCGCGGCATCTGTAGACGCGGGCAATCTGGCCGTGGGCAGCATCATGGCCTTTGTGCAATACACCATGTTTATTGTGTGGTCTTTCCTAATGATGGCCATGATAATTGTTATGCTGCCACGGGCACAAGTAGCCGCCAACCGTATTATGGAGATTTTGGCCACGCCCCATGTGGTGACAGATCCGGATAACCCAGTGGAGATTCCGGGTCAAGCCCGGAATGACATAAGTGTGGAATTTAAGCAGGTCAGCTTTAAATATCCAGGGGCAGAAGGATATGCCTTGTCCGACATAAGTTTTAAGGCCCAAAAGGGCAAAATGACGGCCTTTGTGGGTTCTACCGGCAGCGGAAAAACATCGCTGGTTAATCTTATACCCCGCCTGTATGATGCAACAGAGGGACAGGTGCTGGTAAACGGCGTGGACGTAAAAACCGCCGCCCAGCGGGATGTGCGCAATGTAGTGGGCTATGTACCCCAGCAGGCGGTACTTTTCTCCGGCACAATAGAAACCAATATAAAATACGCCGGGGATAACGTAGACGATGCCCACATGGAAAAAGCGGCCAAAGTTGCTCAGGCCCATGAATTTATACAAGAGCGCGAGGGCGGATATAAAGGCGATATTGCCCGGGGCGGCACCAATGTAAGCGGCGGCCAGCGGCAAAGGCTGGCCATTGCCCGTGCCATCGCAAAAAACCCCGAAATTTATATATTTGACGACAGTTTTTCGGCACTGGACTATAAAACAGACGCCAACTTGCGGGCAGCCATAACCCAAGAGATCGGCAATGCCACCATGCTTGTTGTAGCACAGCGCATAGGCACCATAAAAAATGCCGACCAAATTATTGTGCTGGATAATGGCAAAATTGTGGGCAGAGGCACACATAGGGAGCTTCTAAAAACCTGTGATGTGTATAAACAAATAGCGTCCAGCCAGTTGTCGGAACAAGAGCTGGCCAAAGACTTGGAAGGTGAGGTGACATCATGAGCCAACCCCGACAAAACGCCCCGCAACAGGCACAACCTGCCTTTAGACCCCGCGGCCGCGGCCCGGGCGGACCTATGGCAGGGCCGGTGGAAAAAGCCAAGGACTTTAAAGGCACCCTGCGCCAATTGGCAAATTACCTAAAGCCTTTTAAAGTACGCATCATTATCTCGCTTATTTTTGCAGTGGTCAGCACCATTTTGGCCGTTATATCCCCCGCAGTACTGGGCCAGGCGGTGACAGTGGTGTTTGACGGCAGTACATCCCGTATGGGCGGCGGCCCGGGGGTGGATTTTGACATGCTTGTGCCAATAATCATCTTCTTGGCCGTGCTATATGTGCTCAGCTCCATATTTACGTTGTTTCAAGGGGCCATCATCGCCGGTGTGTCCCAAAGGGTAAGCTACAACCTGCGCACCAAATTTTACGCAAAAATAAACAAGCTGCCCTTGGGGTACTTCGACAACATCCCCCACGGCGATGTGCTGTCCCGCATGACCAATGACATAGACCTAATGGGAGACAGTCTGGGCCAAAGTCTGACGGCCCTCATCACATCCGCCATAACCCTGGTGGGTGCCATCGCAATGATGTTGGTTATATCCGTACCAATGACAGGGGTAGCCCTGCTGGTGCTGCCGTTGTCGTTGGTTATCGTAATGTTTATCGTCAAAAAATCCCAAAAATTCTTTAGGTCTCAACAAAAATACCTGGGGGCAGTAAACGGTCAGATAGAGGAGGTCTTCGCAGGGCATCTCGTTGTAAAAGCCTTTAATGCCGAAGAAAAAGTGACCAAAAATTTTGATAAAGACAATGATGTGCTGTACGCATCCGCCTGGAAAGCCAATTTTGTATCCACCCTTATTTTCCCACTGATGTTTTTTGTGGGCAATGTGGGATATGTGGCGGTAGCAGTGCTGGGAGCATACCTGGCCATACAAGGAGCCCTGGCCGTTGGCGCAATTTTGGCCTTTGTGCAGTACAGCCGCCGCATAACAGACCCCATAAATATGCTGGCTCAAATATCCAATGTTTTGCAATCTACCGTGGCAGCGGCAGAGCGTGTATTTGAATTCCTAAACCAAGAAGAAGAGCAGCCCGACGAGGAAAACACCACAGACCCGGACATTATCGAAGGCCGGGTGGGTTTTGAACAAGTAAAGTTCGGCTACACCGCGGACAAGCCCGTAATTCATAACTTCTCTGCCGATATAAAACAAGGCCAGCGCACGGCCATTGTTGGCCCCACCGGTGCTGGCAAAACCACTATTGTAAAACTGTTAATGCGATATTATGACATTGATGAAGGCCAGATATCTTTGGACGGCCACAGTATTACGGACTTTAAACGCGACGACCTGCGGGGCATGATAGCTATGGTTCTGCAAGACACCTGGCTGTTTAACGGCACAATTATGGAAAACATACGCTACGGCCGCCTGGACGCCACCGACGACGAGGTGATTGAAGCCGCAAAAGCCGCCCATGCCCACCACTTTATAATGGCCCTGCCCGGCGGCTATGATATGGAAATAAACGAAGAAGCCAACAACATAAGCCAGGGGCAAAAGCAATTGCTTACCATAGCCCGCGCCATACTCTCCAACCCAAAAATTCTCATATTGGACGAGGCCACAAGCTCTGTAGACACCCGCACCGAACAACTGATACAAAAAGCCATGGACAGTTTGATGCAGGGGCGCACCAGTTTCATCATAGCTCATCGCCTATCCACCATACGCCACGCGGACCTCATTTTGGTTATGAAAGACGGCGACATTGCGGAGCAAGGCACACATCAAGAGCTTTTAAGCCGCAACGGCTTTTACAGCGAGCTGTATAATGCCCAGTTTGAGGGGTAGGTTTGGGGCGGTTGTTTTGTTGCAAATTCAATGGCGTGCGATTGGAAGCGAGCTGGTTTTACGCAGGTGGATGACCACCCAAAATATAAAAACAGGAGTGAAAACCATGGAAAAAGGCAATCTATCCGTGGGCAGCGAAAACATCCTGCCCATCATTAAAAAGTGGCTGTATTCTGACACAGACATATTTGTGCGGGAGCTGGTGTCAAACGCCGCCGACGCCATTACCAAATTACAGCGGCTGGACGGCATGGGCGAAACCTCACTGCCTGCCGACGAAACTTTTGCCATACACATTGTTTTGGACAAAGAGGCCCGCACCATTAAATTTACAGACAACGGCGTGGGCATGACAGCAGATGAAATTAAGAAGTATATCAACCAGATTGCTTTTTCCGGTGCTACAGATTTTGCCGAGCAATATAAAGAAAAAATGGAGGCCGGCGGCGAAATTATCGGCCATTTTGGCTTGGGTTTTTATTCGGCATTTATAGCGGCGGACAAAGTAACTATCAACACCTTATCTTACCAAAACAACGCCTTGCCGGCCTTTTGGAGCTGTGACGGTGGTATAGAATTTGAAATATCCCCCGGCGACCGCACCGCCCGCGGCACAGAAATTACATTGCACATAGGCCCGGATGGCGAGGAGTTTTTAGACGATTACACCTTGCGCCGGGTTGTTAAGAAGTACTGCGGCTTTATCCCCGTAGACATATATTTTGAAAATGCCGCCGCCAAGGATACCGATGCGGAGCTTGTTAATGACAAAAATCCTTTGTGGCTGAAAAAGGCCGCAGACTGCACCGACGAGGATTATAAAAAATTCTATCACCAATTGTTTATGGACTTTAACGAGCCGCTGTTTTGGATACATCTTAATATGGACTATCCCTTCCGCCTGAAGGGCATTTTGTACTTTCCACGTTTAAAGCACGAGCTGGAGTCTATAGAAGGCCAGGTAAAACTGTTTTCTAACCAAGTTTTTGTGGCTGATAATATCAAAGAGGTTATTCCGGAGTTTTTGCTGCTGCTAAAAGGCGTTATGGATTGCCCAGATCTGCCTCTTAATGTATCCCGTAGTTTTTTGCAAAGCGATGGGTATGTGGAAAAACTAAGTGCCTATATTGTGCGCAAGGTGGCGGATAAGCTAACAGGTCTGGCCCAAAACCAGCGGGAAGAATACAACAAATATTGGGACGACATTAATCAATTTATAAAATACGGCTGTGTGCGTGAGGCAGGCTTTTACGAGAAATGCAAAGACGCGGTGCTGTATAAATCTACCGAGGGTGAGTACTTTACCCTGGCAGAATATCTGGCCCGCAACGAAGAAAAAATAGGTAAAAAAGTGGTGTATGCCAGCAATAAACAAAGCCAAAGCCAGTATGTGGGGCTGTTAACAGAGCAGGGCGTGGACTGTGTGCTGCTGGAAACCCGGCTGGATATGCCATTTAGCACCCATGTGGAGGGCCAGGAGGACGGGCTACAATTTGTGCGCATCGACGCGGAGCTAAGTGATGTAATGAAAGGCGATGAAACCCAGGACGACCACACCGACCTTGTGGCCTTGTTTAAGGAGCATATCGGCGACGAAGTGGATATAGAAGTGCAAAATTTTAAGAACACCGTCATACCCGCCATGATTTTTCTGCCGGAAGAAAGCCGCCGTATGCAAGAAATGGCACAGATGTACGGCATAAGCTTTGGTGATACAAAAGCCAAGGACAAATTGGTGCTTAATGGCGCAAACGACCTGATAGCCATACTGGCAACAGGTAACACGTCAGGTGATGACACAAAGATTTTGTGCGAACATATATGGGATATGGCGGCTCTTAGCCATAGACATCTTAGCCCGGAACGTATGGGGCGGTTTGTGGAACGCAATGGAGTGATATTGAAGAAATTTATCGGTTCTTAGGCCACGCCGGACTGCAATATGATTTTATGAGGTGATTTTTCATGAATTATATTGCGGCGACAGATGGCGGTTTGTACGCTTTTTTCCACAAAAACGGCGGGGTACAGTGGTGTGGGTTTGACGGCAATGACTGGTTAGGGGCCAAAATGCTGGTGGATGACGCCAGCCGGGATTTTTCTGTTAACCTTACAGGCCACGGAATGGTTGTTGTAAGCCGGGATAGTAAGGGTAATATTGCAAAAACCATATTTGACGGTAAATCTCCCGATGTCGATATTAATTTAATATACAGCCTGCCTGTGGTTGGCGAAACCGGCTATATGCTTATGTCCCAATTTGCCCAAGTTGATGGCGGTTGGGGCAGCGTACGGCGGTTGGATAATGTGGCCCCTGTGGGTGGTGTAGTTTTTAAGCCAGTATCTATATCAGGGCAACACCTTTTGACGGCATATCATCAATCCCAATTGGTGCGGGGTTTTGAAAGCAGGCTGGGGTACAGGGAAATTTATGATAAACAAATTGGAGACTTTACTGTTGTTCACTCCGGCATGGGCCAATATGTGGATTATTCATTTTTAGCCACACCCCACATTTTACACGCCGCCGTTGCCACACGAGGCCTGTTTGGATCCCGGCTGATATATAAATACAAAGCAGGCGGATTTTCTAAGGAGATTGTGGTAGCCGAAGGCGGCCATCCAATTGATAATATTGTGCTATATTTACTGGATGATGTGCTGCACCTGGCTTTTGTTATGGGCGGTGTGTTGTATAGCACATATTGGACAGGTGATGGTTTTGCGGCGGCGGCCATCCACACAGGGTCTTACAGCAAAAATATGGGCAAGGCTGTATTTTTGGCTAGCAACAGTGATGGCAACAGGTTTTTGGCCGCTGAATTGTTGGTGGATAAAGCAAAACCCTGGGAGATTCAACTGCACAAAGAGTTTATTGTTGTTCCACAGAGTAAGATGATAAAAACCGGAGGTTCCGGGCGGGTTTTGTCTGTGGAAAATTCCGAAGAAGGGTACAACAACTTTTTTAATGATATGGAACATGAGCTGGAAAAAATGGGTAAGGATTAAGATACTATTTTTCGTGGAAATTAACAGGGGTATTAAGGTTTTGTGACGGGGGTTTTGTTAGGTATTTTGTGTTGAAAAAATTTTGGGCTTTTGGTATAATGTAGAGGGATAAAAGTGGCGTAAATATAGGGTTATCAACAGCATGTTGATAATTTTGTGGATAATTTGTTGCCTATGTTTGGAAAGTCCGTAGACATCCCTTTGGTTATGTGGATAAATATTTTAACGAAATGTTAATATTTTTAGACATCAACAAAACGCCGTAAATATCAGCTTAGGGGGCACAAATGAAGAATATTATCAACACCACAGAGGGTGCAAATGTTAAAAAATATTGGGGGGATATAGTAGCAGAGGTGCAGGCGGGTGGTTTTAACCCCGCTGCTTTTTCCAGTTGGATAGCCCCTTTGTCACCCCACCGTATAGATGCCGAAAGTTTTACCCTTTTGGCAAAAAATGAACATATAAAAAACACGGTTAATTCTCGTTATCTCGGTAAAATTGCCGGGGCTATAAAACAAACCCTTGGGGTAGATTTAAAAGTTATTGTTGTCCTAGAAAACGAAATCGAAACCGACACAACACCCAAACGCCCGGAAATCGATATTTCTGGCACAAACCTTAGAACCCGCTATCTCTTTGAAAGTTTCGTGCGTGGCAAAAGTAACGAATTTGCCATGGCAGCAGCAGAAGCCGTGGCAGAAAAACCAGGAACCCTTTACAACCCCTTGTTTTTGCATGGGGATGTTGGGTTGGGTAAAACCCATCTTATGCATGCCATTGGCAACCATGTGTTATACCACCGCCCAGATGCAAAGATATTGTATACCACCAGCGAAAATCTGGTTAATGAGTTTGTAGGTAGCATACGTAACAAAAAAAACCAAGAGTTTAGAGATAAATACCGTACGGTGGATGTGCTGTTGGTAGATGATATACAGTTTTTATCCGACAAAGAGGGCACCCAGGAAGAGTTTTTCCACACCTTTAATGTACTGCATAACGACAATAAGCAAGTGGTGCTTACCAGTGACAAGGCCCCATTCGAACTTAAATCACTAGAAGACAGGCTGCGCAGCCGCTTTAGCTCCGGGCTTACGGTAGATATTACCTCGCCAGATTTAGAAACCCGCATAGCCATCCTGGAAAAAAAGGCCGAGATGGAACGAATGAAGATAGATAGCAAGGTGCTTTATTACATAGCCCGCTCCATACCATCCAATATAAGGGAGCTTGAAGGGGCCTTAAACACCGTTACAGCACGGGCAAAACTAACCAGAAACGAATGCACAATAGAATTTGCCGAAAAAACCCTGGCAGATATGATAAACCAACGGGAGCGGCGAGAAATTGACGTGGAATACATACAAGAAGTGGTTGCAGGATATTACAACATCACCCTTGATGAGATATGCTCCAAAAAACGCACGGCAGATATTACCTATGCCCGTCATGTGGCTATGTATTTATCCAGAATGATTGTGGATAAACCCCTTAAAAATATCGGTAAGGAATTTGGTGGACGGGACCATTCCACCATCATCCACGCTTGTGATAAAATAAGCGGCGAAATGGAAGGAAACAAGAAATTAAGCAAAGAAATAGGGGAATTAGAAAAGCGTATAAAAGGTGATTAAATCACCATTGTTGGTAATTTAGTGAATTGTGTGTTGGTATTATGTTGGTGAGTTGTGCGTAAGTATAATAAGGTTTTTGGGCTGTGGAATATGTGTGCAACCCAAGAGCTTGCCCGGCACAAACAGGTGGCTTTTAAACAACGGTTTTTGGTTTAAAACCTAATGATTGGGAACTTTATCCACAAATCCACAGTACCTACTACCCCTACTACTATAAAAATGTAAATAATGTATGTTGGTGTGAATAGAAGTTTGGCGCGGAGGGAAAATATGAGAATAGTTTGCGGAAAAAGTAATTTAGTGGAAAATATCAATATAGTATCCAAGGCGGTTGGTGGCCGAGCCACAACACCTATATTAGAGTGTTGCCTTTTGGCGGCGGATACAGCTTCTGGTTTCCGTCTTACTGCTAATGATATGGAATTAGCCATCGAAACCAAAGAAATAGAAGCTGATGTGTTGGAAGAGGGGTCTGTGGCTCTGGATAGTCGCGTGTTTTTTGATATTGTGCGCCGTTTGCCGGGTACAGAAGTTGAGATTTATTCCGACGATAAAAACCTTACGGTGATAAAATCTGGCAAATCCGAATTTAAAATATTGGGTATGAATTCCGAAGAATTCCCCGCGGTGCCTGAGGTTGATAAAAAAGACGCCTGCACCTTACCTGCCACCGAGTTTAAAAATATGATACGCCAAACAATTTTTTCTGTGTCTCAAGACACATCCAAACCCGTATTGTGTGGCGAGTTGTTTGAAATTAACGACGGTACAGCCAGAATGGTGTCGGTGGATGGTTTTAGAATATCCCTGCGCAAATATGATTTTGACGGCTGTGAAAAAGTTGTAAAAGTTATTGTGCCGGGCAAAACCCTTAATGAAATAAGTAAAATACTGCCAACTGATGAAGATGCCACCATTTCTTTTTATACCACCGACAAACATATCCTGTTCGAGCTTGATAACTGTACAGTGGTGTCTCGCTTACTAGATGGAGAGTTTGTTAATTACGAAAATATGTTTACTAAAGGGGCAGAGACTTTTGTGACTGTAGAAAAAGCCGCGCTTTTTGAAAGTATAGAGCGCGCGGCCCTTATCTCAAGGGATTCTAAAAAAAGCCCGGTTAAGCTAAAATTGGAAGATGGGCAGATTATTATTACATCCAATACGGATATGGGCACATCGTATGAAGAAATATCGGCGGAACAAAACGGCCCAGGGCTTGAAATTGCCTTTAACCCGCGGTATATTACTGATGTGTTAAAGGTGTTGGAATGTGAAAAAGTGGTCATGGAGTTTACAACGGCTTTGTCGCCCTGTGTTATTAAGGTGGAAGGCAGCGAGGATTATCGCTATCTTGTGCTGCCTTTAAGGTTGCGCAACTAATGCACATACAACGGGTTGTTTTACAAAATTTTCGTAATATATCCATGGTGGATGTGGAGCTTACGCCAGGGATAAATGTGTTATACGGCGAAAATGCCCAAGGTAAAACTAATTTTTTAGAATCCATATATTTTTGTGCCACAGGCCGTTCACATCGTAGTGCCCGTGACAAAGACCTCGTTAAAACATCCGAAAAAGAGGCGTCGGCACGGGTTTTTGTGGCGTCGCGCCACACTGTTGATGAAATTAAAATGCAAATAGGTCGAGAGGGTAAGAGTGCCGCTGTAAATCAACTGCCCATCGGCAAATTAGGGGAGCTTTACGGCCATCTTACCTGTGTTATTTTTTCGCCGGAAGACCTGGCTTTGGTAAAAGCCGGGCCTCAAGTGCGCCGCCGTTTTGTGGATATGGAGCTGTGTCAGCTGTACCCGGCGTATTATCATAATTTGCGTATGTATTATAAGGTGCTTAAACAGCGCAACAATCTATTAAAAGACCTGTTTAAAAATAAAAAGCTGCTGGATACCCTTATTTTGTGGGATGAGCAATTAGTGGAATATGGCGTAAAAATTATGGCGGCCAGAGAGCGTTTTGTGGCACAAATATCGTCTATAGCGGGGAAAAACCAACAAAACATAACCGGTGGAAGGGAAAATCTGGAGATAATATACCGAAACAATGTAAATATAGATAGCTTTTTTGATAAATTAGCTAAGTATCGTGAAACAGACATACAGCGTGGTGCTACATCGGTGGGTATCCACAAAGATGATATAGAATTCCGTATAAACAACGATGACACCCGTGTTTTTGGGAGCCAGGGCCAGCAGCGCACAGTGGCATTGGCAGTGAAGTTAGCTGAAATAGAGTTGGTGCGGATGGAGAAGGGGTATTCTCCGGTGCTGTTGTTGGATGATGTATTATCGGAGCTGGACAAAAACCGTCAAAACTATCTTTTGGGTAGTGTTGATGGTTTGCAAGCTATTATTACCCTTACTGGCGCGGAAAATGCTGTGGGTGGGTACTTGCGCCGGGAAGACGCGCGTATTTTTGGTGTGGAAAATGGGACTTTTACGCTACAATTATAAAATCACTTCTTACACTTTTTGATACAGATAACAAAATGCGGCTCCGCCAAGAATGGGTACAACACTTACTGAAAACCCAGCATCTATGCCGGCACCAACTAATTCTTGTTCTGTAAATCGTTTGTATCCAATTTTTGTAAACTCGAATTTTTCAAGGGTGCTATTTGAATATAATGCATTAACAAACAAACCGCCTGGTTTTAACACGCGGTTTACTTCTTTCATACCTTTATTAAGATCATCCCAAAAATATATTGTGTTGATTGTGTAAGTTTTGTTAAAATATCCATCAGAAAAAGACATATCATTTAAGTTTTGACATGTAAATTCCATTTTTCCTTTATTCACAAGAAGGTTGTTGCGCTTGATGGCAGCACGAATAATACTTTCGGACATATCAATACCTACAAAATTACAGCTGTATTGCTTTGCTATTACACTTAGCACATATCCATTTCCACAGCCTATGTCTAAGATGGTGTCGGAATTTAAAGGGGATAAAAGGCGTATGGTTTCGTTGTACAATGGGCGGTTTTGGCGGTTCATAAAAAAACTAACCACCTTGCCACCAAAGCCTCTTGGGGAGGAAAGTTGTTTTGATATATAACGATTAAGATTCATTAAAAAACATCCCTAGTCTGACATATTAAACCTGTTCCAAAACCTGCTCTCACAATTCTTTTTGTCGCTCACGGCTCTAATGCTTTTTACGATAAACCACGCAAAAAACCTCTGCCGCCTTGCCGTTCGAAAGAATTGGTTCGCAGATTGCTGGAAAAAAGAAGTTTTGAAACAGGTTTATTTTGTTTTTACGTTAGCATAATCATCGTTTTTTGTCAATAAGTAAAAACAGGATAAAAAACGCGAAAAAAGCTTGAAAAATCAATGGGTTCGTGGTATAATGGATTGGTTGTACATCTTTGAAAATAGGCGACAAGGAGTGGCTTGAAAAAACTATGGAAATTACAAAGGAAAATATAGCTAACAACGGCTACACGGCTGATAATATTGAGGTGTTGGAAGGGCTGGAGCCGGTGCGGCTACGGCCGGGCATGTATATTGGCACGGTGTGTTCCAAGGGGCTGCACCATTTGGTGTACGAAATTGTGGATAATGCCGTGGATGAAGCCTTGGCCGGGCAATGTGATGAAATTGAAGTGGCCATATTGCCCGGAGATATTGTGCGGGTAAAGGACAATGGCCGCGGCATACCTGTGGGGATACATCCTGGCAAGGGCATACCTGCTGTGGAGGTGGTTTTTACCATCCTGCACGCCGGGGGTAAATTTGGTGGGGAAAACAGCGGATATAAAGTGTCGGGCGGCCTGCATGGTGTGGGTGCTTCTGTTGTTAATGCGCTGTCGGAGCATTTGTCTGTTGAAATTCACACAGCAGGCAAAGTACATGAAATGGCTTTTTCTAAAGGTGAGACTGTGAAGCCCCTTGTAGAGACAGGTATTACCGATAAGCACGGTACAACTATAACCTTCAAACCTGATGGCACCATATTTGAAGAGACTGTTTTTGATTTTAATGTGCTTAAAGCTCGTTTGCGTGAGATTGCTTTTTTGACCAAAGGGTTAAAGATAATTTTGCGTGACGAAAGAGACGACAAAGTGCAGGAGCGGGTTTTTCATTACGAAGGCGGCATTGTACAGTTTGTGGAATATATCAACAAAGAGAAGGACCCTATATTTAACAATGTGTTTTATGTGGAAAAACAGCATGGTGATATTGCTGTGGAAGTGGCGCTGCAATACAACGATGGGTATATGGAAAACACCCATGCATTTGCCAACAACATACGCACCCATGAGGGCGGCACGCATATTGTGGGTTTTAGGGCGGCATTAACCAAGACCATTAATGATTATGGCCGCAAAAACAATTTATTGAAGGATAATGACAGCAATTTATCCGGGGATGATGTGCGCGAGGGGCTTTCTTGTGTAATATCTGTTAAGCTGACCCATCCGCAGTTTGAAGGACAAACCAAAACCAAGCTGACCAATACCGATGTGCGTACAGCGGTAGAATCTATTATGAACGAATATTTTGCCTACTTCTTGGAAGAAAATCCATCTGTGGGCAAAATCATCATAGAAAAATCCTTATTAGCTCAGCGGGCGCGCGATGCGGCCAAAAAAGCCCGTGAACTGGTGCGACGTAAAAATGTGCTGGATGGCGGGCGGCTGCCGGGTAAACTGGCGGATTGTTCCGAAAAAGACCCGGCGAAAAGTGAGATATACATCGTGGAGGGTAATTCTGCTGGGGGTAGCGCGAAAAATGCCCGCAGCCCAAAAACCCAGGCTATTTTGCCTCTGCGCGGTAAAATACTAAATGTTGAAAAAAGCCGCCTGGATAAAATACTGACAAACGAAGAAATAAAATCCATGATAACGGCCTTTGGCACGGGTATCCATGATGATTTTGATATTGAAAAGCTACGGTATCACAAAATTATACTGATGACCGATGCTGATGTGGATGGTTCGCATATACGCACACTGCTTCTTACTTTCTTGTACCGTTTTATGCCTGACCTTATTAAAGACGGCTATGTGTACATTGCCCAACCGCCGCTGTTTAAGGTGGAAAAAGGCAAAGAAGAACACTATATATATCCCGGCGAAGGCGAGCATGGTAAAGAGCTAGATGAATTGTTTGATCGCATAGGTCGGGATGGGGTAAAGGCCATACAGCGCTATAAAGGTCTGGGAGAAATGAACGCGGAGCAGTTGTGGGATACCACCATGGACCCCGAACGGCGTATATTAAAAAAAGTGGATTTGAGTGATGCGTACGAAGCCGATCTTATCTTTACACAGCTGATGGGTGATAAAGTAGAGCCGCGTAAGGAATTTATATATGCCAACTATGCGAATGTGGTTAATTTGGACGTGTAGGGGGTGGCCACTTTGCAAAAAAAGAAGCTACTTGGGGTTGTGATAAACAACCACAACAATGTGAAATTTAGCGACTTTGTTTCGTTGCTAAAACACTTTGGTTTTGAGTTGAAAAGGGTAAATGGAAGTCACCATATTTATAAAAACCACATAATTGGGAAAAGCATCAACATCCAAAATGACAAAGGCGAGGCTAAATCATACCAGGTCAAACAGTTTCTGGAGATTATTGAGAAGTGCAAACTGGAAATGGAGGACTAATATGCTTAAATACCATATTAATGTGTTTTATAGCGAAGACGACAAAGGCTTTATTGCTGATGTGCCTGATTTGCAATATTGCTCTGCTTTTGGCGAAACCCAAGAGGAAGCGATGAGAGAAATAATGATTGCTATGGAGCTTTGGCTTGAAGTTGCGAAAGCTGATGGCGACGATATTCCTGAGCCTAAGTATAAACCCGCAATTTATCAAATATAGCACCCTCTGAGAAAAGGACGATTGACAAATGGACGATAAATTTATTGATAAGATAATAGCGGTTAATATTGAGGACGAGATGAAGAAGTCCTATATTGACTATGCCATGAGTGTTATTGTGGCCCGGGCACTGCCGGATGTGCGTGATGGTTTAAAGCCGGTGCACAGACGTATTTTGCACTCTATGAACGAGCTTAACCTTGACCCGGGCAAGCCCTATAAAAAGTGCGCCCGTATTACCGGTGACGTGATGGGTAAATATCACCCACACGGCAATGCGTCTATTTATGATGCGCTGGTGCGTATGGCCCAGGATTTTTCTATGCGGTATATGTTGGTGGACGGGCACGGTAACTTTGGTTCTATGGATGGGGACGAGGCTGCGGCGGAAAGATATACCGAAGCCCGCTTGTCACCCATAGCCATGGAGATGATAACCGACATAGAAAAAGACACGGTGGATTTTGTGCCAAACTATACCGAGGAGCTCAAAGAGCCATCGGTTATGCCGGCGCGGTATCCTAATTTGCTTGTTAATGGCTCGTCGGGTATTGCGGTGGGTATGGCCACAAACATACCACCCCATAACTTAACCGAATGTATTAACGCTGTGGTGAAAATTATAGATAATTTGGTGGAAGAGGGCCGCGAGACAGATATTATTGAATTGATGTCCATTATCACCGGGCCGGACTTTCCCACAGGTGCAACAATACATGGCACATCAGGCATAAGGTCTGCGTATATGACCGGCCGCGGCAAGGTTGTGCAACGGGCAGTATGCGAAATTGAGCCCATGGGCAACGGCCGGGAAATGATTGTTGTGACAGAGATGCCCTACCAGGTTAACAAAGGCAAAATGCAGGAAAAAATGGCCGACCTGGTGAAGGACAAGCGTATTGAGGGCATATCCGACATACGTGACGAAAGTGACCGCAACGGCGTGCGGGTGGTTATTGAGCTTAAAAAAGACGCCAACCCACATGTGGTGCTTAATTTGCTGTATAAATATACGCAGTTGCAGGAAAGCTTCGGCATAAATATGCTGGCCCTGGTGAAGGGTGAGCCGCGGGTGCTTAACCTAAAAGAGCTGCTGACATACTATCTGGAGCATCAAAAAGAGGTTGTCACCCGCCGCACGCAATTTGACCTTAACAAAGCCCAAAAGCGTATACATCTGGTGGAGGGTTTCTTAAAGGCCTTGGACTTTATCGACGAAATTATTGCCATTATACGGGCAAATCGTGAAATATCCGTATCTAAGGGTATTATTATAGAGCGCTTTGGTTTTAGTGCCGAGCAAGCCGACGCCATTGTAGAAATGCGCCTGCGTGCCCTGTCCGGCTTGGAGCGGGAGCGGCTGGAGAAGGAATTTGACAGCCTTACTGCCCTTATAGAGTATTTACAGTCTATTTTGGGTGACGAGAAGATACTGTTAGGTGTTATACGTGAAGAAATACTGGTTGTGCGTGACAAATTCGGCGGCGACCGCCGCACCCAAATTGTACCCCACGAAGGTGAAATAGAGATAGAAGACCTTATAGACCAAGAAATGTGCGTGATTACCCTTACACATATGGACTATGTAAAACGCCAGCCTTTGTCCACATACAAGATACAGCACCGCGGCGGCAAGGGGGTTTTGGGTCTTACTACCCGTGACGAAGATCTGATAAAGCGCATATTTATTGCCAGCACCCACAGCGATGTGGTGTTTATAACCACCAGCGGCCGGGCGTACCGTTTGCGGGCATACCAAATACCAGAATCCGGGCGAGCGGCTAAGGGTAGTGCTATTGTAAACCTGCTTAACCTTAACCCAGGCGAAAAAATTGCCGGTGTTATTGTGGTGGATGATTACGACACGGGCTATTTGACCACCATCACCAAAGACGGCATGGTTAAAAAGACGGCCTTGAAAGCATACGAGAATATAAACAAAGGCGGCCTTACCGCCCTAAAGATGAACGAGGGCGATGCCTTGGTGGCGGCTCTTGTTACCAATGGCGAAGACGATATATTTATGGCTAGCACTGGCGGCAGCGGTCTGCGCTTCAGCGAAAAAGGCATGAACGCCCGCGCCCGTGTGGCCTTGGGCTACAAAACCATGAATTTGGATAGGGATGATTATATCATTGGTGCGGAAATTGTGGCCGAGGACATGAAGTTGCTGTTTGTGTCCGAAAAAGGCTTTGGCAAATGCACCGAATACGATGAATTTAGAGCCCAGGGCCGTCGGGGCAAGGGTCTTAAAGCCTATAATTGCACCGCCAAAACCGGCCGCTTGATAGGTATATCCAGCGTAAACGACCGGGAGGAGCTGATGCTCATTAACTCCGATGGTATCATCATCCGCATCCGTATTAGCGACATCAACACCGTGGGGCGCAACACCAGCGGTGTAAAGCTTATTAACCTAACCGAGGGTATGACGGTGGTGGGTCTGGCCAAAATTGCCGAAGAGCACCTGGGCGATGACGATGAAACTGCCGACGAAACCCAAGAAACATCCACTGACGAAACCGCCGAGTAAGTGTATATTGTACTGTCTGAGGGCGACCCTGTGTGGGCCGCCCTTATAAAATTGCAATGTGATTTTGGTGTTGCCGTTGCGGACTGCAACTACAATCTTACATAATTTATATCAGGCGGTGCAAGAAAATTTTTCATGTGGAAAAAAGGAGAGCTCAAATGGTATATATGCATTTGCTTGATAAGTACGAAACATATGCCAAGTATTACCAACTATGCGATGAGGGCAGGGTAGCCTTACATAAAGCGGCAACAGAAATATGTGCGGACGAAAAATTAGCGGCAGAAGCACTGGCGTTTAAGGCTCGGCTGGCGAATATAACTGATTGGTCTGTGGTCAAGGATTTAACAGAGGAAATTAGGGGGAAATCCGTTCAATTTGCTGCTTTCTTATATACCATAGCCATTGAGGATATGGAGCGGCTATATGAAGAAAAGGCCATACCCCGGGATGTCCTAACCGAAACCATAGCCGATTTAGGTGTGTGGATAAACCGCCATTACAACTGGTTCGGCGAATGGGGGTTCTCTAACTGCGGCTGGTTAAATCTACACCTAAACGGGAAATTGTTCAAATTGGGGCGGTTACAATTTGAAATAGGTCATACATTAGGAACGCTGCCGGAAGGGTGTAAATTAGACCTAAAGGAAGGCGACCCCTACCTAAACGTACACATCCCCCGGGGCGGATACATGGACGAAGCGGGCTGCCTTGAATCTTTTGAACGAGCGAAGGCTTTTTTCCCGCAACACTTCAACGTTGATTTCAAGGCTTTTGGCTGCCATACGTGGCTGTTTAACCCGGATTTTGAAAAAATGCTACCCTCTGACAGCAATATCCTAAAGTTCCAGCGTTTATTCAACATATGCAATGCCTACGAAAACCAGGACATCATTTGTGAAGGGGGTATATGTCAAGTAAAAGCTAAAATATAGGCATTAAGATATGCGCCGATAATGGCGGCATAATTACAAAAATCACGCAACCAGGAGGAAATATTATGTGCAAAATTATATTCAGAAAAATTCTTATGTCTATGCACTCCATGCAAAGCCATTCGTCATTTTGTTAGCGACGATTGCATGGAGTAGATTGGTCGCCGACAATACGATTGGCTTTGTTTCAAGTGAACAAATTATATTTGAAAAGGAGCCAATAAAATGAAAGACATACCCGGATTCAACAATTATACAAAAATTGATTTGATAGATATAGGTTTATCGAAAGATAAAAAATACTATATCGAAACCGTTGACCATCAACGCTTACTGTTGCGCATATCTGATATATCAGAATATGACCGTAAAAAAGCTGCATACGAACGAATGAAGCACATGGATAAGCATGGGATTCCTATGTCACGTCCCGTAAATTTTGGTGTATGTGATGACGGGAAAAGTGTTTATCAATTGTTGACATGGTGCAGTGGCGAGGTTTTGGACGATGTTTTTACTGCGCTTTCCGAAGTAGAGCAATATCGCGTGGGAATAAAAGCAGGTGAAACACTGCGACAAATCCACTCTGTTCCCATTGCCAAAGCAGATATAACAACAGCGGCTTGGAATGAGCGATATAGCAGTTTCATCGACGAAAGCATAAGTGATTTTCACAAAACAGGCATAGAGGTTGAAAATGCAAAGTTGATACTTGACTATTTCAATAATAATCGGTATTTACTGAAAGAGCGTCCGCAGTGCTATATGCACGGAGATTTCCATACAGGGAATCTGATGGTTGCCGAACAAGAATTATCCGTTATAGACTGGGAAATACATTTATTTAACAGTTATGGCGACCCGTGGCATGAAGTAAACATGAAGGAAACCCCACATTTTTCAACCGGGTTTATTCACGGATACTTTAACGGTGAACCGCCAGAGGATTATTGGCGTGTTCTTGCGCTCTACAGTTCTATTGGCGCAATATCGACTATAACATGGGCGTATTACCACCAACCAAAATTTTTGGAGGGTTGCATTGAAAATGTCGCCAAAATGTTGATTAGTTACGACAATATGCAAAGCTACGTACCAAAAGAGTATTTTAAAGATTTCAAGCTACGATGAAGTATATCATGAATGGTGTTGTTTGGATGGCGTAAAATTTCAAAAAACTTTCTATTGACAGACCATACAAAATAATATATAATCGTCATTGTGCCAGAACAATGGTGATGTATGCCCGGATAGCTCAGTTGGTAGAGCAATGGACTGAAAATCCATGTGTCGGCGGTTCAAGTCCGTCTCCGGGCATGATAAAGGGGTTTAATTGGACATAAACCCAGAGAAACAGGACAAGTAGAGAGCTTGTCCTGTTTTTATTTGCGATATCTGGGGCGAGAAAAAGCATGTTTAGACGCGTGGATTTTTGACTGCTTTTGGCAATCCACGTGTCATGTGGCTTTGGCACAGGGTTTTGAAAAATTCGTTAAGTCAGAAAATTTTAGGCAGGCTTTAAGGCGTTACATGTCTGAGGCAATCCGGCAGAGGTGGCACCTTGCCGCCTGTCTGCTTATGCTTCCCGCGTATATCTTATCCCGGCGGCATCCAAAAACTGCATAACCATGCCATCCCATTTTTCATCATCTGTGCGGTCCAGTGAAAAACTTCTTTTGGATAACCCGGTGGTTATGTTAACTTTGCCATTTTCGAAGTGGATATTAATGAAGAGTGCCGCGGCATTTTCTATGCCTGTGCGTTCTGTGTCTCCACCCAGCACAATTTTTATGCTTTTTGGGGCGGCGTTACCTTTAACAACATCAAAAACATAGCTACGCACATCGCTCCATTTTGCGGTGGTTTCGCTTTCTGCGGCGTATATTTCAAAACGTGCAAAGGTGTCTATGGTTGCGTTTTTAAGGAGAAAACCGTCAAAGGCGTCCTCCTTTAGCAATTTCACCATAAACCCCTTTACATCTGATATGGACAGTGCTATCAAGCGGCCATCAGCCCCCTTAATTTAGTTTTGCCAAAGTATGTACAGCGGTGGGTGCGCCACAGTTTCGGCCATAAATTCCTCTGCTTCACGCCAGCTTTCTATTTGTGCGATGCTCCACCCGATGCCCTGGGCATATTGGCCAAAAAACACCCTGTTGTGGTCAAAGACCATATAGGCAAAAGCTGGGGTGGTAGAAGCGAACAAGGGCTCATCCTCCTCATTGACCCAGCCGTGGTCAATTGCCGCCTGCAAAACCTCGTCAAAATCCCTGGTGTCGGCGGCCAAAAGGGCGGTGTCAGATATGTCGTAATTAGGTAAAAGGTCAAAGTTAAAATTAGGCGCGGCGCCGTTTATGGCCACCATTGGGTGGGCCGTGGCCTCAAAACCCCGGGCTATAAGACTTACACGGCTAAAGGTGTTTTCGTCATATTCCAGAGCAAATATATAATTATGTAGCTGCTGGCTGTCCCCTGTTGTAAAAGCCGCAAAACCATGGACATCATCCACGGCCATATGGCGTACAAATACGGGCGCATCGGATGTTGTGTCAATCATATCAACAAAGGCTGTATACACCACATCATCGGCGGTAGGACGCCAAATTTCTCCGTTATTACGGTTGTACGATGCCAAAAGCTGGTTAAGATGCTCTCTAAATATAAGATACTGGCCGTGGACGGAATACAGCCCAATGCCCAAGGGTGTTTGCCAAGCCACAAAAACAGCCATGCGGTCTCGTTGGCCGGGGGCAATGCCGTACATGTCTACTTCTTCAAAGGCCATTAAGTCCATTGGCCGCAGGTACAGTACAAATATGTCTTCATCCAAAAAATGCTCGTCTAAATATTGCATGGACACCAGCAGAGCAACATCTATATGCCGCCCCTTGGCGACATTATAAAGATACCCCATGTCAGATATAAGGGGGTTTGACACATGATGATTTCTTACATATGCCTCTGCGGCGGCTAGGGCCGTGGTCAGCATGGCCAGGTGCTCCTCCTCGCTGCGGCGTTCTGGTGCTATGTCCTCATTGTCGGTGGGTTGCTCCACTTCGTCAGGGGGATTTACACTGCCTATGTCGGTAGGTGGTGGGTCTTCTGCAACCTGGGCTGGGGCGCGAAACATGCTCTCCAGCGCGTTAAAATCCACCATACCAAAATGATTTAACACAAAATAGGCCCCAAAGGCAGCAATAATCAGGGATATTATAGAAATTTTGGCAAAACGGGACCAATTGCGGTTGAGCCTTTGGGCAGGTGCGCCGCAATTTTTACATATCCCGCCGGTGCCTATGGCGGTATGGCATTTTACACACAGCATAACAAACAACTCCTTATAGCCGCTTGGATTAATTATACATCATTTTTATGTCCTTCGCAAGGGCGCAAATGTATGATATAATTATCGAGACAAACCCACAAAGGAGATATTATATGAAATTTATATCATGGAATGTTAACGGCCTGCGGGCCTGTGTTAAAAAAGGTTTCATGGAGTTTTTTGATGATGCAGACGCGGATTTTTTCTGCATACAAGAAACCAAGATGCAGCACAGCCAGCTGGAGGTAGAATTTCCCGGCCGCCATGTGTTTTTTAATGATGCGGTAAAGAAGGGCTATTCCGGCACGGCCATTTTTGCCAAAACCCCGCCCATATCAGTTGCATACGGCCTGGGCATAGAGGAACACGACAAAGAAGGCCGGGTTATTACCTTGGAGTACGACGGTTTTTTTCTAGTTAATGTGTATACGCCCAATTCTCAAAACGAGCTGGCCCGCCTGCCCTACCGCATGACCTGGGAGGACGCTTTTTTGGCCCATCTTGTGGCTCTTGACGCCAAAAAGCCTGTAGTTCTCTGTGGCGATCTTAATGTGGCCCACAAAGAAATTGACCTTAAAAACCCCAAGACCAACCGCAAAAGCGCGGGCTTTACCGATGCGGAGCGTGGCAAGCTTACAACCTTGCTGGATGCGGGCTTTGTGGATACTTTCCGCCATCTTTATCCTGATATGGAAGGGGCGTACACCTGGTGGTCTATGATAAGCCAGGCCAGAGCACGCAACGCGGGCTGGCGTATTGATTATTTTGTTGTAAGTGCCCGCCTGGCTGATAAAATAACCGAGGCCAAGATATATGCGGATATATACGGCAGTGACCACTGCCCGGTGGGGTTGACGCTGGAGTCATAGAGCGCACAGCTGCCTCTATGTTCCATGGCACTGCCATCTCGGAACCACGGCCCAAGCTCTGCTTATACTATTTTTGCCTGACATGCAATATTTACGCCCGTTTTCATAGGATGGTACAGAAGTTATAATTGACCACGGGAGGTATCTTTTATGAACAATCCTATGACGGGAGCCCATATGCCAATGCCGCCGTTTGCAGGCCCATCCGGTCCGCCCCAGGACAACAGCATGATGTTGCTGCTTATAATGATGTTGATGGGGCCAAATATGTTCGGCGACAATATGATGATGATGCTTTTGTTCTTCATGATGTTTTCGGGAGGCAGGCTGTTTTAAGGCAGCTTGCACCAAAAAACCACCGTTGCTTGCTTGCGACGGTGGTTTTTGCGTGTAGTCATTGTGTTTGATAGGCCTTTGCTTCGCGGTCTTTAGATGGCATTGTGCGTAAACGCAGCTATGGCGTGCAATGGGATAACCACCACGGCACCCAAGGGGTTGCCGCAAAAGCCGAAGTTATTGCCGCCTACGCCGCAAGGTGTGAAATAATCAGTGCAGCTGCTGCCGATGGGACAGGCCGGCGGTGCGCCCACGTCACACAACATGCGTACAACATGCCTGTCGGCAGACAAAAGTACACCTGTAAAGCCACTGCCGCTTATACCGCCGCTGGTGGTAAAGATGGTTACGGTTTTGCCTATGTTGTCGCACAGGCTGTCAAGCAAAAACATTCCAAAGTTTTCCATAATTTTTTCCTCCCATATGTCTTGCAATATTCAGAGTTGTACACTCCTAATCCATACTATGTTGGGAGGAAAAAACTGTTACAAGTCCGGAAGTCTGTCCAAGCATGTGGACAAAACGCCGTATTTTAAGATATGGTCTTTGTGCATAATATTTTTGAAGGAGGGCGTGATGCTATTTCATAATCCCGCCATTCCGGACTCTATCCGGGATAACTGCATAACAAAACAAGCCTCGCCGACCATAAGGCAGCAAGGCTTGTTTTGGTTTGTCAGTGACACATCCAAAATTAGATGTCCCTGCTCACAACACGATCGCGGTGACGGTCCATCAGGCCATAAAAACTAAGGGCATAAAGTCCCGCCAGGCCGATAAGGGCGTAAATCACCCGGCTAACCCATGCGCTCATGCCGCCAAAGATGGCCGCGACAAGGTCAAACTGGAAAAAACCAATTAAGCCCCAGTTTATGGCGCCAATAACTATGAGCGTAAGGCATGTCCACGCTAGATATCTATTGTCCACATCTTTCCCCTCCTTCTTGCATTATATGAAATTTGCATGTTTCACAATTTATTGTGGCGCAAAGATGGGTTATATATGTGTGGTAGATTTTTGTTGACAAATTTTTTATTTGCACGCAATAATATAAGCAAAAAGTTTATAATTTAATTGAAACTTTTTTCAGGTAACTGGCCATTAATAAGGTGGAGGTGGTTGTGTGATGCCCAGCTCGGACACCGCTGTGCGGTTTGATGAAATATACGATGCCACGAACAAAGCGGTGCTGGCTTTTATAACGGCAAAGTGCGGACGTACGGCCGATATAGGCGATATTTTTCAGGAGACATATACGGAGCTGTATGACCTGATGCGCAGGCGTGGGACGGATTATGTAACCCACGAGATGGCCCTGGTTTTGCGCATTGCAAGGCGCAAGGTGGCCCGGTATTATTCCTTGGCCCAGCGGCTGAGCGTCTTTGTTTCCTCCATATCGGTTAATGAAAACGGCGACGAGGTGGATTTGACAGCCCTTGAGACCGACAGCTTTTTAACAGAGGACTTTGTTGTTAACCACAGCTTGCTTGGGGCCGCGCGGCAGTACATAAATTCCAAGCCGGAAGATGTGCAAAAGGTGTTTTATCTTATGTACGATGTGGGTTTGACAATTCCTGAAATAGCCCGGACTCTTAATATTAGCGAATCTGGTGTAAAAAACAAGCTGTACCGTACATTAAAGGAGTTGCGCAAGATATTATCGTAGGGACGAACTGTGTCCGCTAGCTGAAAGGAAGTAGATTATATGAAAGGCAAGGAAATAATTAACAATATTGTGAGAGAAAAGATGCCAGATGTAGAGCAGGTTAGGGAGGCGTGCCACGCTCGGGCTCTAGAGCAAATCAAGCCAGCCAGGCGATTGCGGTGGTCTGCGGTGGCGGCGGTTGTGGTGCTGTGTTTGGTTTTTTCCACGGCGGCATATGCTGTTGGTGTTATGATGAGTGATCGCCTTGACCTGGGCGGGTTTGCGCAGCTTGTAATTATAGATGAAGATGAATGGGATGAAAAGCTTAGGACAGGAGCTTACACCAGGACAATTTATTTTAACCGCAATAACGATGTTTTGCGTCGTTTTGCTACGTGGTTGCCACAATTTCAGCCCGACTTTAGTGCAGAAGACGGGCTTATAATTAACGAAATGCTGGCGGGAAAAATTTTTACTGCCGATGGAGAGCCCTTTGAGCTGATGACGACAAGTTTTGACGGGGTGTATCGGGTTAATGACGGCAGTAAGGTGCTATATAATGCATACGGAGAAGAAATCGGTGTAGTTGAGGTGCGTTTTTCCATAGAAAACGAAGAAATTTTAGACACATACCTCATAACCAGAGAAGTTTTTGAAGCCCAGCATGGATATAATGCCACGCTTAAAGAGGCCGTGGAGTTTTTGGGCCGCGATTTCCATATTCCTGCATCCGTGGGCGAGGGCTTTGAAGCTCCTGCATTTAGGCTGGAAGACTGGTATCGCTCCGACGTTGATGACGAGACCGGCCAATACTTACGCACTGGTGGCAGAAGCGTTGTTGTGCGTTATTTGTACACAGCGGAAAAATATTTCGGGGGTCGCGATATGTTCATGCTTGTGGAAAATGTGCGCAGCGAACATATAACGCCAGTGGAGCTCACCATCGGTGGTGGCGAATTTATAGAGCGGCAAATGGCCGGCATAGTTGTCCATCAACTTGCGTCAGACCGTATGGCAACTTTTATTACATGGGAGCATGATGGACTAATATACACCATTTATCCACCGACAACGTGGATGACAGCTGATATTGAAGAAATTATAAGAAGTATTATTGAATAGCGGATGGGGGCGTGCAATGTGCGCCCCTGTAGTGTTTTGCAGGGGCGATGGCCATCTGCGCTTTACCAATTAACGCAATACCCAAAAACCGGCGCACTCTACCAAAATTGATTGTCGCGGCTATGTGGCTTTGCACATGGATTTTGTCACAGAAGTATGGTAATATGAGATTAATAGAGCGAAATTAGACGGGGGTGACAAAATGGTTATTGATAAACAGTACCAGGATGACATTGATATAATATTGTCCCACAGGCACGACAATGGCGGCGACTATTGGGCCACGGCGGACGGCCGCTTGGCAAAGGGCTCGCCTTTTTCCACATATAATAGCGCGTTGATGTTGGTGGAGCTGGGCATGGAACCTACCGATCCCGTATTACAAACCGTGGCTGATATGTTTTTTGGTATATGGCGGGAAGACGGGCGGTTTAAGTTGTATCCCAGCGGCGGCATATACCCCTGCCACACGGCCTATGTGGCCAGTTTGATGTGCCGCATGGGTTATGTGGACGACCCGCGCATACAAAAGACCCTGCGCCATTTTCTGGACACCCCATATACCGACGGCGGCTGGCGGTGCAAAAAGTTTTCCTTTGGCCGTGGGCCGGAGACAGAGCATTCCAATCCATTTCCTACGCTTAATGTCCTTGACGCCTTTCGGTTTAGCGCATATCTTAACGCCGAGTCTGCCCTTGACGCGGCGGTCGAATTTTTGCTGGCACACTGGACGATTAAAAAGCCCATAGGCCCGTGCCAATACGGCATAGGCACGCGATTTATGCAGGTAGAATTTCCCTTTGGTGGATATAATTTGTTTTATTATGTTTATTGCCTGTCTTTTTATAATAAGGCGAAAAAAGACGCACGTTTTCTTGAAGCCCTGGCGGCCCTGGAAGCTAAAATTATTGATGGGCAAATTGTTGTGGAACGCGTTAGTCCAAAGCTGGCCAAGCTTAATTTTTGTAAAAAAAGGCCAGTCTAGTGAGCTTGCCACCCGGCGGTATCGTGATATTATTGCCAATCTTAGCAAATGACGGGGGCGACCTGTGTTCGCCCGAAAGATTCTGCGTCAAGCCCAGAATGACAACTATCGTAGGGGCGACCGTCCCAGTCGCCCGATTCAATGTACATTTTCGTCCTTTAAAATGCGCCGCCGCATGTGTTATAATAAGCTTGAATGGATGTGGTATGATGATAAAATTGATAATATGTCTGGGCATAGCACTTGTTGTTTTGGGTGGGTGTAGAGGTCAAAGAGACATAACAGAAGGGCTACACGTACACCCTCCGCCAGTTCGTTTTTTATCCATAGAAGAATTTTTGGAAGCTCACATGGCCGTCGCGGATGGTATAGATAATAATTTCGGCTTTGCGAGTAATTTATGGATTGATTTAATAGAAAAGCTGCATTTGCCATTGGGCATACCGGATAGCTACGGACTATTTCACGTTGTGGCGGAAGAATGGAATGTACAGCTTATGTATCTGCCCAAAGAGCTTTTAGAGTCGGAGGAATTAAGGAACGATGCGTTGAGGGATCGATATTTTCGAGATTATTTTCGCCTTTGGATGAGTCGTCCCGGAGTGTCTTTGGATGGTGCGGAACACAGCTTTGAACAGTCGGATAGGTTAGACAGATCTGATAGAATTACATGGCTTATCGACAGAGGACACCTGTCGATAAGCATACCACCGGTTATTCGAGAGAGCATAATAGGAACAGGAAGGGTCAGTGTCGCCGGGATGACCTTCGGTAGCATAGATGACATGATAGGCCACTTTATCCAGATATACACCTTGGACTTGCAGGACAGGGACGCGGTAACGGCGTTTCTTGAGGAGGTTGCGGAATATTGACGGGGAGCAGTGATGATATGCAAATAGACGGATTGATTTTGGTGAAGCCCAATATGGAATGCATTGAAGAGATACGTACTTATCGGCAGGAGTGCCTTGACCATGACGGCGGCTCTCACGGTGACACGGGTTTGGCAGATCTTGAGGATATAGAGGCGTGGATCACCCGCGCCCGCCTATGTGAACACAAAGACACCCTGCCCAACCCGGACTGGGTGACGGCTGACCAATATATGCTTATGCGGCCGGGCGAAGGGCGCATATTGGGCATGATTAATTTGCGCCACTATCTTAATGCTTTTCTGGCCGAATACGGCGGCCATATAGGTTTTGGGGTGCGGCCAACGGAGCGGCGCAAGGGTTATGCTGGAGCAATGTTGATGATGTGTCTGGAAAAATGCCGTCAAATGGGGCTTGATAGGGTGTTGCTAACATGTGACGCAAGCAATGAAGCCAGCCGTCGCACCATAAAGCCTGTGGCGGTGTGTTTGAGCGCGTGGTGAAAAAAGATGGTGCCGAAGACACTGAGTTGTACTGGATTGATTTGACATAACTAAGGAGATAAACATGGACAAATTAAATTTGATAGCAACCGCCACCTTTGGCCTGGAGGCCACAGTAAAGCGAGAGGTAGCCCGGCTGGGTTATGACATTACATCAACCGCCGACGGCAGGATAGATTTTGCCGGGGATGCTGCCGCCATCGCCAGGAGCAATATATGGCTGCGGGCGGCAGACAGGGTGTTGCTGAAGGTAGGCGAATTTAAAGCCGCCACTTTTGATGAGCTTTTTGACCAAACCAAGGCCCTGCCTTGGGAGGACTTTATCCCGCAAGACGGCCAGTTTATTGTAAACGGCAAGTCTATAAAAAGCGGCTTGTTTTCTGTGCCGGATTGTCAGTCCATTGTTAAAAAGGCCGTGGCAGAGCGGCTTAAAATCAAGTACGCTGTGGAGTGGATGCCGGAAACCGGCCCGATTTATAAAATACAGGTGGCTTTGCTTAAAGACGTGGCCACGTTGACCATAGACACCACGGGGGATGGCCTGCACAAGCGGGGTTATCGGGCCATTACATCTGCCGCGCCCATAAAGGAGACCTTGGCCGCGGCTATGATAGAGCTGTCATATTGGCGCAAAAATCGCCCATTACTTGACCCCATGTGCGGCAGCGGCACCATTGCCATAGAAGCGGCACTGATGGCCAAGAACATGGCCCCGGGCCTTAACCGCGCCTTTGTGGCAGAAACCTGGCCCCAAATACCGTCAAAAGCATGGGCCGATGCCAGAGACGAGGCCCGCGGCGCAATATATAATGGGGAAATAGCCCCCATATACGCCAGTGATGTGGATGCAAAGCTGGTGACCCAGGCCAGAGATAATGCCAAAAAGGCTGGGGTGGCCCAATATATTAATTTTGATGTGGCTGATGTGACAGCCGTAAGCTTGCCTGGTGAATACGGTGTGATGATAACTAATCCGCCATATGGCCAGCGCATAGGTCAGGAGGAGCAACTGCACCGTATTTATGCACAGTTGCAGCGGTTGCTTCCCAAGGGCAACACATGGTCGGTATATGTCATTACATCTGACGAGGAATTTCAGCAGCATTTTGGCCGCAAGGCCGATGCGCGGCGCAAGTTGTTTAACGGTGCAACCAAGGCCGAATATTATCAATACCATGGGCCGCGGCCGCCGAAGGGCAATGAGCCAGTGGATAATTAATGGTGAATAGTGAATGTAAAATCACTATACCCAAACAACATTAAAACACCCACACAAAGTTTGACTGGTCAAAACCGCTAAGCACATATGCATGACTTTCTTAAGTTTAGCTTTCGGCTAAGTCATAGGCCAAGCTTTTTACAAAAAAGTTGCCCTGTTATTGACCTGTTTGCTTTGATTGTGCGATTTGTTATAAAGAGAGGCTTCTATATAGCCGTTCAACTTAAAAAGGAACACAAAAATGGGGCCAGTCTGATTGCGTGGAAACGCATCAACTCAGCTATTCCGCATTTTTGTTTGTTGATTAAAATTTAGCGAGCATATATTGTCTCATGACTTTATCGGTGCATTTGATTTTGAGGCGGCAAAGGTGCAAGCTAAAGCCGATAAAAAGAAAAAGAAAACGGTGCAGCATAGCGTCATGCTGCACCGTTTTCTGTCTAAAAATGTCTAAAAACTTTTCTTATACTAGACCTATGTTGTTATACTTTTGCCCCACACTCTCCACAAAAACCAGCACCGGGTACGTTGCTTGCCCCACACTCTCCGCAAAATACCGGCTTACTTGGCGCAGGTGCCGCGGATCTTGTTGGTGCGGCCGAAATTTCATCTTGGGCCATGCCGCATAGCTTTTTAAAGGCTCTGGACTGGCCGCTTAATGCTCCGTACACATCAAACCTAATTTGCGTGCCGGGGGCTACGTCCATATATGTGCTTAACATTCTAATCATAACCCAGCTGTCTATGAAGGCCCGCTTAACAGCCATTGCCACCATCAAGCCCAGGAAAAAGGCCAGCACACCCCAAACACCGCCGCCCAAAAAGCCCAGCAAGCCTACAAACACCAGCACTAACACCAGGCCGATGCCAAGGGTTGCCGCCATGGCCATAAATGTTGTCTTTACGGCGTTGCCTAATATAGGCTTCCAATTTTGCACATATATTACAATGCCGTCTATCGCGCCCTTGGTGGCACTTTGTTCTTTGTCGTAGTTATAGAATATCCAGCCCAGGCAGCACTCGTCAACGTATTTGAGGGCTTTGCCCAATATTTTTTGGCCTATTTTTACCGCGCCGCCCATGCCGGGCAGGCCGCCCAACATGCCGGCTATGCTGCCCAGGCCGCGTTGCAATTCCTGCACGCCCCTGTCAACTAGCCTGTTAAGGGCAAAAAATGCGGCCGCAGTACCTATTTTTGATACCACCTTGTCTTTGCCGTATACCAGCTGGTTTTCTGGTAGCTTGCCTGTTTTTATGGTTTCTGCCAGCACAGCAACGTGGCCAACGCGTATGGCATAGCCAAATATGTTTACAATAAAGCTATAAATACCCACGGCCATAGACAGGCCAATGACCACGGCGAAAAACCCAACCGCTGCATTTATGGTAAAAATCCATATGCTTATGCCTAAAATTATCGCGCCTATAAGTATGGCCACCAGGCGCAGCATAAGCTTTGCCCACACAAAGGGCATGGTCTTGCCCCACAGCTCTTTTGGTTTAAATTTTGTATGTCCTGACATTTATCCAGCCTCCAAAGATATGTAGTTTAGGTAATTACTACACGGCACTGCCACATTCGCTGCAAAACTTTTTGCCGGTCACATCTGTACCACAGGCACAAATGGCCTTGGCGGGTGCTTCCAGCTTGCCGCCGCATTCTGGGCAGAACTTTTTTGTGGATGCGTTTATGGTGCCGCAACCGCCGCAGGTTATGGTGCTTGCAGCTTCTGTTTTGGCTTCCAGCTTGCCGCCGCAGCCGCTGCAAAATTTCCTGCCGTTTTCATTCATGGTTCCGCAATTACAGGCTATTCCGTCCACAATTGCCGCCGGGGCTTCCAGCTTATGGCCGCAGCCGCTGCAAAATTTGCGGCTTTCGTCGTTTGCGGTGCCGCATTTACACATAATGCCGCCCGCGGGTTGGGCCGGTGCCGCCATTTGGCCGCCACAATTGCCGCAAAACCGCATGTCGGCTGCGTTTGCTGTGCCACAAGCAGCGCATTGCACCTGTTGTGCCGCGTTTTGGTTGCCGCCTTGCCCTCTATTCATCAATCCCTGCATCAATTGGTTGCCTACAGACATGCCCGCGCCCATGCCCAGGCCTTTTACTGCGCCTCTTATCAATGGCATACACACAACTCCTCTCAAAATTTGTCGCACTGTGTCGGTAAATATATTTTCAACAGTGTACCACATATATACCAATATATCAAGGCATTTTGCGAAAAAGAACATGGAAAAGCCGCCCAATTGGGCGGCTGTGGTATTATGCAGAGGCAGTCTTGGCTGACTGCAAACATTATGGAATAGCCAATTCCAATTGTGAATCCCGCGTCCACACCTTCATGGACGCATCATATATAGCTGTGTTGTAACCTGCTGTGCGTAAGGCCAGACCGGCCATGGCGGCGCGTGCGCCCAATTGTCAGCAGGGTACAATAAAGTCCTTTTTGTTTATGCCTGCGTTGTCCATTATGGACGTTATTTTGTCTGTATCTATAAAGTAGCGGGCGGGGGAGGCATCAAGAAACTTGGTATGGCTAACATTAATGGCACCGGGGATATGGCCGCCCCGTGGGTTGCCGTAAAGGTCTATGCCGGTGTATTCCTCCAAAGTGCGTACATCCAGAATTTTAATGGAGCCAAGACCGTCCAAAATATCCTGTGTGGATACTATATAACCCGGGGTGATTGCGGTGGTATAGTCGGCGGGACTTGGCGCGGGTTCTTCGGTACTTTGGGGCAAATAGACCGCGGCGGGCCAGCCGCCATCCAGCACAAAAATATCCCCGTGGCCATAATGTTTTGCCACAAACCAAAACCTGGCAGGGGCGCGTCCGTTGCCGTCGTCATAAACCACTATTTTGCAGGCATTTGTTATACCCAGGCGGCCCATCATCGCGGTAAAATTAGCCCGGGACATAAAGTCATCGCCCTCTTTTAGCAAAGGATCACCGGGAATGTGGACAGCACCCTGTATATGGGATTTTTCGTATTCCTCGCGGTTTCTGGCGTCTAAAATCAAGTATTCGGTGATATTTTCGGCCAGCTCGCGGGCTGTGATAAGGATTTTCAAGTGTAATCACCCCTTTGTTTGTTGTACCGATTATACAACCGGGGGCGGGCTGTGTCAATAAAATTTAAGAGCCAAAACATGATATATCACAGACTCTCCCTGGGCTCCATGGCCTTCAAACCTGTAGAAGGGCATTAGGATGCTGTCTTCTATGTCATATACAAGCTGATATCCGGTTAGGTGGATTTTGCCGATGTGGTCGCGTGGCAGTTGATTAAGTGCGGCTCTGATAGTGATTATATCAGCCGCGCCCAGGCTTTCGTAATCAAAAAAGAAATGGTCGGCGCTTATAATATTGCCGCCGGTGTCCATGGTGATGTGGGTGGGAAAGGCGTGGTTTGGCAGGCCGGACAGATGTGTACTGTGTTTAATAACAATATGGTTGCCGTCTCGGCTTATTTCTGCGTCGTAGGGCATGTCATGCAGCAAAAACCGGCTCATAAAGTCCTTGGCAATTGCCAGGGCTTCTTTGTCGCTGACTGTTTCATTGTCAAGGCCAATTTGCAGGTTTTCATATTCCAACAAATCAAAAAATTTATGAATACGAAGAACGTCGTCGGATGTGCTTGCTTCAAAGTAATCGTCCAGCTCTGTAATTTCGGCACTGTCCATGCCAAAAGCCGAAAGAAAACGCCAAAAACACTGCTCTTCGTGGAGATTATACACAGGCAGATACA
>Ga0123355_10001159_pt1 | contig 36550 bp, 37 predicted proteins | sample TergutEmb28metaG_3_FD_89872 | JGI IMG/M metagenome (GOLD analysis project Ga0123355, IMG submission 89872) | Embiratermes neotenicus P1 segment gut microbial communities from Petit-Saut dam, French Guiana - Emb289 P1 | ecosystem: Host-associated > Arthropoda: Insects > Digestive system > Gut ...
CATAATCGCTTACCCTGCCTCATTTGGCCTGTTGCGACAGGCCTTTTTGTCGTTGCAAGCCTCTCAATGAAAATCCTAAACTTTTTTCACTTTAGGGCTTGACTAATCATAGTTGGTCTTTCACTTCGACCAAGGCAGTTTAAATGATAACTTGCTTACTTCTGCGCCTTTTGGAGTTGGGCTTCCAGCCAGTCAAAACCGATGACATCCTCACGGGCATTCTGAATTTCATCCGGGTCGCCTTGCTTGCGCAGCCACAGTATGGTCAGCGTCTTATCTTTTGCGTCGAGCATAACGGAGCCGGGGGTCAAGGTGAGGGTGTCGCCCAGGATATCAATCAGCGTCTCGCTGGAAAGGGTTGTCTCCACCTCTACAATGTCCACCCGGGCGCCTTTGAAAACGACCTCGATGACGTAAACGGCACATTTAAAAATCTGGCCGATCATCTGGAAGGGAAAGAAAATCAATTTAAAGAAATTCACATCGTCAGCTTTTTTTAGCGGTAAGAATTTATTAAAGAAAAATGTACAGCCAATACTGATGACAAGCCCCTGTACCAGAACCCAAACACCGATGCTCTCCCGCAATATAACCCACAGGGCAAGCAGTCCCAGCGTGATCAACAGGTTTCTTACGTTCAATTATTTCACCCCCGCTCTATCCGCAAAAAATGCGGATCACGTTCCATAATTATATCTACGCATCATACATAAAATTTGAGCGTTCGTCAATGACAGATATGTAGATTTTTGCATAAAAAATTTGGTTAAAAGCACTGAAATGTACATAAAAGTCAAAAGGGATCAGGCTGGCGCTGCGCCATCATAAATAAGTGGGGCCGGTTATCTTCGTGATGGAAAATATTTAATAAAAAATATTTGATAACTATGGATTTTCCTGTTGACAATTTGAAATATGATGATATTCTGTATGGGAGCGACATGCTTTTCGGCCAATTTCAAAAAAGTTAAAAAGTTAAGGAGATGTTGGATATGCTAACAGCGAATAGCACGGACAAAAAGGCTACATTTAAGGTTGCATTTCTCACGGCGGCGTCCATATTTGTTATGGGGTACTTAAACGGATTGGCGCTGAACACAGAAGAGCTGGGTGTTATGATTACACCGCAGACCGGAAATGTAATTTGGATGGGGCTCAATACAGCGGCAGGCAATTGGGCTGGCCTGATACAGAATTTGGGGTTGTTCTTCGGATTTATGGGCGGTGCCGTCTTGGCGCTGTTCACGCAAAATAGTTTCAAGAACAAAACAGTACAGTTCTTTTATAACTGGACCGTGTTTGCCCTGCCCATCGTCCTCTATCCCTTTGTCCTGAACGGTAACGTGCCTCCGGCGCTCTCGTTCTTCCTCTTAGGCCTTTCAGCGGGTGCCGCCCTTGGATTCTTCAGAAAAATGTACCACATGGAAATCAACAACGCCATGGCGACAGGGAATGTGCGCTTTTTGGGCTTACATTTTGCCGGTGCGTTTATCAAGAGAAATAAAAAAGAAGTTTTCACATTCTGGATCTTTTTCATCTGCGTACTCGCATTTGCCGGCGGGGCGTTCCTCTACGCTATCTTTGCGAACATGGGTGATCACATTGCGAATATCGCACTTGTTGTATTCTGCGTTATCCCGTATTTCTTTAATCCGAAGAGTGCTGCCTAGTAAAAAATGTGAACCGCCCGCTATGCGGGCGGTTTTGTCAAACAAAAATTAAAATCTCTTAGGTTTTTTGCTGTCCCTATTTACAAAAGGGACAGGGTGCTGTAAAATAGGGATTGCCTGTTTCCTAAAAGTAACGTTTTATCTCAAAATAGTCAAAATAGTGTTATATATAGGCGATATGAAAGCCTACATATATAATTAGGATCAAAACCTAAATTTTGAAAGGAGAACAACTATTATGAGCAAATATCAAGATCCAGCAGTAAAAGTAACCTGTCCAGACGAGGCGCTAAAGCTACTGAAAGAAGGCAACGCAAGATTTGTAGCCAACAGCCTAGTTCCCACTGACTACCCTACCGCACTTGATAAAACAGGTACCCAGCAGAGCCCCTTTGCCTCCGTTTTGACCTGCGCTGACAGCCGTTGCGCACCCGAGATTTATTTCGATCAAGGCATTGGAAACATCTTTGTTTGCAGAAATGCCGGCAACTTTGCAGACAGAGAGGCCATTGGTTCCCTGCAGTTTGCCGCTAATGTTCTTGGTTCTCAAATCATTGTGGTTGTTGGCCACGCTGGTTGCGGCGCTGTTAAAAACGCCCATGCCGGAACCGTTACCTCTCTTCCAGAACTTGATGGCATCCTGGCTGACCTCGGCCCGATTGTGAAAGATTGCGCTGACTGGGAAAAAGACGGCGTTCCTGCCAACGTGAAAGCTCAAGTAGAAGCCCTTAAAAAAGCACCTGGTATTTCCGTGCCTGTATACGGCGCAGTGTATGATATCGCCACCGGCGAAGTGAAATACATCGCATAAGAGTTCAAGTGAAAAATCGCCTTCGGGCGGATTCAAGCAAAAGGGCCGCTTTCGGGCGGCTCTTTTGTATTGGCTTGACAAACCTCGCATATACAAGGTAGAATCTATTTCATACTGATATGCGCCTGTAGCTCAGCAGGATAGAGCGACCGCCTCCTAAGCGGTAGGTCGGGGATTCGAATTCCTCCAGGCGTGCCAGCTCACACGGAAAAGCGCTGATCTCATACATCTGCCGCCGGGACGACCACACGGTCGCCCCGGCGGGTTGCGTTAGTTAAACGGTGTGCCAGAGACCTTTGTGTCTTGCCTTGTAAAATCCGGTGTGGTATACTGACATAGAAAATTTTACTGTACAGCAGAGGAGATCCGGCGACATGCTAGACCAGTTTTCCCGTACCAGGATGCTCTATGGCAGTGTTGCCATGGAGCGGTTATTTCAGAGCAGTGTGGCCATCTTCGGCATTGGTGGCGTGGGCGGCTATACGGCGGAGGCGTTGGCCCGATCCGGCGTGGGGCGGCTGGCCCTGTTCGACGATGATAAAATCTGTTTGACCAATCTAAACCGCCAGATCATGGCCACCAGGGAGACCGTGGGGGAATACAAGACAGATGCCATGGCCCGGCGGATTTTGGAGATCAACCCAAATGCCCAGGTGGAGACCCACCGGGTCTTTTACGGCCCGGATGTAGCGGAGGAATACGACCTCTCCCAATACGACTATATTATAGACGCCATAGACACGGTGACGGCGAAGCTGGAACTGGTCGTCCGAGCCGAGGCGGCGGGGGTACCCATTATCAGCGCCATGGGCGCCGCCAACAAGATTGATCCCACGGCCTTTGTGGTGACGGATATCTACGCCACAGAGCAAGACGCCCTGGCCCGTGTCATGCGGCGGGAATTGCGCAAACGGGGGGTGTTGGCCCTCAAGGTGGTCTACTCTAAGGAGGCGGCCAGAAAGCCCGTGGAGGATACGCTGGCGGACTGTAAGAAAAACTGTATTTGCCCCCCTGACGTGGCCAGAACCTGCACTATCCGGCGGCAGATACCCGCCTCCAACGCCATCGTCCCCGCTGTGGCGGGGTTGGTAATCGCCGGAGAAGTGATCAACGATTTATGTAAATCCCAATAGGGGCGGCAATCTGCCGCCCGAAAAAGATAATTATTTAGGAGGAACAACTTATGTCTGAGCGGCAATATCACATCGCCTGCGCCCCCGGAGACGTGGGTAAATATTGCATTTTGCCCGGCGATCCGGGCCGGTGCGAGGCAATCGCCCGCCATTTTGACGATGCAAAACTGGTGGCGCAAAACCGGGAGTACACCACGTATACCGGATATCTGTTGGGAGAGAAAGTCTCTGTCACCTCGACAGGAATCGGCGGCCCGTCGGCGGCCATTGCCATGGAGGAACTCTTTGCCATCGGGGCGGACACGTTCATCCGGGTCGGCACCTGCGGCGGGATCAATCTAAAGGTCATGGGCGGGGACTGTGTTGTGGCTACGGGGGCCGTCCGTATGGAGGGTACCAGCCTGGAATATGCGCCCATCGCCTTTCCCGCCGTGGCGGATTTTGATGTGTCCACGGCTCTGGTACAGGCGGCGAAAGATCTGGGACAGACCTGTCACGCCGGAGTGGTGCAGTGTAAGGACTCCTTTTACGGCCAGCACAGCCCGGATCGGATGCCTGTGTCGGACATGCTGTTAAACAACTGGAAGGCCTGGAAACGGCTCGGTGTCCTGGGCAGTGAGATGGAATCTGCGGCCCTGTACACTGTGGCGGCCAGCCTTGGCGTCCGGGCGGGGTGTGTCCTCTCTGTGGTGTGGAATCAGGAGCGCAAGTTGGAGGGGCTCTCGGATCCCCACTGCCACGATCCGGAGCAGGCCATCCGGGTGGGCGTGCGTGCCATAGAGCGTCTGATCGAATTGGATCGCGGGGCGTAATCGCCGTGGGGGAGATCGCCTATAGTGAAATAGCGGCGGCGGCGGAGCGGCTCTGTATCCGGGCACGTACTTGGTTTCCGCCGGACATCGTCATGGGCATCGAGTGCGCCGCCGACAGCGAGGCGGACGAGTCCGTCCGCTTAGAGTTGGTGAATCTGCTGGAGCGTACCCAAACAGTCACCCAGGAGAATAGAGACATAGGGACACCCGTGCTCTTCGCCGACGTGGGGGAGGCCGTTACGATTCTAGACGGCACCATAGAAACTGCGCTCCAGGCGGGAATCGGTTATGCCATAGAGCCAACGCTGCATATCCGCCAGGTGCCGGGAGGTCAAATTGCATTAAAAGTGATGTTTCACACAGCCCAGCGAATTGAATCAAACACAGTTATAGATCCGGCAGAACTTGCGGATTTTGCAATCTCCGCCGTGAGGCGAGCGGAGATTGCCGTCCACGCCCCGGTGATTGTCGGCATAGGCCTGGGAAATACGCTTGCCGAAAGTGCAAGTCTGGCGGACTACGCCCTGGCTCGCCCTATTGATCGGCGTAATCCGAATCCTGTTTGCGCAGAGGCGGAGTGGCAGATAAGAACGGCTACCGGAGCTCTTGCGGTCAATCTAGAAGGGCAGATCAATTCAGCGGGCAACGCCTGTACGCTCTATATCAGTCCGCCGCATCTCCGCCGGGCCAGTTGCGTCATATAGGGGGGGCGATTCTATGATAAAACAGGAATTGCGCGCTTGTATTGATCGGCTCATGGTAGACCGGGCGCTGATTCTCTTGGCCATTGACGGAGATGCGGCCGCAGGGAAGTCAACTTTAGCCGCAGAGCTAAAACAGGCGTATGACTGTAACGTGATACACATGGATCACTTTTTCCTGCGGCCGGAACAGCGGACGGAGGTACGGCTTGCCGAGCCGGGGGGTAACGTGGACTACGAGCGGTTCGCTGTAGAAGTCCTTGCCCCGTTACAGGCCAATAGGGTCTTTTCCTATCGCCCGTTTGACTGCAAAATCATGGAGTTTGGCCCGGAAATCACCGTCTGCCCCCGGCCTCTGACGGTGGTGGAGGGAGCCTATAGTCTGCATCCGGTATTTGGGGCGCCGTATCACGTTAAGGTTTTTCTGAGCGTGGATGAATCGGAGCAACTGCGGCGGATTCAGGCCCGCAACGGAGAGATACAAGCAGAGCAATTTCGAACGAGATGGATCCCCATGGAAAAACGCTATTTCTCCCAGTTTAATATTCAAGCGCAATGTGATTTTGTATTATAAACAGCAGGAAAGTAATTCCTTCGCCGTGGGCGGGGGAATGATAGCAGAATTTCCCCCAAAGTAATATTTGCAAATATGGGAGACTGTGGTATAATAGAACATATACAAAACCCTTCGCTAAAAAGGAGATGAGGTATATGAAATTCACATTTTATGAGAGAAAAGTCCAACTGACAGACGATCTGCGGGAGTACGCAGAGAAAAAGATCGGGAAATTGGCCCGCTTTTTCAAGGAAGAGCAGGAGCCGGAGGCGCACGTCACCTTCGCCACAGAGCGGGGCCGCTTCAAAGTGGAGGTCACCCTCCACGCAAACGGCATGTACTATCGGGTCTCAGAAGTCACAAGCGACGTGTTCGCCACCATTGACTCCGCCGTGGCCGCCATTGAGCGGCAGATCAGAAAACACAAAACCCGGCTGGAGAAAAAGCTCCGGGCCGGTGTCATTGAGCGGGAGATCGGTGCGCTGCCAAGCTATGCCCGCACAGAGGACGAAGAGGAGAAAGAGTTCCGGATTATCCGGACAAAACGTTTCCCCATCAAGCCAATGGCACCGGAAGAGGCCATTTTGCAGATGAATCTGCTGGACCATGAGTTTTTTGTCTTCCGGAACATGAACGCCGGGGACGCTTTCTCCGTGGTCTATAAGCGCAAGCAGGGCGGATACGGACTGATTGAATCCGGTGACATGTAATCATTGTATATAAAAAATGCTCCGGTGCAATTTCGCACCGGAGCATTTTTGACGTCTGCAGCAAAAGACAGAGAGGCGCACATGTGTGCGCCTCTCTGTGGATAAAATGCTTCGTTAGTAAGCCAGAGTGTCGTTGGGTTATGCAAACCGTGCCTCAAGGGTCAAGGCGCCTGTCTGGACAAAGGTATATACCAGATCAGTGGAAAGAGGGGCGGTATCGTTGGCCACATCAAACCAACCGAGGAAAGTGGCGGCTGTTCCCAATGTCGCCGTCACAGTGACGGCCTGGGGGACGACGTTAACGTTCATCGACTGATCGCCGGGTGCAAAGGGGGCGGAGATCACAGCCGTGCCGTCGCCGACTGCCGAGACGGCGAGTTCAGCGGTGTAACCGGGGTTTTCGCCTCTGTATCGCTGTTGTGCGATCATAGCGGAGCGCAGTGTGCGTAGGCCCTGAACTTCCCAAAGGGTGTTGTCCGTCGGGACTTCATTCCAGGGAATCAAGCTGCCGTCTTGCATCAGCGCTTGCGGCATCCCGAGGAAAGTCATGCCGAGGGCGTTGCCGTGGATGGTGCCCGGAATCGGGAACCTGTCACCGCCGCCGACCGGAGTGCCGCCGGGCAGGAGACCGGCAGCGGCACCCTGGGTGAAGTTGGAACCGACGACTCTGTATACGGTGTCGTCATCGCTGATAGCCTCGCCTGTGGCGGTCAGATACCACTGGTATCTGGGACGGGCAACGCCTTCGATCATAAATGGTTCTGCGTCGGAATCAAGGCGATCACCTCTGAATGCACCGGATACAACAGGGGGCTGGCCGCCGTTTAGTCCGAAGGTTGGGGGACTTACGCCGGCGTCGCTGCTCGCCTCCATGTTGAGCAGGGTTAAAAGGTCACTGCCGTACATTTCATACAGCAAGATCGTGTTGTTAAAGGGCATAGTGGCATACATCTCACGCATGAGAACGTCCGTTGTGGGGCCGAACTGGAAGGGGGGAACGTTTCTCCAGCCGCCGAAGTTGGACACATAGACCCAGTCATCTTCCTCTGTGGATCTTACAACGTAGTCCAAAACAAGACGGGTGACCCAGACATTTCTGTCCGGACGGGTGTTGCTGTAGATGCTCCGTGTACCGAGAACCTCATCCAGATAATCCGCCGCTTCAGCGGCAAATTCTGCGATGATTGCGGCCATGGTATCATAAGCTTCTTGGATGGATGGATATACCAAGAAATCGGGGTGCTGTGATGCCGGGAATGCAATGCCGTCAAATGTTGTGCCGGCAGGGCGGTTGAAGTCACGGATGGATTCCACATTGGCATTTGGATCGTTGAGCTGACCGCCTGACACCAGTGGGGGAGGCGCAGGGCTCATCCACAGATCAACTTCGTCTAACTCGCTGCCGTCAAAGTACAGGGAGATCCGGCCCATATGGCGGCCGTGCTGACCTGCCTCAATGATGGGTGTGCCGTTTACTGTGTCAGTATACGTGCCATGGCCGTGCCCGCCGATAATGGCGTCAAAGCCTTCGATCAGGTTCGCCAGGATTGCCGCTTCCGCCCGATACATATGGGTTACAGCGACAACGGCGTCTGCGCCGTACTCCTCACGTACAAAGTCAATCAAATCTTCCGTAGCGGTGACCCACGCTTCATTGGGGGTGCCGGCGACTTCGCCGTCTATCAGCTGCAGGCCGATGGTCGGTGTTCTAAACTCAAAGTTTGCCATGGCGGGATCGGCCACCAGATGGGACATGCCGCTTGTCATCAAACCGATGAGGGCGACGGTGATATCGCCGTCTTCAAACTCAAGAATGGCATAGGGCTCTACAAAGTCGGGGCGCCCGCCGGATGTTGCGCTCGCTACCGCTGCCGGCTCATCTAGAATACTCATCCAGTCGATAACGCCATACTCGTCACGGGTCAGCAGGTGGTCATTGGTCGCCGCTATCACAGAGGCGAAGTACCAGGCGCTTAAAGCCACATCGGGGAACTCGCGGGCGTCTTCGATATTCTCAATAATGTCGAGGTAATCATTGTGGTCGATGCGGCCCAGCATACGGTTGAGTACCGTTGCGACTTCGGCGCGCAGGAGGTGGTTGAGCGGCCGGAAGTAACCTTCTAAGTCACCGGTGATCCAACCGCTTTCATATGCGGTGTATACATAGTCCTCTGCCCATTCGGCGATTTGATCTGCATCTTCAAACTCAGTTTCACCGGAGAGCATTTCCTCGGCAGTCCGTGCGACCATGGCGGCGAACTCTACTCTGAGGACATCGTCATGGGGGCGGAAGGTGCGGGTGCCGTCTGCGGCGGGGGGGTCACCGGTGATTAATCCCGCATCATATGCCCAGGCTATGTAATAGAAATACCAAGCGTCTTCGTCAACATCGGAAAATACGTCAAATTCATCCATGCCCTCTGGCAGGGTTCCGTATTCAAAGTCGGGGAATTGCGTCCGGACGAGAACTGCGGCAGCGTCAGCCCGTGCGGCACGGGCCAAGGGCCGGAGATAGCCGGACTCATCGCCCTGCATGTAGGCGAGATGGGTCTCCGCATCTATGTCTATGTCTTCGTCAGCATAGAATAAGTCGGAGGCCAGGAACGTGACGTATTCGGCCAGCTCCAGTGTGCGGGCAAAGCCGAAAGAGAACTCATGGTTACCCAGCGCCATGTACTCTACGCCGAGCTGTTCCATCATGGCGACAACGGGCTCGCCCATTAGATAGTTTGACAGCGGGTGCCCGTGGAAATCATCGCCGCCGGGGACGACAATGACGTTTTCCGGATTCGGATTCTGCTGTCTCAGCCATTCGGCATAGGCGACAAACCGAGCCGCGCCGGGGTCGTTGTCGTTCATCATGCTGTCGACATTCCCGTGGAAATCGGCAAAGGTCAGAATGTCAACACGAGTTAATTCCGCCGGATCAATCGGGGTTTCGCCGTTGTCGGCAAATGCGGCAAATCCGGGCAGGGATACGATCATAGCTAGAACGAGAAGAAGTGCGATGAATCTACGCTGTTTTAAGTGTCTCATTGAGCAGTCCTCCCAAAAGTAAAATGATGTGAATCAAGATATCCTAACTATACCACAGATGGACATGGGAACACAAGGAAAATTTGCTGAAAAATAAGAGACTGACGCAAAATGCGTCAGTCTCTGTGTAATACGGTGGATTTTAGCCTACAAGGCTCACGTTGTGGAAGAACGGTGTGAAGTTGAAGTCCACGCCGAGGCCTGTGATGCCGTTGGTGACAACAGGCTGGATGGGGTGGAACAAGAAGATCCAGGGTGCCTCTTCGATGAGGATTTCTGTCAGCTCACGATAGATGGCGTCTCTGCGGGCGGGATTGGACTCCGAGCGGCCTTCGTCCAGGAGCTCGTCAACACGCTCGTTGGTGAAGAAGGTGCGGTTGCCTGCGTTGCCGTGGGTGGAGCTGTGGAAGAGGGAATACATGCCGTAGTCGGCGTCACCGGTCATGGTGACCCAACCCAGGATGAACATGTCGTGCTCACCTGCGGCGGTGCGCTCCAGATAGGCGCCCCACTCGACGGCCTCAATGGATACGTCAATACCGATTTGCGCCAAGTTGAACTGTGCAATTTCTGCCATCATGGCACGGCCGGCGTTCCCGTAGTTGAACCAGATGCTCAAGGGGAACCCGTCGCCCCAGCCGGCTTCCTCAAGGAGTGCGATGGCGGCGTCCGGGTCAAAGGGCAGGGGTGTTGTATCCGTTGCGCTGTGGAGTACGTTGGGGCCGACAGGGCCGACGGCTAAGATGCCGTTGCCTTCTGCGGCGGCGTCAAGAATATCCTGGCGGTTAATTGCCATGGAGATTGCCTGGCGGACACGGGCATCTTGCAACGCAGGGTGTCCGGTTGAGCAGTTAATGCCGATATAGTTAATCGTTGTGGAGGGGATTGCCCACCAGTCCACATGGTCGCCCATCATTTCGATGGTGGGGGTGTCGCCTGTCAGCGCCAGAAGGGCATGGGCTTCGCCGGTGTCGAGCATGGCGAGTCTGGTGGCGGTCTCAGGGATGACACGGAAGATCAGGTAGTCAATGTCGGGTGCGCCGTTCCAGTAGTCCATGTTGGCGGACAGTCTGGTATAGTCACCGGAGACAAGGTATTCAAACATGAACGGCCCGGTGCCGATGGGGTTCTCGTTAATGGTTGTTCCGCCGGACAGCTCTTCGGCCAGGGTCAAGGGGGACTGGATGAAAGCGGCCTGGTGGGTCAGGTGGGCAAGAATGGGAGTGAAGGGGAAGTGGAGGTGGAGACGAACGGTGTGGTCATCCACAACCTCAGTTTCACGGATCATCTCAAGGATGAATCTGCCGGGGGCAGCTTCTTGGGGGTCAAGGATTCTGTCCAGGGACATTTTCACGGCCTCGGCAGTGAAGGGTGCGCCGTCGTGGAAGTAAACGCCTTGACGCAGATCAAATTCCCAAACCAGAATGGAATCTAAAAACTCTTCCAGTTCTGCGGCGGTGGGCATTTCTCTCAGAGTTGGCTGCGGTGCGTCCTCGTCGTCCTCATCCACAGTGGCGAGGAGGGCTTCGTTCTCCTGCTCGACAGATGCTTCAAACGCAGCGGTCAGCGCTTCCAGATCCATGCCGGCATCGGCAGGGGTCATGGGACGATAGGATTCTGCCAGCAGAGGAACCAGGTCGCCGTCGACGGTGAACATCATCAGGCCTTCCATCATCTGGGTGGTGATGTCACTGGTGGCGCTGTCGTTCTGCCGGATGGGATCCAGGAACGGGGCCTCAGACATCTGGACGAAGATCACTTCGCCGCCGCCGCGGCCGTCGGCTGGGCGCTCGTCGTCGCCGTTTTCATCGGCCGGTGCCGGAGTCGGCTGCTGTTGCGTGGGGGCCTCTTCCGCCGGGCCGGGGGCCGCAGGCGTACAGGCTGTAACCAGCATGGCCATCATAAGAATGATCGCAATAAAGACGAATGCTTTTGAGTGTTTCCTAATCATACTTTTTCAAATTCCCTTCTTACATTATATATTTTTATATATTTTGTTTAAAGCAATCCACTCTCCGCCGCCTGGAAAACTTCGGGTTGCCGCACACCCGTTGTCCTTGCCCAGACAAAAGCGGGTTGGCGGCGTGAAATTTGCCGTGCGCCGGAAAAAAGATTGCAAAAACACAAGGAGACAGTTTGCCACGATAATGATTCAGTATACTACAACTGATTGTGCAATAGCAAGTCTATTTTTAAATTTTTCTGCGTTTCTTTAATATATTTGTATTTCCTGCTTTAAAGCCTTGCAGAATATGATGTTTTTCTACTAAAATTTGTTGATATAGCAAGTAGTTGACAGAAAGGAACATACAATATATAATAGGCAACTAGCAAATCATACAAAAGTGTTTTTGCAGGTTATTTTTGCAGTTTGTGCCGTGTTGGCAGGGGCAAAAATGAGCCTTTCCCGAGGACATGTGTCCCCGAGAGAAGAAAAATCCGTAAAGAGTGAGGGAGAATTATGCAAGAAACCGATGTAAGCACCTCCAAAAAAGCAAAAAAACCCCTTTCCCACCGCAGGGTAATTTTGAGGCGGCTGTACACAAATCCCCAAGTCATTGTGGGGGGAAGCATTATACTGTTGTTTATTCTGGTGGCCATCTTTGCCTCTGTTATTGCGCCGTTTGACCCTCTGGAGCAAGTCATGGGCAGACGCCTGCAGGAGCCGTGTGCCGAGCATATTATGGGTACGGACTGGTTGGGCCGGGATCTATTCTCACGTCTCATTTACGGGACTAGGGTCTCTATTTCCATCAGCTTGTCCGCCACGGCAATCGGCGCCGCAGCCGGCATATTGATCGGACTCATGTCGGGGTATTACGGCAAGGCCTTAGACACCATTGTGATGGGGATTATCAATATTATGATGGCGTTGCCTGCCATCATATTGGCCCTGACCCTGATTACAATTCTGGGGACGGCCACATTGAATATTATTATTGCCATCTCCATTTTTGCCATACCCACCTTTGCCCGTGTGACCCGGGGCTCTGTCCTGGGTGTGAAAAAACTGGAGTATGTAGACGCCGCCCGGGCCCTGGGGGCCTCGGATGCACGGATCATTTTTAAACATATTCTGCCGAATATTTCAGCGCCCCTCATTATTCAAACTACTATATATGTGGCCTCCGCCGTACTGATTATTGCGGCCCTCTCTTTCTTGGGTATGGGCGTACAGCCGCCGACACCAGAGTGGGGCGGCATCTTGGACGGCGGCCGGGAGTTTTTCGCAAGAGCACCCCATATTATGGTTTTCCCGGGCCTGTTTATCCTGTTCTTAGTTGTGGCAATCAACCTCCTGGGCGACGGATTGAGAGACGCCTTGGAACCGAAACAGACGAAATAGGGGTGACACGATGCTTGTATTTATAATAAGGAAACTCTTACAGACGATCCCTGTGTTACTGGGTGTGACGCTTATCGTATTTTTAATGCTCCACCTGATTCCGGGGGATCCCGCAGTCATCATGGCCGGAGAGGCGGCAAGTCCCGCCCAGATTGAGCAGATGCGGGAGAATTTAGGTCTCAACGATCCCTTGCCCACACAGTACTTCCGCTTTATTTCGGGTGTTGTCCAGGGAGATTTGGGCAGTACCATTCGGGGAGACCGTCCGGTGGTGGATGAAATATTCGAGGTTCGATTCGGAAATACCATACAACTGGCGGTCATGGCGACTGCCGCCTCTGTGCTCATTGGACTTGTGGTGGGCATTGTATCGGCCACACGGAAGTATTCTCTCGCAGATACCCTGCTCATGCTATTCGCCCTCATCGGCCTCTCTATGCCTACCTTCTGGTTTGGGATGCTGCTGATGACGTTCTTTGCGGTGAACCTGGGCTGGCTGCCCACGTCGGGCTGGGGGACTTGGCAACAGATGATTATGCCCATCGCCATGCTGGGGCTCACAGGTTCCGCCATTATCGCCCGCATGACCCGGGCCAGCCTGTTAGATGTATTAAATCAGGACTATATCCGCACGGCCTACGCCAAGGGCCTGCCGGAGCGCAAGGTGATTTACCGCCACGCTCTGCGTAACGCCTTAATCCCCGTCATCACGGTGGTGGGCTTACAGTTTGGCGGCCTTTTGGCCGGTGCGGTCATCACGGAATCGGTCTTTGCCATTAACGGCGTGGGCCGGATGATCGTCCAGTCGATTCTTACCCGGGACTTCCCATTGGCCCAGGGGGGAATCATGGTCATCGCCTTTATATTCGTGGTGGTGAACACCCTTGTGGATGTTTTATACCGGGTCGCCAACAGACGCATTGACGTCACTTAAGGAGAGAGGAGAGAGATAGTTATGATACTGGAAGTAAACAATCTTTGCACCTCTTTCTATACGGAGCAAGGAGAAGTAAAGGCCGTTAACGGGATCAGCTTTGCCATCGAAAAGGGGACCACACTGGGGCTCGTAGGGGAGTCCGGGTCGGGGAAGTCCATTACATCCCTTTCGATCCTGCGCCTGTTTGCCGGCACGACGGGAAAAATTATTAACGGCGAGATTCGTTTCAAAGGCGAAAATCTGCTGGAGATGACCGATAAAGAAATGATGAAGATCCGGGGCAACAACATCTCCATGATCTTCCAAGAGCCTATGACCAGCCTAAATCCCACCATGACCTGCGGCAACCAGATCGCCGAGACCATCCGCACCCATCAGAAGCTCTCCAAGAAGCTGGCCTGGGAGAAGTCCATCGAAATGCTGCGGCTGGTGGGTATCCCGGAGCCGGAAAAGCGGGTGAAGCTATATCCCTTTGAGCTCTCCGGCGGGATGCGCCAACGGGTGATGATCGCCATCGCCCTGGCCTGTAACCCGGAGCTCCTCATCGCAGACGAGCCCACCACGGCCCTGGACGTGACGATCCAGGCCCAGATTTTGGATTTGATTAAAAATCTGCAACAGGAACTGGGTACGTCCCTCATTATGATTACCCACGACCTGGGCGTCATCGCCGAGATGTGTGATAATGTGGCCGTGATGTACTGCGGAAAAATTGTGGAGTACGCAGATGTCCGCAGTCTGTTCACCGCCGCCAAACACCCCTATACCATCGGGCTGTTAAACTCCATCCCCAGCCACGAGGTGGACAGCGATGAGGATTTGGAGATTATCTCAGGCACGGTGCCCAGCCCCTATGATCTGCCCCCGGGTTGTCCCTTTGCCCCCCGGTGTCCCCATGCCAAGGACATCTGCCACCAGTCATTGCCGGAGTTGAGAGACCACGAACACGGACAGGTGCGCTGTTTCATCTATGAGAGCGATCAGTGGCAGGAAGGGGAGAGACCATAATGGACGGAAAAGTTCTGCTGGAAGTGAAGAATCTCAAACAATACTTCCCCATCAAAGGCGGCGTATTGGGCCGCACGATTAACAATGTCAAAGCGGTGGACGATATTAGCTTTACCGTCCGTGAGGGCGAAGTGGTGAGCCTGGTGGGCGAATCCGGCTGCGGGAAATCCACTACGGGGCGTGCGCTCATGCGCCTGGAAACTCCAAACGGAGGAGAGGCCATTTTTGACGGCGTGGACCTCTTTGGCCTGTCCAAACGGAAACTGCGGCAGATGCGAGGGGATATCCAGATCATTTTCCAGGACCCCTACGCCTCCCTCAACCCCCGCCGGACAGTATTCCAGACCATTGACGAGGCCATGACCGTTCAAAAAATCGGCGAGCGGGCCAACCGCCGCCGGGATGTGGCTGAAGTGTTGCAGACCGTCGGCATCGGGGAGCACCAGATGGATCTCTATCCCCACCAGTTCTCCGGCGGCCAGCGCCAGCGGATCGGTATCGCCCGGGCCCTCTCAGTCAAGCCCAAACTCATCATCTGCGACGAGGCCGTATCGGCGTTGGACGTGTCTATCCAGGCCCAGGTGCTCAACCTGCTCATGGATCTCCAGCGGCGGTTTAAGCTCACGTATATTTTCATCTCCCACGACCTGGGGGTTGTGCGGCATATCTCCGACAGGATCGTTGTCATGTATCTGGGCAAGATCGTGGAGGTGTCCGACCAGAAACCCCTGTTTGAGACCCCCGGACACCCGTATACGTATACGCTCTTGTCCTCCATCCCCAGCACAAATCTGGATCAGAAGAAAGAGCGGATTATCCTCAAGGGCGACGTGCCCTCTCCCGTCAACCCGCCCACGGGATGCCGGTTCCACACTCGCTGTCCCTGGGCCTACGACCAGTGCAGTGCGGAAGTGCCGGAGTTCCATCAACTGAGCAATGCCCAGTCCGCCGCCTGCCATCTGTTGAAAGACGGTAGAGTGGATTTTAAGAATTTGCCTTTTGAGAGCAAGGAAATAGAAGAATAGAGCTAAAAAGATCAATTTTAGTGCGCCACCCTGCTTCGCAGTTGGTGGCGCAATGATTTTTATAATGGGAGGACTATAAAATGGGGTTGTTTGATAAGTTCAAGAACCGTATGAAACAACCTGAACTCTATGTAAGCTTTTCTAGCTGGCTCGACAAACACTTGTCACAAGATTTACCAGATGGAATTGTTGCAATTAACTTCAATTTATACGATGGCATTCGGGCAGATGCCGAGGGCAAACCGATTAAAGGCTCAGAAACGTATGATATTGAGCTGGTAGGTTGCGATAGGTTTGATGAGAATGATGCAGATTGGGCTTGTTATGAGGTTTTTACTACTAGAGAAGATTTACTTTTTATTCCCAAAAGGCTTGTCCCACATTCTGATGAAATTCCTTTTTGGGAGCAGGAACTTCCGTTTTTTTCTGCACTTGTAGTTAGATACCTGAATGAAGGAAAATATGCTACTAAATTGAAACAATACAAAGCCGTTTCCGTGGGCCATGTTGGCGGAAATCTTGCAATACTTCATCGTGTATAAAGAAACAACTCACCGCAACATTGTAAAAATTTTTTACAAAAAAATCCCCCGCCAGCGCAACCAACCGATCTATTTTCCTGTCTATTATAGTATAGTAGGAGGACAATATGGACGACCACATGATTCTCGATCTATTTTTTGCCCGCCAGGAATCGGCCATCGCCGAGACCAGGCGCAAGTATGGCCAACGGCTCCATAGGGCGGCCATGAATATTCTACATAGCCCGGAAGATGCGGAGGAATGCGTCAGCGATACCCTGTTTAAAGCATGGGAGACGATCCCCCCCAGTCGGCCCGTGTATTTTGGCGCATATTTGGCGAAGATTACACGAAACTTCTCCATCAACAGGTGGGAGGCCAAAGGCGCCGCCAAACGGGGCGGCGGCGAGGTGGATTTGCTCTTAGACGAACTGGAGGCGTGTATCGCCGCACCGGGCAGTCCGGAAGAGGCGTATGAGGCGGCCCAAGTGACCGAGGCCATCAATGCGTTTCTGGGCACCGTGAATCAAACGGCCCGGGTGGCCTTTGTACTGCGGTACTTCCACGGGGAGAGTATTTTTGCCATCAGCCAGCGGTTTCGGGCGAGTGAGAGCAAAGTCAAGTCCATCCTGTTTCGCACACGGAAAAAACTCGGCGTATATTTGGAAAAGGAGGGAATTCAACTATGAATACAGATCAACGAGACAAAGCCAAACGGCTCTTAGCCGCATTTGGAGAACTGGACGACTCGTTTTTAGACGAGGCGGAATCGGCGGATATTGCATCCGTCCGGGCAACTCGCAAGCGGGTGATCCAATACAGTGCGCTGGGGGTGGGCGTAGGTGCGGCGGCCTCTATCGGGATCGCTGTGGCAGTTCGGCTGCTCCGTCCGAAACGGGCGGCGGCCCATACGTGAATATCTGAATATGAAAGCAAAGCCCAATCCCTGCAATCAAAAAAAGGTTGCAGGGATTTGACTCGTTAGGCAGGGAAGTCCGCCTTATTTTCCATGCGGACTTGCTTTTGTCGCCTATTTGATGGTAAACTATAGGAAACGCTCTCACAGGACTGGAGATTGCAATGCAAGTCATTCGGCCATTTATTGTATTACTGCGTCCAAAGCATTGGCTCAAAAACGGGTTGCTTTTTGTGCCGATTTTATATGCCCACAACTTGTTTGAGTTGAACTTACTCCTACAGGTCGTATGGGCGTTTATGGCCTTTTGCCTGTTGTCCTCCGCCATCTACGTGGTCAATGACCTGGCGGACGCAGAGCGGGACCGCCGGCATCCGACCAAGCGCCAGCGGCCCATCGCATCGGGACAGGTGGGGCGCAGACAGGCCGTGTGTCTTGCGATTCTCCTGTTTCTCGGCGGATTTTCTCTGGCAATCTTAGGGAGCAATACGATCTTTGTATTCCTGTTTGCCCTCAGTTACGTCCTGCTCAACTTGGCCTATTCGTTTTGGCTCAAGCATCACGCCATCATCGACTGTTTTTGCATTGCGGCGGGATTTGTGCTGCGGATTTATGCGGGGGGGGCGGCCAATGACGGCGGCGGGATAACCGGGTGGCTGTTTCTCACCACAACGGCGGTCTCCCTGTTTATGGCCTTCGGCAAACGGCGGGGGGAGATGATACACATGACGGGGGACAACACCACACGAAATGTCTTGGGCAGCTATAATCTGCACTTTTTAAACGGCGTGATTTTTGTCTGCGCCGGATTGTCCATCGTGTTTTATTCCCTGTGGGCTATGTCCAATGTCCCCGCCATGATCTACACGGTGCCGCCGGTGATTTTTATTGTCTGTAAGTATTTGCTGATTGTACACGGGGAGGCGTCCTGCGGAGACCCTATTTCCGTCGTTTTGGGGGATAAAACCCTGTTGGCGGCGATTGGTATTTTCAGTGTGCTCAGTGTGACACTGCTGTATCTGTAGTAGTGGTTTTTTTGTGTTTGGGACGTTAGCGAAAGGAATGGACTTTAGTTATGGCGGAATTTGATAAACAGGCGGAGAGCTATGAGGCATGGCATCAGGAGTTGATCAGCGCCTCTGGATTTGGGATTGACTATTTCTATGAGTATAAGATCAAGGAGATCCACCGTGTCCTCTCCAAACGTGGGGCGGGGATGCCGAATACTATCCTAGATTTCGGCTGCGGGATCGGGAACGTGGATCCGTATATCCGAAAATACTTCCCAGACGCACAGATATATGGCGTAGATGTGTCAGAGGAGTCTATCAAAATTGCAGAAGAAAAACAGAGAGATGCAGGCGTCAGCTATGCGGCGCTCCGTGAGGATTGGCAGTCTGCGGATCAGTTGGGTGAATTTGGTGTCTCCTTTGATCTGGTGTTTATATCAAACGTATTCCACCATGCGCCGAAGGCGGAGCATGGGGGGATGCTGGAACAGATTATGGCCCATATGAACCCCGGCGCTTTTCTGTTTGTGTTTGAACTCAATCCGTACAACCCGGCCTCTCGTGTTGTGTTCAACAAGTTTGACCGGCCGGTGGATAAACATGCGAACTTGATCTATCCCTATTATTTAAAAAACCAGGTGCAGCAGAGGGGTCTGCGTGTTTTGGGGTGCAAGTATACGGTGTTTTTTCCAAAACAGCTCGGTATGCTCATCCCCTTGGAACAATATATGACCTGGCTCCCGCTGGGGGCGCACTACTATATTATGGCAGAGAAGGAAACCCTCCATGGCTAAGTATTTTATCACCGGCGGCGCCGGATTTTTAGGGATCAACCTCATCCGGTACCTGTTAGAGCGTGGACACACGGCGGTGTCCTACGATATTGAGGAAGATTTCGACTACCCAGAGGCGGAAGATGAGCGGGTGACGGTCTACGGCACGAAAAAGAGCGACATCCGGGATCTGGCGTATCTGACCCGGGCCATGGCGGGCTGTGATGTGGTTGTCCACTGTGCGGCGGCCCTGCCGCTGTATTCTCCGGAGGATATCTACACGACGGATTTGGAGGGCTCCCGTAACGTGATGCTGGCCGCCCAGGCCAATGAAATCCGGCGTGTGGTCCAGATCTCCTCCACGGCGGTGTACGGGATTCCGGATCACCACCCCCTATTGGAAACGGATCGGCTCTCCGGGGTCGGCCCCTATGGGATCGCAAAAATCGAGGCGGAAGCGGCCTGTGCAGCCTTCCGTGAGACGGGTATGGTCGTGCCGATTATCCGGCCGAAATCCTTTATCGGGCCGGAGCGGCTGGGAGTCTTTGCCCTGCTCTACGACTGGGCCCAAGACGGGCGGGGATTTCCCATGATCGGCAACGGGAAAAACCGCTATCAGCTCTTGGACGTATATGATTTGTGTGCGGCAATTTATCTATGCGCCACCCTGTCGGACGATGTGGTCAACGACGTGTTCAACGTCGGCGCAGAAGAATTTACAACCATGCGGGAGGACTGGCAGGCGGTGCTGGATCAGGCGGGATTCGGCAAGAAAATCGTACCTTTTCCGAAAACCCCTGTGATCTGGGCCTTACGGCTCTTAGAGGCCCTGCGGCTCTCCCCGCTGTACAAGTGGGTCTATGAGACCGCCTCGGAGGACTCCTTTGTCTCTATCGACAAGGCCAAGCGTGTTCTGGGGTGGCAACCCCGCTATTCCAATAAGGACGCCTTGCTCCGCAACTACGCCTGGTATCTGGCCCATCAGGAACGGTTCCAGGGGGCATCCGGCGTCTCCCACAGGGTGCCGTGGAAGCAGGGGATATTAGGGCTTGTGAAACGGTTTTTCTAATAAGTGAGGAGTATCATATCGTGCAAAAATGCATCTATCGTGTACGGGATTTTATCACCGGGAATCTTTTGACCATCAGTATACTGGTCTGTGTCTCCCTATTGATTTTAGCGCATTCGTATTTTTACGGGTTCTTTATTAGCTGGGACAGCACCCACTATCTGCGGGCGGCCCAGTCGATTCTGAACGGCAACGGATTTTTTATCCACCCGGAATGGTCTCATTTTTACGGGGACGGTTGGTTTGGGGTCTGGCCCATGGGCTATCCGCTCTTGATCGCAGTGGTGGCCTTTGTTACCCGGGTAGAGGTCTATCTGGCGTCGGTTATTCTCTCTATTTTGATTGTGTGGATCATAGGCCTGACCTTTGTCAAACGCTTTGGGCGCTCCGCTTGGGCCTATGCCCTGGTGATGCTGAACTTTGGATTTTTGCACATCCTGTACTTTACCTGGAGTGAAGCGCTGTTTCTCTTGGGGCTGGTGCTGTTTTCTTTCTGGACTTCTGACGTGATTACGGAGGATACAGTAAAAGTTTCCCAGTATGTCAAGCTTACGCTGGGTGCGATTCTCCTGTTTTTGTCACGGTATATCGGCGCATTTGCCGTTGGAGTGATTGGACTGCTGTGGATTTACAATCTGTACCTGTTTTGGAGACACAGAGACAAAACTGCAAAAAAACGCCTGGTGGGGCTCACTGTATCCGGCGGGGTCTCGGGTATTTTTATGGTCGTCTACCTGTTCCTCAACCACAGGATGACGGGATATATCACCGGGTCGCCGGCCGGGCCGGTTGACAACCCCAGATGGCTTGCAAACAACCTCTACGAGGCCCAGTTGGCGGAGATGAACCATGTGTTCCACACGTTTGTTCGGATCGAACCGCTGGGATTGGCTCTGCCCCTCTGGTTCTTATTTATCGGGTTCGTCGCATACGGGATTTTCAGGGGCGGCAAGGCGATTCAGGCGAGAGACAAGGGGATGATTACACCGCTGGTCTTTCTGGCCATGGGCGTGATCTATTGGTGCGCCATCGTCTTTATGCGCTTCATAGCGCTGTTTGACAACTTTTCCTATCGGCTGCTTCTGCCGGCTACGGCGTTGCTGTTCATTGGATTTATCGGGCTCTTGACACGCAATCAAAAGTTTGTGGCGCAGGTTGGCAGAATCCCGCAAGGGCTTGCGGCGGTGTGTATGGCGTTGTTCCTCTTATTCTCTCTGGTGCCGACGGTCACCAACCCGTACCCCTGGGGCTACCGGGAGATGCGGGAGACGGCCCTGGCCGCCCATGCCCATATCCCCGACGGGGCGGTGGTTGTATGGGGGGAGCCGCACCTCATGTTTTTGCGGGATGATTTGGCTTTTTCTTTCGATGTGTCCAACCGGATTCCGGAGGGGTTGGACGTGGAGGCCTTTTTTGAGTTCCATGCGGATTTTAGCGAGATTTACGTGGACATCCCCCGGATGAGAGAGCGCATGGACAGTTATCTGAGCGACAGCCCGGAGCTCCTGGCATTTTTTGAGCAGTATCGGTACAGTGAGGAGACCTTTGTGCGGCTGCGGTAGACATTGGTTATTAGAAGACGTCTATCGAACAATAAAATGGAATTGTTTGCAAAAACTCGAAGCCCTGGTATGATATCATGTCATACCAGGGCATTTGGTTTGGAAACGCTTGTTTTGTGAGTATAGTTAACGATACCATTTCTTTTGAAACTTCTCAACAATCGGTTCTGTAGGCAATCCTAACGCCCTTGCTGCATTATAGGCTGTTAAGTAATATCTGCCCTCCATGTAATGTACCAGCCGCTTGTTAATCTCAGCACTCTGAAAGTCCGGTAACAGATAGAGGATATTTATAAGTTCGTATTCGCTCCACCTTTTTCTGCCCCACTTTCTAGCACTTGCAAGTTCATCCAAAGTGATTCCTATCATAGCTGTATCACTACATATTTGGAATATGGAATGTGCAATGATTACTTTATAACTGCCGGTTGCTTTTTCAAGCAATTCATAGAGCATTGGCAACGATTTTTGAGAGCGTATATGCCCCAAGCCAATGATAGGCCAATCGTCATCAAGGCCTGCGGCTGCAATCAATTCTTGCTCGGCTACTATGAGCTCATCCGGATCAAGATTGTCAAGCAACTCAAGAGGAACGCCGTCCTTGCGTTGGGGCCATGTGTTTGCGTCTAGATATTCTTGCCTAAATATGGATAAATTTTTGCTCATTATTCTTTATCCCTGCCCACATCAAAAATACCCTTCAGATATCTGTACCAGAGGTGCGCATCGCCGATAGATGCACTCTCCGATCAGGGCATATTTTACCACAGCGCTGGCGTTTTCCGGCGCAAAGGCATAGAAGTTGTCGTTTGCGCATATTTGAATATTGCCGCCGGCGTCATAAGATATGACCGGGACTGTTTCAATGGGGAAAAATAAACTGGCCGTCTCCCCGTGTAATTGCCCTTCGTAGCGCCAGCCTTTCGCATCCAGCAAAAGGGTACCTTGGCCGCAGGGCTCCACGGCTTTGCCGGGGGCCGGCGGCATCTGTACACGAACCGGGATCTCAATGGGCGCCATGTCCGCATGGATTGACTGCATTTCATAGGCAACTTGCTCTCTGCACCACTGATGTATGGTCTCTGGCACGATGCTGCCCGAGAGCGGATTCAGCTTGGCGCTGCGATCCATTTTTGCCCCATTGCCGCAAGCTGTGCAGCGGATGATATTTCCCTTCGTCTCCGAGGTAAATTCCCGCTTACAGACCGGACAGAGGTATAAGACAGTGTGAAGCCCCTCCGCCAGCCGTCTCGCCCGGAAGAGGGTGAGGTTTTTTTCCGGGAGTTTGGCATCTGCACCGGAGAGGCGTGCGTTGATCTGGTCGTTGAGCTCATCAACGGTTAAGCGCTGGGTGTCCTCGGTGTCAAACAGGTTGGAAAGGGTCACCCGCAGGCGGCCGAGCCGAATGCCGCGGCGCCAATAGGGCATACAGGTATAAGCGCCCTCAAGCCGGCAGCTGACCACCGGCACTTCCAGTTTTTTGACGAGTTTTCCCGTGGCCTTGAGCACGCCCATATATGCGCCGTCTGTGGAACTGCGCCCCTCTGGAAAAATCAGCACTTGATCCCCACGCCGGATTACTTCCATAATCCCTTTCACCGCCTGGATATCCGGTGCGAATTGGGTTTTGGGGATACAGCCCATAAAGGGCAACAGCCGGTGGAGTTTCGGGTAGAAAAAATACTTCCGCGCCGTCACTGCGTTGAGACGGCGGGGATAGATTGCCAGCATGATCAATACAAAGTCCAAGTAGGCCAGGTGGTTGCCGAGTACGAGAAAGGGGCCGTCAGGCGGCCGATACTCACTGCGATCCACCTCCAGCCGGAAGAACAACTTGAGAAGGGGATAGCACAGGAGATAGACAGTCAGATACAGTGCGCCATTGGGCGTTTTGACTGTTCGATTGCGCCGGGTTCGCTTTTTTTTCATCCTGTTGCCTCCAAAGCGTCTTTCTCTTATTATAATGCCTGTGTGTGTTTTCGTCAATAATCGCCGAAATGCGGCAGTGGGGACGACTGCCCCGGTGGTTTGCGGACGGTCGAGGCGACCGTCCCTACAGCTTTTTAGCGGCGTGGGAAAAAATCAATTCCGGGTCAATCCGTGTGAGATCCGGTTTGGGGAAGGGGAGATGCGCCAAGACAGCGGCGGTGGCGTTGGGAATCTGACCGTAGAGCCAGCCGTGGACGCCGTCACCCTGGGCCAGATCCCCGGTGATGGTAAAGGGTATCTGGGAGAGGGGGCGTTCCTGCCGTCCGGCCAGCTTGATGGCGCATTCCTTTAAAGTCCAGTGGGCGAAAAAGTCCGCTGGATTTTCACATGGTGCCAAAATCCGGTGTTTTGCCCGGTCTGAAATAGGGCGGTGGGTCTCTATATCGCACCCGACGGGGAAATCTGCCAGGACACAGAGGGCGTGGGTCTTACTGTGGCTCATGGACAGGTGGACAGGGGTTCCGGGCAGATAGGGGCGGCCCTGATCCGTATAGCGGATCGCCTTTTCGGCGGAGATGCCGTAATGCCGATCTAAGGCCAGAGAGAGCAGGGCATAGGCGAAGAGGGGGCCAGGGTGATAATACCCAGCCTCTATGAAACGTTTTCTGCGAATCGGGGGCAGGAGAGCCAGAAGGGAGTCCGGCTCCGGGACGGGGGCATAGGGGGTATAGTAGACGTACATATGCATGACCTCCGCCGCCAGCATAGCACAGTAGAAGAGAAAAGGGAATAGTTTCAAAAAAAGCTACCATTTTTGTTTGTAATATGGTAAGATAATGTAGTTGTAGATAAAAGATATGATTTTATGATTTGTTTTGCACCTGCTGTGTGTCGAAAGGAATGGACTCATATAATGAAAAAAGTTTTGGTTCTCGAGGATGAGGCCAGTATTCGCAGTTTTGTGGTAATCAATTTACGGCGGGGCGGCTATGAGCCCATTGAGGCCGCCAGCGGGGCAGAGGCCTTTGAACAACTCAAGGTTCACCCGGACATCAAGGTCGCACTGCTGGATATTATGCTCCCGGACACGGACGGGTTTGAGGTCTGCCGGAAGATACGGGCCATGGATCCGAAAATCGGGATATTGATGCTTTCGGCCAGGGCCCAGGAGATGGACAAGGTGACAGGTCTGATGAACGGGGCCGATGATTACGTGACAAAACCCTTCTCTCCCATGGAGCTGACCGCCAGAGTAGATGCGCTCTTCCGCCGCACAGGGGGCGAGCCGGAAGCGTTGGACGAACTGCAACACGGGCCGTTTATCCTCAACACGAAGAACCGTTCCTTGGAGAAAAATGGGGAACGGATCCGCCTGACCCAGGTGGAGTACACCATTATGCACATGTTCATGGAGAATCCCGGAAAAGCCCTGTCCAGAGAGGAGATCCTCTCCATCGTCTGGGGGCGGGACTACCACGGGGAGTTGAAGATTGTGGACGTCAACATCCGCCGTCTGCGGATTAAAATCGAGGACGATGCCACGAATCCAACCTATATTACGACAGTTTGGGGATTTGGATATAAATGGGGCTTTTAAATGAAGGCCGCCAGCGTGCGGTGAGACGACAGACGGGCAGAAAAGAGAAACTTAGCATCCGCCGCCGTTGGTTCTACAGCAACGTTATGCTGGCGCTGGGGCTTTTGATTATTGTGGCTGTAGTTGTCAATTTGATCATAACCAATGCCGAGCCTGTTGTGCGCCTCTCTTTCAATGTCGCCTTAGGGCTGGGGGCGGGGATTATTGTCATCCTGTTTGCGGCCAATATCTTCTTTATCCGCTCTATCGTCCGGCCCATTACGGAGATTACGGCGGCGGCCCACCGGATCAGCGAGGGGAGCTACGGTATCCAGCTGAACAAAGAGCACAACGACGAAGTGGGCGAACTGACAGATGCCATCAACGACATGTCTATGCGGATCAACCAGACGGAGGCCCTCAAGACGGAGTTTATCTCCTCTGTGTCCCACGAATTGCGCACCCCCATCACCGCCATCGCCGGCTGGGGAGAGACTCTGCTCTACGACGACAGCCTATCCCCCGATAATCGTCGGGGTGTGGAAATTATCTTAGGCGAGGCCCGGCGGCTGGGAAAACTGGTGGAAGAACTATTAGAGTTCACCCGAATGGAAGACGGGCGCTTTACCTTGAACATCAAACAGATCGACCTGGCCCAGGAGTTGGAGGAGACTATTTTTACCTACCGGGAACACTTGCGCCGGGATGGAATTGAACTCAGCTACACCCCCTGCGAGGGGGAGTTGCCCGAGATATCCGGGGACCCGGAACGGCTCCGACAGGTATTTTATAACATCTTGGACAATGCTGCAAAGCACGGACGAGACGGCGGCAAGATTGCCGTGCGGCTGGAACGAGACGATACGGATATCTCCGTGGAAATCCGAGATTTTGGGCCGGGGATTCCGGCAGACGAGATCGAGCATGTGAAGATGAAGTTCTTCAAAGGCAGTTCCAAACAGAGAGGGAGCGGGATTGGCCTCACCGTATGTGAGGAGATTGTCCGCTACCACGATGGGCGGCTGGAAATACAAAACGCCGCAGATCGTGGGCTCTCTGTCACAGTGAAGTTGCCGCTGACATAAGAGAGGGCGCCTGATACGCCCTGGGGGAGAGATGCGAGCTATGCCAAAGCCAAAAACTTACAATGACGTCTTTTTAAATGTGCGCAGACAACTCCGTGATTCTCAGATCGCAGGTTTCAGTCTGGAGGCGCGGCTATTGGTCGCTGCTGCGGCCAACAAGACGAAGGAGGAGTTTGTCCGGGACATGGGCCTGTACGTCAACCAGGGCTTTGAAGAGAAAGTGGACGAGCTCCTGGCCCGCCGGATGACGGGAGAGCCTCTGGCCTATATTATCGGCAGTTGGGAGTTTTACGGTATCCCCATCGGCGTCACAAGAGAGGTGCTGATTCCACGGACGGACACGGAGATTTTGGCCGGACAGGCCATCGCCATGGCCAAATGGCTCCCGGCGGGAAGCCGGATACTGGATCTCTGCTGCGGCAGCGGATGTGTGGGGCTGGCCATCGCCAAGAACGTACCCCAGGTGCGGGTGGTTCTGGGCGACGTGTCCTCGGAGGCCATGAAGGTCAGCCGTGCAAACGTCGTACTAAACAAGTTGACCGGCCGGGTATCCTGTGCCGTGGTGGACGCTAAGCGGTCTCCGCCCTATTCGCTCCTGGGGGAGTTTGATCTGATTGTGTCCAATCCGCCCTATATCCCTACGGGAGACGTTGCCTGGCTGGATGAGACCGTGCGCAACTTTGAGCCCATCCTGGCCTTAGACGGCGGCCCCGACGGGTTGGATTTTTTCCGGGTCATCGTGGCGGAGTGGAAGAAGATATTAAAGCCGGACGGCGCATTCCTCTTTGAGTGCGGCGTAAATCAAGCGGCGGATGTGGCCGATATCCTCATCCTCAACGACTTGACGAAGATCGTCAAATGCAAAGACACCCAGGGCATAGAGCGGGTCGTAGTGGGGCAGTTTGACAATTAACAAATGAACGGATAACAGATAGCAATGACTGTGTCCGCCGCAGGCGGACGAATTTCAAAAAAGGACGGTGGAGAGGTATGCCAGAAAAGAAAAAACCGATTGTGCCGGCGGCACCTGCCTCGGATAAGAAAAAGGCGTTGGAAACCGCTATGGGCAAGATTGAAAAAGATTTCGGCAAGGGTTCCATTATGCGGATGGGTGACGCCCAGGCGGTGCAGGTAGAGGCTATCTCTACCGGGTCTCTGTCCCTGGATTTGGCATTGGGAATCGGCGGCGTACCCCGGGGCCGTATTGTAGAGATTTACGGGCCGGAGTCCTCCGGCAAGACAACTTTGGCCCTCCATGTGGTCGCCTGCGCCCAGAAGATGGGCGGCGAAGTGGCCTATGTGGACGCAGAGCACGCCTTAGAGCCGGCATACGCCCGGGCCCTGGGCGTGGATATTGAGAACCTCCTTATCTCCCAGCCCGACACGGGGGAGCAGGCCTTGGATATCACCGAGGTATTGGTGCGTTCCGGCGCTGTAGACGTGGTGGTAGTGGACTCCGTGGCGGCCCTGACTCCCCGCAGTGAGATCGAGGGCGGTATGGGGGAGAGCAGTGTGGGCGTCATCGCCCGGTTGATGAGCCAAGCCCTCCGAAAGCTGGCCGGGTCCATTTCCAAGACCAACTGTGTGGTGATTTTCATCAATCAGCTCAGAGAGAAAATCGGCGTCACCTATGGCAGCAACGAGACCACGCCCGGCGGGCGGGCGCTGAAATATTTTGCCAGTGTTCGCATCGACGTGCGCCGGATCGAGACCTTGAAGAGCGGCACGGAGATGATCGGCAACCGCACCCGGGCCAGGGTTATCAAGAATAAAGTCGCCCCGCCGTTTAAACAGGCGGAGTTTGATATCATCTACGGCAAAGGCATCAGCAAAGTCGGTGAATTGGTGGATATGGGCGTCGCCCTGGAGCTGATCGACAAGGCTGGGGCCTGGTATACCCTGGGGGAGAACCGGTTCCAGGGTAAGGACAACGTAAAAGAGTTCCTCTTGGAAAATCAGGAGGCCTTTGACAAGCTGGAGACAGAAATCCGCTCGAACTTTGAGCGGTTGCAGGAGCCAAAGGGCAAGACCCCGTCTAAGGCCGCAGGCCCCGCAGTGGACGTGACCGCCGAGGAGTTTGACGACGAATGATAGACGATTTCGATCCCCCAACCCAGACAGATGAGACGGAGCGGATCAGGAAACGGGCGATCCAGCTCTTGGATCGCCGTGCCATGAGTGCAAAAGAACTCATGGATAAGTTGACCCAAAAGGGCGAGGATCCCCATCAGGCGGAGGATGCGGTTCACTGGCTGGTGGAGATCGGTCTCCTATGCGATGCGTCCTATGCCGAGCAGGTGGTGCGGCACTACGGGGATCGGGGCTACGGCAGGCGCCGGATCCAGCAGGAGTTGTGGCGCAGAGGGGTCTCCCGTGATCTGTGGGAGGTGGCCCTAGAAACGCTCCCAGAGGAGCGGGACGATTTAGATCGGTTTATCCAGGCAAAGCTCCGGGGAGAAATCCCCGACCGCAGAGAGGAAAAGCGGGTGGCCGACGCTCTGGCCAGACGGGGCTACACCTGGGACGAGATTTCTGCCGGGATGCGGCGATATCTGGAGTCCGTTGAAGAATAGAACCAGACCACGGAAGGACTTGTTACAGACATGGCAAATATTGCACTCATCTCTCTCGGTTGTGCGAAAAATCAGGTCAACAGCGAGGAGATGCTCTATCTTTTGGTCAAGGCCGGCCACACTACGGTGGGCGATCCCCAGGCGGCGGATGTGGCGGTGGTCAACACCTGCGGGTTTATCGACACTGCCAAGGATGAGGCCATTGGCCACATTCTGGAACTGGGAGAGTTGAAACAGCGGGGTGATCTGGAAAAGATCATTGTCACCGGCTGTCTCAGCCAGCGGTACGGGGAAGATGTGTTACGAGAGATGCCCGAGGTGGACGCCATCCTCGGCACCGGCAGTTACGGAGAGATTGTCCACGCCCTGGATCGGGTGATGCAGGGGGAACGGGTGGCCATCTTCGGCGATATTGACGCACCTTTGGAAGATCGGGAGCGGATTGTCGTCCACTCGCCGGGCTGGGCCTATTTAAAGATCGCCGAGGGTTGTGATAACCGTTGCGCCTATTGCGTGATCCCCAGCCTCCGGGGAAAGTTCCGATCCCGGCCTATAGAGAGCCTGCTGGATGAGGCCCGCCGCTTAGCGGCGGATGGGGTGCGGGAGTTGATCCTGGTGGCCCAGGACATCACCCAGTACGGCGTAGATATAGACGGCACACGGCAACTGCCGGACTTGATCGCCAAGCTGGCGGAGATTCCGGCGCTCAAATGGATTCGGCTCCATTATCTGTATCCAGACGGGATAGATGACCGGCTTATCGCCGCCATCCGGGATACGGAGAAAGTTGTGCATTATCTGGACATTCCCATCCAGCATATCAATGATCGGATTTTAACGGCCATGAACCGCCGGGGGTCAGGGGCGGAGATTCGTGCGCTGTTTGCCAAACTCCGGGCCGCCCTGCCGGGCCTGGTGCTCCGCACCAGCCTGATTGCGGGCCTCCCCGGTGAGGGAGAGGCGGAACTGGAAGAACTGGCCGCCTTTTTAGAAGAGACAGGGATTGAGCGGGTAGGCGTGTTCCCATACTCCCCCCAAGATGAGACCCCCGCCGCCCAGATGCCGGATCGGCCCGCATCGGAAGAGGCGGAACGCCGTGCCGAGGCGCTTATGGCCATCCAGGCCCGTATAATGGATCGGTTCAACCGGGGCCGGATGGGGAGAGAAGAGTGGGTTCTGTGTGAAGGTTACGATCCCGACCGGGCGCTCTATTCCGGCAGGAGCTACGCCGAGAGCCCGGACATAGACGGCGTGGTCTGGATACAGGCGGAAAATGATCTGATTCCCGGTCAGTTTTACCGGGTGCAGTACACAGGAGAGGTTGATGGAGAACTATTAGCTATCCTGTGCGGCACAGAGGAGGAATCCCAATGACGACGGCCAGTAAGGTCACAATCCTGCGCATTTTGCTTATCCCGCTCTTTATGGGCGTCTTACTCTTGGGCGGGGCCCATTCTCAACTCATCGGGCTGGCGATTTTCATCTTGGCCGGTGCCACTGATGTGGTGGACGGGTATATCGCCAGAAAATACGACCAGACCACCAATTTCGGCCGGTTTATGGATCCCCTGGCGGATAAGCTCCTGATGGTCAGCGCCATGTTGATTTTCGTCCAGTGGGGCAGGATGCCCGCCTGGGTGCTAATGGTAGTGCTCGCCCGAGAATTCGCCGTCAGCGGCCTGCGGATGATGGCGGCCAGTTCCGGTACAGTCATCGCTGCCGGGGTGAGCGGTAAGATCAAGACGCTGGTCACGTTCATCGGCATCTGCTTCATGCTGACCCCACTCCACGATTGGGCGATTGTGGGCGGAGTGACGGTGGATCTCATAGCCGTAGGGGCGATCCTGGTGACCACGGTGTACTCCGGTGTGGAGTATTTTGTGCAGAACGGCCGGGTGTTGATTGAGGGGGCCGGGGAGTAGGAGGCGTGAGCCTACATCTTTGTTTTCTACGATAGCATATCGTATTTATAGTCAGGCGGGAAAGGGGTGTTCTAAATGAGCACAAAGACAATTGAACAAAACCCTATCCGCCTGCTTTCTTTATTTTCTGGTTGTGGAGGATTAGACTTAGGATTCGAGGGCAATTTTGATGTAATGCGTTCGGCTGTAAATGCGGCAATACATACGGAGTGGAATTGTCAAAACGGCATGAATGACAATTGGGTTCGCCTACCAGAAAATAGGTTCCATACTGTGTTTGCGAATGACATTCGAGAAGATGCAAAAATTGCATGGGAGAACTATTTCCTAGGGCATGGCATTGACAAAGATGTATATCACCTTACAAGTATTATTGATTTAGTCAAAGCGCACAAGGGCGGAGAAAGTGTGTTTCCTGAACAGGTGGACATTGTTACAGGGGGATTTCCGTGTCAAGACTTTTCCATTGCGGGAAAGCGATTGGGGTTGCACTCTGATAAATGCCATAATGGCAACAGTTTAGATGTGGATGCTCCAAGCATAGAAAATCGCGGACAGCTATATATGTGGATGCGCGAGGTTATTGAAATCACAAAACCTAATGTTTTTGTAGCTGAAAATGTAAAGGGTCTGGCAGACTTAGGGGATATTAAAATTATTATTGAGCGTGATTTTCGTTCTGTTGGAGACAATGGATACTTGGTGGTTCCTGCCCGTGTTCTTCATGCGGCAGACTACGGTGTGCCACAATCGAGAGAAAGAGTAATTTTTATTGGATTTAATAAATCTGCCCTCACAAAAAAAGCACTGAGAGAGCTTTCTGCCAATGAAATTAGTACAAAATTTGATCCGTACCCGCCACAGACTCACGCATACACGAGAGTTGGTAAAAATCTATTGCCAGCTACAAATTTAAGACAGGCGTTTGAGGGTCTTGATGAGCCGAATAGGTCAAAAGACATTGCACAGCAAAAACACTCGAAAGCCAAATATATGGGCAAACATTGCCAAGGGCAGTCGGAAATTAAACTGGACGATATCGGACCCACGATTCGAGCTGAGCACCACGGGAACATTGAATACCGCCGCCTGTCTGAAGAACACGGCGGAAGATATACGGAAGAACTGCGGATCGGGCTTCCAGAGCGGCGCTTGACAATCAGAGAATGTGCAAGAATTCAGACATTCCCTGATAACTATGAGTTTATTATTCCAGCAAGCAACAGGAACAAAGGAGTTTCGGCATCGTCGGCATATAAGATAATCGGTAACGCTGTTCCGCCGTTACTCGCCTATCATATTGCGAAGCGGTTAGAGAAAAATTGGGAACTTTATTTTGGAGGCGGAGGAAATTGATTGTTTCAAATAATCGAGAGCCCAATATAGTGCAATTTAAGTCCTTGGTAGACAATGCTACAGACCTATTAAATAAAAAAGCCGCAAGAGATAGCGAATACTATCTTGGTCGCAATGCACAGAAATTAGAAATAGATGTGAAAAATGCGTTAGATGCTGTTGCAGAAAACACGCCATTTCAAGGGACGATTGATGTGGTTTCAGGGCAAAAGTTCCCTGATATTGTCGCTGCTAAATACTATGGTGTGGAGGTGAAGAGCTCAAAAGATGATAAATGGCAAACCATTGGTGGCAGTGTAAATGAATCAACTCGAGTTGAAGATGTTGAACGTATATTTCTGACATTTGGCAAGCTACTATCTCCCGTTGAATTCCGCTCTCGTGCCTATGAAGAGTGCTTGTCTGGCATGGCAGTCACTCATTATCCCCGTTATAAAATTGATATGAATTTGCAAAATGGTGAAACGCTTTTTGACCACATGGGAACAACTTATGACAAGCTTAGAACTTCGGAATTTCCAGTTGAAAGCATTATAAATTATTACAAATCACAAATGGGTAAAGACGAACGCCTATGGTGGGCAGGTAATGAAGAACTTTCTGTTGATGAAATGAAAGTCCGTCTAGCCAACACGTTAACTGTTGCAGAAAGACAGGATGTTATAGCATGGGGCTTTGCCCTATTTCCTGAGGTGACTGGAAAGTCTAGTAAAAAATATGAGCAATTTGTGCTGTGGTTAGCGGCCACCCGCCATGTGGTTTCGCCGTCTACTCGAGATTTTTTCTCCGCAGGCGGACGAGGTACCTTAGTAACACGTAACGGTATATTTGAAAATTTGCCAAAAGTTGTACTAAAAATTGACGAACACAAAGATGCGATTGCATTAAACATACTTACAGCAAGCGAAGATGACCTAATGAAAAATTGGAATGTCAAACACATTGCCGTAGATAGAATTGGGCAATGGATTGATTGTGTTGCAAATATCAGATCGCTTGATGACTATGACACCCATACAGTTCTAGATGCGATCTTCAGACCGCCTCCCCCTTGACACCAAACCCGCCCCGTGATACTATACTGATACATCATATGAACACCGCAAGGAACGGGAAGAGTAAGGCGATAGACGACAGCAGAGAGGATCTGCCGCTGGCTGAAAGCGGATCTGGTCGGATGTGGCCCCAAGTGCGCCCGGGAGCGGGCGGGCAGGAAATGGCCCGCCGTCTGGCTGCGTTAAGGCTAAAATCCGGTGTCTGCCGGATGAGGAAGAAATGAGAGTGGAACCGCGATATTGTATCGCCTCTTGTGGCTATTTGTTGCCATAAGGGGCGGTTTTATTTTATACTGGAGGAGATCATGTTGTTTCGAAATTTACGGGATACAATACAAGCATATAAGGCGAGAGACCCGGCGGCCCGGAGCGGGGCGGAGATATTTATCTTATACCCCGGCCTCCATGCGACAATCAATCACTGGCTGGCCCATTGGCTGTGGCGGAGGCGGCTCCGGTTTTTGGGCCGTCTCACCTCCCAGTGGAGCCGTTTTTGGACGGGGGTGGAAATCCACCCCGGCGCCAAGATCGGGCGGCGGCTGGTTATCGACCACGGCATGGGGATTGTCATCGGCGAGACGGCGGAGATTGGGGACGATGTGCTGATCTATCAGGGGGTGACCCTGGGAGGAACCGGAAAGCACCAGGGCAAGCGGCATCCCACCATCGGGAACAACGTACTCATCGGCGCAGGCGCCAAAGTGCTGGGGCCTTTTACCGTAGGGGACAACGCCCGTGTGGCGGCGGGGGCCGTGGTGCTGGAGGCGATCCCTCCGGGGAGCACCGCCGTAGGCGTACCCGCCCGTGTGATACGCATTGCGGATAAGCCGGTGGATTTCGTCTCCGACGTAGAGCAGATCGACGTGACAGACCCCATATCCGCAGAGTTGGCAGCCCTCCGGGCGGAACTGGATCGAATTGAACAGCGCTGCAAAGGGCAGAGCTGTGGAAAAGAGGAGAGTAAAAAATGAGATTTTTCAACACAGAGACGGGGAAAAAAGAAGCCTTTGTTCCCATTGAGGCGGGCAAGGTCACCATGTACGCCTGCGGGCCGACGGTGTATGATTTTATCCACGTAGGGAACGCCCGGCCTATTATCCTGTTTGACGCCCTGCGGCGGTATATGGAGTTTCGGGGCCACGATGTGACGTTTGTCCAGAACTTTACGGACATCGACGACAAGATCATCAACCGGGCCAATGCGGAGGGGGTGTCCAGTGCGGATATATCTGAACGATTTATTGCGGAGTATTTTACAGACGCCCAGGGCCTGGGTGTCCATCCGGCCAGTGTCCACCCAAAGGCCACAGAGTGTGTAGACGGCATCATTGAGGCGGTACAGACTCTCATAGACAAGGGCTACGCCTACGAGGTGAATGGAGACGTATACTATCGGACAGCCAAGTTTGAGGGATACGGTAAGCTGTCGGGCCAGGCCCTGGAGGACCTCCAATCCGGCGCACGGATTGACGTGAACACAGGGAAAGAAACTCCCCTGGACTTCGCCCTCTGGAAAGCGGCCAAACCCGGAGAGCCGTCTTGGACGTCCCCCTGGGGTGAGGGGCGGCCCGGCTGGCATATTGAGTGCTCGGTCATGGTCAACCGCTATCTGGGCAAGACCATCGACATCCACGCCGGGGGCCAGGATTTGACCTTTCCCCACCATGAGAACGAAGTGGCCCAATCGGAGGCGTTAAATGGGTGCACTCTGGCCAACTACTGGCTCCACAACGGGTTTTTATCCATTGACAACCGGAAGATGAGTAAGAGCCTGGGCAATTTCTTCACTGTCCGGGAGGCCGCCGAGGCCTACGGCTACGATACCATCCGCATGTTTATGTTGATGAGCCACTACCGCAGCCCCATCAACTACTCCGGTGAGATTTTGCTCCAGGCCAAGAGCGCCCTGGAACGGCTCACCACCGCCGTGGACAATCTGGAGTTCCTGGAACAAAATGCCCCGGCGGAGGAGTTATCCGACACAGAGACGGCCTTTCTCGCAGGAGTTCCCGCCTATAAAGACCGGTTCATCCAGGCCATGGATGACGATTTCAACACCGCCGACGCCATCGCCGTGATCTTTGAGCTGATCCGGGAGGTCAACACCGTTACCGGGACAGGGGAGGCCGTATCAAAGCCCTTTGCCACGGCCTGCCTCGCCGTCATCCGGGAGCTGGCCGATGTGCTGGGTCTCCTATACGCCAAAGCCGACGGGGAAGAGGACTTGGACAGCCAAGTCGAGGCCCTGATCGTTGCCCGTCAGACCGCCCGCACGGAAAAGAACTGGGCCGAAGCAGATCGCATCCGGGACGAACTCTCCGCCATGGGGATTCTGCTGGAGGATACCCCCCAGGGCGTGAAATGGAAGCGGGCGTAGGGTGCTGGGCGAAAATAAAAGAGCTTACAGTGTGATGCTGTAAGCTCTTTTCATTGTTCTAACTGGGCAGGGATGTCACGTCCGCCGTAGATAATGTGAACAACAGTAATCATTGCTTTGACTTCATTGGGTAAATACAGAACAATATAGTTATCCACGGGCAAAATGCGAAGTCCCATTGTGCGCCATGGCTCATGTTCGTATAAGCGGTAGCGCAAAGGGAATTGATCAAGGGACTCTATCGCTGTCAGGATTCGATTTACCTGTTTTTCGGTAGTGGTTGGTTCTAGCAAAATGTCAGCAATATAGCTTTCGATTTCTTGCAAACTCTGTTCAGCATCATCTGAAATGTGAATGTTCCAAATCATCTGGTCTGACGCCTTTCAAAACGCTCTTCCGCTGCTTTTCGCACCTCTGCGGCCGTTTTGACCCTGCCAGCGTTCATGCTATCAATCCCTTTTTGGATTTCCGCATCAATTTGTTCCTGTGTCATTTTAGACATGTCAAGGGGGAGTTCCTTATTTTTATTTATCTTTAGCTCAAAAGGAATCTCGCCTGTTCTAATGACTTGGCGATAGAAGATACTTGTTGCCGCTGACATGGAGAGACCAAGCTCTGAAAAAATAGTTTCTGCTTGTTGCTTAACAGCATCATCTACGCGAATGTTGACATTTGCCATGAAACTCACCTCCTACTTGTAGTATATCCAAGAAAGACGCAAACGTCAACACAAATAATCACATCTTCTTATTGTACACTGCGGTAAAGCCCAAGAGAAACAACTTATGCAGAACAGCAACACCAGCAGATAGCCAATAGCCAAGTGGGTTATCTGTAAAGATGAACACAAGAGCCATAATAACAAGTAGTATAAGGGTTGTGTGCCAGCTTGCATATCCCGCTTTTTCCTTTATACGAATGTTACGCTCGTCATTTTCTTCTATTTCCCTACGCTTTGCCGCCTCAGGGCTGTTGTCGCTGTTTCTGAAAATGACAGCGAAAATAGCACCAACAAACATAAGTCCTGCCCCCATGCCTGCCACAAAGTGCGTCATGTCTGCATCAAAAGCCTGTGGGAATA